>OCTW011611432.1_pt1 | contig 31219 bp, 23 predicted proteins | sample 1539671 | NCBI WGS metagenome assembly OCTW01 (sample SAMN02144230, study PRJEB22623) | gut metagenome | biome: sheep rumen | host: Ovis aries | place: New Zealand | reverse complement strand
TCCTGAGTGGAAACTCCGCCTATAAATCCTCCATCATCAGCCGTGACCTGACGCCGGCGAAGATCCAGGATACTTGGGAGAAGATGCGTCCGGAGAACAGATATGGGCAAATGACCTATGAGGAGCGCCTCGCTTTTGCCACGTCCGATGAAGGGAAGGATTATCTGTTCCCGTTGGGTTTAAGCTTGGATGGGAAGAGATATGAAACGAAAGCTTCCGGCGGAGCAGTGAAGGCCTTTCATGAAGAGAGCAGAGCGATCGAGCGAACCCATTCGCCGGAAGAAGCAGGCAACATCTTTCGGACAGCCTTCCTTCTTTTCGTTGGACAAGTCGATGCCGCCACCACCTTCGCACAAAACTGCGGAGGTGGAGGCTCCGCTCCCGACCAAAACTGGGGCCGCGACAAGAACGAGGACGACATCCTTTGGGCCCGCCGTTGCTTCCGCAAGGCGCGGGAGATGGTCACTACGCCGGTTGTGAGACGGGGAATGAGGAGATGAATGCATAATGCAATCACTTCAACATATATCGCGGCAATCGTGCATATCCACGTCGAATGATTATACCGTTACTTCCATCAGTCCTGTCAACTGATGGAAGTATTTTTATGGACTTTTCCTTCCTCTGAGTCCTATTTTACTAAAGGCGCTTTACGTGAATGCCCAACACCTTCCCCTAACCACTCACCTGTAATAACCCATAACTCATAGAAATAGAGCCATTCTGAAGCCCAGGGAACAATTGTCCGTGCTAATAGCTTCGACGCATCCCATTCTCCGATTCTACCATAAAAAAGACAGAGTTGCTGTTTCTCTGTATCAAATACATGAGGCAAATGAGTTTCGCCTGCCGCCTTTTTTAAAGCGGCAGGTTCTATTACATAGACTTTTGGGGATTTGCCGATAGTATAGTCAACTCGGATCCTGTAGGCAGAACTGTTTGGTGACGGTACTATTATCATTTCCCATCTTAAATGGCGAAGGTCATGGCTCTTCACTTCGCCATTTGGGAACTCATTAGCAAGGAACCTTATTTGCACCGGAATAGGTATCGCTGTCATTTTACTCCTGTTTGCCATAGAAGTTATGTGCAGCAACTGTTGTCCCGGAACCTGTTCCAAGGGTTGCTGCTCCGGCTGCTGCAGTCAGTGTTCCAGCCTTCCGCTGATCAAGAGTATGTAATCCGACGGCCTTGAAAGAAGCTTTGGATACCTTCTCACCAAACATAGCCTCGAACAAAGAGTATAGTTTATCCTGTCCCTTGCCGATTGTGTCAATCAATTTATCAACATCCGCCTGCAACTTATTGACCCACTTATAGAAGTTCTCTTCTTTCTTATTCTCTGGCTTCCACTTGTCGGCAAAATTTTCGGAAGGGTTGACTGGATTCCTAACAACACGGTTTCCTGGCGTCCCTTCAATATAGGAGGTCATAGTACGGGCGATATGATGAAGGGCACTGAGCAGACCCGTCTCGTCGTTATATGCCTTTGCTGCAAGCGTCGTTATGATGATAGAAATCGGCTTGTCATCTTCGTCGCCGTCAAATATAATATCGCGGTGACGCTTCATCAACTGAACCACACGCTGCAGCGGTGCCTTCTCCTCATAATACTTCGGCACGGGCGCGACGGCCTCTTTTAGGTTGATTGTCCGCTGCAAGTTTGTCGGTCGGTAAGCTATGTTATAGAACCACTTGGCCAATGCAAACGGATTGCTCTTCTGCCACTTGTCGGAATCCGTCTCAGTCATATAGTCATACCGGGTCTTATCTGTAATACGAATGGCCGTCGTATCCGAAACCACCGAGTCAGAGGAAGCGAGCATCCTCTCCAACGCAGTAGTATAGCCTTCGTTTACAATACACGGAAGAACATCCATATGATACTTTCCGTCAGCATATTTCAGCGTCCAGCATCTCTTCCCCTCTTTGTCCAACATCGGCCCATAAACGCCGGATGATTTCAATCTATTGCCTACAGCATTCTTGGTGGACCATTGTGTCCAGTTAGTCGGCTTGCGTGTTAACTCGCATACGAGGTCGATATCCAAATCGGCATCCTCAGAAATAGGACGCACAGCGGTACCGAACAGGAACGAACCCTGTGGCCGGATTTGAGGTGAATATGCCTTCAAGGGGCTAGAATCCTCAGCTAGATAAGTGCCCACGGCCATGTAGCTGGTCGTAATCTGATCATACTCTGTCTTCGTCACGTCGAGCGCTTTCCCAATTTCATTAAGCAGGACGGAAATCTGTTTCTTCTGTTCTTCAATCATATCTATTATTATTTAATTGTAATCGTCTCAATATCATCCACATCCACGGCATTGTTCTTATCGAACAATACGAGCGTCTTGTCCGCCTTCGGCATCCAAACTCGCCCCAGTTCAACAGCACAAGCCGCAGGCATAGCCATGAAAACCTTGATTGAATCAGCCTGGGATGATGCATTAATATCGGCCAACGCCTCTCGAGCCAATGCCCTGAATTCGGCAAGCTGGTCCGCAGACCTCAACATATCATTGTCGGGCTTCTCCGCTGTAACCTCCCAGATACTCGCTTCAACACCAAAACGCTTCCTGACCCTCGCTGAGATGGCATTGGCGCTCAACGAAAAGATGAGGACGGGAGTCTTTGATGTATCCTCGGGTCGAATGATTCTCATCGGATTGGGCTTTGTTACAGCCTGCCACTTCCACGTATCCGGCTCTCGGTGCTTCTGATACACCTTCACTTTGTGGAGGTCTGAAAGCTTCGTGCCGAGCTTTACCAGTAGCGGTTGAGGAGCCAAGGCGAATACTGACACGCAGTCTATATCCTCCTTACCGATAAGCGGTTTTAGGGATTCATTATACTTCTGTTCAAGTTGTGCAACCTCTGTCTGCCAAAACAACTCTTGCGAGTCATGCAAGCTTGAGTTCTGGCACGAAATAGTGACTACGTTTTCAGTGGGATAGTTATCAGGAAGCATAGCCTGGGCGAGATCTCTCCTTGAAATGGACACTGTTTCTTTTCCGATGTTCGTTCCATAAACGACGGGAACGCTGATCTTTGCAGCAGCTATTTCCGTCACTTCCCTGACGCGATCCTCGTGTTTCTTCTTCATCGCACGTAACCGGTCAACGGTGTGCTCGGCTACTTGCTCGTGGTCTATAAGCCGATGATGATCATGGCACATCAACATAACATTGCCGATGTCGTCCACCAACTGGGCGGATAACTTTTCATCCCCTCGCGGTCCATCAGGTGAAGCCGCAATAATATGGGCGACGAATCCCCGGTTGATGTCCTCCGATGTCAGGTCATCCTTGTACAACAACTTGTTGCAGCCATCGTATTCACAACGGCCGGCGGCTTTTGCCCATAATTTGGTTATCGTCTGTGGGGATGCATTCCCCGCTCTTCTTTTTGCCATATTTATTCCTGATTATTACCCCTCGACAAAACAAGGGATGTTGGATTCTTCTTGTTGTTTATCAAAGGTTTTGCCATCGCCAAAAATGCGGTGTTTTTCTGCCACATTGTCAGTGGGGACCAGCAAATAACCGGTCCCCAGACAACGGACTCTACTCGGCTTCGACCTCCGGCACCTTTGTAGCATCAAGCCCCTCCGTCAGCGCCGGAATCTCGTCCACATCCAGCAGCGCCTTGATGGGGTGCCTGTCGCTGTTCTTGGCGCCAAGCTTGATCAGCTTGCCGGACGTGTTGATGATGCTCTGTCCCTGGGGCACGAGCTTCTTCTTCCCGTCCTCATATTCTTCGGACGCCTTCTTCAGCGCCTTACCCACTGCCTCGTACTTCTCCATGAACAACCCTACCCGGTCAATCATCTCGTTGGCCAGCTCATACACCTTCTCGTGGTTCTGAGCCTGCGCAACCTGCGTCCAGGTCATACTCACGATCTTGAGCGCACCATACAGGGTCTGCTCATCCGCAATATAGACATTGGCATCTGCTGCCTTGCGCCAGAGGTCCGGTTCCGCGTTGAGGGCCGTCCACAGGGCGCCCATATTCGGGACGAACATAATCACATATCCCGCGGCGACCTTCGGGGACTGGATATACGCAGCATAATCCTTCGCAGCGAGCTCCTTCACATGCTTCTTGATGCTATCAAGATGCGCCTTCAGGTATACCTGCCGGTCAGCCTCGTTCTCAGCGTTGACGTAATCCACATAGGCAGTCAGCGACACCTTGGAGTCGATGATCACCTCGCGGCGTTCGTCAAGGTGCAGAATGATATCCGGCCGCATGATGCCGCCGTCCTCATTCCGCACAGGCTTCCCGTCGATGCCGCGGATAACCGCCTGCGTATCGAAGTGGACACCCTTCGTGAGTCCTTGCGATGCCAGCAACTCCTCCAGGATGGTCTCACCCCAGTCTCCCTGCATCTTGCTGCCATGCTTGAAAGCGGCAGCCAACTCATCGGCGCTCTTACGGGCGGCGTCGCTATGCTCCATCAGGCTCTGGATGCGTTCACGCATTTCGCCATTGCGCACCGCCTGCTCCTTATTCCCCTCCTCCATCGCCTTCTTGAGCTCGGCGATATTCTCCTTCAGCGGATTCACAATCTGCCCAAGGCTCAGGTTACTAGTCTCCGAGAACTCCTTCTGGCGGGCCTTCAGCATCTCCGACGTATCCGATTTCACCTGTGCGCTCACCTTGGCCATCGTCTCGTCAAAACGAGCCTGAAGGGCATCCATCGCCTCCTTGTGAGCCTTGTCACGGGCAGCAATATCATCGGCGTTCCGCTTGCTGAGGTCGGCCTTCGTATCCGCAAGTAGTTTGGCGGCCTCCGTCTTGGTCTGCTGCAGCAATGCATCAGCCTCGGCCTTGGATTTCTGCAGCGTTGCCGCCGCTTCATCCTTAGCCACCTGCACTTGACGCTCCGCCTCGCTCTTCGCGTCTTCCAGTTTCGCAAGCAGCTCCCCGGCACGTGTATTGGCGTGACCCAGATCAGATTCCAACCGGGCCTGCTCAACCTTGAAAGAAGACTCCGCCTGCATCCGAACCGACTGTTCGGTCTGACTGACGCGGGATTTGACAATACTCCTTGCGATGAAGAAGGCAATCAGTGCGGTGAGGACTAGGCCTCCAAGAAAAGAAAAAAGAATCTCCATAAGCAAAAACACTATCTAAACCAATCAATTATCTCTCTCAAAAGTGGGCTCCGAATAGAAAGCCACCATATACTTCCCGTACTCCTCTCCACGCAGGGACGTGTAAAGAATCGGAGCGCCGGAATCCTCATATACATCTATAAATAGATCTGAGTCCAAAACTGGAAACTCAACGGTACGTTTCGGCGTCACAAGCTGGATCTTGGTCGTGGGACGGAGAACATATTCCTCGCCCTTCAGCTCCGCAAAAACATCCAGGTTCTCATCGGTCACGTCCAGCACGACGAGCTTATCCTCAACAGCCTCATCAACGAGCCTCTCGCTGTAAGGAAGCACGATTACATCCCCTTCCCTGTGAGGGACAAGGTCTATTACCTTGTGTGCCGGTGGAAGCACATCCATCGGCGTATCGAAAATGCCGAGTTTACCCTTTGCCGGGATGGGTGTATCGAAGAGATAAGCATTCTCGAAAATCCACTTCTCAAGCTCCTCGCCGCCATCCCAGAGAGACTCGGTGTTCTTGGAATGGCCAACCAAATCCACATAGCCGATGATCGCCCCCGTCGGCATATCCTCCACTTCCGGGAGCCAGCCGTACTTCACGGCATTGTCCATAACAGAACACCACTCGAACGGCAGCATCCTAATCTCCTCCTCGGACACCTTCTTGCCTGAAGCGTGGATCAAAAGCTTCTCACCGATGGCCGACACAGGCGGCGCCCAGGTGCGGTTTTCTACGTCCTTAATTCCGGAACAAATGAGTGAAGCCCAAGGCTGTCTAACAGATAAAGTCCTCATAATCAAAACAACAAAAAGTACCGTCATCGGAATCATCTCCTTTGACGGTACAAAGATAAATCGCAGGTGTGCAGTGTTCCTGCCGACCTAAAATGATTAGTATCCAGCCTCTTCCAGGTCGCCTATACTCCAAGCTGTCACGAAGAGATACATGGCCACAACTACCTTGGTGCCGGCAATCAACTCTTGCTCCGTAGCGGCAGGAGCAGCGTGGGACTCCAGGTTCCTCCAATCTTTGAGATTTGATAGGTAACCGTAGAAAGTCTGATACGCCGGGTCCGTGTCGTATTTCAGCTCGCGCAGGCAGTCAAATGCAAAGATCGCATTGGACAGAGTCGGAACTGTATCTTCCGGGGCGTGCGGATTTGTCGGCACATCAGTCTGGTGGATCAAGTAATACAACTTCTTCAAGAAGTTTTCATACTTCGTCAGCAGCTGATTGAAGATGGTCCTTCTGTCGATAGCCGTCAGGTTCGGATTGCAGAACACGTGATTGAGGCCATCTCTCAAGATATCGTCCGCGCCGTCGTAAAGAGCCGTACTCGGAGTCCGAAGAACATAGAGCAAGGATTCAGACACTTCCTCCAGTGGACGCATGCTCCTGCTGAAAGGCTCGAACATAGGGGCCATTTCACTTGACATGGCAGCGATGAGGGCCTCCTCGTTATACTCCAACCTAGACGCCGCATACGTCCTTTCGGCGATAGCATCCACGAACCGCCTAATAAGCGCGACGGAGAAGGATTGGTTTTTCTGGAGGATCTCCATGAAATTGTAATACTTATCAATCTGTTCGGCTATCTTCTCGTCGAACTTCTCCCTCACCAGATTGATGAGGTTGTCGTAAGTATTGTTTGCACGGAACGCCTCGTTCACCTCTGGATCAACCAGGACAGACTCCCAAATCTGCTTAAGGATCTTGTCATTCTCGTCTAAGATGCCGGCGTAAGGCTCATTGGCAATGTGGAGGATTTCCTTGATGGTCATCTCCTCATCCGGTTTCTTCTTGCCCGGCTCACCTATACGACTGGCAGACAACTCTTTCTCCTCGTCCTCCAACTCCAGTTGCCCCTCAAAGGACATCTGTATACGAAGTTTATCCAGGTCGATATGTTCCAGGATATCCACGGGAAGCGTCTCTTTCGTGTACGGAAGATACTTGTAGAGAACCTTCAGGAACACGTAATACTTTTCCAGCTCAGGATCGACAAAAGTCATAACCTGTGCGATGAAGCCATACTGACGGATATACCGGTTTACCAGTTTGCGGAAACGGTCTTTCTCCGCATCCTCCATCGGCTCTACGCGGTCCGTCACGATTCGCTTCATAATGGACGGTACGCCGATGGCTGTTGCAGCCGACTGGAGTCGCTTCACCACATCGTTCACCTGCTCCTCCGAGAACACCTTATACTCGTCGATGTCCGACTTGATAGGATACATCCTCGTCTGATCCACCGGTCCATTCAGAACCGTCTTGGTGTAATAGTCCTGGAACGACTTCTGGACCACATCGGAATCATTCCGGAAGTCAACTACCAGCGTATCATCTTTACCCGGGCAGCAGCGGTTGAGACGGCTGAGCGTCTGGATGCATTGGATGCCGCCCAGGACCTTGTCCACATACATCGTATGCAATAACTTCTGGTCGAATCCGGTCTGGAACTTTTCCGCCACGATCAAAATCTTGTACTCGGGTTCTTCGAACTTCAGGCGGATATCGTCATCCTTGACGCCTCCGTCGTTCATATTTGCCTCTGTACACTTCCTCCCGTGACTGTCCTCCACCTCTCCGGAGAAGGCAACCAACGTCTTAATGGCACCGCCATACTGTCCATTGATAATGGTGTCGATGATCCGCTTGAAGTCGGCAGCGGCCCTGCGAGAATCCGTAACAACCATTGCCTTTGCCTGTCCGCCGATCTTCTTGATAGTGTGACTCATAAAATGATCAACTATCATGGATGCCTTGCGGAACATGATGTACTGGTTCTTATTCAGGCTGTCGTAAATGACCTTCAGCGACTTCTTCTCCTCGAAGAGTTTCTTCAAGTCCTCGTCCGGATCCTTCTCCACCAGCTCGAACATGGTCTTGTAACTGATGTAATTCTCCAGAACATCCAGGATGAATCCCTCCTCGATGGCCTGTTTCATCGAATACAGGTCGTGAGCCTCGTGCTGGTTCTTCCCGTACAAGGCAAACGTCGTATCCTTTGGAGTGGCCGTAAAAGCGTAATAACTGATGTGGTGCATCATCTTACGCATCACCTGCTGATAAGCCATAAGGGCATCAAGCTGGCTGTCGTAGTCCTCCGGGTGGAAATCGTCAATCTGCCGGAGATCATCATCCGAGGACAGGGCACTGATAATATCTTTCGCACTCTCCTTCCCCAGAGCCGTGTGAGCCTCATCAATGATGACCGCAAAATGCCGGTTGTCCTGCTTCTTGATATTCGGCAAGGCGTAGGCGAATTTCTGCACCGTACTGATGATGATACGATACCCATCGTTGATGGCCTTGGCCAGATTAACCGAACCGCGACGCACATCCTTCACCGTACCCGGCTGCATTTCGAAGGATACAACCTCGTCAGCCATATTACGGTTGAGGACAATTCGGTCCGTGACCATGATGATGCTGTCAAAGAGCGGCGAATTGTCATCATTGGTCAGGTTGGACAGCTCGTGAGCCAGCCAGGCCATAGACATGGTCTTGCCACTGCCGGCGCTATGTTGCACCAGATAATTATGTCCCGGGCCCTCCTCTTTGGAAAGAGCTCTCAAAAGGCGTACGGCTCTAAGTTGGTGGAATCTTGGAAAAATGACCGTATAATTCCCCTTGCGGTCCTTCACGCGCTTGATAAAGTGCTGCAGGATATCCAGCAAACTGTCCGCCTGCAGGATCTGATCCCACATATAATGCGTTGGATAGTCCGCATCCCCCTCAACAGGAGGATTGGTTGTGCCGATATTGAATGGCAGGAAGTTCGTATCCGCTCCGGCCAGCTTTGTGGTCATAAATACAAGGTTATTGTCCATGACAAAGTGCACCAGGCAGGCATTCAGCATCCGGTTCCCGGCATTGCGGTTCGTCTGATACTGGATGATGCCGTCCTCGTAGCATTGCCCGGTCCCCTCATTCTTCAGCTCGCACGTAATAATGGGGATACCATTGATTAGGATGCAGAGGTCGAGCTCGTTGTCCCTATCTGCAGCGTCAGTGGAATACTTCATCTGACGCACTACAGAGAAGCGGTTCTCCCGGTACAGCTTGTAGGCAGATGACTTCTCTCCTCCAATCTGTGGTTGGAATTCCACAAACTTCACCTTAGCCCCCACTACCATGAGCCCCTTGTGGAGCATATCCCAGATGCTGGTACCACGGTTAATGGCCCGGTTGTAGGTTTCAATAACTGTATCAATTTCCCGGCCGGGGACATTGCGTGAGAGCTTTGCCCATACTTCCGGCTGGGCCTTTACGAAGCGCTCAAGCATTTCGCGATCGCAAAGGTCTGCGATTTCGAAATTGCCGGACTGACGCTGGTTATAGAGGTCAGAGTGAGCAAGCACGTTAGCGATGTGCTCTTCGAAGCGGGTCTCATCAAGATTCATCATAGGCGAATGTCGAATATCAATTACAACGCGAAGGTAACGCCCTGGTGTGCAGTGTTCTTGCCTACCTTAACGGACTTTTCGTTTTCCCGTCACAACTTCAGTAATAAGTGACTGTTTATATTCCTTTAAGAGGTCAATTTGGTGGTTGGCCTTGGCAATTCTATTATCGTATTGGCTACACTCTTTATCAAGGAATGCGACAATTGCTTGTTGCTCGTCAAGAGGCGGAAGGACTATGGGTAAATGGCCGAGCATTGTACGGCTGATTCGGTGCATTGTTGCTCCACGGGCAATAATATTTGCGTGTTCAGTCAGCTTTCCATTATTCAGATAATAACACGCGAACTTCCTGTCTAGTAGTCTGGGATCTGGCCTGAAGATGACATTGTCAACGGCCGTGACAACTCGAGACCCCAAATCTGGAACGATGCATGTTCGGGCTATGGGTTCATTCAATCTGGAAATAAGGAGATCACCCGGAAGAACATCTATGCAAGCCAACTCTTTGAATTTATCTTCTGTTATATATCCGGAACCTTGCTCTTTGTAATACCCGGATCCTACATTTCCAGTTGTCAAATATTTAATGCTACCACCATAGTCAATATCTTTACTTTCAATCCAATCTCCGTCGATAAAGCAACAGCCTTTTGCGTTAGCAGTATAACGCAAAGGCATGATTATCCAGTGACTGGGGACGGTCCCCAACCAAACGTGTTTGCTTGAAGACATTTCAACATTGTCCTCGAGTCCATGTAGGACCGCTTTTGTAACAATAGAAAGCCTAGCTTCTTTAAGTAGTTCTATCCGTTTACCCTCCTTCTCAATTAGAACATCTATCTTCTTACATTCAGAATCTAGATAATCTGCAATGGACTTTTGCTCATCGAACTTCGGAGCTAAAAAGGGAGTATTGGATAACTTCTCCTTAGTTAGATGGGCTATGCTTACCTGGCTAACGATTGAGAGGAAATACTCTTTCCCTGCGGCCATATTGATATAATACATTATATAGCGAGAATCATAGCCTACTTTGGCGGTAATTTTGTGAACAGAGTTCTGAATGTAACAGTCATAATCTTCATTCCATAGGCCTACTTTCCCGATATCTCCTCCTTCATTTGTTACTACATCACCCTTGTGAAGCTTGTATAATCTTTTCTCGGATTCTGAGAACCACATTTCTTCAACATCATCCTCCTTTGCAAGAAGACGTAATTGACCAATGTTTCGGGATTTAAGATACTTCTCCAAAGAATAATCTTCTGGAGAACTATCGGGAGGATTGTTACAGAGCATTTTTCCGAGGACTATTTTCGCGGCGTGCTTTAACCTCATAACAGTCCAATGATCGGGAATTTGACCAATCCATGAGATGCCAGAATCTTTATATTTTACATATGTGCCCATACAAAGAAACTATAATTCTTTTAGATTTCTGGAGAGTTCGCCATCCAAACTCTTTATCTCCTGTAGTATCACAGAGCTATCCCTAAGTGACTGATACTCATAGAAGAGTTTCGTAAAAGGGAACTCGCAGCCAACCTTATCCTTTGTGCGGTCCATCCAGGCATCCGGGACAAACGGCAGAACTTCTTCGGCGAAGTATTCGTCAATGTCCCTCTTGAAAGGAATGATTTCAGTATCTGTCAGATCTGTGTCCGCTTCGAAACCACTTCCAGCCTTATATGGGTTGGTTAGGATTTCAGGCGCATCTTCGTCCCTCTCTCCGAATGTCGCACGAAGAAGTTTTACCTCTGTAGCGCTAACTTTTACCTTCTGCTCTTTGAGGAACTTGAAGAAATCCGCATCGGCCCGTTTCGTATCAATATTATTCAATTCAGACACCGTCTTGAGGATCTGATTCTTAGGTGCGTCCGCATTAAAACTCTCATCGGCAAGGAGCATCTCATATTTCTCGGTGATGTTGCCAAATGACAGTCGTTTCGGGCGTAGGACGGTTACCTTAGTATATAGGAAATCATCGTAATCAAGAAGCTTAGCTATCTCTTTATGCGGGAACGTACCATCGTCCAGGTAGTCAATGGGGATGGAGAAATTGTCATACGTCTTGTATGCCAACATAATTGCCTGAGCACCAATATTGCTGATTTCGTATCTCTTCTTACCAAGGCTCCTCTGAAGAGGTGTTGTGAAGTATTCACACGTTGCATCAATGAAAAGCACCTTATGGTATCGCTCTGCCGGACGCTTGTTGTCCAGAATCCAAAGATAGGAACTGATATCCGTCCCATAGAACAGATTCTTAGGGAGGGCTACGATGGCATCAAGAAGGTTCTTCTCGAGAAGGCTCTGACGGATGTTGCTCCATCCTCCACCGGCGTCACCGTTGAAAAGTGGTGAGCCATTAAGGACGATTCCGATTCGAGACCCTTGCGTGTTATCCATCTTACTGATCATATGCATCAAAAAGAGTAGAGAACCGTCATTCTTCGACGGAAGGCCTGCCTCGAATCTCCTGTTCGGGGCGTTATCTTCTTCAACCTTCTTCTTGACATTCTCGTCCTTCCCCCAGTCAACGCCAAACGGCGGATTGGCCAGCATGAAGTTGAAATGCTGATTCTCAAATTTGTCATCGGCAAGAGTGTCTCCCTGGCGAATCTGCTTGTCCTCATGCTGAAGGTCACCCTTTATGAGGAGGTCGGACTTGCAGATGGCATAGGTCTTCTCATTCAGTTCCTGGCCGTACAGGTAAATCTTGATATTGTCACGCCCGGACATCTCCTGTACCATCTCTTTCGCCACCGTAAGCATGCCGCCGGTTCCGCAGCACGGGTCATAAATGGAGAACATCTGCCCTAGCTGCTGCAGCTTCTGCTCCTGACCGTAGAGCGTCAGGCCGGCCAGAAGGCGGACAATCTCACGCGGCGTGTAATACTGACCGGCTTTGGAGTTCGTGGACTCCTTCGACCACCTGATCACAATCTCGAAAACGGTACCCATTTGTGCATTGCTCACCTTCTTCGGATCAAGATCCGCCTGCTGAACAAAGGTCTGGACCACAGAGTATAGCTTGTTGCTCTTCTCCAAGCGCCGATAGATCTGCGTCAGGTCCGGAGCCTCACCGTCCTGGTGGACAAAGTTCGACAGGATATCCTTCACATTATCTGTGAACCCTTCGAGGTAAGTCTTGAAGTTCGATGAAATGCTTGCCGGATTCGCCAGAAGCTTTTTCAGCGACAACCCCGAGGCATTGAAAAACGTCAGATTATACCGCCTCAGGAGACTTTTTAGCTTCATTTCCCGTTTATTCTTCTGCCGCTCCGGATCCGCATCCACAATGCTTTCCAACTCGGTGATAATCTCATCCCGATGCTCATCCAGCACGCAGTCCAGACGCCTCAACAATGTAAACGGCAAAATGACGTCCTCTACTTCCGAGTCGTCATAAAAATTCCTGATAATCTCCTTAATGTTCCAGATAACCCTGGCAAGATCCTGTTCAGTCATATATTATGCATTCAAAAAACTAATGTCGTACTCTCATCCCCTCCAGGAGGGCTTGAGTTTGTCGTCTTCTGGCATCAATGTCCTCTTCGTCTATAGACAGTGTTTGTAACCATACTAAAATATTCAGCAGTTCAAACACCGTGCTTTGAACCAAATAAGGGGCCGTACCATCTTTTGTGTCCTCATCTATCTTAAGCCTGTGGCTTCCTTCATTGGCAATTGTTACCGCTGAGTGAAAACTGCGCTGGATATACGCCGGAATAACCTCCAACATAAGAGGGCTTCCTAGGAATTTGCTACAATCGTTCAAATTTGTCCCTGTAAACTCGACTTGGGAAAGGCCAATCTTGTAACAGTAATCCATTACCCAGTCAAGGACCTTTCGTATCTTATTATATACATCTGCATTTCTGTAGTCGTGATTCTCCAGAATCATCAAAATCTGCAGAAGGTCCATTTGTATGTCGCTGCTCAAACCGAAGGCGGCTTTGTACTTACCAGAGATCTTGGCAATGATGTGTCTATCAACGATCACACGAAGGTAGTCTTCGGCTTCAATACCCTGAAAGTTCTTGTCAAAAATCTCGCACTGATATTCCTCCTTAAACCCCTTCACATCTTCAAGGTACTTTCCCTTCCCAGTGAAAGCAAAATACTCGATCGGGTTTTTATATGCAAGTTCCTTGATGCAATCACGTACTCTGCAGAAACTGGTCTTTGTCTCTTCGTCCGAATTGGGACTGATGAAGCTCTCGATATCCAAAACAGCTGCCGAGAGTTTTTCAATATTGTCTTTTAGATACTGAACGGCCGTTTCAGCATCTTTACGGATAACGAGTTCGATTGTATCGTCTTCCTCAATGTCACGTTTGAAATTCTTCAAACGTTCGGGCTCATTCTCGACCCAGAGAACAAGTTTCTTACTCATGACTCACCTGGATATGAAGATTAACAATGAAAGGCCAATTCTTGTCCTGAGTACTGATGGTGACAAATCCTTTGTAGAAATGCATGGCATTGCTAACAAAGAAACCACCGCGCCCAGTATGTGCAGTCGTACCACATTTCCCAAACTTGCGCTCGTAAATGTCCTCAGAAAAGCCCTCAGATGCGGGCAAACCATTGTTCGCCACAGAGATAACAACCATTCCCGGCAACTTATCCTTTGCGATCCTGATTGCAATGCGCTTTTCGCCATAGAAGTTATCGGCAAATCCATGCATCACAGCATTTCGCACAATAGTGTCGAGGGCAAGCCGGAGAGCTCTGGGCGTTATCATAAGCGGGAAAGGCTCCGAAATTGGCATCAAGCGGAATTGAATACCGTCGTATGCGTCATCAGCCTTAAGATAAGCCAAATACTCCTGCAGGAAAAGGAAGCTGTCAAGTGGACGGTCTACGGCCTCGAAGATGGAGCCTCCTATGGATGCAGTGATATAGCCCGCAGACTGGCTCTTTGAAAGGAGATTCTCCAGGTAACTATCAAGCCGAATATCGGAGTCTTTGAAGATGCGCGTCGAAGCATCGAGCTTCTCACCTTTCTGCAGCTTCCGAAGTATCCGATTGATTCCGGACTGGACATCGAAATTATACGGGCCAAGAAGATGGATTTTATCTTCGATATCATCCTTTATGTCCTCCAGGCTCTCCTTATGCGCCTCTTTCTCTTCCTGCGCCAAACGCGACTTACGCTCGGAGATAAAGTGCATCTCCTCCTGTAAGAAACGATACTCCTGTTCGACATCAGGAATAGGAATCTCTACATCGAGAAAAGATTTGCGTCCGACCCGTGTAATGACGGCGCCCTCAATACGACTCTTTATATCAGCTTGGACGTCCTCCTCGGCAAGAGCGAAGCAGAGGTACTCGGGAGAGATTCTCTTATCCTTGATCCGGAATGTATAAATATCCCCGTTGCAATAAACAGGCATCTCATTATCACCTTCAAACCAGAGGTAATTCTGGGTGATGGAATGGAAACAGAATACGCCTTCGGTAATGCGAGTAAACCGTCCTTGAAGATGCTCCAACCCAAGATCGTCGCTGAAAATCTTGTAATCTGGCAGCTGGAGGTGCATATCTTTTCCACTCAACCGCGTTAATAAATCGTCCGGGGTAACCTCAACGGAATTGCGATACGGCGCTAGGATTTCTGACAACTTAACGAACTTAAATCCCGGTCGATCAATTCTTTCGTTCAGGAAAGATTTGTCCCGAATCGCAAGATTACTGCTCTCCCAAACATCAGAATAAGGAATGCGGGTGCAGAAATCAGTATTTCCAAAGCTAATCTGATCGATGAGGTTCAGATAATCTGCTACCGACTTGGTCTCTACAGACGTGGCATTGGCAAATACAAAGGAGCCGCTCTTGCTCTCGCTCTTCTGAATGAAGAAGATGGCGGTTTTCACATTCGTTGTGGCGTATACTGCTTTAGGGCCAAGCAGTGCCACGACGCGGAGATAACCGCGCTCGATGAGAGTCTTGCGCAACTCAAAATAAAGATCAGAAGAAAGGCTATGGACAGGGAGCACGACCACCATGCTCCCTTCCGGTTCTAGGACGTCAAGCATCCGAAGAACAAAATTCTCTTCTATCTTACGTCCCATGCCGGCAATGCGGATTCCAAAGGGAAGTGCCGGGATATAAATGTAGCGGTAATGGGCATCCTCGTACTCGGGTCGCATCAGCGGATTGTTAATCCGACAATGAAGGTTCTGTGAGCCATGGGCCGCAAGTACAAGCTGGGTGTACCGATTCTCCTTCTGATTAATTATATCAGAGATGAAAAGGGTATCGTTCCTGTCAATCGGGGCGTAAGGGTCACCTCCAAAGGGATTGTATACAATCTCACCCGCAGCCGGATGCAACCAGTCTACCATAAAACGGGAAGCTCCGGGTGTAATACATCCCTGCTGGGCGTAGAAGCGAGGAAGTTTCGTCTGGACATAATCGAGGAGAACCTCAGCGGTTAGGGCGAAATTCTCGCAGAGGATATCCAGTTTCTCCTGATACTCGGGACGCTTAAGATGCTCCAGAACGTAGGTGCCTTGAGCGAACAACGCCTCGAAATCGAACATCTTATTGTCGAAGGTTTCCCGGATAACCTTCCTATTTGCGCGGCAGACATACAGCGCAATACCGTCAAGCATAATGCTATCATGTTCGCGATTGTCGCGAACAAGATTGTGAACAATGGACTCAATGACTCGTCTTTCCATAACGCGAAAAATTAAACCTTGTTTGCTTTCACGTTGCAAAGATCAGTACTAGGTGTGCAATTATCTTGCTCACCAAAATATAGTCTATTGGCATCCGCAACTTTTTGCTTGATACGGTCTCGGTACCAGTCAGGAGACACTACTTCTAAATCGCCACCAAATGACAGGATTAGTGAATCCAGCTCCTTGTTAGGAATAACCTTAATTGTGAATATCCTATCAGCAGCACTCTTCAGTTGTTGGCTACTGTGGATGGGCTTTGATTCAATATAAGGGTATCGCGCTTCGCTGGCACGGAAAGTAATCTCAGAAGGCTCAAAATCTTTAACGGTTACCCCCACGACGTCATCGAAGAATGTACTGAAGTCTCGGAAGGTATTTGGAATAAAAGCCTTTGGAAGACGTTCATAGTCCGGACTGATCCTATCGAGAGGTGCATTACTTATCTTACCTTCTGTCTCATTGTATCCGAAGAGGAACCAGCGATTATTATATTCCTTCAAAAGGTACGGGTGAATGATCCACTCTTTTTCTGGTTTCCCATATGGCATATATGTAATTTTGATGGGCTGTTGCTTGATAATGCAGTCGCACATTTCGGCCATCATCTCCTCCCCGGTGCTCTCAACATGCTCATATTCCACGTAAGTCTGGCCACCAGAAACCAAGCCGTATTTCTGCTCCAACTTGGCACCAAGATTTGCTATGCTGTCATATTCAGGCAACCCTTTGAATCTGGAAAGCAGCTGCATGGCGCATTTTAACTGCCCGACTTCAGAGTCACTGAGCTCGTTTTTATAAATGGAGAAATCGGGATTACTATAATAATAATAGTAGCCTTCGCTTCCTAACTGTGATACAACTTCTACATTATGCTTATCAGCTAAACTCTTGATATACGCAATATCGCTACGGAACGTTCGCAGACTTACCTCAGCAGATTCGTACTTTGGGTCTTGATCCGCGATAGCGCTACAACAATAATCACGTAAGTTCTTTTGGGTATTCACTTCTGACTTCTTCCGTAAGCACTCGTCAAGAACCTGATATCTAATTGAAGCGTGTTTATTCGTTGCCATGGTATTAATGGTGAATTGGATTAGCTAATGCAAATTTACAAAATAATACGTGGTGTGCAATATTGTTTGCACACTATTTCGTGGTGTTTAATGATGGGAATGAACAAAAGGTTATGCCAATAGATAGCCTGCAAAGTCGGCAAAACCAGCACTAAGTCGCCAAAATGTCGCCAAAAATCGAAATGCAAAAAGAGCTAACCGCTGAAAATCAGACAGTTAGCTCTTTTAAAGGTGCCCCGGGCGGGAATCGAACCCGCACGGCCGTTTCGGGCCAAGGGATTTTCGTACCACTGTGGCTTTCACCACCAGGACGGCGTGCCGCACCTGTTTGGGGTCTGGACTATTCCTTCACCGTAGGACCGGGTCCGTTAGGTGTGTCGTGTCTAGTCTCTGCACCTTCCTCCTGTGGGAGGCTTGGCTCAAGATTGCCTTCAGCGCGACCTGGTAAGGTTTCCTTGAATTTACGACATTCTACATCCCTCCTTTCGGAGAGTGCACTCAAATTGTGTTTAAGTCCCTCGTGTCTACCATTTCACCACCAGGGCATGGGTGGTCGTTCCGCGAAGGGGGCGGAACGGACTGCAAAGATAAGGAATAATTCTGACAATGAGAACGTGGGCCGTAGGTACAAAGCTCGTTTGTACAACAAAACGGTCCCACAAAGCCGTTTTGCTGTACATGTCTCCCCGAAACCGGGCGAAATGGGTTGAATCTCAGGAGTTATGTACACGAAAACCCGCATGTGGAGGATTTTACTTGTACAAACGAGATATGTACAACGAGCGCCTACAAAAACGAATGCCTACAAAAACGAACCCCAACAAAAACGGGCGCAAAATAGGCGCCCGTTCCTGTCTATGGATGCAGAGAGCCTACTCCGCAAACAGCGTCACGATATTCAGGATCACCTTCGAGGCCGCTTCCATGCTCTCGAGCGGAACGTATTCCAGGCGGCCATGGAAATTCAACCCGCCGGCGAAGATGTTCGGGCAGGGGAGGCCCTTGAAGGAGAGGTTGGCGCCGTCGGTGCCGCCGCGGATGGGCTGGATCTTCGGCTTCACGCCGGCCATCTCCATGGCCTTCATCGCCTTCTCCACCACGAAATAGTGCGGCTCCACCTGCTCGCGCATGTTGTAGTACTGGTCGCGCAGGTTCAGAGAAACGGTGCCGGCGCCGTATTTCGCATTGATGAAATCGACGCATTCGGTAATCAGCTTTTTCTTCGCCTCGAACTTCGTCCGGTCGTGGTCGCGGATAATGTACGCGAAATCAGCTTCTTCCACGGTGCCCTTGAAGGAGATCAGGTGGAAGAATCCTTCGTAGCCCTCGGTGTATTCCGGGCGCTGCTCCACGGGCAGCAGGCCGTTGAATTCCTGGCCGATCAGGATGGCGTTCTTCATCTTTCCCTTCGCGGAGCCCGGGTGCACGTTCCGGCCCTGGATATGGATCTTGGCCGATGCAGCGTTGAAATTCTCGAACTCCAGTTCGCCGATCTCACCGCCGTCCATCGTATAGGCGTAGTCGGCCCCGAAGCGGGCGACATCGAACTTTACGACCCCGCGGCCGATTTCCTCGTCCGGGGTGAAACCGATACGGATGGGCCCATGCTTGAATTCCGGATGCGCCATGATATACTGCACCGCGTCCATAATTTCCGCCACGCCGGCCTTGTCATCGGCCCCGAGGAGGGTCGTGCCGTCGGTGGTGATGAGCGTCTGTCCCACGAAATGAAGCAGTTCCGGGAACTCGGACGGCTTCAGGGCCAGGCCGGGAATCCCCTTCAGGGGAATCTCCCCACCGTCGTACTTCTCAATGATCTGCGGCTTCACATCCGCCCCGGAAGCGTCCGGAGCCGTGTCCACATGGGCAATGAAGCCCACCGCCGGCACCTTCGCCTCGACATTGGACGGGATGCTTCCCATCACGTACCCGAACTCGTCCAGCGTGGCCTCCACGCCCATGGCGTTCAGCTCCGCGCACAGCATCCGCAGCAGGTTCCACTGCTTTTCCGTCGACGGCTGGCTCTCCGACTCCTCATTGGACTGCGTGTCCACCGCGACGTACCGTAAAAATCGATCCAGAATCTTTTCCATGTTATTTCGAAGTTTTCATTGAAGCGTAAATCATATACCCGATCAGCAGCAGGAACGGGACAATCGCCACCGTCTCGCCGTAGGCTGCGTTCCAACCAGAGAGGAAGAGGTCCACGTTGACAAAGCGCAGGATGGCGCTCACCACGCCCATCAGGGCACCGCCGGCGATGAAGCCGGAAGCGATCAGGGTGCCCTTTTCCTGGCGCGCGTTATTGACCGCGGCGTCCTTGGAGCGGGTGCTCACGTACCAGGAGATCGCACCGCCCACCAGCAGCGGGAGGTTGAGGTCGATGGGAATGAACATGCCCAGGGCAAACGGCAGGGCGGGGACCTTGAAAGCCGTGAGGATCAGCGCAATCGCCGCGCCGATACCGTAGAGCAGCCACGGGGCGCCGCCGCCGTTCATCATCGGCTGGATCACCGCCGCCATGGCATTGGCCTGCGGGGCCACGAGGGCGTTGTCGCCCGTAAACCCATAGGTCTTGTTGAGCACCAGCATCACCCCGCACACCGTCACGGCCGATACCGCGACCCCGAGGAACTTCCAGCCCTCCTGCTTCTTGGGGGTGCTGCCGATCCAGTAACCGATCTTCAAATCGGTAATGAAAGACCCCGCCACGGACAGTGCCGTGCACACGACACCGCCGATGATGAGCGCCGCCGCCATGCCCGCATTGCCCTTCAGGCCCACGGCCACGAGGATCAGGGAGGCGATGATCAGCGTCATCAGGGTCATGCCGCTCACCGGGTTCGAGCCCACGATGGCGATGGCATTGGCCGCCACCGTCGTGAACAGGAACGAGACCAGCGCCACGATCACCAGGCCCACGATGGCCTGCCAGACATTGTTCACCACGCCGCCGAAAGCGAAGAACGCGAAGATGGCGAGAAGAGCGATGGCAACGCCCCAGACGATGGTCTTCATCGGCAGGTCTTCCTCCGTCCGGAGGCCCTTTTCGGTCGTCGTGCCCGGTTTGCGCTTGAACTCGTTCACCGCCAGCCCCGCCGCGCTCTTGATCACGCCGAAGCTCTTGACGATGCCGATGATGCCCGCCGTCGCGATGCCGCCGATGCCGATATGCCGTGCATAGTCCTTGAAAATCTGCTCCGGAGCCATTTCGCCGATGGTCATCGTCACGCCGGTATTCATCAGGTCGATGACGCTGCCGCCCCAGATGAGGTTCATCAGCGGAATGATCACGAGCCACACCAGCAGGGATCCGCAGCAGATGATGAAGGCATACTTGAGGCCGATGATGTAGCCGAGGCCCAGCACGGCCGCGCCGGTATTGAGTTTCAGGACGAGTTTCGCCTTGTCCGCGACCGCCGCTCCCCAGCCCATCACCGTGGTGGAAATGGTCTCCGCCCACGTGCCGAAGGTCGCGACGCAGAAGTCGTACAATCCGCCGATGAGGCCGGCCGCAATAAGCGTCTTTGCCGACGAACCGCCGCTTTCCCCGCTCACGAGGACCTGCGTCGTGGCCGTCGCCTCCGGGAACGGATACTTCCCGTGCATTTCCTTCACGAAATACTTCCGGAAGGGGATGAGGAACAGGATGCCCAGCACGCCGCCCAGCAGCGAGCTCAGGAACATCTGCCAGAAATTGACCTCCACCCCGAGGATATAGATGGCCGGCAGCGTGAAGATGGCGCCCGCCACGACAGCGCCGGAGCAGCCGCCGATGGACTGGATGATCACGTTCTGCGCCAGGCCGTCCTTCTTCTTGAGCGCTCCGGTCAGGCCCACGGCGATGATGGCGATCGGAATCGCCGCCTCGAACACCTGCCCGACCTTCAGGCCCAGGTAGGCCGCCGCCGCGGAGAACAGCACCACCATCAGAATGCCGACGCACACCGAATACGGCGTAACCTCGGCATAATTCTTCGCCGGATCCAGGATCGGCTGGTATTTCTCACCGGGCTTCAGCTCCCGCTGCGCATTCTCCGGCAAGGAAACAGGTTTCTTTTCTTCCATAGATGAAAATCGATTTCCACAAATTTACGCATTCTGCAGCAATTTCCCAATGGCGGCGGCAACGCGGCCGAAGGGGAAGGCGGCGAGCCGCTCGTCGAACTTTTCCCGGATCCGGTCGTTGCAGAGGTTGCCGATGGAACCCTCGTGGGTATGGTGCAGTTCGCCTTCGTAGTGGAAGGTGCCGTCCTGGACGGCGTGGCCCACCTGCCGATAAGCATCCCGGAAGGGGACGCCAGCCTCGACGAGTCGGTTCACCTCTTCCACGCAGAAGGCCTGGCCGTAGATGGGTTTATCCATGAGTCCTTCCGTCACGGTGATGCCCGGGAGGGCGAAGCACAGGATGTCCAGACAGCTGTCCAGCTCGTCGAACATCGGGAGATAAACTTCCTTCAGGAGCTGCATGTCCCGGAAGTAGCCCGACGGGAGGTTGCCGGTGATGTACCGTAACGTGCCGGGGATGCCCTGGATGCGGTTGCAATGGCCCCGGACCAGTTCGAAGACATCCGGATTCTTCTTCTGCGGCATGATGCTGGAGCCGGTGGTGAAGGCGTCCGGCAGGTGCAGGAACCCGAAGTTCTGGCTGGTGAACAGGCAACCGTCATAGGCCAGCCGGCCGATGGTTTCCGCCACGGCGCTGTAGGCCCAGGCCACCATCCGTTCGCCCCGTCCCCGGGACATCTGTGCATAGATGCTGTTGTAGTCCAGCGTCCCGAAACCCAGGAGCTCCGTCGTCCGGGCCCGGTTGAGCGGGGCCGATGATCCATAGCCGGCGGCACTTCCGAGCGGGTTCTCATCCGTTATGTCCCAGGCCGCCTTGAGCATCACGAGGTCGTCGGCCAGACTCTCCGCATAAGCCCCCAGCCAAAGGCCAAAGGAAGAGGGCATCGCCACCTGCAGGTGCGTATAGCCCGGCATCAGCACGTCTTTCAGCGCCTCGGACTTCTCCTGCAGCAGGTTGAAAAGCCGCGTCACTTTCTCCACGGTCTTCTCCAGCCGCGAACGGGTATAGAGCTTGATGTCCACCGCCACCTGGTCGTTCCGCGACCGTCCGGTATGGACCTTCTTGCCGATGTCCCCGAGCGCCGCCGTAAGCTGCGCCTCCACCTCCGAGTGGACGTCCTCGCCCTCGATGGTGAATCGGCCTTCCACGGCTTCCTGGTGCAGCTTTTTGAGTTCTGGTAAGAGCTGCGCGAGCTCATCGGCCCCCAGCAGTCCCACCTCGGACAGCATGGTTATATGCGCCATCGTCCCCAGGATGTCCCACGGGGCGAGCATCAGATCCAGCTCCCGGTCCTTCCCGACCGTGAACGCGTCGATCTCCGGCGCGTTATCGAATCCTTTTGACCAAATTTTCATATGGATAATCCATCCAATAGTTTGACATAAATATCCACGGCCTTGCCGATATCGGCGAGGTCCACATACTCATCCGCCGTATGCGACCGGGGGGAGTCGCCAGGGCCGAGTTTGACGGAGGGGAAGCGGACGAGGGCCTGGTTCGAGAGGGTGGGGGAACCGACGGCGGGGAGGCCGAGGGAAAGTCCCCGCTGCACGAGCGGATGGTCCTTGCCGATGGAGGAGCCGCACAGCCGCGTGGAGCGGGCCTTGACTTCGCAGGGGGCCTCCGCCTGGATGAGCGCGAGCAGTTCCTCGTTGGTATAGAGTCCGTTGGAGCGGATGTCCACCACGAAGGTGCATAGGTCGGGAATCACGTTGTGCTGCGTCCCGGCATTGACTTGTGTGACCGTCATCTTGACGGGACCGAGGAGGTCGGAGACCTTCCCGAACCGTTTGTCCCGGAACCATTCGATGGCCGGAAGCGCCTGATAGATCGCGTTTATGCCGCCCTCCCGGGCTGCATGGCCGGCGACCCCGGTCACGGCGCAGTCCAGGACCATCAGCCCTTTTTCGGCCACGACCATCTCCAGGGAGGTGGGCTCTCCGAACACGCCGCAGGCGATCGGCCCGCAGGCAGCCTCGATTTCGGCCAGAGAGATTTCCAGCCCGTTCCGGCCGCTGGATTCCTCCTCGGCGGAGAGCGACAGCACCAGCGTATAGGGCTGCGGCCTCGCAATCAGCTGCCGATACGCTTCGATGAGCGCCACGACGGACGCTCCGTCGTCATTGGACCCCAGTCCGTACAGCCGTCCGCCCTCCATCGAGGGCGTGAACGGATCCCTTGTCCAGCCCGCGACCGGTTTCACCGTGTCGATGTGGGCATCCATCAGGATGGCGGGGCCGGAACCGGCGGCGCACCAGAGGTTGTTGCCGCAGCGGTGCGGCTGCAACCCCTGGTCCGCGAGCCATCCCTCCAGGAAATCGGCCACGGCCTTTTCGTCCCGGCTCAGCGACGGGATGGCGATCATCCGCTGCAGCAGGTCCGTCATAACAGTTCGTCCTCGTGCCGGTTGTAGTACACCCGCAACGGGGTGGACAGGACCTTGATGAAGCCCTTGGCGTCCTCCGCCGTCCAGCCCTTCTGCATTTCGCCGTACTCGCCGAACTTGGTCTTTACCAGGTCGTTGACACTCTCGACACCGACGGTCTCGAACTGCTTGGGTCCATAGTTCACGATGACGGTGCCGGTGACGTTCCGCTGGCTGCTTTCGAGCATGGCCTCGATGTCCCGCATCACGGGCTCCAGATACTGGCTCTCGTGGAGGAACATCCCGTACCAGGTGCCCACCTGGTCCTTCCAGTACTGCTGCCACTTGGACAGGGTGTATTTCTCCAGATACTTGTGCGCGGCGATGATGAGCATTGGCGCGGCGGCCTCGAAGCCCACCCGGCCCTTGATGCCGATGATGGTGTCGCCCACGTGGATGTCCCGGCCCAGTCCGTATCCATCGACAGAGGCCTCCAGGGCCTGGATGGCGGCGACGGGGGAGTCGAAGGTGACATTGTCCACGGAGACGATCTGGCCCTTTTCGAAGCCGATCTTCACGGTCTTGTTCCCGGACTGCGTGACCGGCTTCAGATAAGCCGACTCGGGGAGACCCTGCGCGCTGTCCAGCAGTTCGCCGCCGCAGATGGACGTACCCCACAGACCTACGTTATAGGAGTACTTGAGCTTGGCGAAATCGGCCTCGAAGCCATGGGCGTTGAGGTAATCCACCTCTTCCTGGCGGCTGAGGGCCTTGTCGCGGGTGAGGGTAATGATCTGCATCTCGGGACACATCACCTGGAAGGTCATGTCGAAGCGGACCTGGTCGTTGCCCGCGCCGGTGGAGCCGTGGGCGATGGCATCGGCCCCGATCTCCTTGGCGTACCGGGCGATGGCGATGGCCTGGAAAATCCGCTCCGAGGAGACGGAAATGGGGTAGGTTCCGCCCCGGAGGACGTTGCCATAGACCATGTATTTCAAGCTCTTTTCGTAGTATTCGTCCTTGACGTCCAGGTTCACGAAACCCTTGGCGCCCAGCTTGTAGGCGTTCTCTTCATTCTTTTTGAGCTGGGCGGGGGAGAATCCGCCGGTATCCGCCGAGGCGGCATAGACTTCGTGGCCCTGGTTGGCCAGATACATGACGGTGTAGGAGGTGTCCAGGCCTCCGGAATAAGCGACGACGATTTTCATATGACTAGTCTGTTTTTAATTTCGGGGAATAAGGGGGTGAGGGCGTTGAGGACGGCATCGGGAGCGGCGCCTTCCCGGAGGATCAGGAGGATGGTGTCGTCACCCGCGATGGTGCCGATGACGGGGAACACCGTCTGGTGGTCGATGAGGCTCGCGACGGCGTTCGCGAGGCCGGGAAGCGTTTTCACGATGCACAGCTGGCCGGAGAACTGGATCCTCAGGATGCCGGAAGAGAGGTCGGTGGCGACGCTCTGGCTGCGCGGGGTGGCGGTGACGTAGCCCTCGCCGGGAACTTTGGAGATCTTCAGGGCCCGGAGGTCGCGGGAAAGCGTGGCCTGGGTCGTCTCGATTCCGGCTTCTTTCAGGCGTTGGGCCAGTTCTTCCTGGTTGGAGACCGGGCCGGACTGGATGATGTCCAGGATGGCCTGCTGCCGGATTTTGGTGTTGTTTTGCATATTCTGTGGATAAATATTCTGGTTTTCGGCAAAGATATGCATTTTTATTGAAAATAGTTGCATAATAAATATTTTTTTAATTATTTTTGCACCCGAAACCAGAAAAGACCCGAAATGGAATTCAATGTCATGGTGGCCCAGGAGTGCCACACCGCCTATGCCGAGGCTATCTGCCAGGAGATCTACATCTCCTCCCTGGAGCGCAAGACCGGCATCGCCAACCGTTCCCCGGAGTATGTCAATGAGAAGATCCGCGCGGGAAAGGCGGTCATCGCCTTGACGGAGGACGGCGAATTTGCCGGCTTCTCCTATATAGAATCATGGGGCGGCAAGAGTTTCGTCGCGAACTCCGGCCTCATCGTCGCGCACAAGTTCCGCGGCATGGGCCTCGCCAAGAAGATCAAGGAGCAGACTTTCATCCTCTCCCGCAAGCTTTTCCCGGATGCCAAGATCTTCTCCATCACCACCGGTGCGGCGGTGATGAAGATGAACTACGAGTTCGGCTTCCGGCCGGTTCCCTTCTCGGAACTCACGGACGACCCCGAGTTCTGGAAGGGTTGTGAGGGCTGCCGCCACTTCAACATCCTGAAGGAACGTGAGTATCGGATGTGCCTGTGCACCGGCCTCCTGTACGATCCCAAGGAGCATCTGACCATCCATCATCCCGGCGAGGCATGATCCGGGCGGGCATCATCGGAGGCGCTGGCTACACTGCCGGCGAACTGGTCCGCATCCTGGTGAACCACCCGGAGGCGGAGATCGCCTGGATCCATTCGGAGAGCCAGGCCGGCAAACCCGTGGCGGAGCATCATCCCGGTCTCGTGGGCGACACGGCGCTCGTATTTACGGACCGGATCGACCTGGATGGCATCGACGTCCTGTTCCTATGCTCGGCCCATGGCAAGAGCCGCGGATTCTGGGAGGAGCATCCCTGCCCGGAAGGACTCAAGGTCATCGACCTGGCCCAGGATTTCCGGGACGAGTCCGACGGCTATGTCTATGGACTTCCGGAGCTGAACCGCGACCGGATCTCCCAGGCGCGGAAAGTGGCCAACCCCGGCTGTTTCGCGACCGCCATCCAGCTGGCCCTCCTGCCGCTGGCCAAGGCCGGTCTCCTCTCGGGCGACGTCCACGTCCAGGCCGTCACCGGCTCCACCGGGGCGGGCGTTAAACCGTCGCCCACCACCCATTTCAGCTGGCGCAGTGACAACCTGTCCATCTATAAGGTTCTGACCCACCAGCATTTGCTGGAAATCCGCCGGAACCTCGGCATCGGGGACAACCTCCATTTCATCCCGGTCCGGGGCGATTTCGCCCGCGGCATCTTCGCCGTCTGCGAAACCGCCTGCTCCCTCACAATCGAGGAAGTGTCGGCCCTGTACAAGGACTTCTATGCCGATGCCCCCTTTACCTGGGTACTTTCCGGTCCCGTGGACCTCAAACAGGTGGTCAATACGAACAAGTGCCTCATCGCCCTGGAAATGCATGAAGGCCGCCTGGTCATCACCTCCGTCATCGACAACCTCCTGAAAGGCGCCTCCGGCCAGGCCGTGCAGAACCTGAACCTCCTGTTCGGCCTCCCCGAAACCGCCGGCCTCCGCTTGAAGGCTTCGGTATTTTAGCCGAATAGGGTAGGGAGAGGGCAGACCACCGAAAACCTGTGGCCACCCTCGGCCGCATAAGAGGGAGGGGCCCGCAGCTTGCTGTGGGAGGGGTCGCGAAGCGACGGTTTTCGGTGGTCTGCCCTCTCCCGGACCGAAGATAAAAAGATTAACACAGACTTATGGACTTATTCAATGTATATAAAAGATGGAACATCGAACCGGTAAAGGGTTTGGGTTCCACGCTGTGGGATAAAGACGGCCAGGAATATCTGGACCTGTACGGCGGTCATGCAGTGATCAGTGTGGGACACTGTCATCCGAAGTATGTGGCGGCCATCAAGGAGCAGCTCGAGAAGCTGGGGTTCTACTCCAATGCCGTGCAAAACGGCCTCCAGGATACCCTGGCGGCCAAATTGGGCAAAATCAGCGGGTATGACAGCTATCACCTGTTCCTGTGCAACAGCGGAGCCGAGGCCAATGAGAACGCCCTCAAGCTGGCGTCCTTCCAGACCGGCCGCGCCAAGGTTTTGGCCTTCGGCGGCGCCTTCCACGGCCGCACGTCCGGCGCCGTGGCCGCGACGGACAATCCCAAGATCCGCGCCCCGTTCAATGCCACCTCCAACGTCTCCTTCGTCCCGCTCGGCGACCTGGAAGCGGCTGAAAAAGAGCTGGCTACGGAGTCTTATGCCGCCGTCATCATCGAAGGCATCCAGGGTGTCGCCGGCATTCAGCTGCCCTCCGACAGCTTCCTGCAGGAGCTGCGCGCCCTCTGCGACCGGACCGGAACGATGCTGGTGCTGGACGAAATCCAGTCGGGCTGCGGCCGGACGGGTAAGTTCTTCGCCCACCAGTACGCGGGCGTGCAGGCGGACCTCATCACGATGGCGAAGGGCCTCGCGGGCGGCATCCCCATCGGCGCCGTCCTGATCAGCCCGGCCATCCAGGCCTCCTACGGCCTCCTGGGCACGACCTTCGGCGGCAACCATATCGCCTGCGCGGCGGCCATCGCCGTCCTGGACATCATCGAAGAGGAGCATCTGCTCGCCCATGCGGCGAAGCTCGGCGCGTATTTCGAGTCGGAGCTGAAAGGGGATCCCGCCCTCGTGGAATACCGTGGCCGGGGCCTCATGATCGGCCTGCAGGTCAAACCGGAACTGATCGGCCTTCGGGACCGGCTCCTTTTCGAGAAACATATTTTCACCGGCGCCTCCGGCAAGGACGTCATCCGGCTCCTTCCGGCCCTGAATCTTCCCGAGGTGGGCGCCCGGCAGTTCGTGGAAGCCTGGAAAGACTTGACAAGATGAAGCATTTTACCTCGATGAAGCAGCTCGGCGACCTCCGGAAAGCGCTGGAGGAAGCCGCCTATGTGAAAGCGAACCCCTTTGCCGACCAGGCTTTGGGCCATAACAAGACCGTCCTCCTGGTCTTTTTCAACAATTCCCTCCGCACCCGGCTGAGCACCCAGAAGGCGGCCCTGAACCTGGGAATGAATCCCATCGTCCTGGACGTGAACCAGGGCGCCTGGAAGCTGGAGACCGGCCGCGGGGTGGTCATGGACGGGGACAAGAGCGAGCACCTGCTGGAAGCTATTCCGGTGATGGGATGCATGTGCGACCTGATCGGCGTGCGCTCCTTCGCCCGTTTCGAGTCCCGGGAAGACGACTATAACGAGGTGATTCTGAATCAGTTCATCCAGTATTCCGGCAAGCCCGTCTTCAGCATGGAGGCGGCGACGCGCCATCCCCTCCAGACCTTTGCCGACATCATCACCATCGAAGAGCACAAGGAAAAGCCCCGTCCGAAGGTCGTGATGACCTGGGCCCCGCATCCGAAAGCCCTGCCGCAGGCCGTTCCCAATTCCTTCGCGGAGGGAATGTCCATGACGGACTACGATTTCGTCATCGCCAATCCGGAGGGCTACGACCTGGCCCCGGAATTCGTGGGTAATGCGAAAGTGACGCACGATCAGGATGAAGCCCTGGAAGGTGCCGATTTCGTGTACGCGAAGAACTGGGCTCCCTATGAGGCCGAAAACTACGGAAAGGTCATCAACTACGACATGAACTGGACCGTGACGGCGAAGAAGATGGCCCTCACCAACAATGCCTTCTTCATGCATTGCCTCCCCGTGCGGCGCAACATGATCGTCACCGACGAGGTGATCGAGAGCCCGCGCTCCCTGGTGATTCCCGAGGCGGCGAACCGGATCGTATCGGCCCAGGCCGTCCTCAAGATGCTGCTCCAGTCGCTATGATCCGGGTGGTCAAATGCGGCGGGCAGGTGCTGGACGATGCCACCCTGCTGGAGGCCTTCTGCCGGGATTTTGCCGCGCTGGAAGGTCCCAAGGTGCTGGTCCATGGGGGCGGTGCCCTCGCGGGCCGTTTCCAGAAGGCGCTGGGTCAGGAACCGGTCAAATACGAAGGCCGGCGCGTGACGGACGACGGCACCCTGCAAGTGGTGACGATGGTCTATGCCGGCTGGTGCAACAAGCAGGTCGTCTCCCTCCTGCAGGCCGATGGCTGCGACGCCGTGGGCCTGTCCGGCTGCGACGGCTCCGTCATCACGGCGGCGAAGCGCCCGCCCAAGGCCCTGTCCGACGGTCGGGTGGTCGATTTCGGCTGGGTGGGGGACGTGACGCCTTCGAGCGTCCGGGTCGAGTTCCTGCAACTGCTGCTGGACCAGGGATTTACGCCGGTGCTTTGCGCGATCAACCATGACGGGGCGGGACAGCTCCTGAACACCAATGCCGATACGGTCGCCTCCTCCGTGGCCGCCGCGCTCGGGGCGCAGCTCATCACCTGCTTCGAGCAGCCGGGCGTGCTGAAGGACCGGAACGATCCTTCGAGCGTGATCCCCTGCATCGACAGGACGTCCTACGCTTCTCTGAAGGCGGACGGAATCGTGGCCGACGGGATGATTCCCAAGCTGGACCAGGCCTTCGACGCCCTGGAGAAAGGGGCTGCTTCGGTCCGGATCTGCCACAGCGGTGACCTGCTGGGAAACGGGGGAACCTTGATTCGGAAATAGATTCTTTCGCTTCGCTCAGAATGACAGGAATGGAACGGAAAAAAGCGATACTCTCTCTGGGAAACGGCCGCACATTCGAGGGCTGGAGCTTCGGCTACGACGGTCCGGCGGACGGCGAGGTGGTGTTCTCCACCTCGATGGTCGGTTATCCCGAGAGCCTTACAGACCCCTCCTTCGAAGGGCAGCTTCTGTGCGTGTCCTACCCGCTCGTGGGTAATTACGGCATTCCCGACATGGCCGTGGGACCGGACGGGCTGGCCTCCCGGGCCGAGTCGGAGCGGATCCATGTCCGCGGTCTCGTCATTGCCGATTACAGCGAAAACTACAGCCACTACGACGCCGTCAAGAGCCTGGGGGACTGGCTCCGGGAGCAGCGTGTCCCGGGCATCTGCGGCATCGACACCCGCGCCCTGACCCGCCTCATCCGGGAGGAAGGGGCGATGCCAGGGCGGATCGACGTGGAGGGTTGTCATTCCGAGGACGGCGAAGCCGGACGAAGGAATCTCGTCGAGGCCGTCAGCTGCCGCGAGGTCCTTCGCTACGGAGCGGGCAAGAAGCGCGTCGTCCTGGTGGACTGCGGCGTCAAGCACAATATCCTCCGCTGCCTCATCGGCCGGGGGATCGAGGTCGTCCGCGTCCCCTGGAACTACGATTTCACGGGGATGGACTACGACGGCCTGTTCCTGTCCAACGGCCCCGGCGATCCGGCGGTGTGCACGGAAACCATCGGCCATATCCGGAAGGCGCTCACGGGGGACCGTCCCGTATTCGGCGTATGCCTGGGCAGCCAGCTGATGGCCCTGGCCGCCGGCGCGAAGACGTTCAAGCTCCCGTACGGCCACCGGAGCCACAACCAGCCGGTGCGCATGGTGGGCACCGACCGCTGCTTCATCACTTCCCAGAACCACGGGTATGCCGTGGACCCGGCGACGCTGCCTCCGGGCTGGGAACCTTACTTTGTCAATCTGAACGACGGGACCAACGAGGGTATCCGGAACACCGGTAAGCCCTTCTTTGCCACGCAGTTCCATCCGGAGGCGTCCGGCGGACCCGTGGACACGGAGTTCCTGTTCGACGAATTCATCTCCCTGCTATGATCCGGAAAGTTCTCATCCTGGGCTCGGGCGCGCTGAAGATCGGCGAGGCCGGAGAATTCGACTACAGCGGCTCGCAGGCCCTCAAGGCCC
>OCTW013401725.1_pt1 | contig 31234 bp, 26 predicted proteins | sample 1539671 | NCBI WGS metagenome assembly OCTW01 (sample SAMN02144230, study PRJEB22623) | gut metagenome | biome: sheep rumen | host: Ovis aries | place: New Zealand | reverse complement strand
ACTTTTTGATGTTGTGAGGAAAAGCTCCTGGGGGTATAACAGAAGTTGTTTTGACGTCACAAACGGTCCAAATGATGGGACGTCAGGCGCACCTGGGCTTCGACAGTAGAGGTGTATGTGTTATCCTCCTATGGCCATTATGAAGACAAATAGGGGGAGTAACCAAAACATTCAAATAAAATTGCTATCTTTGCAGCGAATTAATTCAGAACGATATGAATTTAAGAGACATCAAAAAAGACATTGAGTACGTGGTGGAAGCTTTCCTGACGGATTGCGATGCGTTCTGCTATGTGAATCCCAAAGCGGACCAGGCCGCCGTCGCCGAGTTGTTCGACGAAGCCGTTGATCTGTATAACGAATTGAAGGACAAGGCTGCCGCCCGCGAAATCGAGGGTTCGAAGAAAGCCTACTTCACCGGTCTCCGCAAGGAGCTCGTCGAGAAGACCGACGCCCTCTACCAGAAGCTTAGCGACCTCGTCAAGAAGACGAAATAAGTTTCGCCCTACACAAACACAGAACAGGCTGACCCCTTGGGCCAGCCTGTTCTGTAATTATCGTCCAGAAGAATTACTTCGTAGCTTCTTCAACGACCTGCTCAACAGCAGCGGCGGTGGAATCCACAGCGGCAGCGCAGGAATCAGCAGCAGCCTCGCAAGCCTCAACAGCTTCCTCAGTAGCCTCAGCAGCCTTCTTGCTGGCGTTGTTACCACAAGCAGCGACAGCGACCATCATCGCGACGACTGCAACAGTCATAAATACTTTTTTCATGGTACTATAAAATTAAATGTTAAACCTTCTATTTGTTTACCGTTCCAAAATTCGCTGCAAAACTACTAATTTGTAAGATAATGTCCAAATAATTATTGAAAAAAATGTTATAATCATTCATCGATGCCACTCACACTTCTCCAAACCGTCGATTTTTCCATTAACAATATGAAAGCGAAGAGCCATTCTGGGCACTTCGCGGGGTCCTTCAAACCCGCATGCACCCGGATTCATCAACAGCATCCCGTAAGCCGGGTCACGCACCACCTGGGGAATGTGGGTATGCCCATATATGAACAAATCGGGATGATAGGTGTCGATAAGCGCCTTCGCAACCGTATCATACGGGAACTGACGGGGCGAAAAGCCCCAGTAGGCGCCCTTCATCAGACCGATATGCGTCATCAACACCCGGAGCCCTTCGCACTCAAACTGTTGGAAGCGGGGATAAATGCTCCGAATATCCATTCCGTCCACATTGCCATGCACCCCCAGCAAGGGCTTGTACTCGGCAATCTTCCGGGCGAAACGGATTCCTCCCCCGAAATCGCCGGCATGCCAGATGACATCGACCGGCGCCAAAAATTCTTTCACATCGTCGGCAAAGGTGCCGTGGGTATCTGAAATCAGTCCAATATACATGGTCACAAATCGAAAGCGCTACAGGCGGATATAAATCTTTTTCCTGTAAAGCGGGTACAGGCAGCAGAAAATGACCGCCGCAAACAGCAGGGCATAGGCCAGGGACGTGTATTCATTGGCACCGAAATACTCGGACGGAGAGAAGTTAAAGAAGGCATAACTCTTGGCAATGACACCTGACAGCACGAAGGCCAGCAGGGCGTTGGAGCCCATGGCTTCGAAGCCGACAAAGGGTTTGCGAATCCCGCACAGGTCGATGCAGAAGGCCAGGAAGGCCAGGGCCAGCATGGCCCAGCCACCGGCGTACAATACATAGGAAGCAGACCACAGGGGTTTGCAGATGGGAATCCAGATGCTCATGATCATGGCTGCGGCCAGGCTGATGCAGCCATAAACGAAGATCCGGCTCACCATCCACGAAGGGGCATCCTTCGGAGCGGACGGATCGGCGGCGTGCCGGCGCGAGGAGCGCAGGATCATCGATCCGATCAGGAAGCCCAGCAAGCACGAGCAGGCGCCCGTGAGCGAGCCCAGGAATCCCTCCGGATCGAACGCGGCCCGCGTCCCGTCGGCAAAACGGTAGCCGTGATAGACATGGTTCTCGCCCAGCAGCGCCACATCGATCTTCCGGGAAATGGTCCCTTCCAGCGTAAACGGCCCCGGATCGGTCCCGAAGAGGACCAGGATGCCGGTAAAGACGGCCATCAGCACGCCGATGGCAGCCATGATCCTGGCCGGTTTCCGCAGCCACAGGGCAAGCAGGCCGGCAATCAGATAGGACAGGCCGATCCGCTGCAGCACGCCCAAGATGCGTTTATTGGCCAGCCAGTACCCGTAATTCTGCCAGAAAGAGGCCGTTGCGTCGTGCGGTTCCAGCGGGAAAAAGGGGTACAGGTTAATCAGGAGCCCCACCAGGAAAATGCCCAGTCCGCGGCGGATCACCTTCATCACCGCCTCCTTCGAGAAGCCGTCATATTTGGAGAACGAAAACGCCATGGCACAGCCCGCACAGAAGATGAAGAAGGGATAGACCAGGTCAGTAGGCGTGCAACCCACCCACGGGGCATGACGTAGGGGGGCGAAAACCTTCCCCCAACTGCCCGGATTGTTGACAATACACATGAATGTAACCGTGATGCCACGCAGGACATCAAGAGACAAGTAGCGCTGTTTCATAGGCAATAATGGAAATAAACTGATTCAACTGCGGTGACGGCGGCCGTTTCGGTCCGAAGCCGGGAAGGCCCCAGATGAACGGGGATGAAACCGGCGGACAGGGCCAGCCGGGCCTCTTCGGGCGAAAAATCACCCTCCGGTCCTATCAGGATGGCGATATCGTCCCCGGGACGGGAACGAAGCACGTCGGCGATGGAACGCCGCGGCGCCGTCTCTTCTTCAAAACAATAGGCGATGAGTTTCAGGGAAGCGGTGCATCCCCGGATAAAATCGGCCACCGAAACCGGCTCCTCCACCGAAGGGATGGCCGCCTTCAGGGACTGTTTGGCAGCCGAAAGGGCAATCCGGCGGGCCCGTTCGGGCTTATAGACCCGGCGCTCGGAACGCTCGCCGATTACCGGCACAATCCGGTCTACGCCCACCTCCACGGCCTTTTCCACGAACCACTCGTAGCGATCGTTGTTCTTGGTGGGACACACGGCCATGGTCAGGCGGTACGGATGTCCGCCCCACCCGGGCACCGTCTCCAGGATCCGGGCCTGTGCGCCCTTGGGAGAAGCCTCGGTCAGGGAGCAGCGGTACAGGGTTCCGGCCCCGTCAATCACATCGATCCCATCCCCCGCCCGGTGGCGCAGCACGCGCACGCAGTGCGCCGCTTCCTCTTCGGGGAGGAAGCAGAAACCACCGTCGATCCTGTCTGCGAAAAAGAGTTCCATGTCTTTACGGGCGGATAATGGTTACCTGGCCGTCCACCTCTACCTTGATAATCTGCGATGCAAGGCCCGTAGCGCCTTTTTCCAGATAGGGTTCAACGACATAATCCACGCCGTCCCGGATTTCCTGCGAAATCTCAGCGAACACGTGGGGCGAGGGCTCCCCGGACAGGTTGGCCGAGGTGGATACCAGCGGCCGGGCCAGCCGGGCCACCAGGTCGCGGCAGAAATCCATCATGGGGATGCGGATGCCTACCGAGCCGTCTTCGGCCACGGTATTCCAGGCCAGCAGATGGCGTTCCGCACGGGCTTCCTCCCCATCCGCAGGCTTCCGGCCGCAGATGGCGCCGGGATAGACCAGCGTCATGGGACGGTCGTTCACCTCAACCAGATCCACGGCGATGGGCGGAATCACCTTGATATACCGGGCCACCATGTCCAGGTCGGACGCCAGCAGGACCAGCGACTTGCTGTCCGGCCGTTTCTTGAGTGCGAAAACCTTGGCCACCGCAGCCGGGTTGGTGGCGTCACAACCGATTCCCCACACCGTATCCGTGGGATACAGGATGAGTCCGCCGTCCCGCAGGACCGCCAGCGCCTCGGCGATGATTTCAGTCTGATTCTTTCTTGCCATGTTCAAACAGGTTGATATCCGTAATGATGGGATAATGGTCCGATAATTTCACCCGCTCCACCCGACAGGAGGAAACAGCCGCATCGGGCGGGCAAAAAACGTAATCGATCCGAAGGAAGGGAATATACCGATAGGTGGCGCCGATGCATCTGCCCGCCGCCACGAAAGCATCCTGCCGTCCCTCCAGGAATTTCCGGTAGGTAAAGGATACGGGAGAGTCATTGAAATCGCCTGCCACCACCGACGGGACGGGCACTTCGGCCATGTGCGAGAGCACCTGTTCCACCTGCCGGGGCCGTCTGTGAATCGAAGCGCGCAACTTCTTTTCGGTGGTGCGCACCAGGGTGCTGTCGTGGCCGTTCCATTTTAGGCTGTAACTTTCCAGATGACAGTTGTACACCCGCACACGCCGGCCGCGGATTTCATGATCGGTCCAGATGGCCAGGTTGGCACTGTGGGGAAAATCCAGTTTCCCCTTGTTCAGGATAGGCTGGCGGCTCAGCGTTACATTGCCGTATGAGCCTGCCGGCGCCAGATTCATGTAATATTCGAAATGATAACCCGGGAAGCGGGCTTCCAGTTCGCGCCGGATGGACCGGGCGTCTTGCGTGAACACCTCCTGCAGGCAGATGATATCGGCCTGGCAGGCCCGGAGGAAACGGGCCACGGAATCTGCACACGCGGCCGCATCCGGGATCTTCCGGTTGCCGGCCTGGGCGAAATGGCCCACATTCCACGACACGATACGCACTTCCTCCCCGGTAGGATCGTCCGCTCCGGACGAGAACTGCAGGACGCGGCCGAACAGCGGCAGCGCGCACAAAAGCGGGATCAGCGGGATCCAGGCCGCCTTCGACCAGCGGATCACGGCCCACACCAGCAGGCCGCCGTTCAACAGCACCAGCGGGAAATAGAGCACGCCCAAAACGGCTATCCACCAGGCTTTTGACGGATCTACGAAAACCGAAAGGCAACTCAGCAGCAGCATGCTGCCCGCCAGGAGCATCAATCCCCGGGCCGCCAGTCCCATGAAACCTTTCTGTCCGTGCTTCCGCCTCATACCTACCACCAGATCTTACCCTGTTTTTTCCAAATCCACATCAGCAGGAAGCCGAACAGCATCCCGCCCAGATGGGCAAAATGGGCAATGCCGACGCGGGAACCGGTTATTCCGGTAAGCAGTTCAATGACAGCAAAAATAATCACCCACCATTTGGCTTTCAGCGGGATGGGCGGGAACAGCAGCACCAGCACCGCGTCCGGATTCAGCAGCGCAAAGCCGATCAGGATGCCGTAGATGGCGCCCGAAGCACCCAGCATCGGGGTACGGATGAGATTGTAATAATTATTCATTTCTCCCTGCGCCAGCCAATGATGCACCTGAAGGTACTGAACCCCCATATGCAGGGCCGCCGCGCCGAATCCGCAAATGAAATAGAAAAGCAGGAACCTTTTCGTGCCCAGGGCGCGTTCCAGCACGGAACCGAACATGAGCAGGGCATACATATTGAAGAAAATGTGCCAGATGCCGCCATGCATGAACATGTGCGTAAGGGGCTGCCACCCACGGAAAAATGGCGACGTGGGATAGAACATGGCAAAGGTCCCCACCATGAAATTCTCGTTTACCAGGGTGGCCAGGAACATGAGCACGTTCACGATGATCAAGTTCTTGGTAACCTGCGGAATCTGGTTCCAGAATGAGCCGGAATTATAATACATTTAAAAAAGTTTATCAATATCAACAATGGACTGGAACGTCAGGATGCGTTTGCCCGACGGCGTCTGCTCGGGGTTGGACGTATTCATCAGGGCATCCACCAGCCGTCCGGCCTCGGTGGGAGACGTCACCTCCCGCATGCCGCCGGCGGCCGCACGGGCGAATTTTTCGGCCAGGTTGTTCTCCAGCACGCCCTGCAACGAAGTGTGGCCATCGGAAAGGATGAGCAGCAAATCGCCCACCAGCACTTCCACCTTGCCGGCTTCGGCGCTGAAACCCTCCGGAACGCCGTTTACCACAACGGTTCCCGGGCCGAACGGCTGGATATCGAAGCCCATCGAGGCCAAGAGAGCGGCATTCTCTTCGAAAAGGGTCACATTCGCGGGCCCCACCTCAACGGGAACCGGGAAGAGGGCCGCCTGGCTCACGTGGCCGGAAGCCGCCAGGCTGGTGCGGAACCGCTCGAACAGAATCCGTTCCCACGCACGGCGGATATGCACCGTCATCAGCCCGGAACGGCCCTGGGTTACAATGTATCTGCCTTGCAGCACGATCAGCTGGTGGGTAGGCAGCGTGCTCTCCTCGAAGAGCTTGCCATAATCCTGCCGTTTGTCCACGAATTGGGAATAATCGGCCGATGCAAAACCGGTCCGCGGCTCGCGGGGAGCGTCCGGTTCGAAGGGGTTGTAATCCGGATCCACCGGTGCCGCGGGGGACGATACGGGACGATATTCGTCGAAATGTTTCCCGATGACCGGCATCTCGTCCGCCGCCGCTTCGAAATCGAGGCTGGCCGCGAAGGAACTTCTGCCGAGGGTTTCCTTGATGCAGGCATAGATGATCTGGAAGATGACGTTGTCTTCCTCGAACTTGATTTCCGTCTTGGTGGGGTGGATGTTCACGTCGATGCTGTGCGGATCCACCTCCAGATACAGGAAATAGGAAGGATTCAGGTCCTCCGGCATCAGGTTTTCGTACGCCTTCTTGACGGCCTTGTGCAGGTAGGCGCTGCGGAAATACCGCCCGTTTACAAAGAAGAACTGGTTGCCCAGGGTCTTGCGCGCCGTGTCCGGCCGGCCCACAAAACCGCTCATGCGCATGACGGAGGTTTCGGCGGAGACGTCCACCAACTCGCCGGCCACGGTCGTCCCCATCAGGTCCTGGATGCGGAACTTCAGCGACTGGGCCTTGCGCAGCACAAAGAGATCTTTCTTGTTATGGGTAAGGGTAAAGGCGATGTCCGGCCGCGTAAGGGCCACACGGGTAAATTCCTCGATGATATGCTTAAGCTCCACGTTGTCGCTCTTGAGGAACTTGCGGCGGGCGGGCACGTTGTAGAACAGGTTGCGCACCGCAAACGAAGACCCTTGCGGGCAGGACGTCTCACGGGTAGCCAGATGCTGCGAGGCCGAAAACTCCACTTCCACGCCCACCTCGTCCGCGGCACGGCGCGTCCGGAGGGTCACATCGGCCACCGCCGCGATGCTGGCCAGGGCTTCACCGCGGAATCCGAAGGTGCCGATGGCTTCCAGGTCTTCCGCCGTGGCGATTTTGGAAGTCGCGTGGCGCTCGAAGCAGAGCACCGCATCGTCCGGATTCATCCCGCAGCCGTTGTCAATGACCTGCACCAGGGTGCGGCCGGCGTCCAGTACCACCACGGTAATCTGGTCCGCTCCGGCATCCACCGCATTTTCCAGCAGCTCCTTCACCACCGACGCCGGCCGCTGGACCACCTCGCCCGCGGCGATCATGTTCGCCACATTCCCCGGAAGTATCCTCAGTTCCATTACAGCAGGGCGTAGAATTTGGTGATATAGATGAGCACCACCGCCACCAGGACCAGGCCCACGATGGCGATGTATTTCTGTGCCTTGGTGGAATGGCTGCGGCGGGTGGCGTAGTTTCCGTCCCGGAAGGCCCCGTGCAGATAGGAGCCGGGCACATATTCGCCCTTCTCCTTATCCCGGTCTACCGAGCCGTCCACCTGGCCGAACAGGCGCTTGCGCTCCTCCTTCTCCGGGTCGTAATAGCGCGGCGTATAATGGAAGCCCCGGTGCTCCTGCTCGCTAAAAAAGTTAAACAATGCCATACCTTTATCTTTGATAAAAAACAAAGATACGCAGAATTGCCGGGATTGGCAAAAAAGTGTTATATTTGAAGTATGGAAAAAATCAAAATCGGTAACGGATATGACGTCCATGCCCTGGCGGAGGGACTGCCGCTGTGGCTGGGAGGCGTCCGGATAGACAGTCCCGTCGGCTGCATCGCCCATTCGGACGGGGACGTGGCCATCCACGCCCTGTGCGACGCCTTGCTGGGCTGCCTGGCCCTGGGCGACATCGGCCATCACTTCCCCGACTCGTCGGACGAGTGGAAGGGAATTGACAGCAAGATCCTGCTGCAAAAAGTGGTTTCCCTGGTGGCGGAACGCGGCTGGAAGGTGGGCAACGTAGATGTGACCATCGCCCTGCAGCGGCCCAAACTGGCTCCCTATATCGGCCGGATGCGCACCTGCCTGGCCGGCATCCTGGGGGTGGAGGAAGACTGCGTTTCCGTAAAGGCCACCACCACCGAACGGCTGGGCTTCGTCGGCCGCGGAGAAGGCTGCGAAGTATGGGCTACCGCCCTTATTTTCAATTAATTACTATGAAACGCATCCTGCTTTTCCTCTTGTCTTTGGTGGCAAGCCTGGCTTGCCCGGCCGCCCCGTTGAAGGCGGCCCGGACCATCAGCCTGGACGGTACGTGGACCCTGGATTTCTGGAAGCAGGGGCCCGTTGCGGTGGTAGGACCGGAGGGGATGGCGGGCATCGATTATCGGACCATACCGGCCACGGTTCCCGGAAACGTGGAACTGGACCTGCTGGCTGCGGGTATCGTGGAGAATCCCGAGGTGGGCAGCAACGTCTATGCCCTACGCCCGTGGGAAGGATTCCAGTGGCGGTACAGCCGGACGTTCGTCACGCCCCCGCATGAGGCGGAAGACTGCCTGGAGCTGGATTTCGGGGGCATCGACTGCTACGCGGAGATTTGGCTGAACGGACGGCACCTTGCCTCGAACGACAACATGCTCATTCCCTGCAAGACAGAGGTGAGCGGGCTGCTGCAGCCCATCGGCGCGGAAAACCGGCTGGAGGTATATATCCGCTCCACCGTGCTGGAAGTGCGGAAAGCGTTTCCGCCCGTGTTTTCCTACAACTGGGGACGGACCGAGGCGCCCTGGGTGCGCAAGGCGGCCCATTCCTTCGGCTGGGATATCATGCCCCGGCTGGTGAGCGCCGGCCTTTGGCGGAGCGTGCGGCTGAACATCGAACGGCCCGTCCACATCCGCGACGTGCACTGGACCACCCGGCGGCTGGATGTTGCGGCGGGAACGGCCGATATCGCCATGGATTATGTTTTGGCGCTTCCCGTTGATTATCAAGAAGATGCGGTTACTGCAGAGATCCTGCTTTCCTATCAGGGAGAGACGGTCTGGCAGGAACGCTTTCCCGTGCGGACGCACGCATTCCGGCATCGGACCACCCTTTCCGGCGTGCATTTCTGGTGGCCGCGCGGCTTCGGGGACCCGGCTTTGTACGAGGCGGTTTTCCGCCTTTGCGATGCGGACGGACGCATCCTGGACGAGGACCGGCGGCGCATCGGCATCCGCACCATCCGCCTGCAGCGCAGCGAGGTGCACACCCCTTCCCGGCCGGGCGATTTCCGCTTTATCGTGAACGGGGAGCCGGTGTTCATCAAGGGCAGCAACTGGACCCCGATGGACGCCCTGCACAGCCGCGACCCGCAACACCTGGCGCGTACGTTCGCCCTGGTGACCGACCTCAACTGCAACATGCTCCGCTGCTGGGGCGGCAACGTCTATGAAGACGAGCCCTTCTACGAAATGTGCGATGCCGCGGGCGTGATGATCTGGCAGGATTTTTCCATGGGATGCACCGCTTATCCCCAGACACTGGATTTCCAGCAGCGGCTGGAACGGGAGCTCTACACAGTGGTCCGCCGCCTGCGGAATCATCCCTGCATAGCCCTCTGGGCGGGAAATAACGAGGACGATGTGCTCATCGCGGACGGTGATTTCAAGGCCTACCGGCCCGATCCGAACCGCGACCGGGTAACGCGTGAAATCATTCCCTCCGTGCTGTTCGACCTGGACCCCACGCGGGACTATCTGCCGTCCTCGCCCTACTGGAGCCCGGAACTGGTGCGGGAGCATTATAGCGCGAAGGCTTTGCCGGAGGATCACCTCTGGGGCCCGCGCGGATACTACAAGGATCCGTTCTACGCAGCCTCCAACCCCCTGTTTGCCAGCGAGACCGGCTACCACGGCATGCCCTGCCGCGAAAGCCTGGAGCAGATGTTCAGCCCGGAATGCGTGTATCCCTGGACGGACGGTTTTGTCTGGAACGAGGAATACAAGACCAAGGCGGTGCGCAAATGGAAGGAGGACAACGATCGGGACGCAAACCGCAACAACCTGATGGTGAACCAGGTACGCATTCTTTTCGGGGATGTTCCCACTGACCTGGACAGCTTTATCTTCGCCTCGCAGAGCGTACAGGGCGAGGCGGTGAAATATTTCATCGAACTGTTCCGCGGCGGGAAATTCGATACCCGGACCGGCATTCTCTGGTGGAACATCCGGGACGGCTGGCCCATCATCTCCGATGCGGTGACCGACTGGTATTTCCGCCCGAAACGGGCCTATTATTATATCCGCAATGTCCAGACCGATGTATGCGCCATGATCCTGGACGCGCCGGATGCGGGCGGACACCCGCTGGTGGTGGTGAACGACACGCGGACAGCCGTTTCCGGCTCGGTTACGGTTCGGGATGCCGCCAGCGGCCGGGAGGCCTGGCAAGGGCCTTTCCAGGTAGCCGCCAACGGCCGCGCCGAACTGGCCCGGCTCTCTCCCGCCAGGGCGCAGGGCGTCTGGCTCATCTCCTACTCGCTGGATAACGGCAGTGCCGGCCACAAGACCGGCACCAACCACTATCTCTACGGAGAACCGCCTTTCCGGCTGTCGGACTACCGCTCCTGGCTGGACTCCCCGGCCGCTGGTGACACTGCTTTGATAACCCCATAACACTATTTCATATGAAAAGAATCATGTTATTTGCCGCACTCCTGCTGTGCACGCTCTCCGTTGAAGCCGCCCGTCCGAAAGCCAAACACGTCATCTTCATCGGACCGGACGGGGTTGCCTCCGAAGCCATACGCAAAAGCGTAGTGCTGGACAAGATGCCCAATGTAAAAATGATGATGGAACAGGGCGCCTACACGTTGGGTAAAAGGTCCGTCATGCCGTCTGCTTCGGCCATCAACTGGGCTTCCATCTTCATGGGCTTGCCTACCGAGCAGCACGGTTACAATAATTGGAACTCTGACAAACCGGTCATTCCCGCCGTCCTCGACAATGGCCGCGGGATGCCTCCTACCATCTACACCCTTATCCGCGAGCAGCGGCCGACCGCAGAAACCGGCTGCCTGTACAACTGGAACGGTATCGGCCCGCTTATCGATACAACCTGCATCTCCTGGCAGGTGTACGATCCCTGCTACCATGGATCGGCCCCGTACTCGTTCGATGCATATGTTGAAAAGGCCGTGCAGTACATCCTGGAGAAGAAACCGGTCTTTTTCACCTTCTATATCGGCGAAACCGACTCTGCCGGTCATAAATATGGCTGGGAAAGCGACGGATATTACGAGAGCCTCGCCCAGGCCGACAAAGCGGTGGGTGCCATCCTGCAGGCAGCCCGCGATGCCGGCATCTATGACGACACCATCTTTGTCTTCTCGTCCGACCACGGCGGTTCCGGAAAGGGCCATGGCAAGCTGCAGATGTCCCATCTTGAGACCCCGTTCGTTTTGTTCGGCAAGAACATCCGCAAGGGATACGTCCTGGATTTCCCGATGATGCAATATGACCTTCCTGCCACCCTCGCCTACGCCCTGGGTGTGAAGATTCCCGAAGGCTGGCGCGGTGTCCCCATGGTTCAGATGTTTAAATAATCCAGCAGGGCTACGACCTTATCCAACATGACGGTACCGAGCAGGACCTTTCCGTCGGGACCGATGATGTAGATGGAGGGAATCCACCTGACCCGGAAGGTCTTTCCCGTGGTAATTTCGGTGCGGGGCTTAAAGTCGCAGACCTGTGTCCAGCAGATGCCGTTTTCCCGGATAAACCTCTCCAGGCGCTCACGGTCCTGGTCCCAGGAAATGCTCACAAAAACCACCTTGTCCGAGGCGAAACGCTTGTAGGCTTCCACCAGGGCCGGTACGTCCTTGCGGCAGTCGGGGCACCAGGTTGCCCAAAAGTCCAGCACCAGGTATTGTCCAGCGAAGTCCTTCACCGACAGATCCTTACCATCCAAAGACGTGCCAAAGGAAACCGTCGGGAAAGATTCTCCAACCTGAATCATATCCTGGGCGTAAAGCGCGTCGTCATCCTGTCCGGCAGGAGCCTGACCCCATAGCGGAATGATTCCCGGCAACAGAAGCGTCAGGAAAACAAAGAGCAGCTTCTTCATGATCAGGCTTCTAAATCAACAATAACTTTCATGCAGGTTTCCCGGTTGGCGTCGATGAACCGGTAGGCCTCGTCGTACCGGTCGAAGGGGAAACGGTTCGACACCAGCGGAGCCAGTTTGATGGTCCCCTTGGCAATCTCTTCCACCGCCTTCAGGTAATCCTCGTGGCGGTACATCATGGAGCCGATCAGGTTGAGTTCGTGCTCACCCAGATAGAACATGCTGATCTGCGGATCTTTCGCATGCACGCCCACGATGATCACGTCGCCGCCCTTTTCGATGGTCTCCATCAGGGAGCGGACCGATACTTCCACGCCCGCCACTTCGAAGCCCACCTGGTAGCCTTCGTCACCGAAAAGATCCTTCAGGGCATCCTTGATAGGCGTTTTGGCCACGTTCAACGTATGGGCGATCCCGCACTCGCGGGCCTTTGCCAGGCGATAGTCGGACACGTCGGTAATGACAACCTTCCCGGCTCCACGCGCCTGGGCGAACTGGGCGATGAGGTTGCCGATGGTGCCGGCGCCGGACACGATGACGTTTTTGCCTTTCAGTTCACGCGGACGCGAGGTGGCGTGGGCGCCCACGGCGGACGGCTCCACCATGGCGGCGTATTCCATGGACATCCCATCGGGAATGTGGACGGTGCGGTCTTCCGTGACCACGAAATAGTCCTGCGCGGCGCCATCGGCCTGGAAGGCCTGCACCCGCAGGTGCTCGCATACGTTGTACTGGCCGCGCTTGCAGGGGTTGCATGTGCCGCAAACCAGCTGGGGACGGGCGGTCACCCGGTCACCCGGCTTGAAGTCCTTTACGTCAGGCCCCACGGCTACCACCACACCGGAATACTCATGGCCCTGGACCACCGGATAAAAGGTGGCGGGATGCAGGCCATGGTAGGAATGGATTTCGCTTCCGCATATTCCTATCTTCTTGATGTTCAGAAGAATTTCATTTCCTTTCAGGTCTTCGGCCCGGGGTGCCGGGACCTCGCGGAATTCAATCTTTTTGGGTGCTAACAATACAGCTTGTCTCATATCTCTTTCATTTTAACTATTATTCTCTTTTGTTTCGCCGATACCGGCAAGCGCCTCTTCGCAGAAAAATGCTCATCGGCATCTTGTCGGCATCGGCTGTTTAGACGAACGGGAATCGGGTTTGCCGGAAAGGCAAATCAGGAAACTGACGATGCCGCCGATGGGGGTCCACCAGGGCCAGGCGACCGTAAGGTTGACGCAGAAGAGGCTCTTCGCCGTCATCAGGAAGAAAGCCACCAGCAGCCCGGCAATCAGGGCGGCCACCACGCTGCGGGCATTCCCGCGCCTGGTGAAAAGGGCCGTCAGAAACACCCCCAGCATGCCCGCGTAAGAGAAGCACATCACACCCGTGGCGAAATCCACCAGGTTCATCCCGCTCATGGACTGCAGGACGGCCGTAAAAATGGCAAACCCCGTGAGCGCCAGTCCCATGAACACCGTCATTTTCTTGGACGAGGCCATTTGGGCGCTGTCGGTCTCCAGGGCGCGTCCGCGCTGGCGTCGGATGGGCAGGTAGAGGTCGGCAGTAAAACTGGAGGCCATGGAATTGATGGCGGAATTGAAGCTGGACAGCGCTGCCGCCAGCAGGCCCACCATCATGAGGCCGCGCAGCCCCGCGGGGATGCAATGGCAGATGTACTGCGGGAACAAATCGCGCGCATCGCCCTGATACTGGGCAAAGGCGGCCGGATCGGTCTGCGAATACTTGCTGAACAGCAGCAGGCCGATGGACAGGAAAACCAGCACGATGGGCAGGCTGATGACCTGCGAGGCCACCAGTGAGCTGCCAGCCTTGCGGACATCGCGGCAGGTAAGCTGTCGCTGCACAAATTCCTGATCGGTCGAAAATTGTGCCACTTTGAAGACAGTAGCGGCAAGCAGGGCGCCGACAAGGTTATACGGCAGGTCAAAGCGCCACGATGCGTCCACGACCTGCAACTTGTTCCCCGGCTCCCACTGCCCGGCAATCTTCACCTGACCGTGTACGAGGCTGTCCCAAATCTGCCCGAAAGAAAGGTCGGGCGTCATGGAAACATAAACCAATACCAGGGCTACAAGGCCCGTTCCCACCACCAGCAGGATTTGCAAGGCATCGATATACAGGAGTCCTTTGATGCCGCCCGCCATCGTATAAAGGGTGGAAATCACGCCCAGGATGAGGATGGAATACACCAGGAACTGGAAGTGGATGGACCCATAGAGGATAACGGACACGGCGATGGCGGCGATGAACAGGCGCGAACCCGAGGTGAAGAGCTGACCCAGCAGGAACATGCCGCTGGTCCATCGTTTGGAGCCCTCGCCGAAACGCTCGCCAATGAATCCGTAGATGGTGATGGTGCCCGCGTTATAGAGCCGCGGCAAGAAGAACCGCGCCACCAGCAAGCCGCCGAAAATGGCGCCCACGCAGAGCATCAGGTAGGTGAGGTTGGTGTTGAAGCCCAATTCCGGCGAACCCACGAAGGTGCCGGCGCTCACCGATGTTCCCGTCGCCGCCAGGGCCACCAGCCAGCCGGGCATGGATTTGCCGGCCAGGAAGTAGTCCCGGATGTTCCGGTTGCTGCGCGAAAACCAAAAACCCACGCCCACCAGGGCGCCGATGAACACCAGGACGATGATCCAGTCTATCAGTGCCATGAACTGCGGGGATTAGCGGTCTTCCGCTTGGTGTCCGGTGCGATCCACCTGGTGGTAGAACTGGGTGTACGGCACATCGGTGCGGCCGGTTCCCTTGCGCATCAGGGCTTTCAGGTCCTCAAAATACGTCGTATAGATATCGCGCGGCAGGACGCTTCTCTTGCTGCAGATGGAGGCCGCCATGCCCACGACCTCGCCCATCATGGCGCAGGTACGCATGACGCGCACGGAACCCAGGGCGATATGGGTGACCGAAATGTCCCGGCCGGCCATGAACAGGTTCGCCACATCTTTGGAATAGAAACAGCGGTACGGCAGGGCGTACGGATCGATGGGAACCAGTTTGCCGATGCTCATCCATTCCGCGCCGGGGTATTTCCCGGCATTGCGCGGGTCGGGATAATGCTGGTCGATGCGCCACGTGGTGGTACAGGTGCCGTCCTCGTACGGGATGGGACGGGTGAGGTCCTGTTCACGCAACACCAGGTCGCCGATGATGCGGCGGCTTTCGCGCTTGCCTGAAACGTGTGATACCCACACCAGGTGGGTGCACTCCCAGTCTTCTTTCTTCGCCAGACGGTTCTTGCAATAGGAGAAGGTGCTGTAAGCCACGTACATACCGTAGTCGCGGATCTTCTCGGCATCGGCCACCTGGTCATCGTTCATCCCCACTTCCCAGTACCAGTTGGCGCGATGGACGGGTTCCACCGTCTCTTCGTCCAGATGCAGGCCCCAATCCAGGCTGTCAGGGAAACTGCAGGGAGTATTCCAGTCTTCACAGTACCATTCGATGGACACGCCCATCGTGTAGTCGTCGGCCTTCTCAGGGGCCAGGGACTCACCGTATTCACTGCGCGCCTCGCGGCCCATACGGGTCTCGGCACCGGCCAGCACGGCCAGGTGGGCGTCGCCCGTGCAATCGGCGAAGGTATGTCCGCTCAGGACAATACGGTCCTGCCGGGTAGCCTCGATGGCCGTGACGGAACGGATTTTTCCGTCCTCCATCACGGCATCGGTCACGGTATAGCCAAGGAAGAGGCTGATGTTCGGTTCAGCTTTTACCACATCCATCTTTTTCCAATCCTGGTAATGATGCGCGCCACGGGCATTGCCGATACGGTCCGGGCCGATTTCGTTCAGCAGGTACCCCAGGGACGGGTAGGGAGCCATGTTGATCTGGCCGCCCAGGCCCACGCGCACCTCGGAAGAATTGTTTCCGCCCAGGATGTAGCGGTCCTGGACCAGAGCCACCTTACTGCCCAGACGGGCCGCCGCCAGGGCGGCGCAGATGCCGGACATACCGCCGCCCACCACAACGAGGTCATAGGTTCCCTTATCCACGGGCTCGTTGGGCCCCAGCAAGGATTCGCGCAAGGCGCGATAGGTTTCAAGGGAACGGTCGGGCACCTCGTCGGAAGTGGTGAGGATGAGCGCGTCGCAGCGACCGTCGAAGCCGGTCAGGTCGTGCAGGGCGAGCGTGTGTGTGCCGGCGGTCAGGTGCCAGGTCCCGCCTTGCTGCCAGTACCATGCGGCGCGTTCGGAACGCGTGGCACCCTCGCAGCCGGTACCGAACTCGGCCGCATCGGCTACACCGTCAACCTTCACGGAGAAAATGCCGGGGGTCTTGCCTTCGGACCAGAAAGCGGTCCAGTTCTTGGTGCGCACCAGGAGGTGATAATCGCCCTCCACAGGCACTTCGACCGTGGTTACCGCATCTTTTTCCAGCGGCGTACCGATACCGTGCGCCAGCAGATAACTCGACCCCATCTGTAATACAAACTGTTGCTCTACAATCCAATCGCCTTTGTCGGCAAAGGTGGTCGCGAGGACCATCACGGAATTTGTCTTGTCCATCTTGATGTTTCTGTGTTATTCCATATCCAGCGAAAACGCCTTCGGGCGTTTCATCTTCTCTTTGTAAACCACCTTGCCGCGGGCGTCCAGCACCTTGATGGTGATGGTGGTATTGGGCTTCGATGCCTGGGCCTTGTACAAGTGGTAGCACTGCACGTAACTCTTGTGGGTAAAGAAACTCTTGCCGTTGTTCCCAGCCAACGAAAGAGGCTCTGCCTCAACCACTTGCTGGACATCCAATTTATGGGAGCCTTCATACATTTCCAACGTATAACCGGGCAGGAGCATCCAGGCGTTCACATAAACCTGGTTCTCGCGGTCAGGCGTGGAATAGTCCGTGCAATAATCGAATTCGGCAATGCGTTCCTGCGCCTTCTTGTTCTCCAGGATGTTGGCACGCACCGTGTTCATGTCATAGGCCCGCAGCTGCTTGGCGCCGTGGAGATATGTCTCGTAGGCATAGGTGGGCTCGCCCTTGCCAAAACTTCCCAAAAGGATGCCGCCGTCGATGGCGTCCATGCTCTGCATCTTGTCTGCGCCGGTGTTCCAGATATTGCCCGAGGAAGCCGTAATGGTAAAATCCGTGGCATCGGGGTAACGCGGATTGCGGGTCAGGTACATCCGGTGCGCGTGCCCGTTATAGAAGTTCACGGGACCGAAGCGGCGAAGCATCTTGTACAGGCGGTCCACCTGGTCGGGATCTGCGAATTCGGTATCTTTCCCGATGGTTTTCGGGAGGATGAAGGAAGCGTGCCCGCAGACCCGGATCTTCGTACCGGCCGGCACCATGGCCAAATCCTTTTCCAGCCAGGCAAACTGGCCCTCGGTCAGGCCCACCACGAAGCGGCGGTTGCCCTTCATGCCGTATTTGCCTTCGCCCTCGCGCGGCGGCGCCTCATTGTAATACAGGATATTGTCCAGCATCACCCAGTGGTCGTTGCCGATATTCATGGAATAATAGGTGGGACCGAAGGCTTCGCGCCAGGGTTCCTCGGCATAACGGGTAATATCGGGATGCTGTTCATCGGCCAGGCGCGCGCCGTCGTGGTCATGGTTGCCCATCACACTGTACATCGGGGCCGTAAACCCATTGTCGCGCAGGAATACGCGCGCCTTCTCCGGATCCATGTCGTACTGATACCAGTAGCGGTCCTGGACCAGATCGCCCAGTTGGAAGGTGACCACGGGACCTTTTTTGCGATGCTGGGCATAGAGGCGCTGTACCAACGGAATAACGGTCCGGCGGGCCATGTCAAAATCGTTCAGCTTGGGGCTGTGCTGCAGGTGAAGGTCCGTGGTAAAAATAACCGTGTACCGGTCCTGATTCTGCTTTTCCAATACGAAATCGTGGTTCTCGGCCACATCGGCAGGCTTCGTCAGGCAAGCCCAGAAATCCGGCGTGAGCCGTTCCCGCAGCGGGACCGTATAGCCGCTGGGAGTAATGACGAACACAAATCCCTGTTCCTTGGCACTTTGGATGGCATAGCGGCCATGCACATCGGTCCGGACAATCTCCACTCCGTCGGATACACAAACGCCGGCCACCGGCTGTCCGTCACAGGTTACCGTACCGGTCAGGGTCTGCGCCCAGCCGGCCGTCGCGGCCATCAAACTGGTCGCCAAAACGAAAACAAACTTCCTCATATCCACAAAAATTACATATTTTCATCAAACACGCCCGGTCGCTGCAGCACCGCTTCCCGGACGATTTCTCCCGCCGCATTGCGCACCCGCACCGTCACCGGGGTCCGGGCCGATTGCGCTTTCGCGCGGAACATGTGCAGGTTGCCCACCTTCCCGCGCGAATGCTTTCCGCTCTCCAGGAAGTCGGGCAGATGCAGGTTCAGCAGGTACAACGGATCTTCATCGTTCACCTGCTCCACTTCGAGCGGCCGACCGTTCTCCAGCGCCTCCACCGTTTCCCCGTCGCGCAGCATCCAGTAATTGATATACACGCAGTTGCGGTATTCCCTGGCGGCATAGTCGTCGCGACCCGGACAGGCGGCCAGCAGGGCGCGGATATTTTTGTCGGACGCATAGCGCCGGGCAACGGCATTCATATCGTACAGGCGCATCGCGCGGTCGCCGTGCTTATAGGTCTGATAGGTGTACTCCACCGCGCCCCCGCTGTAACGGCCCACCAGGATACCGGCATCCTCGCCCTGGTTGGACAGGACGCGGTTGGGGCGGGTGGTCCACATGGTTCCGGAAACGGCCGGAAGATCTGCTTCCCGGAAAACCGGCCACTCTTCCCGCTGCAGCCAGTGCATGTGGTGCACGTGGCCGGCATAGACCCGTACCGGGGCGAACCGGGCCAGCAGGTCCGACAGGCGGCGGGCATCCCCGACCGAAAAGAGCGTACCGCTGGCATTGTGGTAAATGATGGGCGAATGGACGCAGATGCGTACCGGCGTCCCGTCCGGCAGCCCCGCCACATCCTGTTCCAGCCAGCGCCAGGCATCGTCCGAAAGCCCCTTTTCGTACGAGCGGTCGCCCTTCACGCCTTTGGCCTTCTTGCCCTTGCCGGGCACATTGATGTATTGGATATCGTCCAGCATGATCCAGTGGTCTCCGCCGATGTTCACGGAATAGTGCTCCGGTCCGAAGACTTTGCGGAAAACGTGCTCCGAGTCAAAATCGGTATGGTCGGTGGTAATGGACGGATCGTTGTCGTGGTTGCCCGATACGCTGTACATCAGCGTGGGATAGTTCAGCTCGCGGAGGAAGTTGTAATCGTCCTCCAGGGTAAAGTTATAGTCGTACCAATAGATGTCGTGGCTCAGGTCGCCCAGATTCATCGTATAAACGGGGCCTTCGGCGGACAGGAGGGCCGCCTGCTCGCGGATGACCGGCATGGCAATGTCCCGGAAACTCTCCAGCTCGGGCTTGAAGTCGGCATTGGACAGGTGGGCATCCGGCAGGAAAATAACGCTATAGCGGCGCTGGTCTTCGCGGACGAGGGTAAAATCGTGCACCTCCTTTACCTCGGGAGCTGCCGTAAGGTGGGCATAGAAATCGGCCTGCAAGCCATCGGTGCTGACGGCCCGGTAGCCCGAAGGAACGGTCAGATAGACCAGCCCCTGGCGTTTGTCGCTGGCCATCCGGTAGCGGCCCCCGGCATCGGTGTGAACGATATTCACGCCGTCGGTTACAGCCACCCCCTCAACAGGAAGACCTTCGCAGGTCACCTTCCCCTCCAGCACGTAGGGACGTCCTTCGGGGTCCAGGTTGGCCAGGTGTTCTTTGGCCGCGGCGATACGAGGCAGGTAATACGCCTTGAAAGCCTCCCAGCTATAGTACGGAAAGTCCACCGCCGGAAGGGGCAGGGTTACGGTCTCGCCATTATAGGATAACTTGAAAATCAGGTCGCCGGATTTTTTGCCGCGATAGAAGGCGAACTGGAAGGCCGAGGCCATCGGAACCTTATAGGTCTGCCAGACATCTTTCACCTGGTCCCGCGGGACCACCTCGCCCCAGCGGTCAATGCCCATAAAGGCCATCAGCGCCATCATGCAGCCGTCGTGGCCGAAGCGCAGGCGGGCGGCGTAAGGGTATTCGGCCAGGTCCGCATCGGTCTTCACGATGATGTCGTCGAGCATTTCCCAGGCCACTTCCATTCCCCGTCCGCTGTAGAGCGGATCGGGTCCTTTCTGGCTGTAATACAGATAGTTGTCAGCTTCCCAAATGCCCAGGATATCTTCCTGGGTAAAGAGGTCATCGAAGTAGGTTTCCAACTCGGGGATGCTGTACATGTCGCCCGCCAGGTAATAGCAGAAGAGCATGAAGCCTTCCGGATCCTCCACGATGGAACCATTGGTGAAGTAGCGGCGGATAAAGGCCCCGCAATCCACTTTTTCCCGGAAGATGGCCATCATCCCTTCCTGCCATGCCGCCGTATTGCCCAGGCGGTACTGGCTGGAAGCATTGGGATCGGCATAGTCTTTCTTCAGGCCCGAATGGGGATTCAGGTACCCCATCTCCGCCTTGGCGCAGGTGGCGTTCCAGCGCAGGGCGGGATTGCCCTCCTTCAGGCCTTCCAGGCAGGAATTCATGCTCAGGATGACCCGCGGCAGGTTCGTCGAGCGGGCCTCGATATGCGGCAGGTGCTTCCACAAGGCCGGATACTGGGCATAGAGCCGTTTTCCGAAGGCCTTGTGCTGGGCGCTTCCCAGCGGGGTCAGGAAGCCGGAACGGCCCTTCAACTGGGGGTACACCGCCTCGAAACGACGGTAGAAATCTTCGCCGGCAGGGGTCAGCAAGCGTCCCCGATGCGCCTTGTCCAGGGTCGCGTGGATATCGGTGTACATTTTCTCGAAAAGGATGTACCGGGCTCCGTGACGGGCATAGGTGCTCAGATACACCTGCTCGTATCCCTTCGGGGGCACATCGGGTGCGGCGGCGGGGAACTCGGTCACATAATAGACACCATATCCTTTCGCAGGGGTTTCGCGAATTTCATCGAACGCCACCTGGGCGGCGGCACTCAGGCAGGTCACCAGGGCGGCGGCCAGCGTACAGAATCTCCAAACGGCTCTCTTCATCGTTCCAGAATTTGTCGGGCTAACGCAATCCTACGCCGGCAGAACGCCTCGAAATCCTCCCAGCGATAATAGGGACCTTCGGCCCCGTCAATGTGCAGGCGCACTTCCCGGTCGTTCAGCGCGGCACGCACCAGCACCTCCCCCGCCCGGTTGCGGTAGAAGACCAGTTTGAGGTTGGTGGCCATGGGCAACTCGCTGAATCGGAAGACTTCCTTGATGCGGCCGAAATCTTCGGTCACCACATTCCAGCCGTCCAGGTTCAGCAGCGTCAGCAGGTTCACCAACATATAATCGTGGCCGAAACGCAAGCGGGCGGCGGTCCGGCCGTCGGCCATATCTTCTCCGGCACTCCGGACAATCTGGTCCAGCAGCACTTCCGCATAGGCCCAGTTGCGGTCGTTGTAGGTACGGCCCGGACCGGAAACCTGGTAGAACCGCCAGTTTTCCAGTTCCCACAGACGGGCGGCTTCGTCGGAATCGAAAAACGCCCGGAAATCAATTTCTGCGCTCACGCAGGGCGTATCGGCCATCAGGTAAAAGCATTCCCGCTCCAGATGCACCGGATCGCCAAAGGCTTCCACGAACGACGGATCCTTGAAAAGGCGGGCGAAGAATTCCTGCGGATGGGCGGTCTGCCGCCACATTTCCCGCCAGGGTTCCAGCCAGCGGCCCTCGCCTACGTCCATTTTGCTGTCCACCTCGTCGGGACGGACCTTCGGATTGTACTTCGAATTGGGTTTCAGGTAGTACATGTCCGCGGCGCTGGCATCCTGCCGGATTTCCAGCGACGGGGCGGCCGTCCCGAGGGCGTCGCAGAAGGCCGTCATCGACAAGATACAGCGGGGCACCGTCGTGGAACGGGCGTCCACAACCTTCCGGCCCCTGAATACGGCGGGATAATCCCGCAACATCTTGCGGGCCAGTTCCTGCTGCTGGACCACGCCCAACTGAGTCAAGTCTCCGCCGCGGCCCCTGGCCAGCGGATACAGGCTCCTGAACCGGTTGCAGAATTCCTTCCCATCCGGGGTCAGCGCGTCCTGTGCGAGGGCGGCATCGAACAGGCGGGCAAGGGTATCGTACAGGTCGTTCCGGCCGAAGAACCGCGCTCCGTGCCGGCCGTAAGTGGAAATATAGAAAGGCTTGAAACCGGCCGGGGCGGGCGTCGGGGCCGGCGTGTCCATCCGGTACATCCGGTAGTTGCCCGTGACCATCATCGGATCGGCCTTCCAACTATCGGCAAAGGGCGGATACGGCTGCGGATCGGCCCCCGGGAAAAAATCCTGGGCCCGCAGGAAAACGGCGGAAAATACCGCCAGCAGGAGCATCGTCATCTTTTTCATAAGGGCATTTGTTCTATGCGTTTGCGGGCTTCCGAACAGCGCGCCAGACAATGGGTGCGCAGGTCTTCCCAGCGATAAAAAAATCCCTCCGCAGCCGGTTCCACGGGCAGGGTGGCATCCTGTTCATTCACCCGCAGGCGCACCAGGATATCTCCGGCATCGTTCCGATAAAAAATCCACTGGAGGTTCCCCGCCATGGGAACCCGGTAACTGCGCCAGGCATCGGCCACCTCGTGCGGATCGGCCGCCACCGTACGCCAACCCTCCAGGTCCAGCAGGCTGTACAGGCACATCAATCCCAGATCGTGGCCAAAACGCAGGCGGGCCGCCGTGGTGCCGGTGCGAAGGTCTTCGTCGGCATCGGAAATGATTTTTTCCAGCGCCGGGGCGGCGATGGCCCAGGACGTGCCGCCGAAATACTTCGACGGTCCGAAATAGCCATAATAGCGCAGGTTTTCCACCTGCCATTCCCGGTAGAGTTCCTCCGGGGTAAACAGATCGTAAAAATCTGCCGGGAGCCCCGTACAGGGGAGGCTTACGGCCAGGGAATAAAACGCGTTCATGATGGCATGGGGGTCTCCCAGCGACCGGACCCACTCCCTGTCCGAAAAGAGCCGGGAGAGAAACGCCTGCGCATCGATTTCATCGCGTAGCCGCTGTACATCGGCCTCGCAGGCAGCCCGGTCTTCGGTCCGTATCCGGCCGCGCTGCTGCACATACAGTTCATTGGTCTTTCGGTGGGGAGCCACCGTACGCATCCAGGCGTTCCCGGTATCCAGGCTAATTCCCCCTTTCCAGCCGGAAGACCGCAGCCCGTGCAGGAAAGCGGCCATGGAAAGCAGGCAACGGGGTGCCGTGGACGATACCGCCCGCACCGTCCTCCCCTTCTGGAAAACCCGGGCGTATTGTCCCATCATGCGGCCGGCAATCCCCTCCAGCTGGGCCGTACCCACGGCCGTCAGATCCCCTTCCCGCAGCTTCAGTTGCGGGTAAAGGGCCGTGTAACGGCTCCGTACTTCTTCTCCCAGCGGAGTGAGTTTTCCCGCAGCGGCCGCCTGGTCCAGCCAGTTGAGCAACACCGCAGGATCGTCCAAGTTGTGGCGGGCGCCATGTCGGCCGAAATAGCTGATATAAAAGGGCTTGAATCCCTTCGGTGCCGGGACGGGAGCGTCTTTCGGCGCGGCATACAGGCAATAGATTCCACCGGCCTTGTTCCGATCCGCCGCTATTTCCTCACGGGCGGTCTGGGCCGACAGCGGGAAAGACAGGCACAGGCCCGTAACGATGATCAGCAAGGCGGGGCTCACGATTTCGGGGGTTTAGTCGAATCCAGGATCTGCCGGGCAACCGCTTTCCGCGCCAGGCAAAAATGCCGGAAATCCTCCCACCGATAGTAGGGAGCCACCTCCGATTCAAGGGGCAGGAAAACATCGGCCTCATTGTACATCATCCGCACCAGGATGTCGCCGCGACGGTTCCGATAAAAAATGAACTGTGCGTTCGACGCCATCGGCACGTTGTAGCAATTCCAGTTTTCCGCGATCTCCCACGGATCCGATGCCGGTTTGTTCCAGCCGTCCACGTCCAGGAAGGCGAGCATGGACATCAGGGTGATGTCGTGTCCGAACCGCAGGCGCACCGCCACGTCGCCCGAAGCGATGTCGGCGTCGGCGCAGGAGAGCAGGTCGTCAAAGAAGGGGGTTACCAGGGCCCACTGCCGGCCTTTCTGGATCAGGGTGTCGGGACCTTTGGAAACGTAGTATTTGTAATTGACCAGCAGGTAGTTGTTATACACTTCCTCGAAGGGATACAGGTCCATCAGGGAAACCTCTACATCGGAGCACTGGAGGGTGCCCGACATCGAAATAATCGTCTCTTCCAGCGAATAGGGACTCTTCGGTGCATACCGCTTCAAGAAGGACGTGTCTTTGAACAAGCAGCCGAAGAAGACCTCGGGATGCAGCAGTTTCCGGCGCCAGGCATGATAGGAGCGGTCCCAGGCCAAATGAGGACTCTCGAAACCCGTGTCCGAAGGTAGGCAATCGGGATTCGCGGTCGTGAAGGGATTCAGCGGATTCACCAGCCAGGTTCCCGTGTTCTGGTTAATCTGCAAGGCGGTGTTCCGTTCTTTCAACGCATCGCAGAAGGCGGCCATCGACATGAGGCAACGCGGCACCGCGGTACTGCGGGCATCGATATGGACCTCTTTCCCGCGGAAGACTTCGGGATAGTCCGCCATCATCCGCGTGGCGATTTCGCGATGCTGACGCCAGCCTTTGGAAGAAAGTTCTCCCCCACGGAGGTACAGTTTCGGGAAGGCGGATTGGAAACGGAGCCGGGCCTCTTCGCCCGCAGGAGTAAGGTTTCCGGTCCGATATGCTTCTTCCAGCATGTCGCGGAAGAGGACGTATTCGCTGTCCGACCCGTTGTTGCGGGCCCCGTGACGGCCATAGTGGCTGATATAGAAGGGCTTGTATCCCTTCGGGGGACGGGCATGGTCCGGAATCTGCTCCGGATACATGTTGAAAATGTGGGATGCCTTGGCCAGATCGGCCTCAATGGCTTTGCGAGCCGTCTGGGCCGGTGCCGCAACCACGGCCAGGAAAAGGATAGCCGCGGAAAGAAAGAAACGGGCTCTGCTCATAGCGGAAACCCGTTATGCGCCGCCTTTAACCAGATGGGAGTGCAGGGTTACATCCATCTCGGCCGGCTTGTTGTCAATGATGTCCAGCAACAGGTTGAACGACTTCTCGGCAATCTCGTGAAGCGGCTGCACCATGTGCGGGATGCCCGGGGGGATGAGGTCGTAAACATCACTCTCGTCGTAGCAGACGAATTCGAAATCCCGGGGCAGGCGCATGTTCAGCTTCAGCATGGCATAAAAACCACTTTTGCTGAGTTTCTTGGTGGGCAGCACGAAGGCATCAGTCCCACGCGCATGGGCGCTGCGGAAAACCTCGGCCACCTCGTCGGCCGAAGGAGAGATTCCGTACGGCAGTACATTCACCTGGATGTTGTCCTCCAGGCCCGCCTCCTTCATGGCCCGCTCGTATCCCCTTACGCGTTCGGACACACTGGCAATTTCAATATCGTAACCGATGATTTCGATGCGCGTATGTCCCTTGTCAATCAGGTACTGGGCTGCCTCGTAACCGCCCGCCTCGTTATCCACCAGCACCCGGCCGAAAGCATCGCCGGGAATGTCGCGGTCGATCAGGACGGTGGGAATGTTGTAACTACCCGAGCGGTGCAACACTTTTTCGCTGCCCGCGCAGGGAGCCACGATCAGGCCTTCCACGTTGTAACCGATCATCTTGTCGATCAGGTGACTCAGTTTCTGGGCGCTTTCGTCGGAGCTGGCGAAAAGGACCGTATAACCGGCCCTATACGCGATGTTCTCCAGATGCCGGCAGATTTCAGCAAAGAAAGGACTGGAGATGTCCGACGTGATCACCGCGATGGTGCGGGTACGTCCGCTGCGCAGCGAGGCCGCCGCGTTGTTGCGTTTGTATCCCAGACGCTTGGCCACCTGCAGGACCCGTTCGGCCGTTTCCGCATTCACCGGGCAGTCCAGTTCCCCGTTTTCCTTTACTTTCGCATTCATCACGAACGAGACCAGCGTCACGGAAACGCCCGCCTCACGCGCCACATCACGAATGGTGGTTTTCTTTATCATAATATATAAATCAGGTCCGTAAAGATACTAAAAATTTTAATACTTCGGATTTAATACTTCGGATTTATTTTTTTGCCGAGCCCATGTTGCGGTATTTCCCGCACAGCAGTTCCACCACCGGTGTCATGGCTTTCGGGAAAACTTTCCGCAGGTCGATTTCGTCGGTATGGAGCAGCTGGTCCTTCAGGCCGCGCATGAACGTATCTTTGATTTCCGTGGCCAGGTTCACCTTCACGATACCGTTCGCGATGGCCTCCCGCACCATTTCGGCCGGGATGCCCGAACTGCCGTGCAAAACCAGGCACACGGGGGTGGCGGCATGGATGGCCTGCAGGCGCGGGATATCCAGGTGCGGCGGCTGCTTGTAAAAACCGTGGGCCGAGCCGATGGCCACCGCCAGGGCGTCCACGCCGGTGGCGTCCACGAAGGCCTTGGCTTCTTCGGGGGTGGTAAAACCGCCTCCCTGCTCCTGGCCCAGTTTGGCCACATAACCCAATTCGGCTTCCACGTTCACGCCATAGGGGGCGGCGATTTCCACCACCTTACGCGTCGTGGCCACGTTCTCCTCGAAGGGTTTCTCGCTGGCATCGATCATGACGGAATCGAAACCGGCATCCAGGCAACGCTGGACCAGTTCTACGGATCCGCCGTGATCCAGGTGGATGCAACCGTCGATCCCATAGTCTGCGAAGGCCTGGCGAGCCATTTTCACCGCCATCTGCAGTCCCATGTAGTCAATGGAACTGCGGGTCAGCTGGAGCATCACCGGGGCCTGGACCTGTGCCGCTGCCTGCATCACGCAGGAAAGGGTCTCGAAATTATAAAAATTGGTGGCCAGGACAGCTTTCTTTTCCGCCTGGAGCTGTTTCAGAATATCTTTAACTTTCATAATTACATTCTTTGTTACAAAAATACAAAAATTATCGTTAATTTTGCACTTATGAATGACACACCGAATGTAAAACCGTTCTTCCGCCTGAAAGGGGAAGACGGCAAGACCGATTTCTTCAAATCCTGGCAGTGGCAAGTGATTATCTGTTCGATGATCGGCTACTCCCTTTTTTATTTTGTCCGGAAAAATTTCTCCTTTGCCATGCCGGCCCTGGCCGCGGAATATGGCATCGGAGACTTGCAGTTGGGTTCCATCCTGACAGCCGTGGGCGTCATCTATGGTATATCGAAGTTCCTCAACGGCATCCTGGCCGACCGGTCCAACGCCCGGTGGCACCTGGTCATCGGCCTGGGCGTCTGTGTGGCGCTGAACTTCATTTTCGGCTGGAGCGCAAAGTTGAGCGCCCTCATCTCCGGCAATGAATTCGGTCCCGATTTCGTGAATGTCATGGTGTGGCTGATGGCCATCCTGCTGGTCCTCAACAATGTTTTCCAGGGCTGCGGCTTCGCTCCGTGCAACCGCCTCATGGTGCACTGGGTACCGCCGACGGAACTGGCCACCAAAATGAGTATCTGGAACACCTCGCACTCCATCGGCGCCGGTATCGTATCGGTACTATGCGGCGCCATCATCGGCGGCATGGGCATGAACCTGGCGGGCGAACCCGCCACCGTGGAACGCATCGCCGCCAACCTGGGGAAAGCCATTGACGACCCGGCCGTCATCACGGCGGCCCAGCACGTAGGGGCCTGGCAGTGGTGCTTCTGGATTCCGGCGCTCATCGGTGCCGTAGGCGTATTCTTCATCCTCACGACCCTGCGCGACACGCCTACTTCCGTGGGCCTGCCCGAGCTGAAGGGCACCAAGACCGCCCTGGACAACAACGACACCACCGCCGAATACAAGAAATTCGTCAAAAAACGCGTTTTCGGCAACCCGGTTGTCTGGGCGCTCGCCATCTGCGACCTCTTTGTCTATATCGTCCGTTTCGCCGTCCTGGACTGGGGTCCGAAATTCCTTCAGCAGGGAGAGACGGCCTTGTCGCCCCAGCTGGCCGGCTGGACCATCGCCATCTTCGAAATTGCCGGTTGCGCCGGTATGCTGGCGGCCGGATGGGCCACGGACAAACTCTTCAAGAGCAAGGGACAGCGGATGTGCCTGATTGAGATGTTCATCACCGCCCTCTGCCTGGTGGGGCTCTGGCTGCTGCCGAAGGGCCATCCCGTGGCCATGCTCGTCCTGCTGGCCGTTTCCGGCTTCTTCCTCTACGGGCCGCAGGCCCTGCTGGGCGTCGTGGCATCGAACCATGTTACCAAGAAAGCAGCTTCCTCGGCCGTGGGCCTGATTGGCCTTATGAGCTACGTAAGCACCATCTTCACCGGTTTCGGTGTGGGTCTGCTCTCCAAAACCTTCGGTAACGGCTTCTGGAACAACCTCTTCCTGATTATGGCCGGCGTCGCCGTCATCGGCGGCCTCATCGTGCTCCCCCTGTGGAACATGAAGAACAACGGCTACGAGTCCGAATAGGCCACGTACGGCTCCCTACTTCCTCACGGTTTTTTGAAGAGTAACCTCTTGGAAACGACCACGATATTCCCCTCAATGTTCAAAGAGGTAAAGACGGCCATATACCGGTCATTCTGATAGATCAACCTCGGATCCGGCCGGTCTTGTGACAGGACGGCAGGGAGGCACTGGGTTTTCTCTGCAAAGGAGCACACCAGAAGTGTATCCTTTTGGGTCTTGCCCAGGAAAACTCCTTTCCCGCCGTTCGAAACAAAGTCATATTGGTTGGACGGAATCAACTGGGAATAAGGGCCCACATCGACAAGATGCTCCAGGTCCGCATCGAACCAAACGCCATCATTCCCAGCCGTTTCTGCGCCTTCTTTTCTGGCATTCCTTGCCCGCTTCATTTCCCATTCCAAATAATCAAACCTCCCGTATCCGCCGTATCGCCGCTCAAAAGCATCTGTTTTCATCTCCCGTTTGAGAAAGCTCCAGATGTTGTAGGCATTATCTATATTCCGGCACAAAACAGTATCTTTGACAAGAGAGCCATAATCGGTAATAACGGGAAATTTTCCATCCACCAGCACCTCCGGAAGCAGTTTTTCCAGCCGGGCGCGCTGGCTGCGGATGCCGAAATCCTTCGCCCGGATACCCGGGATATAGGTAAACAGGACAGCCAGGCCGATCAACACCAGGAACAGCCGGCGGAAGGCAAATGGCCGCTCCCGCAACAACCGCAGTACGAAAAGCGTGACCACTACGGCCAGTACCAGCAGATAGAAGCGCGGACCGGTAATGCCATACTCGCCGATGCGGCGGACCGCCCCAATCCACAGCAGCGCCAAAGGAGCCAGGGCGATGTACGGGAAAGGCCGGTAGAACCATTCGAAATGCCGCTGACTTTCAGGGATTTGCATCCGCAGCAGGTAGCACAGGAGCGCCTCCACCAAAAAGCCCAGTACCATATAGGCCACACCCCCGTCGGGCAGTTCCCATCGAAGGAGGATCCGGACGATATACAGGAACAGCATCACGGCATACGCCACCAGCGCCGGCGAAAGGATATAGTCCACGATCACCCGCAGCGCTGCATCTCCTTTTCCGGTCGATTCTTTCGATACGAGCGCGCAGCACAGCAGCGGCGTTACCACGAAGGCCAGGAACATAAGGGAGTATTCCGTCCAATTGTCGGACAGGTCGAGGGCGAACAGAAAGTTCACGGAGGCAATCAAGGATGAGACGATACCGGCCAGAAGCAATCCGATCAGCAAGCCGAAGGCGGTCTGCACGACCGTGTGGAACACATTCCGTCCAAAGGCGACGTTGTCCATCTTCCGGTCCCCGAGCACCAGCATCAGCGGGACCAGGATCCAGGCCATCCCCAGATACCAATCCTCATATCGGAAGCCCCAGTGAAAAAGAGGAATCCACAGGAACCAGGCCAGGAGATAGAACGGATACCAGCGCGTACGGCGCCTGGCCAAACGGCCGAAGGCAAACAAGAGCACATACTGCGGGACGAACCATAACAGCAACTCATAGACTTCACTCTCCTTCAGTGCAGCTGTCTGCCCCCTGTCTGTCAGTACACCCAGAACAAAATAAACCAAACCCAACAGGGTCTCCAGCGGGAATTCCCGCACGCTCCGGACCACACCCTGGCCCAGCGCCTTCATCCGTTCCTGAAACTTGCCCATAAAAAGTGTTTTTCCCGTAACCCTTTGCAAATAACGTGCAAAAGCGCCATTCTCTCAACGACAGACCTGCCATTAACTTGCTGGCAGGTGTCTCTGTGGCCCCAGCGCAAAAGGGCAGTTCGTCCACGAAAATGGCCGATTTGGTGGATGGCGGACGGCAGGAGACGGAGACGGGGAAGGGGCAACTAAACAAAAAAGAGACCGACTCGAAAGAGTCAGCCTCATGGGGTGGAGGTAGTCGGATTCGAATTAAAAGTGCAAAGCCATCTACAGACCCTTGTTATAATGATTTCTATTGCGTATTTTTGCAAGTGGAGTTTTTTGACTCCGCCTGTTTTTGGGATATTTTTGGGATACGATTTTAGTTCGGGAGGAACCGGAATATGAAAATTAAGCGCAATGCGTCGTTCAAGCTTTTTACCTATGGTAAAAACAAAGACAAGTACCAGATTCGTCTGCGAGTAACGTTTAACAGCCAGCGGCTGGATTTGGGCACCAACTGCCAGTTGAACAATCTGGAGGCGTGGGATGTCGGGAATGAATTGGTAAAGGCGGGTTATAAAGGCCCCAAGGGTGAAACGGCCACTACAATCAATGACGAACTGCGCAAATGCAAGGACACCATCGACATGGTATTCCAATACTATGAGGTGAATGACAAGATTCCCACTCCTTCCGAGGTCCAGAAGGCCTTCAAGGAACGAATGTCTGGAATCCTTCCCAAGCGTCCGGAACCTGAAAAGAAGAAACGGGAACAGAAGCTCAAAGAAGCGGATATGTTCGTTGTCTTTGACGAGTTCACCCGCAAATGCGGAGAAAAGAACGCCTGGACCATCGCCACCTTTGAGAAGAT
>OCTW011603066.1_pt1 | contig 31235 bp, 18 predicted proteins | sample 1539671 | NCBI WGS metagenome assembly OCTW01 (sample SAMN02144230, study PRJEB22623) | gut metagenome | biome: sheep rumen | host: Ovis aries | place: New Zealand | reverse complement strand
ACGGAGTTAAAACTTTTTTCAAGGGGATTAGATTAAACTTAGGCAATGATCACGCAAAAGACTCGGAATAAAAGTCTTATGTCTGTTCTAGTCAACGCAGTTATGCAATAAACATACAACTAACGCAGTCAGAATTGGCTGCATTATGAGTAATCTGTGCCAACATCTATATCATTACCTAAAATAAATGCATCGATAACCACAAGTTTCTGGATAAAGGATATCTCATCTAACATCGCAGCATAAACAATAAATGTCATGGCTAACACGGTGTAGATTTACAAAGCATAGTGTTTGATAAACTTTATCTTGATTAAAAGTTGTGTAGGGATATTAGTATCATGGTATATTCAGACGTTTCCACTTATACCTCTATCTTCTTTATGACCTTGGCCGGCACGCCGCCTACTATGGTGTCAGGCTCCACATCCCTGGTGACGACGGCACCGGCCGCCACGACTGCTCCGTCGCCGATGGTCACTCCAGCAAGGATGGTGGCGTTGGCTCCCACCCAGACATTCTTGCCGATGTGGATGGGCGCATAACTCATGCTCTGCCGACGGGCGGGATGGAGGTCGTGGTTGATGGTGGCCAGCACCACATTGTGGCCGATGAGTGCGCCCTCGTCAATGGTGATGCCGCCCTGGTCCTGAAACTTGCAGCCCATATTGATGAAGACTCGCTCTGCGACTACGGTGTTCTTGCCGCAGTCGGTATGGAACGGCGGAAACAGGCCCACCGTCCGCGGCACTTTGCGTCCCCAAAGCTGCTCCAGCAAGTCGTGGAGCTGCTCCGGCGTGTGATACTTGCCGTTAATCTCTGCCGTTATCTTCAGCGCCTCCTGCGACAGCTGATGAAACATCATGTGGACGTCGCTGCCGCCAACGACAGGCTTGCCCGATGCCATATAGTCACGAAATTCCTGTATTGTCATCGTCTCTTGGTATTATTTAATATGCATAGACTAATCCATATTTCTCATGCAGGCGGCGGAGGGTGCCGTCAGTCTTCATCTGCCGGATGGCGTCATTAACGAAGCGCAACAAGTCGTCCTGTCCCTTACGCATCAGCACGCCGATCTCTCCGCGAGTGAACGGCTCATTGAGGAGCGGGGCGGCAAGGCGGGCATCCGTCTGCACATAGTATGGGGCCTCCGTAATCTCCGTAATCATAACGTCGGCCTCCCCCTCGGCCACGAGTGAGGGTATTTCCTCGTTCTTCTGATGAACGATGATGGTGGCATGGGTGAGGTTGGCGTTGGCGAACTTCTCGTTCAGTCCGCCGGGGTTAACCATCACGCGCACTTCCGGATTGTCGATGTCTGCCAGCGACTTATAGCGCCCCTCTTCCGACTTGCGGCAGAGAATGGTCTTGCCGTTGGCCAGGTAGCCCTCGCTCATGAGCATGATTTCCTGCCGGGCCTCCGTGATGGTGATGCCGCCAATGGCGAGGTCGAACATCTGAGTCTCGGCCAGCACATCATCGGTCAGAGTGGGCCAGGAGGTCTTGACGAACTCCGCGCTCACCCCCAGCCTGGCGGCTATCTCGCGGGCCACCTCGATACCAAAGCCCCAATAGGTGCCGTCCGGCTCGCAGAAGGACAAAGGCCTGTAGTCGCCTGTGGTACCAATGAGAATCTTGCCGCGCCGCTCAATCCTGTCAATGGTTGGCCTTGCAGAATTGTCATCGTCGGAAGAACATGAGGCAACGCTTGCCACTCCGCAAAAGAAGAGAACGATTGCCAGCAACCATGCCAGCCCCTTCCCTGCCCTGCAAGCCCCTTCTAACTCCCCATCAAGGGGAGAACTGGGGCCCCCGTCAAGGGAGGATGTCTGCCTTGTATAACGTGTCATCTAAAGAAATAGTTGGTTTAATTTCATCAACAGACGTTTTCTCGCCATGGCAGACTTGATGCAAGCATCATTCTGCTCATTTGGCTTAGCGAAAAGGTTGGTAAAATGGGAGTAAAAACAGAAATAACACAATATGAAAAACCCGCCAATCTTGCATTGCGAGAAGGCTTGGCGGGCTTTGTGATTTAATGCGGAGACAGCATATTAACTGTTTCTCTACCTCACCCAAATCTTGCGGCCCTTGATAACATAGACGCCCTTGGGCAGCTTGGCGAGGTCAGCAGGTGCCACGCCCTTGGCAATGCATACGCCGGAAACATTATATACATCCACCGGTTGGTCGGCAGCATCGGCTATGGCTGCATCGATGCCAGTCATGTCGTAGTCTAGGTGGTTGGAGGTGAGCAGCTGAGTAAGCTCGCCATCGTTGAGTTTGATGTAGCAGCGCGAAGCATAGATCTGCGGCACAGAAGTGGCGTTGACAAAGGCAGCTGTGGCATTGTCCTTGGCAATGATGCCATACATACCCGCAGTGCCCTGCTTCTCGGTGGCGCCGGAGAACTGCACTGTGGTGCCGGTGTTGTCCTCAAATCTGAGCTCCACCTCGCCGAGGGTGATGTAGGCATGGCTTACATTGATGGTGCGCACTCCGCTCTCCTTGGTGGAGAAGAGGATATAGGGCGTCTTGGCCTTGAGACCGTCGCGCTTGACGTCCTTGAAATTGAGCTTGGTGGCGGTGCCTGTGTTCTCCACTCCCACAAGGGTCTCCAGACGGCACTCCTCGCCGAAGATTTCATTTATCTGCTCCTCGGTGAGACTGAAGGGCAGACAGATGGTGTTCCAGCCCTTGTAGATGTAGCGATAGACGGTGAGGTCAACGGTCTGCTCGTCATAGGCTGTGAGGTCCTTGGGGCTGACGGTGCTTGTGATAAGCTTGTCAGCGCTAACGGTGGTAGCCATCAGTATGGCGGCTGCCAAAATGAACAGTTTGGTAAAGTTTTTCATAGCGGTAAAGTTTAAATGTGAGTTCGCGCGGCCGAACCGCGCAGCATAGTGGTTATTGTCTAACGGTTAGTAGCTTTAATTCTGGCGGGGGCACCGGTGGCTACGGTGAAAGGCGGGATGCTGCGCGTTACGACGGCTCCGGCCCCGACCACAGCCCCCTTGCCAATGGTAACTCCGGGCAGCACAGTCACTCGCGGTCCGATGAGCACGTTATCCTCAATGCAAACGATGCCGCGAGTGTTGAGGTCGCGTTCGGCAGGGATAAGACGGAGGGTCTCGGCATCAGTCTTGCCAAACTGATAGTCAGTGATGAGCACATTGGGGCCAATCTTGACATTGCTGCCAATCTTAACCTCGCGGATGACGTTGATACGCACGTTGCGCTCCAAGTTGACATCGTCGCCAATGATAAGTTTGGGTGTGTAATTGCCTGTATTGATACACTCCACATGGAGACCTGGCTTGGCGCAGAAACCGGTGCCAATAGCGATGTACCTGTTTCCCTCGGTATAGACGGGTCCCTCCACCACACAGCCAGCGCCAACCTTGACACGATGGCGGAAACGGAAGGTGGTGAGATTCTTGCGGAAACGGGCGAAGGCTCTGGTAACGACGGTGTTGCAGACTATCATGACTATGATAGCCACAACAACAGTAATTATCTTGCGCAGCACACGGCCGATGGCGCTCAGCACACGCCCCCACAGCTTGGCAGAGAAGCAGCGCTTAAATGCCGAGACTACGGGGCGGAAGCCCAAATTCTGCTTGACAATAGTACGGCTCACCTTGCCCTCAACGCCCTTGATGCTGCGACGCAGTATAAAGAGGCGGAAAATCTGCGGAAACATGAAGTCGCTGACCTTCGACTTCATCTTCATGGTAGTGTAGGGGGATATGCATGATGGCTTATCCTCGTAGTAGTCATAGATGGCGAGGATGTTCTTTACGTATGTGCGGATGGGGTCGTTGGCCTCAGCTACATAATCGATGGCGGCATCGTCAAACACCACGGGGTTATAGATGAAATTCTGCTTGGCAGCCAGCACAATATGGAGAAACAGCGGCACGGCAGGCATACCGGTGCCGGCTCCAAACTCCTTGGGATTGTAACCGCGAATCATGTCGGTACGCAGAATGTTACGGCTGACCTGGATAATGCCCATACCTACCTGCTGAAGGTAATCGTCGGCATCAACATACTGCACGGTTGGCTTCTTGGCATTCTCATTACCAAGGAGATGGATAAGGCCTATCTCGTTGCTCTCCAGCATTTCGAGCAGGGCAGAAAAGTGACCCACACGAACTATGTTGCGCGCATCAAGCATCCATATATACTTGCTGCGGGTGGCAATGGCTTGATTGAGAGCATAGGTGAAACTGTTGTCTTGGCTGAGGTTCTCAGTGTTACTGACGTAGTGGAACGGCACGCGGCCCTCGAAAAGTTTCACGGCATTGGAGGTACCGTCGGTGGAATCATTGTCCACAATAATAATCTCAATACGCTCAAGCATATTGGCATCAAGCAAGGCCAGCTTCTGCAGCTGCTCCTTGATCTGCAACTCATTGTTGCGTGCACTGATACAGAGAGTCAGTGTCTTACCATAGCTGAATGTTAATTGAGAAGACATCGTTTCTACAATTATTATTTATAATGATTACTATTTATAGTTCAGTTGACTGTCCACAAGGATAATATCTTTTGCCTCAATACTAGCAGCACCGGCACTCAATGCCTTAAAGCGAAGAGTACACAGTACATGGTCGCCATTGAGAGGACTGGCCTCGCCTACGCCTACGAAAGTAACATAGTAAGCCTTCTGGCCATTAGTATGCAAGCGGTCGCGACTGAAGTTACGCAGGTCCTTGGCAGCTTGCGGCTCGCAGCCCACAAAGTCTATTTTCTTCTCGGCATAAGGCAACGCCAGACTAAAGGCATTCACTTCGCTTAAGCCAGAGCCTTTGATAGTCACCACTATCTCCTCGCCTGCCTTATAGGTGGCCTTGTCTGTCTCAACAGTGATGGTGCCTCCTAACTCAGAAGCCGGTGCTGGAGCCACAATCATAGGAGCAGCAGCATTGGAAACATCATAAGCGTCGATTAAGCCGTTGCCATTGACATCGCCCTTGCTGACATAACCCTCAAAATCACCGTCACCCTGACGCAGACCCATATAGTTCATGTAGGACATAAGGTCATTTTCGTCAAGCACGCCATCACTATTGATATCACCGGGAATGTAATAACTGCTGCCTGGCTGACGGAAGATATATATGTCTTGGCCTGAGCCAAAGTCACCAAAGGCTTTGGCAACTTTTATCTTAATATACCGGGCTTGCTTACCGCTGAGATTTATCTCCTTGAGCACAGCATCACGTTCCCAATGGAAGCAGCCGCAATCGCTCCATTCTTGCTTGTCCATACTGGTGAAAATCTGACCCTCCAGAATGATACCATTGTAGCCATAGTTGCGTGGCAGATACTGCAACTTATCCAATGTGTTTACAGAGTGGAGGTCAACAAGCAGGTCGAAGGGTACAGCCTTGGTGTTATACTCGGTATGCCACTGGCTCTCAGGATCGAAGTCAAAGAGTTTGTCCAGGCCTTGCCCCGGTTGCGACGGAGCCGTACAAGTGGCAGTTACATCCTTTATCGCCTGCTCAAAGGGATCAGTAGCCGTACGGGCAGTGATGGTAGTCCAGTTATCTCTGAAATTATCATCAGCGGCATGGGCACAGAGTTTGAAGGAGTATTCCGTATCTGGCTTAAGGTCCTCAAAGAGGAACTCCGTGTCACGTATGTTGCGATAATCACGTTCCCGGTATTGAATAGTATAGCTGTCAGCACCCTCCACCTTATCCCACGACAACTTGAGACTGTAGGGTAAGATATCAGTCGCCTTTACTCCTGCATTAGCAGGCACATCCATGAAGCGGTTGTGCTGCCCGGAGGACTCCTTCTCAGGTCTACAGTCCACAAGCACCTCGACATTGTTTTTAGTAACATCAGCCTTGGGTAACTTAATGTTGATACCGTAGGCTGCTTTCATAGGCACATCCTTCAGACTCTCATCAGTAAAGAACTTGGTGTAATCCACGCCATAGCCGACATACCATACTCCACCTTCGCTGGCTTCAAAGTCCTCTAGGCTCTGCACCTCTGCGAGTTTCACTTTCTTCCCACCTACAGTAGCAACTATCTTTTTCAGCAATCTTGCTCTCTTGGAATCCACGATGCGCAACACTGTGGCCTTTTCCTTTTGGAATCCATTATAGTTACCTTTGGTAGGCTCCACTGCAACATACAGCCTGCCCTTCTTAAAGTCTTGGGTTATCTTCGTGGTCACAAACTCGCCATTACGGTAAGCCTCGGTAGTGCCATCATCATCATATTCGATAAAGGCAGGCCTATAGCCGGGGTAAATCTCATAGATGCGTAACCCTTGGTCTATCTCGCTGGGATTGTTGTGGGCATTAGTCATAGGAATTATGGAGCCTTTCCTGACAAACACGGGCAGTTTCCATAAGGGTGCGTCATAACTATTTAGCACATAGCCGCAGCCGTATTCCTCTCCGCTGAAGTAGTCAATCCATCCCTGGGCAGCAGGCAGGAATATATTATGTCGTACGTCGTTGCCATGCTCATCAGCCTTTGTCTCCTGATAGATGGGAGCCACGAGGAAGTTGTCGCCATAAAGGTATTCATACTGTGTAGTCTTGTCAAGAGTGAAGCCTGTATGTGCTCCTTCTCCCATAAACACAGGCCTAATCATCGGTTTGCCGTTGATAGCTTCATGGGCAATGCTATAGGTATAGGGCATTAGCATCGACTTCATCTTAAGATAAGCACGATTGATGCTAGCGGCAGACTCTCCCAGGGCATGCGGATACTTAGGACTGCTGCCCCACCCATCCATATTGAGCTGCATGGGCGAGAATGTCTTCCACTGGAACTCACGCACATTGACCGGCACATTCTGGCCACCGAAGATGCCATCCATATCGTTTGTAATATTAGGCTGGCCGGAAAGACCCGAACCGATGAATGTAGGAATGTGGAAGCGTATGTATTCCCACTTTCCTCCCGTTTGGTCACCTGTCCAGATGCCGCCATAACGCTGGGTGCCAGCCCAACCGTCAACGGTGATAATGAAGGGTCGTGCATTGTTGCCGTATTTAGGCATCAAGTTGGCAGCATCGTCAACACCATTAAGGCCGAAAGAATAACCGGCACCGACCCACGCAACATCTGTCTTGAGCACCCTAACGCCAGCATCGCGTATCTCCTTGACAATGTCGCGTTGCAAGAGCGGGGCAATAGTATCAACGGGATGGAGGTCACTCTGTGTCCAAAGACCAATCTCGACTCCGTTTTTGCGAGCATAGTCACCAAACTCTTTGAGGTTTTGAATATTGCCGTCAAGAGTAGACGTCTGACCATAGCCGGCACCGTAACCATCATTGGGCAGAACCCATCCAAGCGGAAAATCGTACTTCTTATATCTGTCAACAACAGCACGTGCCGAGAACTGATAGCTGCCTTCCAACTCACCATTAAGACTCTCACGAATACCGCCATTGTCCTTCTGGTCCTCACGGTAGTACTTGCCATCCTCATAAATCGTAGGAAACTTATCCTTGCCAGACTTGGCTATTTCCTCCGGTTGTTCTTCTTTCCAGTAGTCACGATTATAGGCATTAAGATGACCTTCGTAGAACCCAAACTTGGGTAGCAGCACGGGATGACCGGTAAGCTGCCAATAGTCGTTAAGAAGTTTGACGGGCGTCTCGTCAACCATGACGAAATAGTCGATATAGTCAGTCTCATGCGTCAGCACCACCTTGTCAGCCTCCTTGCTGCCAAAGTCGTAACGACCAGGACTGAAAGTGTAGGCCATCAGTCCGTAGCCGGCAGTGCTCCAGTAAAATGGTGCAGGCGAGCAAACGCCGCCATCCGTCCAGCTGTTTTCATTGACTATATTGATAGCCGTGCCCTTATGACTAAAGCGGCCGTTCTGCACTCCGCCACCATAGAAATACTCGTTCTTGCCGGCCCTAAGCGTCAGCTTAACCTTGCCATTGTCAATGCGGGCAGGCTCCACCTCCTCCATCACAGCACGCTTGTCACCCCACACACAGAAACACTGCTCGTCTTTATACGCGCTTATGCAGTGGTGTGGCTGTTCGTCGGGCACCTGCATATTAAACACCTTCATACAGCCGTCCTTCTGATTGATGACAATCTTTATTGCCTTAGTAGTAATGATGACATCATTACCCTCCGACTTTGCGTCAATCATTCCAGCCGCCTTTCTGGCGTCAGCCACCAGAATCTCGGCAGGCGGATTGGACTTAGGAGGACATAGCTGAGTGCTACCGTCGACAGCCTGAAAAACGCGGAAAATATTGGGGCCGTAAAACTGCAGGAGTTTCTTGCTTCCGTCTTTATTAACAATCATCACAACATCGTCGGCATCAGCTAACTTAACCTCCTTGATACCAACCTGTGCCACGGCATTAACAAACGCCATTGCACATATAATAACAGCCGCGACATAGGCAGCAAATCTGCGATTCTTGTCCATTTTTTTACACGCGTACATATAATACCTTGCGAAAGTAGCAAAAAACTCCCGTATATGCACAAAAAGATATGCACAAAATTAAAAAATCCTACACGAAACTTTTTTTCGTGTAGGATTATTTAGAATATTTCTCTTTTTGACTTGAAATCAGTCTGCCTTTTCAGACTCATCTTTAGCTGCCGTCTTAGCCTCCTCCCATATGGCGTCCATCTCCTCGAGAGTCATATCCTTGAGGTCACGGCCCTGCTTGATGGTCTTATCCTCAAGATAATTGAAGCGGCTGATAAACTTGCGGTTGGTACGCTCCAGAGCATTATCAGGGTTGATGTGGTATAGGCGTGCGGCATTGATGAGGCTGAACATTACATCGCCAAACTCAGCCTCGGCCTTATCCTCGTCCATATTGACCACCTCAGCCTCAAACTCGGAGATTTCCTCCTTGACCTTAGCCCACACCTGCTCCTTCTGCTCCCAGTCAAAGCCCACATGACGCGCCTTATCCTGGATGCGGTAAGCCTTTATGAGCGCGGGTAGAGCAGCAGGCACACCAGAGAGCACACGCTTATTGCCATCCTTCTCCTTCTGCTTAACCTGCTCCCAGGTGTCAGCCACTGCATCAGGGGTGTCGGCCTTGACATTGCCATAGATATGGGGGTGACGGAAGATGAGTTTCTCCCTTACCTTACGGCAGACATCGGCCAAGTCAAACTCGCCCTTCTCCTCGCCAAACATGGCGTAGAAACAAACGTGCATAAGCACATCGCCCAACTCCTTGCATATTTCTTTCTGATCCTCGCGTGCCAGCGCATCGCAGAGTTCAAAAGTTTCCTCTATTGTATTGGCACGCAGGCTCTGATTAGTCTGCACCGAATCCCACGGGCACTTCTGTCGCAGTTCGTAGAGCACATCCAGCAGATCATTGAATGCCTGCAACATCTCTTCGCGTGAATGCATTGTCTTTTCTTTGTTAGGGGGCTTATAGGAATATCAGACTTTCGTTTAATTTCATCAACAGACGTTTTCTCTATTTGCGGAGGCTTGCCAACGTTTCCTTGATAGCTGCTATCTTCTGCTCAGCATCCGCCTGCTTCTTACGCTCAAGGGCTACCACCTGCTCGGGGGCATGAGCCACAAAATTGGCATTCTGCAATTTCTTCTGCACGCCGACGAGGAAGCCCTCCAGACGCTTGAGCTCGGCCTCTTGTTTCTGTATTTCGGCCTCAACATCAATAAGATTGCCGATTGGCACTGCATACTCGCTGGTGCCCACCAGAAACTTGACAGCACCCTCAGGGCTCTCGCTGCAAACTTCGATGGAAGAGAGGTTAGACATCTTCTTTACCACGGCATCAAATATCGCATAGGCGTTGCCGCCAAGACAAACAAGCGCAAGCTGCTCCTTATTGGCAATATTCTTCTGATTGCGCACGGCGCGCACACCAGCCACGACTTTCTTGACCTCCTCAAAAGCTGCAAGGAAAGATGCTTCATCTTTGTCCACAGTAAAGTGAGAAGAAGAGGATGCGGTCATTATGCTCTCGCCGTCCTTGCGCTCATAGATATGCTGCCACAATTCCTCTGTGATGAAAGGCATGAAGGGGTGTACCAGTTTGAGCAGACGGTCAAAAAAACTGAGCGTAGCCTCATAGCTAACCTTATCGATGGGGTGCTGGTAAGCAGGCTTAACCATCTCCAGATACCAACTGGAGAATTCATCGGTGAAGAGCTTGAACACGGTCATCAAAGCCTCGTTGAGGCGGTATTTGCTATAGAGATCATCTAGCTCGGCAGCCGTATCACGCAGTTTGGCATCCAGCCAACGTATGGCAAGCTTATTAACCTCGGGCTGCTCCAGACCGTCTGCAGCCTCCCATCCCTTGACAAGACGGAAAGCATTCCATATCTTATTGCAGAAATTGCGGCCCTGCTCACATAGACTCTCAGCAAACAATATATCATTACCCGCAGGGGCTGCCAGCAGCATGCCCATACGCACACCGTCGGCACCATATTTCTCTATCAGCTCTATGGGATCAGGAGAATTGCCCAACGACTTTGACATCTTTCGACCAATCTCGTCGCGCACAATGCCGGTAAAATAGACATTGCGGAAAGGCACATCGCCCATATACTCCATACCTGCCATTATCATGCGCGCCACCCAGAAGAAGATAATGTCAGGACCCGTAACAAGGTCGCTGGTGGGGTAGTAATATTTTATTTCGTCATTGTCCGGGTTGTTAATGCCGTCAAACAGAGAGATGGGCCAGAGCCATGACGAGAACCATGTGTCAAGCGCATCCTCGTCCCTGCGAAGGTCGGCAGCGGTGATTTTCTCAAAGCCCTCAATCTTATGGGCCTCAGCCACGGCCTCCTCCTCGCTGAGAGCGACAACATACTTCTCCTCCTCGCCCTCAGCACATGGCAGGAAATAAGCCGGTATCCTATGGCCCCACCATAACTGACGACTGATACACCAGTCCTGGATATTCTCCAGCCAGTTGCGATAAGTGGTAACATACTTCTGCGGATGAAACTTAATCCTGCCATCAAGCACAGGCGGAAGAGCGATGTCGGCAAAATGCTTCATTGAGAGGAACCACTGCTTACACAGACGCGGCTCAACAGCCGTATCAGGATTGCGCTCTGAGTAGCCGACCTTGTTCTCATAATCCTCCACCTTCTCAAGTAAGCCAGCGGCCTCCAAGTCTTTGGCAATCTGCTTACGCACCTCCATGCGGTCCATACTGACATATAGCGGACTCTGGTCGGAGATGGTGCCATCGGGATTGAATATATCTATTGTTTCGAGATTGTGGGTCTTGCCCAACTGATAGTCATTAACATCGTGGGCTGGTGTTACCTTGAGGCAACCCGTACCGAACTCAATGTCCACATAGCGGTCCTCAATAACAGGAATGACACGTCCTACCACTGGCACAATCACTTTCTTGCCGTGGAGCCACTGATTTTTGGGATCTTTGGGGTTAATGCACATAGCCGTATCACCCATAATAGTCTCGGGACGAGTGGTGGCCACCACAGCATAGTAGCCTTTTCCGTCACGATGAACTACACTGCCCTGAGCAATCATTTCAGACAAGTCGGCCTGGTCAAGCATGTCCGCGACATAATATTTCAGATAATAGAGCTTGCTTTTCTCGTCACGATAGATTACCTCCTCCGTAGAGAGCACGGTCTGTGCCTTGGGATCCCAGTTGACCATACGAAGACCTCGGTAAATAAGTCCCTTGCGATAGAGATCAACAAAAACCTTGAGCACGCTTTCGGAACGAGTTTCATCCATAGTGAAAGCCGTGCGATCCCAATCGCAACTTGCACCGAGACGACGCAGCTGCTTAAGGATGATGCCGCCGTGCTCATGAGTCCAATCCCAAGCGTGCTGCAAAAACTCCTCACGAGTGAGGTCACGCTTCCTGATACCCTGTTCGGCCAGACGGTTAACAACCTTGGCCTCAGTAGCAATGGAGGCATGGTCGGTGCCTGGTACCCACAGAGCATTCTTGCCATCAAGGCGTGCCTTGCGCACCAAAATATCCTGAATGGTATTATTGAGCATATGTCCCATGTGAAGCACGCCCGTCACATTTGGCGGCGGAATAACTATTGTATAAGGCTCACGTCCATCAGGCTTAGACTTGAACAATCCGTTCTTTATCCAATATTCATACCATTTGCCTTCAACCTCCTGGGGGCTATACTTCGTTGCAAGTTCCATAACTTTGGTTTTTTTCAAAATTTGACTGCAAAGTTAGTGCAAACTGAGCGGAAAACAAAATTTATTTGAGTTTTCCCGAAGTGTAGCCTAACTTGACTTTGAAAATAAGCCAAAGTTAGTACAAAACGAGCGGAGAACAAAAGGAGCCTGTTGATTTTGTCCTGACCGACGAAAAAGCCACGCTGATTAAGCGTGGCTTATAGGGCATGGATATCAATTCTCACTTTTTGGGAGAACGTGGAGCCATCTTGTGGAGCATCTTGCGTTCAAACCTCTTCTCGGCTATCTTTACTTTCAGATATTTAGAAGCGGGGATAACTTTGAGAATCTTCTTCTGGTACTCCTGCTCAATATCCGTCATCTGGCGGTCGATAGCCAACAGACGTTCAAGGGTTTTGAGACTCTGCTTTTCATCGGGTTCATTCTTCAGTGCCTCACGTGCCAAGCGGCCCTTCTCATGCATCAGTTTGCGCTGCGCATCGCGCATGGCATGATAAAGAGGCAAGAATTTCTGTGACTCCTGAGGGGTCAACTTGGCCTGGTCTGTGATGAAGCAATCACACTTCTGCACAAACTCTTCGGGCGAGAAGCGACGCTCATCCTTGTGTTGGGGGTGTGCATATGCCATGAAGGGCATCATAACAGCAACCAATATAAAGCCTATAATATGTCTAAGATGTGTCATTAGTAATAATATTTATATGGTAAGGTTACTCATCATCGGTCACATAAGCCATTATATCGTGGCTATCAAGCATCATGTAGTCACAGGCATCATCAATATATTCAGCCATTTCCTCCTGGGTAAGATCAACATTGGCATCTTTTTCTGTCTGCATAGCAAGGGTCTGAGCCTTCTCCGCCACTATGCGCTGCTGGTACTTATATATCCATATTCCGAAATAGAGGCCACCAAACATTGCTGCCATATAAATGTATGGCTTTAGTTTGGCATAGAACTCCGTCTTATAGAACGGCAGTCTCTTTACCTTGCATTCATCAACACGGGTAGCCTCCTGCTGGTCTATGCGAGCCATTACCTGCTCAGTGAGATTATCAAAATATCCCTCTGGCACGCTAAACGGCTCTCGGCTAACAGCATTATTGAGATCAAGACTTTTCATGTTGTTTTTCTTCTGTTTCTTTGACATCGTTTTCATAGAAAGGTTTAATTGCGACTGCTAAAAAAATCCTCTATCTTCTTGGCTGCGATATGGTAGGAGGCCTTCAGAGCGCCTACAGAAGTGTCAAGCATTTCAGCCATATCCTCATATTTAACCTGGTCATAGTATCTAAGGGTAAACACCTGCTTCTGCTTGGGCGGCAGTTCGTTGAGAGCCTGCTGCAGGAGGCGTTCCGTCTCATCACCATCGAAGAAAGGGTCGCTCTCCAGGGCGTCAACCCCTGCCTCGGCGCTGTCCAGTGACAAAGTTTCACTCCGTTGCTGCATGAAGGTAATACTCTCGTTGGCAGCAATACGATATAGCCACGTGGAGAGCATTGAGTCGCCGCGAAAGTTGTCAAGCGCCATCCATGCCTTGACAAACGTGTTTTGCAACACATCATTGGCATCGTCATGATATGTCACCATATGGCGTATCTGCCAATAAAGCTTCTGGCCGTACTTCGCAACCACGGATTCAAAGGCAGTACGACGCGTGGATGGTTCGCGTAGTTGCTGTACTAGCTGGCTGTCGGTGGGATAGTGCGGCATGTTATCTGACAGGTGTTTCTTTTGTTGGACAACTGAAGGCATTAAAAGTTTAATCTCCCCACTTCTTTTTTACAGAGAAAGAGAGCAATCAGGTTTAAGTTTACTTAGCCTAATTGCTCTCAAGTATATATGGTTATGTAATTAAAGACTACGAAATAGAGACCTTGCGCACCACCTTGCCAACCTTAAGCAGATAAACGCCTTTCTGCAGGTTAGTAGTGATGGTCTGGTCTTCAGTCTCGATGGCGTAGCTTGCTGCTTTGGTGCCGGTTACATAGTAAACGACAAGAGTCTGCTTGGCTGCGCCAGCCACACGAATGGAATTGCCCGAAACAACGATGCTAACCTCCTGACCATCAGGCGCGGCTACAGACATAAACTCCGTTTCCGTTAAGGCTGCATAAGCAGGCGCGACGGAGAAGCTCATGGCCATACCGAGGGCGATTATCAAGGTGTTAATGCGTTTCATATTCGCGTATTTCTTCTTTTATCAATGCAAAAATAGCACTTTTTCCAATACAAGCCAAACTTTTACACAATTTTTTTGCCTTTTTCGCGTTATAGGCGATTTTTAATGATAAAAAAGCAGGCTTATTCCTTTGTTTTGGCTATTTTATTGCCAACCTTCATAAGGGCGAGGCCGATGATAATCCATATCATCTCGCGCACTCTGGTGATAAGACTGGTATATACGCCATAGGCCCCGCTGATAGAGAGGGCGCTGACGGAAAGGGCAAAGCCTCCTTCACGGGCACCAAGCTGCATGGGCGAGAAGAAAAAAATGTTGCCAAAAAGCGAAGTGAAAGCCATAATCAGCACACAGTCGAAAAAATTGACGTCGCTGGTAAGGATGCGCAGGATGAAGTAAATCTCCAAGGCAGTAAGCACTCGTGCAGAGAACTCGAAGATAAAGGAAGTGTAAAAGCTAACACTGTGCTTGGAGTGGAGCTCAGCTATCTGTTGGTCAATCTGCATAAGCTGCTCCTGTTTCTTCTCGGAGAATCGGCAGGCATACTTACCCAGCCAAGGTATGCGGCCTACAACACGGAGTGTCTTTATTATCATGCCGTGCTTATAGCCCTTGACAAAGAAATAAATAGCAAAAAGGCAGAAGGCAGCCACAGCGATTAGCAACAGCCACATCGCAACATCAGCCTTATACAACACTATAAACAGCACCACCGATACAAGCCAGAAGCATATATGACTGAATATATGCATCATCACATAGAGTATTACGCTGCTCGTAGCCCGGTTAGTGCCAATAATGGGACTCAGCTCCATGATTCGGTAGGGCTCGCCGCCCATTAAGCCACAGGGAGTAGCATAGTTAAGAGCAAAGCCTGAGATTGTGAGTTTATACACCTTGCTCAGCGTAACCGGTGAACGGCTCTCGCCGTTGCGAATAATGCAATACCAGCTGACTGCGTTGAAGAAATATATCACAATCCAAACTCCCACCACAGCAGCAAACCACCACCCGGCACGGCGGATATGGGCCCACAGTTCAGAGTAGTCCATGTCAAAGGTGAGCAGCATTATTACCACAGCCACGGCACCCAGCAGAAAAAAGATGTTGCGATATAGAGGTTTCATGTGGTTTGATATTATAGGTTTAGCCAAGTCCTAAGGTAATCACAAAAGCCGAAAGCTTCGTGAGAATATGCTCTTTCGAGTAAGGCTCTCTTTGAGCGAAGGCTCTGTCAATGGTCGGCAAAGTCTTCGCGATACCAACTGCACTCCCCGAAGGGCCCCGCTTAGAGGGGGAGTCGGCTCTCGGCAATCTTAGGCCCCAAAGACTTGTCGATTGCAAATAAGAAGCCTCATCAACTACGACTCAGACCTTCACCGTTAGGCCTTCGTTGGCGGCAATGGTGTTAGGAAAGACCTCGCGAGCCTGCCTTAACAAAAGCGATGCATCATCGTAGCTGGCGGAATAGTGGCCAATCATCAGGCGGCGCACTCCCGCCTGCTTAGCAATACTTCCAGCCTGACCGGCAGTGGAGTGACCATGGACAGTGGCCTTCTTCTCCTTGCTATTGTCATAGGTCGTTTCGTGGTATAGCAGGTCGACGCCTTTTATAAGCGGGATAAGCGTAGGGCAGTAGGCAGTATCTGAACAATAGGCATAGCAGCGAGGCGCAGCAGCAGGCTTTGTAAGACGCGCATTGGGAATCACACGACCATCGGGCATCACCCAGTTTTCGCCTGCCTTGATGTTGTTAAGGTAACAAACGGGGACTCCGTAGGCGTCAGTCATCTCACGATTGATATGTGGCAGGGCGGGTTTCTCCTTAAACAGGAAGCCATTGCACGGCATGCTGTGCTTCAACGGCAACGTCCACACCTCCATGCTACGGTCTTCGTAGATAAGAGCATGGCTCCCAGGGTCAACAGCATGGAATACCACCTCAAAATCCAGCGCGTGGCAGAACAACTTGAGCTGAGCCTCCAGCAGGGGCTGCAACTCAGCATGGGCATAGACATGGAAATCCATGGTGCGCCCTAGCAGCCCATACGATGAGATGAGGCCAACCAGCCCTAAGCAGTGGTCACCATGCAGATGTGAAATAAACACATTACGCAAAGCCATAAACTTCTGTCTGCATGTGCGCATCTGCAGTTGGGTACCCTCACCGCAGTCAATAAGCGACAGCTTGTCGTGGATATTGACAATCTGTGCCGACGGGTTATGCCGCGGAGTGGGTGTGGCACTGCCGCAGCCCAACACCGTAACCTCAAATTTCGTCTTAGGAGTCTTTTCCATTCTCACGCGCGAACATTATAATATATATAAGTCGAAGACTTCGCGAGCGGCTCGCCAGTGGTCGCGCCTTTGGCACGGACAGGCTTAAAGAGCCACGAGAGCGCAGTGGCAAAATTCGAACTTTTAATCCTCTATTAATTATTAAAGCCCCTAAGGACCTTAAGGACCCTAAGGACTTTAATAATCTTTATTGAATTCAGAGAATCGGCTTTACTCTGCTCCTCCCTGCTCAGCAAGCTTTGCCTTGAGCTCAGCAAGAGCGTCATTGTCGGCCAGAGAGTTGGCAGCTGCCTGGTTCTGAATCTCAGGAGTCTCAGCCTGCGGCTTGCGCGGGGCGGCAGCCTTGCGCTCAGCACGCTGCTCATCCTCAAATACACGGCTATGGCTGAGGATGATGCGGCGGGTCATCTTGTTAAACTCAAGCACCTTGAAGGGCAGCTTCTCATTAAGCTGGGCCTTGGTCTTGTCCTCCTTAACGAGATGCTTAGGAGTGGCGAAGCCCTCAATGCCGTACTCCAACTGGATTACGTCACCCTTGTCGTGCTCCTCTATGATGGTACCCTCATGGATGGAACCAACAGTGAAGATGGTCTCAAATACATCCCACGGATTCTCCTCGGTCTGCTTGTGACCAAGGCTGAGGCGGCGGCTCTCCTTGTCAATCTCCAGCACTACAACCTCAATGTCTGCACCAATCTTAGTAATCTCAGAGGGGTGCTTAACCTTCTTAGTCCAGGAGAGGTCGGAAATATGGATAAGGCCGTCAACTCCCTCCTCCAGTTCAACGAATACACCGAAGTTGGTAAAGTTGCGTACCTTTGCAGTGTGCTTGCTTCCCACGGGATAGCGCTCCTCGATGTTCTGCCATGGATCCTCCTTAAGCTGCTTGATGCCAAGCGACATCTTGCGCTCTGCACGGTCCAGGTTCAGCACTACGGCCTCCACCTCGTCGCCAACCTTGAGGAAATCCTGAGCAGAGCGGAGGTGAGTGCTCCAACTCATCTCGCTGACGTGGATAAGACCCTCCACACCGGGAGCCACCTCAACGAATGCACCGTAGTCGGCCATCACTACAACCTTACCCTTAATCTTGTCGCCAACCTGAATGTTGGGGTCAAGAGCCTCCCAAGGATGCGGAGTAAGCTGCTTCAGGCCAAGGGCGATGCGCTGCTTCTCCTCATCAAAGTCAATGATAACAACGTTGAGCTTCTGGTCCAGCTGCACAATATCATGGGGGTCACCCACGCGGCCCCAGGAAAGGTCGGTGATATGGATGAGACCGTCAACGCCGCCCAGGTCAATAAATACGCCGTAGGAGGTAATATTCTTAACAACGCCTTCGAGCACCTGACCCTTCTCCAGTTTGGAGATAATCTCCTTCTTCTGGCTCTCCAGTTCAGCCTTAACCAGCGCCTTGTGGCTTACCACCACGTTGCGGTACTCCTGGTTAATCTTGATAACAAGGAACTCCATAGTCTTGCCCACAAAGATGTCGTAGTCACGGATGGGCTTAACGTCAATCTGGCTGCCAGGCAGGAATGCCTCAATGCCAAATACATCAACAATCATACCACCCTTGGTGCGAGCCTTAACAAAGCCCTTAACGACCTCCTTGTCTTCCATGGCCTTGTTAACGCGATCCCAGCCCTGCTTGGCGCGAGCCTTGCGGTGGGAAAGAATCAGCTGTCCTTTTTTGTCTTCGCCCTTCTCAATGTAAACCTCTACCTTGTCACCAGGCTTCAGGTCAGGGTCATAACGGAACTCGTTAGCCGAGATAACACCGTCAGACTTGTAGCCTATGTCAACCATCACTTCGCGCTTGTTGACCGAGATTACCGTGCCCTCTACCACTTCGTGGTCGTTAACCTGGTTGAGGGTCTTGTCGTAGGCCTGTTCAATCTCTTTCTTTTCTGTTTCTGCCACTGCAGCACTGTCAGCATAGGACTCCCAGTTGAAATCCTCGAGCGGCTGAATCTCCTTTAAATTGTTCATTAATTAGTAAATAAATTAGTTAGATAAGTTAGACATTATGTTGTAAAAAACACGCTGTTTCATTTTTCGCGCGGCGAAGTTACAACTTTTTACCTTCACGGCAAAGATATCAGAGCATATTTTTCCTTTTTCACACAAAAAGGGGTGCCTAACCCTTCTGTTCAAACAAAACACCCTGTCTTTTTGCCTGTAAACAGATAATTATTACTAACTTTGGCGTCATGATTGGATTTAAACTTTGAAAGCCCCGCCCCTCCCCGATAAGAAGGAGTTATAGGGGGCTTACCTCCGAACACTAACACTTAGTCACATATGAAAAGATTTTTTTCCCTCATTGCACTGACCATAATGATTAATGGTCAACTCTCAACCGTCAATGCTCAAAACTGGCAGAGTCAGACCGACAAGATGTGGGGCAACTACTGCTACCGCGAGAAAGGTGACCGCTATCTCGATGCCCTTACTAACCAGGGCGTTATGTCCGTCATGCCCAGCGATGACAACATACAGTTGGCTTACTACTGGCGCATCCCCAAGGGCAAGGTCAGGGCCGACATCGTATGGACCAACAACTTCGCCCGCTTTGCCGCCATGGACATAGTGCTTACCTATCCCCAGACCGGCGACACTCTGGCCGTCAGCCACGTCAGCAACTCAACCATCAAGTCAGAAACCCACACCGATGACCTCTTCGGCGGCGTGGTGGACTTCCCCGAGGATGACTTCTACCGCGTGGAGATTCGCTCACCCAAGTGGAGCTATATCAAAAACATCCAGTACTTTACTTTCCAGCGCGAGAGCACCGACCCCGTCATGATACCGCGCAACTTCGGCGGCACCTCAGCCCACCTTTTCGGCATACGCAGCACCGACCCCGAGGCACCCGCCGGCGGAGCCTACGACTGGGGCTACGTTGAGTGCATGGCTCCCTCCAAGTACCTATGCCAGGGCACCTACTTCATGACAATGGGCCCCATGAACGCCTACATGGGCATGCAGACCTCCAGCCCCCACGGCGACAACGACTTCAACAAGAGTGTGCTCTTCTCCGTCTGGGACAACGGCAACACCGACGACGACCCCAACCTCTCGCTCTATCTGCAAAGCCGCGTAATGGACGGCAACAGCCAGGCTGTCCACACCCATGCCGGCGGCGAGGGCTCCAGCGCCTCAGTCATGTTCAAGGACCAGCCCAACTGGTGGCGTCAGGACCACTGGGTGCAGTTCCTGCTCAACACTCGGCCCGAGACAGTCACCGTCACAGTCAAGGACAGCAAAGGCCAGGACTCCACCTTCCTCTACGACAACATACTTATGTCCACATGGTATAAGGTTGACACTATGCCCGAGTGGCGATATATGGCCACCATACGCTCCTCAGGCCAGAGCAACCTCCTCTCCAGCTGGTACTGCTTCATCGAACCATTCACCTCCTATGCAGGGCAAAAACTGCACCGCGTCTTCTATCGCAACGCCATGCGCCGCGCCGCCAACAGCGGCAAGTGGTACAGCAGCAACAAGTGCGACCTCACCAACGACCGCTACGAGCGTGACTTCCACTACGACTTTGGGCGCGGCGCCAGCCAGGAGTACCCCGGAGCCTTCTTCCTCGACATGGGAGCCTACATACACCAGCACGACAGCGCCTCAGCCATGCCCTTAGTGACCGACAAGACCTGCGTTGATACCATCCAGGTGGACCGTCTCCTCGACCGCGTGGAGCAAGCCGTGCTGCGCGACAGCCGACTTGACAAGAACTGGGCCGTCAACCTCACCGCCGACCCCATACCCTCCTCCACATGGACCATACTCACCAACCAGAGCTACCGCACCAACGTATATGGAGACCTCAGCGCCCTCTTCGACGACAACGACCTCACCCACTGCTCCGCCAGCCCCAGCGGCGGCACCCGCGCCGACTTCCGCCTCAGCCTGCAGGCACCACAGCCCGTCGAGGTTAGCTCACTATCCATCTATTGGGCCCACAAATACTCCTGGCGCACCAAGTACGCCGACATACTAACCTCTACCGACGGACAGAACTGGACCCTCGCCTTCGACAGTCTCCTCATACGCTGCGAAGACAACACACAGGTATCCTTCCCCCACCCCCTCACCACGCAATATCTACAAGTGCGCTTCCACCAGGGCTACGACTCCAACGGATTGTCAATCAACACACTTACCTTCCGCGGCTCATTCAGCCTCGACAAGCTCAAGGCCATGGCCCGCGAGCAGATAGACCACGCAGGCACCTTCACCTACTTCCCCTCCGCCGACCTGACAGACCTCAAGGCAGCCTATGCCAATGGCGCAGCCACTGATGCCAATGCCATCGCCATCGCCCTGCGCAATCTCTTCAGCGACCACCAGCCCATCAACTACTCGCGCCTGCACAGCCTCAGCCACATCAGCAGCCACCGCGCATACTGCCTGCAGAACATGAACGGCTACGGCACCCTCACCGCCAACGCCGCAGGCACCGCCCTCACCGCTGCCTCTGCCACCGCCACCGACAGCAAGGAAGAATACCGCGTCCATCAGGACGTCACCGACCCCATGGCCAACTGGCTCATCATTCACGACGAGAACCTCTCCGGCTACTACCTATATAATATAGGAGCTCACAAGTTCCTCAACCTCAACGCCAGCGGACTGCTCTCCGTCCAGCCCCAGAGCCTCACCATGCGAGCCTACGGCCAGGGCTACTACTTCTCCGCCGGCACCCAGTCGGCAGGAGTCACCCCCACCAGCGGAGCCTCCGCCGTCAGCAACGCCTCCGCCTATAGCCAGTTCTATGTCTATGACAACTATCAGCAGCGTCAGCCCACCCAACTGCGCGACAGCCTCATGGCCCTCGTAGTGCCCCAAGGCAAGGTCGAGAACTATCGCAAGAATTTCAGCCAGATGATCAGCGCCCCCGTGGGAGTAGTAGGCGGCTTCACCAGCCAGGACGCCCGCACCGCTCTGCAGCAGGCCTACGACAATCTGGCCACCGACCCGCAGGCCTTTGTCCAGGCAGTCGAGAATGCCGACATCATAGCCTTCGACCCCGACAACACCGTCTATCGCATACGCTCCGCCTACGACGGCCTCAGCGCAACCCCCTACCTCACCGCCGACCCCACCCTGCGCCTCTACACCAAGGCAGCCAGCAACGCCTACGACCAGATATTCCGCCTGCAGACCCGCAACTACGGCTACTCCATCCACTCGCAGGGCACCAGCCTCAAGCCCACCGAGGCAACCTACAGCCACACCATCGCCACCACCACCGACCCCGCTCAGCGAGGCACCTACACCTTTGAGGAGAAAGAGTGGGGCCGCTTCCTCATTGGCCCCGCTCAGAATGTTCACGCCATGATCAACGGCACCGCCTCGCCCGTCAAGACCACGGCCCTCAATGCCGACGGCACACGATGGTATCTCGAGCCCTGCACCACCATCAGCCTCGCCATGAACTCCGCCGGAGTAGCCGGAGCCTACTTCGACTTCGCCATCAGCCTGCCCGAGGGGCTCCAGGCATACACCGTCAACCATGTCACCCCCGACGGAGTCATCAAACTCACCGAGCTGCAAGGCATCATACCACCCGGCACACCCGTCATACTGCGCGCCTCAGCATACCAGAAGTTTGACGTACCCATCCTCAACACAACCGAGACCATCACAGCCGCCAACAACCTGCGGGGCGTGTATAGCCGAACCACCTCGCTGCCCAAAGGCACATTCTACACACTCAATACCGCCGCAGGACAGCCCGTCATGAAGCGGCCGTCCATCTCCCTCGTTGCCGCCAACACCATCTATCTGCCCTTCGAGCAAGGCTTCATGCCCGACCTCGACACCTACACCTTCGACTTCGACGACCTCGTGGACACCGTCAGCCCCATCCAGACCGATGGTCAATCATCAATCATCAAAGGTCAATCAACCTACGACCTCCAGGGCCGACCCGTGCAAGCCACAGTCAAAGGGCATATCTACATACGCAACCACCAAAAAATCATCGAGCAGTAAAACAATTACAAAACAACAATAAAAGAAAAAAACAACAATGAAAAACAAACTATTACTATTGATTGCACTTGCCTTGACATCCTTGGCATGGACAACGGCAAACGCCCGATGGATAGTAGGCGAGCGCAAGAATGCCAGCCAGATTCACGCAGGCGACACCGTGGTGCTGCAGCTGGCCTACAGACAACTCTACTCAGACCGCTACCTGCAGGTAGCCGACGAGAATTACCCCGACCTTGACCTCATGATTGCCCCTGGCCTCGGTGTAGGCAGCGCCGCCGTCATCACCTTTGAGGAAGGTCCCAACGACATCCGTACTGATGCCCCCACCTTATATATAAAGATGGTGGCTAACGACAAGTACATTGCCAACAAGTACTACAACTGGTACGACAAAGGCATGGAGCTTACCGACAACATTGACCAGGCAGCCCCCTTCCAGGTGCTCAACTGCGGCGAGGAGATTCCGTGGTACGACGAAACGGCCGACAATCCCGAACGCAGAAGATGGAACAAGGAAGATGATGCCATCTGGGACGACAACTCCGTGGGCTTCTCCGTATCGCCCAGCGAGACAACCTTCGCCTATCTGTCGTTCTGGAGCTACAGCAAGACCATTCCTCGCGCCATCACATGGAGCTACAGCAGCGGCAACCAATGGAATGCCTACGCCGTAACCTACGAGGAGGATCTGCGCGAAGATTTGCAGAAGCTTATCGATGCCTATACTGCCGATGCTGAATACATCGGCGGCACCGACCCCGGCTTCTACGCCCAGGACAAGGTGGAAGCCTATGAGGGAGTTCTGGAGAACGCACTGCTCATCAGCTATGACCCCAGCTCGTCAGACGAACTGCTGCGCAGCACCTACGACGACCTCAAGGCTGCCCGACTGGACATGATGGCCTCACTCATCCCCATGCAGGAAGGATATTACTACATCCTCAACGATGATGAGAACATTGCCAACAACGGCATTACGCCCAAGGCCATGTTCGTCAACGAGATATCCAACAACTATTACTATGGCCCATTCGACGAAAACGACATAAAATTTGTCTATAAGGTTTCGCCGAGAGAGGATGGCTTCTGGGATGTGCAAAACCTCAAGTCAGACTACATGCTCGGCATTGCTACCGAATTTACCGGCCTCTTCACCGCCACCAACGACCGGTCCTATTACACCAAGCTCACCTGCTGGCAGGGCACCGGCTCATGGTATATCGAGACCCACAACGGCAGCCGATTCTGGGCCATGACGGCTCGCAACAATCCTGCTGAATCAGATGAGACCGTTGGCCAGGTTTATGCCTACAACGGCGCAGAGGTAACCAACGCGCCCCACCTACGTTGGGGCTGGCGATTCCAGCGCCTCACAGAGGAGCAGATGGCCAAGTTCCAGAACGAGAAGAAGCAGGTGGACCGCACCGCCGAACTAAATGAGCTGGTAAGCGAAGCCAACGACATCTACGCCAAACTGTTCAACTATACCGTGGGCGACGAAGGCCTCATCAAGGTTGTTAACGGCGGTGCCTACGAGGAGCCCACCGACGAGAGCCAGATAAGGTTTGGCACCGCCAGAGGAGACGGCGCAAGCTATCTCTACATGGCTGGCAAGTATGAATACCTCATTGATGAGCATGACTCCACCTATATCAAGTGTGGCGATTATATCGACATCGATGTCAAGACTCCCGTGCAGACCGTTACCTTCAAGTGGGAAACCCGCTGCGCCAGCATGCAGCACGGCACAGCCAATCAGCACAAGTGGGGTGTGGAGGAGCGTCCCAACCAGATTGAGATCTACGCCTCCAACGACACCGTGGGCGGCAACTGGATTAAGGTGGGCGGCAACACCTTCGGCGGAGTAACCGACGAAGAGCGCGTCAATCCTTTCCCGCCTGTTGTCTATACCATTGACTTGGGCGAGCCATACAGGTACATACGCTACGCCATCATCAGCAATGCCAGCGGAGGCACCAGCGCAACGCTGGCCGGTTTCCAGGTTTACGGCTCCGTCATCGACAAGGCCACCTCACAATACTACACCACCGAGGGCATGAGCGATAAGGCCGAGGCTCTGAAAACCCTGGCTCAAGCCAGCGCTGCCATAGTGGAGGCCAACACCGCCACCGACGAGGATATTCAGAAGATGAAGGATGCTCTGGCAGCAGTAAAGGAACTCTATGCCGACACCACAGCCCTGGCAGCCCTCATCAGCGAGTGCGAGGTGCTGCTCAGCGGTGTGCAGGTGGGCGACGGCATGGGCCAGCTCAGCGACGAGAGCCTCAAGACCAACCTTGAGCAAGCCATCAGCGACGCACGCAACAATGCTTTTACGACACCTGTGTCTGTCAGTGCAGTCAAGGCTGCCGAGGCTGCCATCAAGGAGGCCAAGTCTGCCTTCATAGCCGGCCTCAACAGCTTTGAGGTGGGCAAGTGGTACTTCATCACCAACCTCGACACCGAGCGCACCGGCGACGAGACTGCCGACGACGCATACTGCTATGGCTCAGCCATCTACCTCAACAACAAGCGCCCGGGCAGCAGCGTGACCAAGTGGGGCCTCTTCGACAAGAGCAGCATGACGCTCAACGCCGACGGCAACCCCAAGGCCATGTGGCGTTTCGTTCCCATGGAGGGCACCGAATATTACGCCATCCAGAATATGTACAACGCCTACTACCTGGGCGACTTCGCCGGCGACAATATCAACCTGCCCATCAGCGAGACCCCTGTGCCTTACGATGTTGCATACGTGGGCAACGCCCAGTTCACCCTCACCCCCATGACCGCCAGCAACAAGGCTGGTGCCAACCTGTGGCCCGAGGGAGCAGCCAACGATGTGGTATGCCACGCTCCCGGCACTCCCGCTTCGGCATGGACCTTCGTGGAGGTTATACCCGAGGAGCAGGAGGCCATCTCCATCAGCGACTTCCCCATGAACTACATCGACGTAATGGCCCTGCCCTACAACATCAGCGACATTGCCACCTACAACGATGATGTCCACACCTATGCCATCCGCAAGATTACCCAAGAGATGGACGGCGAGGAGACAGTCACCACCGTTGAGCTATACGAAAAGAATGAGTTCGCTGCCGGCGAGCCCTGCATCATTGTGCTGGGCGACACCGCCACCGACAAGGAAATGGAGGACTTCGACCTCATCATACCCTTCCCCAACGAGATGCTCGACCACAGCAGCTCATTTGTCAGCAACGGTATCCTGGGCGCACTCCATGACCTCAAGTGCAACGACGGCACTGCCATCTGCTCCGACGGCAAGCACTTCACCGCAGTAGTTGGCGAGGGCCACGGCTTCGGCGCACAGACCGGCGTCATCGACCTCTCCACCTACAGGGGCGAGGTAGCCGACCAGGAGACAGCCTACACCCTCGTTATCCGCGGAATGGCCAAGCTAAACAATACCCCTGGCGACGTTGACGGCGACGGCAATGTCAACACTGCCGACGTGGTGGCCGTATATAACTTTATCATCCAGGGCGAGGCCTCCAGCATCACCAAGCAGGCAGCCGACGTTGACGGCGACGGCGATGTCAACTCCGCCGACGTGGTGGCCATCTATGCCGCCATCATTGGCCCCGTCACCACCGTTCTTGAGACTGCCGACATAATGCCCGAATACCCGGGCGGAGGAGAAGCATGCGCACAGTTCGTTGCCAACAAGCTGCGCTACCCCATAGAGAGCATAAATAACAATGCCACAGGCATGGAGCTCGCTCGCTTCGTAGTGAATGAAGACGGCACCATCGGCGACATAGAAATACTGAAAAGCGTAGATCAGTATTGCGATGCCGAAATAATCCGCATCATCAAGCTGCTGCCCAACTTCACCCCCGGCCAGCAAGGCGGCAAGCCCGTCAAAGTTTGGTACACCCTCCCCGTCACCTTTAACATGTAAGCCATGCCTTAATGGCCACTACGCATTCCGACAACCAGTCCCCGCAGGCCCACAATCTGCGGGGACTGTTTTTTTTCCCCATCAGACATAACAAAGGGGCCTCGCCGCAGAAACAAACTCCGAGCACGCGCAAACAAACTCCAAGCACACGCAATTTAACTCCGTGCTCACGCAATTTAACTCCGTGCTCACGCAAAAAAAGCCCCATCTCACAGTAACGCTCCCGTGGGAATAATTTAAAACTCCCGCGAGAATAATCTTTAACTCCCGCGGGAATAATCTTTAACACTCGCGGGAATTTTAAATTGCTCTCGCGAGTGTTTTAAATTACTCTCGCGGGAGTTTCAAATTATTCCCGCGAGTGTTTTAATTTTTGCACGGGCTTTTTTGGCGTGAGCTCGGAGTTTCATTTCTTTTCCACGGGCTCTGTTTGAATTTCCGCGCTCTTAGTTTTTCTCATTTTTGGTTAAAAACTTCGACAGGCTCAGTTTGAAATATCGGTAATTGTTGTCTTTTTTTAGAAAATGGGTGTGTGTTTGCCGCCCGATTCCGAATATATTTGTAACTTTGGCAAACAATTGAATGCATGAGCGAATAACTATTCATTAACTGACGAAAACGGAAAAAACTTTATACCTTTAAACACTTATCTTAATGAAAAAAATCTTTACCCTTTTGGCTCTCGCCACTATGGCGGCCTCATGGACTACCATGAGCGCACGCTGGATAGTAGGCGAGCGCAAGAGTGCCGACCAGCTGAAGGTGGGCGACACTGTGGTGATTGAGCCTGCCAGCCAGGACCGCTGGGCAGGATGGTATCTGCAGGCTGCCGACGATGCCCACAAGGGCTACGGCGTGATGGTGAGCGAGGGTCTCGGCATCGGAGACGCTGCTATCATCACCCTGGAGCAAGGTCCTAACGACATCCGCACCGACTCGCCCACGGTGCTGCTCAAGCTGGTGGGCACCGACGAGTATGTGGACAATCACTACTGGGACTGGCCTGGCGGCGGTTTCCACGCTACTGCTAACATTGAGAAGGCTGCTCCCTTCCAGTTGCTGACTTGCGCCGAGCCGGCACCGTGGTACGACCCTGCCAAGGGCGACGACTTCGTCAACTGGGGCAACGCGCCCTGGGTGGCTAAGGACGATGCCGCGTGGGACGAGAAGTCGGTGGTGCTGAGCGTTTCGCCCAGCGAGACGGACTTCGGCTATGTCAGCTTCAGCAGCGACACGCAGAACTGGGCCGGCGGCGGCCATATCATTCTGAGCCACTGGACCCACTCCTGCCAGTTTAATTTCTATGAGGTGAAGTATGAGAAGGAGCTGCGCCAGGACCTGGAGGAGCTGATCAATGCTTACACCTCATCGGCCATGGACTATGCCGGCGGCTCTGACCCGGGCTACTACGCCCAAGAGGCCATCGACAACTATGAGAGTCTGCTGGAGCAGGCTATGATGGTCTGCTACGACGCCTCGGCTACTGACGAGCAGGTGATTAGCATCGGCCAGCAGCTCAAGGCTGCTCGCGAGGCTATGCTGGCATCGAGCATCCCGATGAGCGAGGGCTACTACTATATTATTAATGATATGGAGGAGACTGTCAATCAGGGCGTGGCCGAGAAGGCTATGTATTTCAACGAGGACCGCAACCAGATATGGTGGGGCCCCTTCAAGGAGGGCGACATCAGGTTTGTGTTCTATGTCAAGCAGTATGAGGACGGCGAGAACTGGCTGGTGCAGAATCTCAAGACTAACCAGTACTTCGGCCCCACGGACGGATACACCAAGCCTTTCGCACCGGCTGTGGAGAATACGTTCTACACCAAGTTTATTCCCTACGAGGGCACGGGCTCATGGTATCTGCGCACGCACAACGGCGCTGGCCTCTGGGGCATGGGTGCCTATGGCGACCCCAGCTCGTCGGACGATGCTAACAACTATGTCTATGGCTACAACGGTGCCGAGATTAAGAACAAGCCTCACCAGAAGTGGACCTGGCGCATGAGGAAAATCACTGACCAGGAGACCATCGACAAGTTTATGGAGTATAAGAAGCAGGCCGACCGCACCAGCGAGCTCAACAGCCTGGTGAAGGAGGGTACCAGCCTCTATGCCAAACTCTTCAACTTCACCACCGACACCAGCGAGGGCCTCATCAAGGTGGCCACCGGCGGCATTGACGAAGAGCCTACGGCTGACAACCAGGTAACATTTGCTTCCATCATCAAGGAAGGTCCCGCATGGGCCGACAAGTATCAGTTCCTCATTGACGAAAGCGACACTACCTATATGAAGGGCCGCGGCTATATCCAGATTGATATCAGCCAGACCCCGCAGAGCATGGTAAGTTTCTTCTATCAGCGCCGTGGCGCCAACCAGAAGTATCCCAATGCCGGTGAATGGGGCGAGCAGGAGCGTCCTGCCCAGACCACCATCTATGCTGCCAACACCCTGGAGGACGGCGGCGACTGGACACAGGTGGGCACCCTCGACATGAGCGAGCTCGCAGACCCCATCATTGCCTCTATCAACATGGGCAAGGAGTATAAGTATCTGCGCTATCAGGTTGAGGCCAATAAGACTGGCGGCGGCTTTTTCACCCTGGGCGGTTTCCAGGTCTATAAGGCCAACATCGACGAGGCTACCTCGCAGTACTCTACCACCGAGGGCCTCAAGGATAAGGCTGACGTCCTGGCTGCCAAGCTAGACGAGAGCAAGGCCATCGTGGCTGCCGACAATGCCACCGAGGATGACATCCAGGCTCTGCGCCAGGCCATCAACGCCGTGAGCGAGCTCTATGCTGACACCACTGACCTGGCTAACCTCATCAACGAGTGTGAGGTGCTGCTTGACGGTGTGCAGGTGGGCGATGGCATGGGCCAGCTGAGCGATGAAGCTCTGGCCACCACACTCAGGCAGGTGATTGACGCAGCACGCGAGGCGGCTTTCGTAAGCCCCGTCAACGTGCAGGTTGTCAAGGCCAGCACCGCGGCTGTCAAGGAGGCCAAGGATGCCTTCATGGCAGGCCTCAACAGATTTGAGGTAGGCAAGTGGTACTTTATCACTAATCTCGACGACGAGCGCGCCGGCGAGGACGGTGCCGAAGATGCTTTCTGCGGCGGCTCAGCCATCTATCTGGACAAGAATACGCCCAATGCCTCCGTCACCAAGTGGGGTCTCTTTGACCGCGCCAGCATGAGTCTCAACGCCGACAACAACCCCAAGGCTATGTGGCGATTCGTTCCCGTGGAGGGCACCGAATACTACGCCATCCAGAATATGTACAACGGATACTATCTGGGCGACTTCGCCGGTAACAATATCAATCTGCCCATCAGCGAGAAGCCTGTGGCCTACGACGTTGCATATGTGGGCAACGCCAAGTTTAACCTCATACCTAAGACCCGCTCTAACAAGGAGAACTATGTCCTCTGGCCCGAGGGCTACGAGGCTGACGTGGTTTGCCACGTGGCTGACAACGCCGCCGCATGGACCTTTGTGGAGGTTGTGCCCGAGGAGCAGGAATCTATCGTGCTCTCTGACTTCGCCTTCAACCTGCTTGACGTGATGACCGTGCCCTACAACATCAGGGACATTGCCGAGTATAACGAGGACGTTCACACCTATGCCATCAAGAAGGTAACACAGGAGGAGAACGGCGAGGGTGAGCTGATTACCACCATCGAGTTCTATGAGAAGAACGAGTTTGCCGCCGGCGAGCCTTGCCTCATCGTGCTGGGCGACACAGCCAAGGACAGCGAGTTTGAGGACTACGACATGGTTATCCCCTTCCCCACCGAGTTTGTTGAGGATGCTCACGGACACGAGTTTGTAAGCAACGGCATCGTGGGTGGTCTCCACTCCTACGCTGCTGCCGAGGGTACAGCCATCTCCAGCGGTAAGAACTTCTTTGCCGTTGACGCCAAGGGCAATGCCTACGGCGCACAGACCGGTATCTTCGACCTCTCAACCTATAAGCGTGCCATCGAGGACCAGGAAACTGCCTACACCCTCGTCATACCCGGCATGGCCAAGCTGACCAACTCTGCCGATGTTGACGGCAACGGCGATGTCAACACCGCCGACGTGGTAGCCGTCTATGGATTTATCATCCAGGGCGAGGAGTCTGGCTTCACCGCCAAGGCTGCCGATGTCAACGGCGACGGCGATGTCAACTCTGCCGACGTGGTGGCTATCTACACCGCCATCGTAGGCCCCGAGGGTGCCGCAAGCCCCATCTTCAAGGCCCAGATGCTCAAGAACTAATTCAAACTATACCGAGCCCCCTATGTCTTTACAACTGAGCATAGGGGGCTCAATGTTTTCTGTAAACAATAACAAAAACAAAACCCTCTCTGGCTCCCCTAGGGGAGGACTAACAATAACCAATAGCCGTTAAACGTTAACGAAAACGAAAACTCTTGACTCACGACTGAACAAGATCAAATTGTGAAATAGTAAATAGTGAAAGCGTCTTCGCTGTGAATTTACTTGGTTCCTAACTCCTAACTCCTAATTCCTAACTCCTAACTCCTAACTCCTAACTCCTAACTCCTAACTCCTAACTCCTAACTCCTAACTCCTAACTCCTAATTCCTAACTCCTAATTCCTAACTCCTAACTCCTAACTCCTAA
>OCTW011518075.1_pt1 | contig 31237 bp, 29 predicted proteins | sample 1539671 | NCBI WGS metagenome assembly OCTW01 (sample SAMN02144230, study PRJEB22623) | gut metagenome | biome: sheep rumen | host: Ovis aries | place: New Zealand | reverse complement strand
CGAGCGAAGCGAAGCAATCCATGCATCACTCCGTCATCCTGAGCGAAGCGAAGGATCCAGTCACATTTAGAACATGTACGCCCGCTTCTTCAAACGCCCCCTCGATTTTTTCTGTGCTTTGGCAGCCATCCTCTGCCTGAGCCCGGTCCTCGTCGTACTCACAATCCTCGGTGCTATCAAGATGAAGGGCAACCCGTTCTTCACGCAGCCCCGCCCGGGTAAAGATGAAAAAATCTTTAAGTTGGTGAAGTTCCGCACCATGACCAACGAGCGTGACGCACAGGGGAACCTGCTCCCTGACGACAAGCGACTGAACGCTTACGGCAAGTTTCTCCGCTCCACCAGCCTCGACGAACTCCCCGAACTATTCAACATCCTTAAGGGCGATATGGCCGTAATCGGGCCGAGACCACAACTTGTGCGCGACATGGTTTTTATGACACCCGAACAGCGCAAGCGCCATACTGTACGCCAAGGGCTCAGCGGACTCGCTCAAATCAGCGGTCGCAATGCAGTAACCTGGGAAGCAAAAATCGGCTACGATCTTGAATACATCAAGAAAATCACCTTCCTTGGCGACATCAGGATAATCCTCACTACGCTTAGCAAGGTGTTCAAGCGCGACGGAATCACCGAAGAAGGTTCCGACACCGCCACCGACCTCGGCGACTACCTGCTCGCAACCGGCAAGATCACTCGCGAACAGTACGACCGCGGACAAGCTGAAGCGAAGAAGCTGATTGCGGAGGCTGTGTAGCTTATATGCCCCAAAATTGTGATGTCTTAGTTACTTATTGTTGGAATAGAGTTGGCTATAACATTCTTCGGAGTCTTTCTGATAAAGGCTTGGCTGTGTATGCTGCGGATACATCGAATAGAAATATTTGTAGCATGTCCAAGTTTTGTGCAGGGAACTTTGTTTATCCAGATCCGTTTTCGAATGAAAAAGAATTTATCAATTGCTTATTAGATCAAATAGCAGTTTTGAAGCCAAAAGTCTTGATGCCGACTCATGACGAAGGTATCATTATTGCAAAATATATAAATCTGTTCCCTAAAGAATTGATAATACCGATTGAGTCTTACGACAAACTCATTTTATTGTCGAATAAACTTTCTGCGACAAAGCTTGCAGAATCCGCAGGTGTTCCAATTCCTAGAATTTATGACGATACTAACGATATTCAGTCGTTTCCTGTTGTTTTGAAAACACATATAGGAAACTCTGCAAAGGGAGTGTTTTTCCCAGAAAGTGTTGAACAAATTGATAAAATAAAGAAAAAAATTAAGGATAAGGAATTTTTTATAGAGGAAAAAATAGGAGGTTCTGATTACAGTGTTGATTGTTTTCGTTGGAACGAACATTTTCAGGCTTCAGTATACAGAGCTTTGATTACAAAAACAGATGGTGGTGGAACAACAACGCAACGTATTATAGTTGATGAACCGATTTTAGTCGAATATGCGAAAAAGATTCTTGATGCAGTAGATTATAAAGGCGTTTGTGGCATTGATTTTCGTTATGACAAGTCTACGGGAAAGTGCGCCTTTATTGAAGTTAATGCTCGTTTCACAGGTGGGCTTGCCACTCAGGTTACGGCAGGTTTTGATATTCCTTATTGGCTATATTGCGCTGCAGTGGGCCGTCATATAGATGATACAACTGCAAAAATAGGGGTTAAAACAAAGTGGATTTTGGGTGATGTCATTACTTTTGTTGATAGAATGTTTTCTCTTAATTTCAAGTGGAAAGAGATAAAATATTTATTGAAATTATCTGGTTTTGACGCTTTTGATGATTTTAGAAAGGACGATAAATTGGCTATTATCGGAGAAATGTCTTATTATCTAGAAAAACTTATTAAGAATAGAAAATTGAATCCTTAGACAGGTACTTATGAATGTTCTGATTTTAGCTAATAGCGCCCCTGGCTTGTATGGCTTTCGTGGTGAACTACTTAAAGCTTTGATTGAAGCGCGTCACAACGTTTTTTTTGCTGTTCCGAAAGGTGATTTTGTAGAAGAAATGACAAAGATGGGCGCTAATTTTGTTGAAATAAATGTGGCTCGTCACGGAACAAATCCTATAACAGATTTAAAACTTTTGGCAAAGTTTTGTTCCATAATAAAAAATGTTAAACCAGACATAGTTTTCACATACACCATAAAGCCTAATGTTTATGGGGGACTTGCATGCCAGCTGTGTGGAATCCCTTATGTTACAAACGTAACCGGTCTTGGAACTGCCGTAGAAAAAGGCGGTGTTTTACAAAAAATAACTCTCGCTCTTTACAAAATAGGATTGAGAAAAGCGAAAAGAGTTTTTTTTCAAAATACTGAAAACCAAAAATTTATGGTTGAACGTAAAATTGTTTCCCAAAACTACTCGCTTATTCCAGGTAGTGGGGTCAATTTAAGCCATTTTGCTCCTTTACCGTACCCTTCAGAAAACAATGGAATCCATTTTGTGTTTATTAGCCGGATTATGCGCGAAAAGGGTATTGATCAGTATTTGAATGCCGCTAAATACTTTGCTGACCATCCCGAAGTTTCTCAAGGACGTCGCATTGTCTTTCATATATGTGGCTACTGTGAAAAGGAATATAAGGGACTGTTAGAAAAGTTTGTTGCAGAAAATCTGGTGGTTTGGCATGGTGTTGTAAGAGACGTTCGTGAGATTTTCAAAAAAATACACTGCACAATACATCCAAGTTTTTATCCAGAAGGCATTAACAACGTTCTCCTCGAGAGTTGTGCTTCCGCTCGACCTATTATAACAACTGATAGAAGTGGTTGTCGAGAAGTCGTTGATGACGGTGTGAACGGCTATGTCGTTAAACAGTGCGATAGCGATGACCTTATCCTGAAAATCGAGAAGTTCCTTGCGCTTACGCATGAGCAGAAAATGCAGATGGGCCTTGCAGGCAGGGCGAAAGTGGAAAAGGAATTTGACCGCAAGATTGTCGTGGATGCATATATGAAAGAGATGGAGGCTTAGGGATGAGACGATTAATTAATAACATAATAAGTTGCCTTCATTCGTTAATTCGATTCCTTCTGTTGAAAGTGTTCCATTTTGGTGGCTTGAGATTCCATTTGATTGAGCGTTTTTCCCCAAATGTTGTCGTTGAAATGGGTAAAAAATCATCGTTGATTCTCGGCAAAATGGTCCGTGTTCATAGTGGGGCAAAAATAAAAGTCCGTAAGAATGCAAAACTGACTTTAGAAACAGGTGTTAAAATAAACTACAACTGTATTATTGCTTGTCACAAAGAAATTAAGGTTGGAGCAGGAACGCAATTTGGGCCTTCGGTTTATTTGTATGATCATGATCATGATTACAGGGCTGGATTAGAAGCCGATAAATTCCTGACTGGATCCATAGAAATTGGGAAAAATTGCTGGATTGGAGCCAATACCGTAATCCTTCGTGGAACAAAAATTGGCGATAATTGTGTAATTGGGGCTGGTTGCGTGCTTAAAGGAGTTTTCCCAGCAAATAGTGTTATTGTGCAAAAACGAATGAACGATATAAAGGAGGTGCAACATGTCTGAACCCATTCGAATTTTGCACATGATCGGGAGTCTGAATATTGGCGGTTCGCAGTCAATGATTATCAATTTACATAAGGCGATTGATAAATCAAAAGTTCAATTTGATTACATAATTGATCATCCAGGACATCTGTATTATGAATCTGTTGTTAAATCGTTAGGTGGAAAGATTTACGAATTTCCGACTTTCATGGGCCATAATTTTCTACAAATCCGTAAAGTTTGGAAACAGTTCTTCAAAGAGCATCCTGAATACAGAATATTGCATTCCCATGTTCGAAGTTATGCCTCTCTTTACCTGCCCATAGCAAAAAAGGCTGGGCTAAAAACTATTATTCATAGCCATAGTACTTCCAATGGAAAAGGTTTTGGTTCTGTTGTAAAGCGTATTATGCAATATCCGTTGCGTTGGCAAGCGGATTACTTCTTTGGGTGTTCTAAAGAAGCGGGAGCGTGGCTTTTTGGGAATAAAATTGTCAACAGTCCAAAGTATCATATTCTGCAAAATGCCATTGATACCAAACAGTACAAATTCAATCCTGAAATTCGTAAGGAATATCGCAAAAAACTTAGTTTGGGCGACAAGAAAACGTTTATCCATGTTGGTCGTTTTCATCCGGCAAAAAATCATGCCTTTTTGCTGAAGGTTTTTGCCGAAATCCACAAACAAGATGCCAATACAGTTTTGGTGCTTGCTGGTGATGGCGAATTGCGCCCAGAGATTGAAAGGCAAATTTCTGAATTAGATTTAAAAAAAGATGTTTTGTTGCTTGGTAGTCGTAGTGACGTGCCTAAACTTTTGATGTCGGCGGATTGTTTTTTATTCCCATCGGTCTGGGAAGGGTTTGGGATGGTTGCTGTTGAGGCTCAGGCGGTAGGATTACCGTGTATTTGTAGTTTCGGTATTCCTAAATCGGTTGATGTGGTTCCAAATATATGTCTATTTGCTCCAACGGAGAATATCCAGCAATGGATTGATTGTGCAAATAATTCAAAACCTTTATTAGCAGATTCTTCTGATTATGTTGTAGAAGCTGGTTATGATATAAATGCAACTTCTAAATGGTTGGAACATTTCTATGCTTCAATTTAAGCCAGAAATATCATATATACGTGTTTTTTCAATGCTGACGGTAATTGTCGCTCATTATTTGGCTTGGAGAAATGTATATACTTTTCAAATAGAACAAATTGCAGTTTCTGCATTTCTTTTTATTTCTGGTTACTTGTATGGTAACAAAAACATAGACAACCGAAAAGATTGGATTAAAAATCGGATAAAACGAGTTTTAGTTCCTTTCTGGATTCTAGCTGTAGCATTATCAGTTTATTTAATCGTTAAAGGAGATTATCGGTTTGCTTTTATACAGTTAATAGAATCCTTTTTTAACTTACAGGGGGTTCATTCTATAATTCGTTATCCTTTTGTTTTGGGCTCATCTCATTTGTCGGGGCTTGCTCATTGTTGGTTCTTAACAGTTATCATGCTTTGCTATGTTGTTACTACTTTCCTTAAAAATTCGTGTGTTGAAAGATTTGGCGATAAACATCCTGGAATATTGTTGTCGGTGGCTGTTTTATCCCATTTTGCATTTTGTTTCGTAAATATTGCCATTGGTTGTTTTGTCATTTTTTTTGTTGGTTACTTTTACAGACGTTTGGAATCTTTCAATAAAATACCAAATGGCTTTCTTGCTTATATGACATTAGCTATGCTAATGGCTGTCTCAATTCGAATTGCGTTAAAAAAAATCATAGATGGAGAATGCTTTTACGATATCTTCATCGCGTCATTTTCATCAAACATGTGTGCAATATGGTGTTTCTTATTAGTAAAATGGATGTGCGAAAAGAGAAGCTTACTTGTAACAATTTCAGCTAAGAAAAGCTGGAAATGGATCAATAATATGACATATCCGCTTTATTTGACTCATTACATGTTTTTGAAAGAACCTTTCGCCCTCCCCCCCCAAGAATCTGTTGTTTTATTTGTTGCTTTGTCCGTTGTTTCAGCAATTGCTTTAAATTCAGTCGTGAAGAAAATTGAGAGTAGACAAAAATGATAAATTCGCCTTTAATCACTATTTATACGCCAACATACAATCGTAAAAATTTGCTGCCTAGATTGTATGATAGCTTATGCAATCAAACATGCAAAAATTTTATCTGGCTCGTTGTCGATGATGGATCATCTGATGGAACTGGGGCTTTAATCAATCTATGGAAACAAAGCTCTCCATTTCAGATAGAATATGTTTATAAAGAAAATGGAGGCGTTCATACAGCTCGAGAAATTGCTTTTGAAATTGCTAAAACAGAACTTTTATGGGGGGTTGATTCCGATGATTGGCTAATTAATGATGCCGTTGAAAAAGTTCAAACATTATGGAATAAAAAAAAGGGAACCTATCTTGGAATTTTTGCTTTAGATCGAAATGTTAACAAACTGAATCAAACCAAGTTTCCTCTTGGACTTAAAGAATCTTCCTATCAAGATTTGTTCTGTAAATATAAAGTTTACGGAGATATCGCAATCATTATCAGAACTGATGTGATAAAAAAAACTAATAAATTTCCTGTTTACTCAAATGAGAAATTGGTTTCTGAAAGCTATAAGTGGTTTCAATTACCGGACGAACCGTTCCTCATCCTGAACGATTTTACTACGAACATTGAATACCAAGATTCTGGATACACTTCAAATGTTCGAAAAAATTGGTTTAAAAATTTAAATGGATATTGTGACCTATACAACAACAATGTTAAACATGCCAAATATTTAAAAAAACGTGTTGAATATTGCATAAAATATATCATAGCTTGTTCATTCCTTAAAAAAGGGAATCCCGTTTATGGCTCTTCACGACCTATTTTAACAGCTATTTTATACCCATTGGGGTTATTAGCATATTACATTTGTAAAAGGATGTGGGTAAAAAGATAATTTGGAGATGATATGGATGTAAAAATTTTAAGTACAATTTTATTGTATTATTTTGTGGTTGTGCTGATATATTCTTATACAAAAATGAAGTATGTTAATACAACTGTTTTCGCATATCCATTAATAAGGTTCACAAATTTTGACATAATATTTATACTTAAAAAACAAGTGGAAAAAACATATAAGCAAGAAGATGTAGAAAATGATTTTAATTAACAATATTGTCATATTTAAGTTGGTCGAAATTTTTTTGACGGTAAAATTATCAAAATCTCGCGATAAACGCTCACAGTGTGCGAGAATTATTTTCTTTTTGAAGGCGTTTTCTTAACATGGGGAAAAGACGTTGTTCTTTTTAACAAACTTTCTAAAACTTATTACATACCTGATAATTGCATGGCTGAGTTATTGCTTGGTCAAGAATGATTATCAGAGATATGAATACTCTCTTAAATACCGAGGGCGTCCGGTGGGAAAGCTCATGTTTAGACATTCGACTTTGATTTCCCTGCTCATTGCTCTTCACTGCCTTACTTATGGCAGATACATGTATGGAGATATTGGAGTATACAACGTACGGTTTGGTGCGGGTTTGGGTTGGGAAGAATCTCCAGGGCTTGACTTTGTCTTTACACTACTTCACAAGTTTACAAATGATATCGACTGGTTGGTATTCGTTATTGTTTTTGCTTCCGTTTTTGTTACACTTCAGGCATACAAATTATCGAAGGATTCAAGACCTAGTACAATCCTCATGATGTTTTTCACGCTCTATTTTGTCTCATATTGTTTGGGAGCTATGAAACAGGCACCGGCAGCGGCTTTCTGCTATCTTGCTGTTGTTTCTCTGATTGAAAGAAAGTGGATCATGTCGGTTCTCTCGTTTTTAATCGCAATTCAATTTCATGAATCTGCATATATCATCCTAGCATTACCACTACTGATGATAAAACCAAAGAATTTATTGTTGAATGTGCTTAGATTTATTGCCGTATTTGCTGCAGTTGTCGTTTTCCCATATGTCTTTTCGTTTCTTTTTAGTGCTTTGGAAGGCTATTCAATCCAAGATGAGCTATTGAATTATTCGACATCTGATGGCATGTTGCAAAGAGACTCAACGATTATGGTCGTATTTAAGGGTGCTCCGTATTACTACTTAACTATTAAAGGTTTTTTTTATAAGAATAGAACTCAGATATCGAATGAGCACTATGATATCTATCTGTGGATTACTGCAATCTCTTCTGCTTTGTTTTTTGCGTCCATATTCTCTTACTGGATGCAGAGGATGACAGCTAATTTTTTTCTTCCTGTGGCTATATTTTTTTCAATGCATACAGATTCAGACAATACAGGAAAAAATGAAATAGATCGATTTGTTGTACTTGCAATGTTTTTCATTATACTGATGAACTTCTTGCTGAAATGGTATCCTCTGTTCTAAGATGTTTTACATTCAACATTTAATGGTTCTTATGAAAAGGGAGTTGATTAATAATGGGTAGAATACTAACTATTTTATGCCAACCTATATTTTGTATATAAAATGATATAAGAATATTGCATAGAAACGGGCTGTCATTGTTTATTTTGTTAATACAATCTTTACTGAATAAACAATACTTAAAGGCTTTATGAATAATTATTCTGTGTCCGTGTTTATGCTCAAATAACAATATTTGGAGATTAACAATGAAGATTATTGCTTTTTACCTACCACAGTTTCACCCAATCAAAGAGAATAATGAATGGTGGGGTGATGGGTTTACCGAGTGGACAAATGTAAAATCTGCGCGTCCGACATTTAAAGGACAGTATATGCCCCGTGTTCCGCTGAATAAAAACTACTATAGTTTATTGGATGTCGATACATTAAAATGGCAGGCAGAGATAGCAAAAAAATATGGAATATATGGTTTTGCCTATTATCATTATTGGTTTGAAGAAGGGATGTTGTTGGAAAAGCCCGCTGAGATCATGCTTGCCCACCTTGAGGTGGACATGCCATTTTGCTTCAGTTGGGCAAATCACACATGGAAACGGGTGTGGGCGGGCAAGAGCGATGCCATACTCAGAAAACAGACATACGGCGGAGAAGCCGAGTGGAAAAGACACTTTGATTATCTTCTTCCGTTTTTTGAGGACAAAAGATATATCAGAATAGAAGGTAAGCCGCTTATGATTCTGTACAATCCTCTTGGCGTCAGGGAGTTCCCTGAAATGATGCAAAGATGGCAGGAGTGGGCCAAGGAAGCAGGCTTACCGGGATTGTACTTCCTTCATCAGCAAAATGATTTTGATCACACAATTGAGCCGGGCGGCAATCTGTATGACGGCGGTATTGAATTTCAGATGAATCGGGCAGTGAATGAGTACATCAGCAAGAGTGTCCTTTTTACTTGTGAACGAGTCTTGAACAGAGTTGCTGATGCCCTTCCGTTCCTCCGCTGTAAAGCGACAACAATGCATTACAGCTATGATAAAATCTGGAACATTGTGCTCAACCAAGCTCCGAAAGGAGAGGACTGGTACCCGGGAGCATTTGTTGACTGGGATAATACACCTCGAAGAAAAAACCGAGGACAAGTCTGCACTGATGTGACTCCGGAAAAATTTGAGTATTATCTCTCTAAACAGATTAAACGAGCCAGAGACGTCTATCACAAAGACTTGTTGTTTATGTTTGCCTGGAATGAATGGGGAGAGTCGGGCTATTTAGAGCCTGATGAAAGATATGGGTATGCCATGCTGGAGAGCGTGAAGAATGCGTTGGAGGCAAATCATGAGTTTCCAAAACAGGGAGACAAATTATGAAAATCAATATTGTTATTCCAAGTACAGTCCTTGGCGGCGGAGTTAGAGTTCTTTTTATATACGCGAATGCTTTAACGGATCTTGGTCATGACGTTATTGTATATCTGCCTTTGATTTATTCATGGAAAGCAATAAACGGAGGAGTACCTAATTTGCATACCACCTTGGGTAATAGCATAAAGCGTGGGAGTACGGTTCCATGGTTTTCGTGTAAATTTCCAATTAAAAGAGTCCCACTTATTATAAACCGGTTCATCAGAGATGCTGATATTACAATAGCATCAGCGTGGTACACAGCACAAAATGTTGCAGAGCTCTCTCCTGCGAAAGGGGAAAAAGTATACTTTATTCAGGATTACGAGTTGAACGAGAATGGCGACAACAAGGCAGATGTAGAAAAATCCTACTGTTTAATAGATAACAATATTACAATTGCTCATTGGCTTGATACGCTCGTCAGCGGCATTACAGGTAAGCAAACATTTGTTCTCCTGAATGGAATTGATGATAACGAATTCATTCGAGGTGAGAAGAAAACAAACGATAGAAAGACCGTTATTATGCTTGGAAACATGGCTAGCTATAAAGGAACAAAAAATGGAATTCAAGTATTAAAGCAAATGCAGAAGGATCGCAATATAAGAGTAATTATTTATGCTGCAACCATTTCTGAAGAAATACCAGAGTCATTTGAATTCTACTGTCAGCCCAAAAGAAGTGAGCTTATGAGGCTCTATGAAGAGGCTGACATCTGTCTCTTCCCAAGCGTCAGAGAAGGCTGGGGACTTACTGTAACAGAGGCTATGGCCCATAAGTGCGCTGTAGTTGGTAATCCTACTGGAGCGCTAGATGAGATAGGCGTTGATGGAGTAAATGCGGTCTTTTCAGAAGGACCGTCTGAGGATGCATTATATCATGCTTTAGAAAAACTGCTTAATGATGAAGGATTGATGAAAAAAATACAAGATAGTGGTTATAGAACAGTATCAGATTTGAAAATAAGTAAACAAGTAGAGAAATTGGAAAAATATCTTAAACATATTGTTGGTGGAGTTCACCTATGACAAAAATAGCAATTGTGACTATTTATGGTGATGAAAACTTTGGAAATAAACTACAAAATTTAGCACTCCAAAAAATAGTAGAAAAAAATAATTGTGAAGTCACAACAGTAAGGTACCATGTTGCTCCAACAAATAGTGTGATGAAAAATATTTACATCGCGATTTGTAGCATAAAGACATTATGTAGACGAAAAAAAATAAAACGATTCTCTGATCAATATTTAAAAACATCTGAGATAGTTTATGATGTTAAAGATAAAGAACTACTTAAAAAATATTTGAATTCATTTGATTATGTATTGGTAGGCAGTGATCAAGTTTGGAATAGCACATATTTAAGGAAAGAACTATTGGAGTATTTTCTTTTAAGTACAGTGGTTCCCGCGAAAAGAATTGCAGCGGCACCATCTGTCGCGGAAAATTTTATAAAGGATGTAACTTTGTTTAAAAGAGAGTTGCCGCACTTTAAGGCAATATCTTGTCGTGAAACTGGGAATATTGAACAATTAGAAGAAATATCTGGAAAAACTGTAGTTCATTTATCTGACCCTACTATAGCTGTTGGGAAAGACTTTTGGAACAGACTGATTGATGAGTGTACAATGTCGGTGCCAAGTACCAAATATAAATTAATATATACTTTGGGCCAAAAAAAGATAACTACCGTTGATGCAATTAACATATTAGATAGAAAAAGTAAGTACTATAATATTGACCCTATAGGTTTTATCAAGCTTATTAAATATGCGGATGAAGTAATTACTGATAGTTATCATGCAACGATTTTTTCAATCATTTTAAATACAAAAGTAAGATTAATCGAAAGAAAAGGCAACATGTCCGAAAGAATAAAATCTTTATTTCAGGACTTTAATATAGAAGAGAACACGAAAAGTATTACTATTCAAAGAGATAAGTACAGTGAAATTGAAGACTCAATAAAACAAAAATGGGAAGATTATTTAAATCAAAGTATTGTTTTTAAACCGATTTGAAATGCGAAAGTTTTCGCTGAATTGGCTCATATCTGCTTTGGAAAAATAACTTATGCCAACTAACGATCCAAATAACAAACGTATAGCAAAGAACACTTTGTTCTTGTATTTTCGCACATTGCTCGTAATGGCGATAAGCCTTTATACTAGTCGTGTGATATTGTCTGCGCTTGGTGTTGAAGATTATGGCGTCTACAATGTGGTTGGCGGTGCCGTCGCAATGTTCGGTATTCTATCAAGTGCATTGTCTTCGGCGATTAGCCGTTTTATCACATTTGAACTAGGCAAAAATGATTTTGTTAGATTGGGGAAGGTTTTTTCTACTAGTATCAACATTCAAATTATTATATCAGTTATAGTAATTCTTGTTGCAGAATCAGTAGGTTTATGGTTATTATACAACAAATTAAATATTCCTGAGGAAAGACTTAATGCTGCATTTTGGGTGTTGCAACTTTCTCTGTTGGCCTTTTGCACGAATCTACTCAGTGTACCGTATAACGCCTGTATTATTGCTCATGAGCATATGAAGACTTTTGCCTACGTTAGTGTAATTGAGGCAGTTGGGAAATTGGGCGTTTGTTATTTACTGTTGATTTCTCCTTGGGATCGATTGATTGTTTATGCATTTTTGCTTTTTATGATTTCTTTGATTATTAGATTGATTTATGGTGTATATTGTCATCGAAGTTTTTCGGAGTGCTCTTATTCGCTTGTATTTGAAAAGGGGCTGCTGAAGCAGATTGGAGCTTTTGCAGGATGGAATTTTTTCATCAATACTGCAGCCATATTCAATACTCAGGGAATTAATATACTTATAAATATTTTCTTTGGTGTAGTGTTTAATGCTGCTCGTGGTATAGCAAACCAGGTTGACGGTGCTGTCATGCAGTTTGTAAATAATTTTGTAATGGCGATTAATCCGCAAATTACAAAAAGCTATGCAGCTAATAATATTGATGAAATGAATAAGCTTGTTTGCCGAGGTGCTAGATATTCTTATCTCCTAATGCTAGTGTTTGCTTTGCCATTCTTTTTCGAAACAGAAACCATTCTAAAACTTTGGCTAAAGACTGTTCCTGAGGATACAGCGCTTTTTGTCAGACTTGGGCTTGTCGGATCGATGTTTATGTCCTTGGGAAATACAGGCTATACAGCTTGTATGGCCACGGGAAATATTAAACGATATACATTATGGATTACTTCAATCGGATGTTTAGTTTTTCCTGTTTCGTATACAGCATATAAGCTAGGAGCTCCGGTATATGCATCTTATATTGTTTTTGGAGCCGTTTATTTGATACTTGATTTGGTGAGATTATGGATTATGAAGGGCTTGTTGAATTTCCCTGTTTCAATGTTCTTCAAAGATGTTTTTGGACGAATTGTGCCAACTACGATTTTGGCTGTTGTTCCTCCATTCTATTTATTTTTGTCTATGGAGCAAGGTATATTGAGGTTTATTGTTAATTGCATAGTGTGCTGCATATCAACGATTACGTCATCATTTTTACTCGGTATGACAAAACAAGAACGTCAATCAATAATTGATGTGGTCTTAAAGAAAATCAAGGGATAAATTATGAGTGTAAAAAATTATATTAAACGAGCGATGGTCTTCATATTGAGAGGAGTCCCTGTGAAGAATGTTACAGCCTCTATTTCTTATTTGTCGCCGAATAATCGATTAAGTGGAAAAAAAATCATTGTTACGGGTGGCGGTCGTGGACTTGGCTTTGCTATGGCAAAAAAATTTGTTGCGGAAGGGGCTTCTGTTTTGATTGCTGGCCGCAACGAAGATACCTTAAAAAAATCAGCGGATGAAATCGGCTGTCAATATTTACCCCTTGATGTTTCTAATCCAAATACGTTTGAGTTTTTTATGAATCAAGCAAATCAAATGCTTGGTGGTGTAAATTGTATTGTAAACAATGCGGGGATATCGTTACACGAATCAACTTTTTTCGATGTAACTCCAGAAACATTTGACAAACAAGTTGATACAAATTTGAAGGGCGGATTTTTCTTGACTCAAAAATTTGTTGAAATTCTAAAGAAAGAACAGCGAAAAGGAACTGTACTTTTTACATCTTCAGAAACCGGTGAGACTATGGATTTTAGGCCTTATGGATTTACAAAGGCTGCTGTAAATAGTATGGTTCAAGGTCTTGCTTATCTTTTTTCTAAGGACGGAATTCGGATGAATGCTGTTGCCCCAGGTGTGACCACTTCGGATATGACTGGTTTTAAGGCCGATGGCAACTTGTATGAGCCGGGAAGTTCTATAGAACGGGTTTATCTTCCTGAGGAAGTCGCTGAAACAGCATGTTTCTTGCTATCCGATGCTGCAGGGTGTGTCTCGGGACAAATTATAACTTGCAATAACGCCAAAACTGTTAATGCACGCTGGAAATAAGAGGTCTTATGGAGCAGAAGTATTATACCATTGAAAGAAACGTCCAAATTGTAATTTCCTTGCTTAAGGCTCATGGTATCCGCAAGGTGATTGCTTCTCCGGGAACAACAAATATGACATTTGTTGGGAGTATTCAGAATGACCCATTTTTTGAAATATACTCATCGGTAGACGAACGTTCGGCTGCTTATCTTGCGTGTGGTATGGCTGAAGAAAGCGGAGAACCCGTTGTAATTAGTTGCACCGGCGCGACTGCATCAAGAAACTACATGTCCGGATTGACAGAGGCTTATTACAGAAAATTGCCTGTTTTGGCGATAACATCTCATCGTGGAACACAGGCGATAGGTCACTTAATTGATCAGCAGATTGATCGCAGGCAAATACCTAATGATATTGCAATGGAATCTGTGACAGTACCTTTAGTCAAAGATTCAACGGATGAAAAGTTTTGCATTGTTGAAACAAGTAAGGCTATATTAGCGTTGAAACAAAATGGTGGCGGTCCGGCTCATATAAATTTGTTTACAGCCTATAATCCAGATTTTTCAGTAAAAGAATTGCCTCCTGTAAGGGTTATAAGACGGTTCACGAAGAATGATGTGTTGCCTGAAATTTCCGGTTTTGAACGGATTGCTGTTTTTGTTGGATCTCATCATAATTTTACTGCAGAAGAGAACATTGCCATAGACAAGTTCTGTGCAACATATGATGCCGTGGTGTTCACGGACCATACAAGTGGGTATCGTGGAAAGTATGAAGTCAATTTTCCGTTAGTTTGCTGTCAAAAAAATTATAGATCACCTTTAGCTAGTGTTGATTTACTTATCCATATTGGTGAAGTGAGCGGTTGTTATAGAATTAACCCTACAAAATCCGTATGGCGTGTAAGTGAAGATGGCGCACTTCGTGATACATTTGGGAAATTGACAAATGTATTTCAAATGTCTGAAAAAGAATTCTTTGAATATTATAGCAAAGACGAAGCTTCTGAAACGCGTTACTTGAAAGCGTGTCAAGAAGAGTATCAAAAGATTCTTGATCAAATGCCCGAAATTCCATTTGGAAACATTTGGATGGCAAAACAGATGGCCTCTAAACTGCCTTTGGGTTGCGAATTGCATATGGGCATTTTTAATAGCCTGCGTTCATGGAATTTTTTCCCGTTGCCCGAAGGTATCTATTCGAAGTGTAATGTGGGCGGTTTTGGTATTGATGGAGGCGTTTCCTCGATGATGGGGGCGTCGCTTGCTAATCCTAACAAATTGTTTGTTGGTGTCTTTGGGGAGTTGGCTTTTTTCTATGATATGAATGTTGCTGCAAATAGGCATATCGGTAAGAATGTCCGCTTGATGGTTGTCAATAATGGTCGCGGTACTGAATTCCGTAATTATGACCATCCTTGCTATATTTTCGGTGAAGAAGCCGACCCGTATATGGCAGCCGCAGGACACTTCGGAAACAAATCTTTTGATTTGTTAAAGCATTATGCTACTGATCTTGGATATGAGTATTTGTCAGCGTCAAATAAAGAAGAATTCTTAAAAGTTGTTGATCACTTCTTGACGCCTGAGATTACAGATAAACCGATGATTTTAGAGGCGTTTACGGATACTCAAGATGAAAGTGATGCGTTGGAAATCGTGATGAATTACATGGTTGATTCTAAGATTGCTATGAAAAATGAGATGCGGAATCTTGCAAAGAATATGCTTGGACAGAAGGGAATCAAATTCTTAAAGAAAGCTATGGGAAAATAGTATCCAGAACTTTGATTGAAATGCATAAGCGGGATGCAGATGGCCTTTTTCTTCTCGATGAACTCCTGGAGGATCCTGTTGCCCTGCGCAACAGGGAACGCCCGCAAGGCTCGGCCCCCTTCCTCAGGTCAAAATGTCCGCTTTCAACTCCTAAAAACCGGGGCGGAAAGGGGACATTTATGTCCAGAAAAATTATTGACACGACCCTCAGGGATTCCTTTCTTGAACGTATAAAGAAACCGGGCTGCCCGTCGGTCAAGACCATCGCCGAAGAAATGGGCCTGCCTGAGTATTCCGGAGTGAATTACCCCCTGAAACCGGAGTAAAGGGAACAGGTGTACCGGTCAAAGGGAAACAGTTCTTTCTAATGATTAATTTTGTGCTAGGGAGAATGCTTATGGCTGGATAAGACCAGATGTTTTGTGCTGTTCCGCTCTCTTAGCATTTGAATATGCTTGTATGCGAATTGCTCGCGCGAATGAGTCGGAGATATCCCGGCCCTACGGGCTTCGAGTCATAACACAAAGAAGAGGGGTGCTGCCCCTCTTCCCAAACATTTTACATACATTTCGCCAGTTTACTTACTATTTTCTAACTTCGGAAGAAAAGCTTTTTTTTCACCTTGCATCAGTTTTTCGAAATACTCAGCAATTTTCTCAACAACTTTTTGAGCCAATGTTGAATTATCCTTCCTTCGCATCGACAATGTATTTTCATTTTGATAGAATTGCCACAATTGTTTTAAACTATCTCTATTACTTTGAAAATCTTCTTTTGATGAAAACTCCATTTGATACAATCTACCACTCATTGCACCATATTCAATAGAATCTTTCCAAAATTTTTTTTCATTATTGTTATAATAAAGAACAGAAATGGAACCCTTATATTCCTTTTCATCAAATTCAACAGAATAAAGCAACGGCTTGTCAGTAACAATCATATCTTTCATTGACAAGAAAAGTTCACTACTCGCATCAGATAGATCTTTGATGCAACCTTTTTCATTTTTTTCTTGAGGTTGTTTAACATAGAATTTATGAAGCATCATCTACCCCTTATTAAAGTGTAAATTGTTGTTGCTGCAGATTCCAAACTTTGATTAACATGAGAATTAACAAAAGGATTATGGCTTCTTTGACAATCAACGACTAAAGCACCCCAAGTTTCCTCGTCATCACCAACAATAGGCATTGCCCATATTTGATTTGATTTTGAATGAATTGATTTTAATTGAGAAAAAGATTTAAGATAGCTCGTCCTTATATATCTCCTCACTCGTTTACGATGATCTTGATTGATTATATCATCAACAGATTTGTATTTATCAAATGAAACCTGGCTTAAATCCGGCAAAGATGTAAAATAAGCCCTCTCTTTCATTATAACAAAAGATACAATACCATCAACATCCGCCGGTTCGTTCGGAAATCTAAAAATGGTCATTGTTCCTTTTTCATGCGGTTTGCCACGTCTAATATAAATAACAATATACTTTCCTACGGGATTCCATGGAAATGAACGCAACTGATAAAGAATCGTTCTTTTTTTTAGATGTTTTTTTAAACAAACAATATTTCTCCAAAAAAAAGAAGGCCATAATTGAACGCCCCGTCTAACTCGAAATATGGTAATCCTAGCCCTGTCAACATCCCCATCAAAAAGACTTTTATGCAATTGGTTGAGATAATTCTTTAAAATTGGTTTTGGACTGGACGGAAGCAATTGTATAAGAAAAGCAAACGCATTACACCCCAAAGCGATCCAAAAGCACCATTCCTCACAAAAAACTTTTAAATGGTCCTTGTATAGAACGGCAAACCAATGTTGATTCAGCAACGGGTTCATATAAGTAGAGCAACTAGCATCTGAAAAAGCGAAAAAAAGTACTCCCAAAAAAGCAAAAATAGCGGTAAAAACTCTTTTCATACTCAACGAAAAAATGTATTTCTTTTTAACCAATATACATTTTTTCATAATCTGCGGCACCAACCCATTTTCGTAAACGTACTCACAAAAAAGAAATTTTCCACCTACACGCCCCCTCCAACAGGGCGGGTTGGTGGGTGAATTTTCATGCAAGCGTAAAGCGCCCCCCCCCTGCAAAAAAAATTCTCCTACCCAAATTTCTCCGGACAGGAGATTTTTTTAGAAAATTTATGGGCTTAAACGATGACCAGCGAGAGCTTGTATCGAGCCATCTCTAAACAAGCATTTTCTTTCACAAGTTTACTAATTAATCAGCCCCAGACTTCCGTCTTGAGTTCGCGGCCCCACATTTCCTTGATGACATCGTCCACCTTCTTGCCTTCGAAGAGGAGGGCGTGTACCGCATTCACGATCGGCATTTCGACACCGAGCTTGTCAGCAAGCGCCTTGGTGCTCTTGCAAGTCGGCACGCCTTCAGCCACCATCTTCATGCCGCCGAGGACCTGTTCGATGGTTTCGCCCTTACCGATGTGTTCGCCCACATAGCGGTTGCGGCTATGCTGCGAAAGGCAAGTCACAATCAAGTCGCCCATGCCGGCAAGGCCAGCGAATGTTTCGGGCTTTGCGCCGAGAGCCTTACCGAGGCGGCACATTTCAGCCTGACCGCGAGTGAGAATGGCAGCACGAGTATTGTCGCCAATCTTGTATTTGCCGCCGGCTTCGAGACCATAAAGCACGCCAGAAGCAATAGCAATCACGTTCTTCACAGAACCGCAGAGTTCCACACCCACAATGTCAGTGGAGGTGTAAACGCGCAGATAAGAGCAGCTCATAGCCTTCTGCACGAGCTTAGCAGATTCTTCATTCACGCAAGCAGAGACAATCACCGTAAGAATGTGGCGGCAAACTTCTTCTGCATGCGACGGACCGCTAAAGGCAACCATCTTGTCTTCGGTGAGCCAAGGTACATGTTCCAGAAGCACTTCGCTCATGAGCTGGTTCGTGCCTTCGAGAATACCCTTCGTGGCGCAAACCACCACCGGTTCCTTACCCTTGGCCGGAGTCCACTTACCAAGGTTCTTGGCCACGCCACCAATAAACTGGCTGGGCACCACAATCAAGACCATATCGCAGCCATCGAGAGCGGCGTTCATGTCGGTCGTATACTTAAAGTCTGCCGGGAAAATAACGCCCGGGAGTTTGTCCTTGTACTGGTGTTCTGTCGAAAGCAGGTCCACTTCGGCCTGAGAATTGGTCCAGAACATCACCTCATTCTTATTTTCGTACACCACTTGGCCAAGGGAAAGTCCCCAACCACCTGTACCCAATACAGTAACCTTCATAATTAATCCGTTACGCTTTATTCAAATCTTTTTTAATTTGGGTGGTGCTGATTTCTGGGGTTCGGGGCAAGTAAACAACCTCGACGCCTTCTTCTTTGAGAAAGTCAAATTTGCCTTTCCAGTCATCGCCCATCACGAAGGTATTCACATGGTACTCGTGGACATCGGTCCGCTTCTGTTCCCAACAGGTTTCCGGGATAACAAGGTCAACGTATCGGATTGCCTCTACGAGAGCCTTGCGCTGTTCATATGTGAAATAGCATTTTTTTCGCTTTTCGTTCCAGTTGAATTCATCGGAAGAAACAACTACAATTAGGTAATCGCCCAAGGCTTTGGCGCGTTTCAGAAGATTTATATGACCATAATGTAACAGGTCAAACGTTCCATAGGTGATAACACGTTTCATTTTGAGATTCTCCTTTCTTTACTTTCCAATGTTCTTTATGTTATTACTAGGATGAGCTAATTTGTACTTAGTATACAAACATTTAATCCGATGCAAAATTCTATTAGACAATTCTTCAAGAGTAGTTCCGTTTTTCCACATTTCATCCTTAATTGACCGCATCTCTTGAAGGACATTCATAGCCGCATTCCAATAGGGATAGTAGAAGCATTGTGAAGTGGAGTACCAAAGAAAGCGATCCGTATCATAGAATTCCGGATATACCAAATTATGATTTTCTTCTGGATCAAAATCTAAATCATATAAATACTCCTTATCGGTTTCCTTGTTATAGCTGTACTTGTACTTCCCTTTCACAATAGCAATTTTACGTTTAGGTTGTGCATAATACGCCGTTTCACACATAACATAATCAAGTGGTTCAACCTTTCTATAGTGCAAAATATCTAGCATTTGTAGAGTAGATGTAGGAAAATCTATTTTAGACACGCCATTGACTTTAGGTCCAATCAAAGGAATGCATATAGCCTCTTCTTCAACATCATAACCATAGTGATATTTATCTTTCCATCCATTCATATGCCCATGGTCGGCAGAAATAAAAATATCATCATCGCCAAACAGATTTCTTGCGATTCCAATCACCTTATCGTATACATCGATATCAGAACCATAACCCTGTCGTCCCCTCATTACATGAGGCAGATGGAACCAAATGAAAATATTCTTCTGCGCATTATCCTTTATTTTCTGAAATTCATCCTTTATAAGGTCTAAAGCAATTTGAGTTTCCGCGTCATCAAAAGTCATATCATCAATTTGACCTTTCTTATGAGCCGTAATCTGTTGCTTAATCGCATGCAAACTGTGTATTTGCGTATGTAGTCCTTCACATTTAAAGTGCGTTTCGGCAAAAGAGGTGTATGTATCATCCCACATTATATGAATTTCATAGCCAAGGTCATATAATTTATCAAACAATGTGTTACCATTGATTGATTCTTCATTTTTATATACACGGCGCCCCGTCTCATAGCAATATTTTCCCAGGGACATACTTGTAAAAGCCATTGCTGTGCTTGCGGCAGCAGTGTAATGTCTATTAAAAATGGTTCCCTTTGCAGCCAGAGCATCCATATTGGGAGTTTTCCAATATCTATTTCCATACACGGGAAGAGCATGCTTATTACAAGCATCCTTTGAGATAAAAATGATATTACTCATTACTCGCTGTCCTTTGAATATTCATAAATTCATCTATTCCTTTTTTCCCTTTAAGAATAGAAATAATTTCTTCTGAAACTCTTGCCGTAGCATTACCGTCATCAACATTTCCTAAAAAATCAAGAAAGCTATCGCAGCTATGTAAATAGTCTTTCTCATTAAAATTACAAATACATTCGTACAAGCCAGAAACAGATTTCGAACTGACAAATGGAAGGGCATTAAAGTCTATATAGAATCCTCTTTCCTTTTTCTCATAATCATCAATATCAGGAACATACAAGAAACACGGACGTTTTGTAAATATGAAATCAAACATTGAACTTGAATAATCCGTAAGCAAGACATCAGTACATTTAAGGTAATCCGCCATATCATCGTGGACATTGCCATCTATAATATCATCTCCTAAAGATTCTAGCAAGCCAAGCCTTTTGATTTCTTTTGCAACATGCATATGAGTTCTAAAAACAAAGCACCATTCTCCACCAAATTTCTTGTTTAAAACACTAAACAATTCAGGAAAATCAATATTCTGCATTTGCATAACGCCACTTGTTTTTACGTCATTCCTAAATGTCGGCGCATACAGAAAAACTTTTTTGTTTTCTGGAATTCCTAATTTTTGTTTTATTAAAGAAACATCATCGCCACCATTTATTAATTTATCATTGCGCGGAATACCACTTAAAACAACAGGAATTGAATTACTTAAAGAACTTTCTAAACATTTTTTTGTGTACTCATTTCCAGACAAAACAAAATTACAATTCGTTGACAAATAGCAATCTTTTGAAAAAGAAATGTTATCCATACCAATCTTTTTCAAAGGCACTCCATGCCATGTTGACAAAGATAATTGCCCTTTTCTTTTTCTAGTATAATATTTCAGGAGCATTCTCTTAATACAACCATCTTTCTCATGAATCCAACTACTCCTAACACTAGAGACATTATCAATAATTACATTAGCCTTCCATATGTACATGTAATACTTCAATGAGCTTGGTAAAATAACATCAACATATTCAGGAAAAGAATCCTTATTCGCCATCGACTTTATCCAAACAATGCGCGCTTCAGGATATTTTTTATGAATATATTCAGATAAAGCTTTAGGGCTATCAGAAAACTGTCCCGAAAAACTTTTGAACAAAATCAAGTTCCGTTGTATTGGAAGCAACGAACAAAACAGCGATACAAGCAATTTAAATACTTTCACAAAAAACATGTCTCTAGACCTTACCAATCAACATTTGAATGTACTTCTCACATGACTAAACACAGACTCTAATTGCGCAACCACAGCCCTCTCCGAATAACATTTTTCGCAATAATCAGAAATCAATTTGGAATCGTAAGATTCGCCGCAGTTCCTCATTTTTTGTAACGCGACAATGAGTTTTTTTTCATCATCAACAGGGACCATAATTCCAAATTCGTCAGACCAATCCTGCGTCGACCAACCTTCATGATTACTCGTAATCACAGGAAGTCCTGTTGCCATAGCCTCACGCCAAACAATTCCAAATGTTTCATGAGAGCTCACAAGAGCGAAACAATTAGCCTTTTTATATAATTCTATCGTTTCTCGGCGATTCAGCCTCCCTAACAGTATAATCTGATTTTTCCGATGATTTTGGTGAATATAATCAACAATTTTCATTTTTTCGGGTCCATCGCCCCCTATTAGCAATTCCACGTTATCATTTGGGCCAAAAGCCTTACAGAACGCATGAACCAATTCTTTGACCCTCTTGCGCTCATTCAAGTTGCATACTGTCGAAAAAACGAATTTTTCTTTAATTGTTCGTTTCGTATATTGGAAACGCGGATCAAGCATATTTGGAACAACATATATACGTTTATTCGTTTTGGTCAACTGAACCACTCTATCTTTCAAATTATCAGAAACACATATCAGAGCATCTGCGTTTTCCACAACATAATCCAAGCCTTTCACCAATTTTGAACGGGGATAGTCGGACATATACCCGCTAAAATGTTCCATTACAACAACAGGAATCTTATGCTTTTTTCCAAGATTAACTGCGGCATTCCCTGCCCAGCAAGAAAAATGGGCGTAAATTACATCAGGAGTCCAGCCATCGGCAGTTGCTTGCGCATAAAGTTTTTTTACCACATTAACAAAGAGTACCTTGTTAAGAGCAAACAATCGCTCCTCCATAAAGGTCTTCACAGGACAAGAATATCTAGTAGCGTATTCTTCAACATGTATTTTAACATTTTTTTTTATTCGGCTAAAAATCTTTTTGCTTGGCTGTTTCTGCGGGTGAAGAATTCTAATATCATGCCCCGCTTTCGATAAAGCCACTGCCTGTTCATAAATAAACACATCCCTTACCGGATTTGTTTCATCGGGATATGATGTAGGAATAAATAAAATTTTCATTGAATTTTTCACACTCGGCATTTTACAACTTTAGCAGGATTTCCTGCAACAACAGAATAATCAGGAACATCTTTCGTCACAACAGCAGACGCACCAATTATAGTTCCCTTACCAATAGTAACTCCAGGAAGAATTGTCGCCCTCGATCCAATCCAAACATCATCCCCTATACAAACCATTTTTTCATTTTCATACCCCTGCAGGATCATTGGGATATCAGTCCTTTCATGGTTGTGATTCTGTGTATAAATAAGGACCTGCGGGCCCATCATTACATTTGCCCCAATTTTCACTTTTCCCTGAACAAAACAGTCAATTCCAATAGATGAATTATCCCCTATTTCAAGTCTTGTAGAAAATACGGCTCTTTTTTGCAAATTAACATTGCGACCACAATATGAGACAAAGCCTTTTGCCAAACAAGACCTGAGCAATCTACACATTTTTCCAACAATTTTAGCATTGGATTTAGGAAGATTTCGGGCAATAGCAACATACAAAACAATACATACATATTTTCTCAAGGCAGCCATACTCATCTCCTTGTCAACTGATTATAAAAACAAGTTATTCGTTTCCTATTTACATACACAGCAATCATTGCAACAATCAGAATTCCATACCTAACAAAAGGATAATCGTAAATACACAAACACGCAAAACAGAGGGCTACATAAATAGCAGAAAAAGCAATTAAAAGTTTAGAATTATAAATTTTTTCTTTTTCTATACGTCTCATATTTATGTAATGGAATAAGCAATAAAGTATATAGCAAATCAAGGTGGTATAAGCAGCAGCCTGATAGCCGAATTTCCTTATGCAAACAAAATTCAAGGCAACATTTATAGCGGCAGCAGTAACCGTAGCCACCATAACCAACTTAGTTTTCTTATTATAGAACTCTATTAACGAAAACAGGTTATACATTTCCATAAAAACAACTGCAGCCAAAAGCGGTGGCAACAACTTAACGCTTTCCGTATATTTTTCACCACCAAGTATCATAATCACTTCTGGAGCAACGACACAAACCAACAAACAGACAATCGAGAAACCAATTATACAAGTTGTCGCAGCATTTGCCATCGGCTTAAATTCACGTTTTTTTATTTTTTCATAAGCATACGGCGTCAAAGAGCCATTTATTGCGGTCCAAGCGGCAGTAATAACCGTAGCTGCCGTATACGCCATTCCATATAGACCCGCCTTATCATTACCATCTATGCCATTAATCATCACCCTATCGGAAGCAGCAAGAATATGCATTGCAAGATAGTGCGGGATTAATGGAATGCTAAACCCTAGGGCAACCTTCCAACGTTCTTTATTGAACAATTGCTTACTTCGGCTCACCAATACCGCAATAAAAAGCAGACCTAATAAAACATGAATAAAATTCGTACCATAAAGTTTAGCGACACCAAGATTTCCCCTTGACAAGAACACACAAAGAAGTCCTCCTGCAGGGGCAATGAAGGCTATAGACATCGTGACAAGAAACAGTTTCTTATATCTATACTCAAAACGTTCCCTAGCCATCCAAAACCTTGTAGCAGGGAAAACAAAAAAATAGACAACAAGCAAGATCACTAAACTGGTCGGCAAGCCAACAACAGTCGGAAAAACAACACTTGCAATAGAGAACAAAGCCATGGCAATAGAGGCACTTATAAAAGAAAGCCCCAACATGGATGACATGAACGCATCCCTATCGTTCTCGTAATCCATCATACCCACATTAAAAAAGCCGGCATAAAGAGAAAGCGTTGCAACGGGGCCAATCATTTCGACCCAGGAATTGTATGTAGCAACAAGACCAAACTCCCCTGTCGTAAGTAACCTTGAGAAAATCGGCGTTACCAAAAAAGCAATTGCATACTGAATATAACTGCCAATCATATACACAATCGCAGATTTCTTTGCAGGAGATAGCGCTACAAAATACGATTTTAAATTAGCAATCATATGCGATTTGACATATCCAAAGGCATTTGCTCTTTACAAAAACATGAGAATATATACATAAATAAGAATCGCGACAAGAACATTTTGAAAAAGATGTAAAAATCATACATAGTAATAGAAACGCACGTATATAAGCACAAATAAATAAAAGCGGTATATAGACATGGATTCAATGTCATATTTGCCTTTTTGAACGATATCACACCTATATAACACAATACAATTGAAAGAATCGGACACAAAAACGGTCCAAAATAATAATAGGACTGTGCAACATTAGGCATAATTTGCCCTAAAAGATCTGCTGATTTCTGCCAAAGAGTCGGTAAAACGTCAAGCCCCCCTTGATATCCCAACAGAGTAGATCTAAAAGGAACACCACCATACAAATCAATAAATATTTGGCTAAAAGCGTCCCATATACTTCTATCTAATAATGGCTCGATTGTAGCAAAATTATTCAACCCTGGCAAGTACGCTTGTAGAAAAACAGACGCACTTTGCCCATATATGTCTTGAGAAAATCTATTAATATAAATCAGCACAAAAAAAGTGATTACAATTAAAACGAGATAACGTAATGTTACTTTCCCATATCTTGGAAAAAGTTTATAAACCAACATATACAAAGAAAACGCAATCATTATCACATAAGCATTTGAATCATTCATGAAAAAGAATTGTATCAAAATAACGCTTACACAAGCCAAATATGTATACCAACACTCTTTATAAGCCCTCAATTTAAATATCAAAAAACTACTTAACGTCAACCGGGTGGCTTCAATTATCATATTGGCAGATGTCGACAAAGCTCTCTTTATTCCACCGCCATAGTTAGTAGTTTGCTGAATCAAATGGGTTATATCATTGGTAAAAATCGTATAGTATTGAGTACGAAGTTCCGGCAACAGAACAAAACACAAAATAGAAGCCAAAACACCTGATGTTAGCACAATTGCGAAGGTGCCCTCAGGAACACGCCAAGAAGGCACAAACCATTTTCTCATATTTGAAGGTTTGTTTCTAATTAGAAACAAAAAGAAATATACCGCAACAGTTTCATACAAAAACACTGTTATCCCAATATTCACCATTCCAGAATCAGGATATATTCCCAAACGGGATGCACATGTTGTAACAGACATCACCATAGGCGTAACGGCATTACGCATTGTAAACAATGTTGAAATAACAAAAACCGGCATATCGAGGTAAAAATTACCCCTAACTAGAGCAGCAATAAAAATCAGAGTGGCAAAAGTATTTCCTAAAGGCAAATAAACAAGACTATCAAAACTAGGCGGCAACGAATATGAATTTACAGCACAAATTATGGTTGCAGTCAAGGAAACAACTGCAAGCACAATCATATAGATAAATCTTTTGCTATCTGAGTGCCACATACATCAACAAAGTATTCGTATCAACCTATGGTTGAATGTATTCTAGTCTTCTATTCTTTACCACTTTTAACATCATCAAAAACGCAATTGGGCTCAATATTGCCTTAAATCCCCGTAGGAACGCCTTAACATATTTTTTTTCTTTGAATTCAATCCACACAATTTCCAACTCATGAACTGTATAGACGCTTCTTTTTTCAGATTTACTCAGAGATTCCAACAATGGTTTTACAGAATTAAAGAAATCTTTTTTTATACCAACAATCTTCTCAGACGTAGCATTACGCACACAGTCATCGCAATTCACACACGTTAAATGCTCTGGCAATAATTTTAATTCGTATTTCGATGTAAAATAGGAAAGCAACTGAATTTCTTGATGTCTTCGCAAAGAATTATCAAAATAACCAGCGTTGTCCAACGCTTCATGTTTCAGCATTATCGAACAAGTAGTCACATCAACTTCCCTTCTCAATATCTGCAAACAGATTTTCCCATCCTTATAAGGCCTCGACCATCTAAAAGGTTTCCCCTTGGTGTAGAATTCAACCAGGGTGCTGACACCGCCACACAGTTCAGATTGTTTTTTTATAAAAGCAACCTGACGCTCAATTTTTTCAGGTTTCCACCAGTCATCATCATCGAGAAATGCAACATATTCGCCTTTTGCATTACGGATTCCGCAATTCCTGGCTTCAGCCCCATTTATGTGTTTTTCCTGTTCAAGAAAGACAAATCGGTTATCAGGCTTATATTTTTCCAAAAGCCTATAAAGGACTTTTGAATATTCATCATTAGGGATATTATCGTTCACAACAATACATTCAATATCCGGATATGTCTGGTTGAGAACCGAGTCTATAGCCCTACTGAGCAATTCTGCTCTCTTGTAAGTAGGGATAACAACACTAACCAAGCCTTCTATATAAGCCATTACGATTTATCTCCGAAATCAGTTTGTGCTATAGTCGCCACCATTTAATACCAGAGGCCTTTAAGTCATCAACCTTGTAGAGGCCCTTCACATCTATCAACACCTTTTCGTCATCAGGGACAGCCTTGAAGAAAGTCTTTATTTTTTTGAGATTTAAAGCCCTAAATTCATTATGGGCGACGGCAACAATCACACAATCTGCATTTGAAACATCTTCAAGCTTCGTCAATGTTACGCCATATTCATGCATAGCATCCCTTTCACTTGCCCAGGGATCTACCACAACTGGCGCAATTCCATACTTGTTAAGTTGCTTAATTATGTCATCAACCTTGCTATTTCGCGTATCCGGACAATTTTCCTTGAACGTCAAACCTAAAATAACGACTTTGCTCTTCTTGGGAGCCTGCCCTGCTTCTATCATTTTCTTGACAGCAGCATCTGCAACATACGCCCCCATAGAATCGTTCACGATACGACCATTAAGGATAATTTGAGAATGATAACCCAGTTTTTCAGCCTCATGGGTGAAGTAGTAAGGGTCTACACCGATGCAATGACCTCCAACAAGACCAGGACGGAAGCCAAGGGCATTCCACTTGGTATTCATGCCATCAACAACTTCATTTGTATCGATGTTCATGCGATCAAAAACCATAGCCAATTCATTCATAAAGGCAATATTGATGTCTCGCTGGCTATTTTCCACAACTTTGACAGCTTCTGCTGTGCGAAGATTCGAAACAGGATGTGTTCCAACCTCAATAACAAGATCATACACCGCCTTAATTTCCTTGAGCGAGTCGGCATCAATACCAGACACAATCTTGTGGATATTTTCAAGACGATGAACTTTATCTCCAGGATTAATACGTTCTGGACTATAGCCAACCTTAAAATCAACACCACATTTCATACCACTTTGTTTTTCAAGGATTGGGATGCAAACATCCTCTGTACAACCCGGATAAACAGTAGATTCGTAAACAACGATTGCGCCACGAGTAAGATTTCGGCCAACAATTTCGGATGCCCCTATAACGGGAGTCAAGTCTGGAGTATGGTCTGTATTCACCGGCGTCGGTACAGCGACGATAATAAATTTGGCTTTTTTGAGTTCATCCTCTTCTGCAGTGAAATGAATTTTAGTTTTCTTTATTTCATCATTGCCAACTTCATTTGTCGGATCAATACCAGACTTGTATAAAGCAATCTTTTCCTTGTTCAAATCAAAACCGATGACATTAAGTCCTTTCTTTGCAAAGGCATGGGCAATTGGCATACCAACATAGCCTAATCCCACAAGAGAAAGGGATTCTTCTTTGTTAACCAGTTTTTCGTACAATGACATTTTTTACTCCGGATTATTTTGTTCAAATTGTTTTGAAACGCTACCCATGCAGCACTTTTTTAAAAAACCAACCTCGTATTACTTGAGGCATCGTAGCAACAACAAACTGAGCCAAAACTGTATACAAATAATCATACCAAGAAATAAATCCAGTTTGCAAGACTTTTCTTTTAGCCATGGCATATTTTTTGAAGTACGCCCAGCCGCCACGTCTTTCAAACATATCATGCCCAATTCTTGCAAAAACCAATGGTTCAGCAATATTTGCACAACGAGCACCATTCATAATCATTCGAGCCCATAAAAAAGTGTCTTCCATTAGCGGACATGATTCATAATTACCAGCATCAAGAACACTCTTCTTTTTAAACATTACCGTCATATGATTGAACGCATCTCGTCTTTTTTGATACCGAACGATATTTTCATGCGTTGTCGGAACAATTCTCTTGGCAACAACATTTCGTGGATTTTCTTCAAATTCGTCAATGTTACTACCACAAATGTCCAACAAAGAGTCTTTTTCAAAAACAGCCCATTGCTTTTCAAACCGATCTTCCCTTGCAATATCATCAGTATCCATTCTGGCAATTAGTTCATTTTTACATTCAGGGACACCCGCCCTTAACGCCAAACCAAGTCCTTGATTTTTATTTAGGCGAACGCGTTTGATTAATTCGGGATAGTCGCGCGCATAGACATCCAAAACATTGTACAATTCTTTTGTCAGAGGACCATCCTCAACAATGACCCATTCATCTGCTTTTATAGTCTGTCTTAAAAGGCTCTTGAAACATTCGTCTAGATACTCAGGCTTTTCCTTTATATAAACGGACATCAAGACACTAAGTTTGGCCATCAGTTATAATCCTTCCCCAGTACGGCAAAAATAGTCCTGGGCATGGTCAACATATCTCTAAAGAAGTTGAACTTCTGTACAGATTCCAGGTTCCACTTCATCTTTGCCGGCAAAACGTCTTCTATGTAAACCTTGTCCACATCATCGGCAGCATTCAAGAGTTTATCTTCGTCCTTATAGCGAATGCTAGCTTCGCTGGTGATTCCGGCTGGCATCAACAAGGTCGCCATGTATTCGGGTTTGTACTTTTCCACATACTTCACGGCTTCGGGCCTTGTGCCCACAAAGCTCATGTCGCCATTGAGCACATCGAACAGTTGCGGCAGTTCGTCGAGCCTAAGGCTACGCAGTTTCGCACCTACTCTCGTGATTCGGCTATCGTTCCCCACGGTCACTGCAGAACCGATTTTGTCGGCGTTGCTCACCATGGTACGGAATTTGTGGATTCTAAAGTGTTTGCCGTTGGTGGTAACACGTTCCTGGCGATACAAAACGGGGCCCTTGCTGTCGAGCTTAATCAAGAATGCAATAACAGCCATGGGAATCGCAAGAATCACGAACAAAATCAAGGCAACCGCCAAGTCAAAGCCTCGCTTCAAGGCCAGCTGGCCACGGCGCTTTGCCAGAATGTCGTAATACCTGCGAACTTCGTCGCAGCGCATTTCGGCAGGCAGGTTGTTCCACTTGGCTAAAGCCACCTTATACCCCGTATTCCTTGATGGTCTTCACGAAGGTTTCGACAATAAAATCAACCTGTTCGTCGGTCAGCAGCGTATGGAGCGGGAGCGTAATCTCGTTTGCGAACTGGGCGTAAGCATTCGGGTAATCCTTGATGTCAAAGCCCAAGTTCTTGTAGGCGGTCATCATCGGGAGCGGCTTGTAGTGCACGTTGGTCGCGATTCCCTGTTCGGCCATTTTCACTATGATTTCGTGGCGCTGTTCGGCGTTGATTCCCGGAATGCGGGACAGGTACAGGTGTCCGCTGGAATAGCTGTCGGCAGTCTTGTGCGGGAGCGTCTTTACGCCGAGCGGCTTGAGTGCTGCATCGTACTTTTCGATAATCTGGTGGCGGCGTTCGACAAGCCCCGGGTAGCGTTCCAGCTGCTTGAGGCCAATGGCCGCCATGATGTCGGTCATGTTGCACTTGTAGTTGGGGGCAACAATGTCGTATTCCCAGGCACCGAGCTGCGTCTTAGCGAGAGCGTCCTTGGACTGTCCGTGCAGAGAGAGCAACTGGAACTGCTTGTAAACGGCTTCGTTATTGATAAAATCGCGGATGCGCCAGGTAGCGGCACCGCCTTCGGCCGTGGTCAGGTTCTTGACCGCATGGAAAGAAAAACTGGAGAAGTCGGCAATTTCGCCAGCCACCTTGCCGTGCCACTTGGCACCGAATGCGTGGGCACAGTCAGCCACCACGATTACGCGGCCAAAACCCTTCTGAATGTCGTTATTCGGCTTGAAAAGGGCCTTTTTACGTTCAACAATTTCAAAAATGCGGTCATAATCACAGACCACACCGCCGATATCCACCGGGATAATCACCTTGGTCTTCTCGGTGATGGCTTTTTCGAGGGCTTCGTAGTCCATTTCGAAGGAATCCTTGCCAGTATCCACAAACTTGACTGTCGCCCCGCAATGGATTGCCGGGCTCGCCGATGCTGTGTACGTGTAGGTAGAGGTGATTACCTCATCGCCAGGGCCAATGCCCAAAATGCGGAGGATGAGTTCGAGCGCCGCTGTAGCAGAGTTCAGGCATACAGCCTTGTCTGTATGGCAGACCTTAGCGATTTCTGCTTCAAATTTCTTAGTGCGTGGACCGGTTGTAATCCAGCCTGAGCGTAAAGCCTCACAGACTTCT
>OCTW011563547.1_pt1 | contig 31247 bp, 48 predicted proteins | sample 1539671 | NCBI WGS metagenome assembly OCTW01 (sample SAMN02144230, study PRJEB22623) | gut metagenome | biome: sheep rumen | host: Ovis aries | place: New Zealand | reverse complement strand
CGCCTGGAGACCAGGGGCGAAGGAAGCGGCGAGGCGGATCCGATTACTGTCCGGGATCTGATTCGCACAGCCCTGCGCATGCGTCCGGATCGTATCATCGTGGGCGAGTGCAGAGGCGGAGAGACTCTGGACATGCTGCAGGCGATCAATACCGGACACAGCGGAAGCATGAGCACCGGGCACGGCAACAGTGTAGCGGATATGCTTTCGAGGCTGGAAACAATGACACTGATGGGGGGCCTGGAGCTGCCCATCCCGGCCGTCCGCGGGCAGATCAGCCACGGGCTGGATCTGATGGTGCATCTTGGCCGGCTGCGGGATCACAGCAGAAAACTGCTGGATGTGCAGGAGATTGCGGGAATGGAGCAGGGAGAGATTGTGCTGCACCCGCTGCTGCATTTTACGGAGAAAGGGGAGCGTCATGGAAAAATATACGGAACGTGGGAACAGCAGGGCAGGCTCCTTCACAGAGAAAAACTCAGGGCCAAAGGGCTGGAAGAGGCATTCCGCGCAGTGGAACAGGGAAAGGATTAGAGATCTGCTTCTGGCAGCCGGCGCCTCCGCAGGGGCGGCATTTCTGTTTTACCGGTCGGTGTTCGGGCTGCTCTGGGGCATTGTGTTGATTCCATATATCGGAAAAGTGCGGAAACAGTTTCGCGGCAGCCGGCGGCAGGCAGTGATCGCGGAGGAATTTCACACAGGGATGGAAGCGGTTTCCGCAGCCCTGGCCGCGGGATATTCAGTGGAAATGGCCTGGGTGGAAGCACAGAAAGAGCTGGAGAAAGTGTGCGGACCATCCGGATTTATGACACAGGTATTTGCCAGAATGAATAAACAGGTACGGATGAATGAGCCGCTGGAACGGCTGCTTTTGGAATTCGCCTATGAGACAGGGATTGAGGACATCTGCAGCTTTGCGGAGATGTTTCGCTATGCCAGACGCAGCGGCGGAGATCTGACGGAAATGATCCGTGTTACGCTGCGGCGGATGAGGGAAAAGAAGGAAATCCTGACCGAGATTCAGACGGTGGTCACTGCCAGAAAACTGGAACAGAAAATGCTGCTGGTGCTGGTGCCGGGAATTCTGCTGTTTCTCACAGTAAGTTCACCGGAGTATGCGCAGGTACTGTATCATACGGCCATCGGGACCGTTGCCATGACCGGATGTCTGACCGGTTATCTGGCAGCGGCGGAATGGGCCAGACGGATTGTGGATATCCAGGTGTAAGAGGGGAGGAACTGCGGTGGTCAGAGACAGAAAAGGAAGGAGCCGGAAGCAGGGAGTTTTTATTTTCCTACTGTTTCTGGCGCTTGGGGCAGCGGCGGCAGTTTCCGAACGGCAGACAGCCGGGGATTTTCCCGGAAAGGGAATTGCGAGAGACGCACCGGGGGGTGACAGCCGGGAACAGCGAATTTTTTATCAGATTGACGGCGGGAAAAAGAAGGAAATGACGCTGCAGATTCATCCGCAGGTGCTGGATGAATCTGCAGCCATGGAACTGTTAAAACAGGCCAGGGACACCTGGCAGGGAGAATATCTGGGCAGCAATGAATCTCCGGAGAAAGTGTCGCAGGATTTAAATCTTCCGGATCAGCTGCAGGACGGAATGATTCAGGTGACTTATTCCTTCGATGATCTTTCGGCAATCAATGCCCAGGGAGAAGTGCAGACCGGGGAACTGACAAAAAAAGGCAGGCCGGTGACACTGACAGCGGAATTTTCCTATGAAGACTGGCGCCTGCTGGAGCGGAAACAGCTGCTGCTGGTGAAAGGGGAACAGTCCACCCGCAGGCAGCTGGAAGAGGAAGTCCGGGCCTCCGCGGCAGCCCGGGAACAGAATGACAGGCAGAAATCATTTGTCCGTCTGCCGGCACAGGTAAACGGACACCGGATCACTTGGAGTCAGGAAAACAGTTCCCGATGGATCCTGTTTCCGCTGCTGGGGACCGCGATGGTATTCGCATTCAGGTTCAGAAGCATGGAACAGGAAAGAAAAGCAAAGAAACAGCGGGATACGCAGTTTCAGCGGGAGTACCCGCAGATGGTGGATCAGATGTCACTGCTTCTCGGCAGCGGGATGACGGTTTTCGGTGCCTGGGAAAAAATGGTGCGCAGTTACCGCTGCCTGATACAGACGCACCAGACAGAGGAGAAGTGGTACCTGGAGGAAATGACCGTGACCTATCGGGAGATTTGTGACGGACGGGGCGAGCGGGAAAGCTATGAGCGGTTCGGCAATCGGATCGGCCTGCAGTGCTACCGGAGATTCGCCTCCCTGCTTTCGCAGAATATTGAAAAGGGAACCAGGGATATTTGCGGGATTCTGGAGCAGGAAGCCAGGGAAGCCCTGGCGCTTCGCCAGACAAACGCCAGACGGCAGGGGGAAGAAGCAGGAAGCCGCCTGCTGGGGCCGATGCTTCTGATGTTTGTGACTGTTCTGGTAACTGTACTTGTGCCTGCGTCTCAGAATCTGTGACCCGGCACAGGCGCGTAATCGGAGAAATAGATACGGAAAGGGGAAAGGAGCAGTTTATGAAGAAGAGAAGTGCTGAAATCAGACGTTTTTTCACAGAGGAAAACGTATAAAAATTATGAAACCGTTGGGAATACTGGCGTTGAGCGTGATGCATGTGTCCTGATTTGCTGTGAAGGGGCAGAAAAGGGGCAAGCTCACATGATTTTGATTCTGTCCAGCGCTTCATTGTCCAGCTGCCTTAATTGCTCTGTGACATGCACATAAATCTCGCGCGTAATTGCACTGCTGGCGTGACCAAGGCGGCGGCTTACGGCGTCCATGGTCATCCCGGACGCAAAAAGCAGTGATGCGTGCGTATGCCGGAGCATGTGAGGCCACACAGGCCGCCCGATCGACGCCATGCCGCGGCGCCTCAAAAATGCACGAAGGGCATCTTCCATAATTCTTTCACCAGATTTCCCGCAAAACAAAAATCCCTTGTCTTTATATTGATATACCATCTGCTGGCGGAGCATTGCCGGGCGGATCCGCTTAATTACCCGCATCAACTCAGGCTGTATGTGGACCTCGCGGATGCTTCCGGCTGTTTTTGGTGTCCTGCATGCGTGCAGCCTACTGTCATACGTTTTAGATACACTGATTATTTTTCTGTCAATGTCAACGTCTGCCCGATCAAGCGCGGCGGCCTCTCCAAATCGCAGGCCGGTCAGCGCGAGGAATTCCACCAGAAGCCTATATGGCTCATAGTCGATAGATCCCACCAGTTTTCGCAGCTCTTCCGGCTCAAGATACTTTTCAGATACATCTTTTCCGCTTGGCGGAACTTTTACGGGCGTGATCCGGTCAAGATATGATATATCCTTGATGTATTCCGCGCGGTAAGCCCAACGCATCATGGCCTTGTATTTTTTGATGTACGTGTTAACGGTCTGCGGCGGCTTGCCGGATCCAGCAAGCCTTTCCCGGACATCCCTTGCATTCATGCGCTCTACAAGTACGTCACGGCCGATACACTCAGCCACATGCGCAATGATGCTCTTCGCACTTCTGGCTGTGCTTGCCCGGAATTCCTCTGCGATGTGCGCAGTGTACAGCTCTGCCAGATCTCCGAGGCGCAGGCCATCGTTTTTCGGCTGCTGCCTTTGCACGTTTTTTAATTTTTCCATCAAGGCGTCATATGCCGCTTTCCTGGCCGGACGTGTGTCTTTTTCAAAAGTCACAGATACCCGGCGCTCTTTTCCGGTCAAGTAGTCCTCATATCGCTCAACCATCCGGAATTTCCCGGATTTTGTTTTCTCTACCCACATAAAAAATTCACCTCCTGCAGTAGTCAGGCCAGCGGTCGCTGTGCTATAATTTTATTGCGGTAATTTGTTTTACTCATATTTTCAACCTCCTTTCTCTGAAAGCGATAACGAATTATGCAAGAACGCCCGAGGAATTCCCCCTTATCCCCGGGCGTTTTGCTGTCTTTTTTTATTTTTCTACAGATACACTTTCGGCAGTCATCGTATATCCAAGCGTCTCGCCTACGTCTGTGACCTGGCCTTTCACGACCACCTTTTTGCCCTTTTTGATCTTTGATACTTTTTCCTGCAATTTGTCATCCATATTGCACATGATGCCTATAATATCATCATCACCGCCGACAACCGTGAAATAATCTCCGGAGCTGTCCACAGTATCAAATTTTCCGGACATTGCTACATATTTGTCTTTATATTTCTTCGATGCATTCAAGGCGTTGGCATCCAGATCCTTCTGCATCTGCTTCGCTGTGACCTTTTTATATTCTTTTTTCTGTTCTGTGGCTGCATCCTTTTTGGTGGAATCGCTGGCGGAGCTTCCGCATCCGGCCAGAGCAGTGGCGCCGATCACGCCAGCGGCACACAGTACAATAAGTTTTTTCGCAATTTTCATTTTCATTCGCTTTCTCCTTTTTTTGCTTTTTCAGTTATTCACAGGCCTTCGGCCTTGTGGGCATAAATTTCTATCAAATCGGCCGGACTTTGCTTCTCAAAGTCTCCCGCCGTGATATGCGCTAATTCGTGCATGTACGCTTCCAATTGTTGTGCATAGGAAATCCGGCTGTTAATTACGATAGTATAAAAATCGCTTGCGCTGGTGACTACAAACGAGTGCATCCGGCCGGGAAAGTCCATATATACAACTCTGTGGTTAGCTGTCATAATCATCACCGAGCCTGTCAATCAACTCTTTTACCATCTTTATGTCTTCCGGCCTTACTTTGCGGGAGGCGTCAAAAAGGACGCGATGCCCCGGGTTTTTGTGCAAGAATTCCGCCAGCTCACGGGCTTCATCGTCAAGATAGTAATGCATCGCATCTTCTTGCGTGTCAAGAAGGTCGGATTTACCAACGCCAAAATACTCTGCAACAGCCTGCACTTTTGCCATGCTCGGGATTGCCTTTCCTCTACACCACGTATTAAAAGTGCTGTACGTGACTCCTAGCGCCTGCGCTATTTCCTTCTGGCTCCTTCCTGAGTTAGATACAAGCCTTTTTAAATTCTTTGCAAAAATATCGTTTTGACTGATATTACTTCCCATCGCGTTCACCGCCTTCCATCTTTTATGCTTATTATTATATTGCAAAATCGTATCTTTATCAACTGAAATCCAAAAAAAATGTGATTTTTGCGTTGACAATACGATATTATTGTACTATGATCTTATCAGATACAATTTTATCGTATCAGAGGAGGTGATAAGAATGCCGATGCCGGAATTTTATGTATCAATACAAGCCTGCAGGGTAAATGCGGGCTTGACGCAAGAGGAGCTTGCGTCAGCGCTTGGGGTGTCAAAAAACACAATTTTAAACTGGGAAAAGGGGAATTCATCTCCAAGCGTTTCACAACTTAGGAAAATTAGTGAATTTTCCAAGATACCTATGGATTTTATTTTTTGCGCTGAAAATACGAAATAATTGTATTTTGACACATGGAATACGATATTTTAGGAGGATGAAAATAGGAGGTGAACGCGTATGACAACCGTATATGAATTACGGCATACCGCGCCGTACATGTCAATTAAGGCGCTGTCCGCAGCCTTTGGCCACTCTGACAAGTGGACGCGGCAGGCGGTGCGCGAGATGCAGGATGTCCTGTTGGAGCGATACAGCCTATATGACATCGTGGGACATGGTAAACGGTTGCTTGTTAATACGGCGGCGTTCCTGGACTTTTTGAAATTCCGGGAAATGCTGGCCACGTATCCGGATGATGTGCCGGACTTTGACCGCCAGAAGGCCATGGACGCGCTTGGGTATTTTTGCGAGGAGGTAAAAGGATGATGAAAAAGAAGCACAAAATCTTTATGAACTGGCTGAGCGTCTTCGCTCTGTTTACCAGCTTCGCGTTTTTTGGCCTGATTTCCACCAGAACAGGCCACGTGATACCGGACATAATAGGGGGCGTTCTGATGCTGTTCCTGGCGCTGATCCTGTTTGTCGTGTCTGAATACTAAAAAAATAGGAGGGAAGGAAAATATGAGAAGCAAACCGATTGTAATTAAAAAGAAACAAATTGAAAAATTAAAGCCGGGCGAATGCTCCGTAGTGCGCCTGACGCCGGAAGCCTATAACACCCTGGTGGAAATTTCAAACGCGGCGAATATGTCGATGAAAGAGGCGGCTTCCGAAGTTATCGAGCAGGCCTTTGAGTTAATTGATTTTCAGGAGGAAGGAAAATGAAAAAAGCAATTGAAATCCACAACGCGGCGGCGGATCCGCCAAAGAAGTCGGGATACTATATGGCTTTTTCAAAGTACAGAGACAGCGACGGAGGCTTCTGGCTATGCATGCCATATGTGAAAAAGGAAAACGCCTGGAACGCCATTGAGGATCCCGTTACCGGGTTCGTGCATTTGTCCAGCGCGATCGATTCCGTTACGCATTGGATGGAAGTTTTTGACCCGAACGAGGAGGACGAAAAATGCTAGAAAAAGTGCCTGACCCGCTTGAGCGCCTGGAGGTGCACCAGGACGAAATTGAAAAATGGCAGGAGAGGCATCTCCCGCGGTGCTGCGACTGCGGCGAGTTGATTTTGGAAGATTGGCTCTATGACTTTGAGGGAGAAATCCGCTGCGATATGTGTTGGGCGGATTACGTCGAGCAGAATTTTGTAAAAAGGGCGGAGGACTACTGGAAATGAATTTGTATGAATTGACGGAGCAGGCCAGAATCCTGCAGGAGTGGGCGCAGGATCCGGAAACAGACGCCAAAACTCTTGCGGACACCATGGAATCACTCGATGGTGAAATTGCGGACAAGTTGGAAGCATGCGCCAAAGTGATTAAAAATCTGGAAGCAGATGAAGCCGCGTTGAAAGTAGAAGCTGCAAGGCTGGATGAAAAGGCAAGGGTTGCCAGAGCCGGAATTGATCGCATCAAAAAGATGATGCAGACGGCCATGGAGCAGACAGGTAAAAGGAAGATCAAAGGTGAATTATTCTCCTTTGGCATCCAGAAGAACCCCGCCGCCGTGGTGGTGGACGCAGAGCCGCGAAATATTCCGGCGGATTTCCTGATCTGGCAGGAACCAAAAATTAACAAGAAAAAACTGAAAAAGGCTTTGCAGGCTGGAGAGGATCTGCACGGAATCGCACATCTTGCGCAGACCGAGAGCCTGCGGATTCGATAGGAGGAAAGCGGAATGGAAGAAAAAAGATTGTTCCGTCTGCTTCGGGCGGACGAAATTGAGTGCCGCGTGCAGACGATAAAGGAAAGCGGCCTTTCATTGCTTCTGTACAAGGATGCGCGCTGCGACATGAATATATTGGATGAAGCGGTTGGCGCGTACAACTGGAAAAAGTCGCACAGCCGCGAAAACGCGAATTGTACCGTGTCCCTATACGATGAGGACAAGCGCGAGTGGATCTCGAAAGAGGACACCGGTACAGAGTCAAACACCGAAAAGGAAAAAGGGCTGGCCTCCGATTCCTTCAAAAGAGCTTGTTTTTGCTGGGGCATCGGCCGGGAGCTGTACACGGCGCCTTTTATCTGGATCAACTCAAATAAAGTGAAAATTTCATCCGGACGGAATGGAAAATTGGCGTGCTATGAAAAATTTCACGTCAAAAATATCGAGTACGACGAAAGATACAGAATTAAAAAGCTGACCATAGTCAACGACTCCGGACAAGTGGTTTACATGTTTGGCGGATCATCAAAAAAAGCTGAAACTTCCGCCAAAAAAGGGAGCGCTCAGGCAGCAGGCGGCGTGAGTCCTGAGCGCGACATGCTTTCTAAGATCACCGACGCAGAGCGCGATGAACTAATGAAGCTTTTTACAGCCGAAAAGATTCGCGTGGAATACGTGAATTCCTTGTACAGCATGGATAAACTCGCAGATGCGACATACGCAAAATATCTAAACATAAAGAAGAACATCGTCAGGATTAAACAGAAGCAGGAAGAGGATGAGAAAAAATGAATTCAGTACAGTTAGTTGGCCGCCTGACGCGTGACCCGGATATTCGGTACAGCAACGGCGGCACAAGTATCGCGCGGTTCTCTATCGCTGTGGATCGGCGCTGGAAGAAAGAAGGACAGCCGGACGCGGACTTTCCTGGAATTATTGCATTTGGCAAGACCGCGGAATTTATTGAAAAGTATTTCCATAAAGGCAGCCGGATCGGGATCACCGGAAGGATCCAGACTGGAAGTTATACGAAAGAGGACGGTACAAAGGTGTATACAACAGATGTAATCGCGGAAAGCGTGGAATTCGTCGAGTCCAAAAATTCCACCAGTGCAGAGCCTTCTGGCCAGACCGGTGAGCCTGTCGGAGATGGCTTTATGCAGATTCCGGAAGGGATCGACGAGGATCTGCCGTTCAACTAGGTACATAGTTATGACAATTTTTATAGACTCCCGTGAAAAAGCGCGGGCGATAAAAAAGATAATTGAAGAATTTGACCGGCGCGGCGTCAGTCACAAATCAACCAAATTGTGGGTTGGGGATTATCAAAATCTTGACAATCCGCGGCTGATTGTTGACCGGAAACAAAATCTTTCGGAGCTTTGCGCAAATGTATGCCAGGATCATGAGCGCTTCCGGGCAGAGCTTGTCAGAGCGCAGGAAGCCGGAATTCAGCTTGTGATTCTTGTGGAGCATGGCAAAGGCATTGAATCGCTGGAAGATGTGATCTTCTGGGAAAACCCGCGGCGGCACAAGCGCCAGAAGGCTGGCGGCAAGTGGAAGACAGTCGAGACGAAAGCCACGACAGGCGAGACGCTGTACAAAATTCTGGCCACGCTGGCAAGAAAGTACGGCGTGCGCTTTGAATTCTGCGAAAAAGAGGACACAGGCGCGCGGATTTTGGAGTTGCTGACATGACTTCGGAAGAGATCAAAAAAAGCGTATCCATGGCCGATGTGGTGGAGCGGTACGGATTCCGGCTAAACCGGGCGGGATTCATCCACTGTCCTTTCCACCAGGGCGATAAAGGCGCGTCACTCAAAGTCTACAAAGATTCGTTTCACTGCTTCGGCTGCGGCGAAAATGGCGATATCTTCCAGTTCGTCATGCTGATGGATAAATGTGACTTCAAAACGGCGTTTTTGAGCCTTGGTGGAGATTACCCGCATGATTCCAGTAGTAACGGATTCCGTGCGAAAATGGCGCGGTACAAGCGCCAGAAAGAGCGCGAGCGCAAAGAGGCAGAAGAGGCGCGGCAGCAGTCAGCGCGTGATCTGAACAAAATGTTAATTGATATTTATTCCGATGCCGTCCGGCGGGCGCCGGTGTATTCGGATGCATGGGTGGATTCCTACAACGCCCTGCAGTATCAGATTTACCTTCACAGCGTCCGTGAAAAAATCCCATATGAAAGCGAGGTGATAATTTTTGACACAGGAAGAAATCGATGCAATGGAAGTGGATGATTTTGAAGTCTCGGATACTTATGTGGCCGTTTACGATTTGCCGGATGAGCTGATGCGGGCGGAGATCCTTGCAAAGATGCGCAGGCGTGCGGTGGAGTTAAAATGCGCGACAACTTTTGACAATTTTGTTCGCACGTTCAACCGCCTTTTCAAGCAGGCGCAGCGCGAGGAGCGCGAGCGTCAGCGCAATAACAACACGTCGGTTGTGGTAAATAATCATACGAATTTCAAAGACGCCGAAGGAAGCGACATGCATTGGCCTTGCGGCGTATGGATTGCTACGGAATCCGGAATTGAGATAGACACGGAGCGCGGCACATTCGTCGCCTGCCCGCATCCGATTTACCCGAAGGCGCGGCTGAAAAATCTGGAGACCGGCGAGGAACATGTTGTCCTGGCCTTTAAGCGCCGGGGCAAGTGGCAAGAGTTGACCATAAAAAAATCAGTTGTATCATCTGCCAACAAAATTGTGGCGTTGTCGGACTATGGCATTGCCGTGACTTCCGAAAACGCGAAGTACCTTGTCAGATATTTGTCAGACGTGGAGGCCTACAACGATTTTGAAATCGGAGAGACACTATCAACAAGCAAGCTGGGCTGGCATGGCGCTGACTTTATCCCATACGATACCGAAATCCTTTTTGATGGGAATTCCCGCTTTAAGTCGCTTTTTGCGGCAATCCGGTCAGAAGGGTCATGGCAGACGTGGCTGGATCATATAAAAAAGATCCGCCGGCGCGGCCGGATAGAAGTGGCTATGCTCATGGCTTCCAGTTTCAGCAGCGTACTGATACCGATTATCGGAAATTTGCCGTTTTTTGTAGACCTTTTTGGCGAGACAGAAGGCGGAAAAACCGTCGCGGAAATGGTGGCTGCATCCATCTGGGCGGATCCGAAAGACGCCGCTTATATCGGCGATCTGAAAACCACAGACACAGCCCTGGAAGCGCGCGCGGACATGCTCAACAACTTGCCGATGATTTTAGACGATACATCAAAAACATCCGACAGGGTTCGCAATAACTTCGAGGGAATTGTATACGATCTTTGCTCCGGGAAAGGAAAGACGCGATCCAACAAAGAGTTGGGTATAAATCGTGAAAACCACTGGTCATGCTGCTTCATTACGAATGGAGAGCGGCCTTTGAGCTACTATGTCAACCAGGGCGGCGCGATCAACAGGATTCTGGAAGTCGAGTGCATGCCGGATGTTTTTGAAAATCCGGCAGAAACAGCCGAAACGGTGAAGAAAAACTTTGGCTTTGCGGGGAAATTATTTGTCGAGCATATCAAGACAATGCCACGGGATTCCGTCATGGATCTTTTCAATGGCTTCCGGGCAGAGCTGGCCGATGCCAGCGCGATGCAGAAGCAGATTGACAGCCTTGCGGCGGTGCTTACGGCTGACAGGATAGCCACAGACGCGATTTTTAAGGATGGGATATACATTTCCTTGGATGATGCTAGAAAGTGCCTTATTTCGCATTCTGAGCTGTCTGACAACCAGCGATGCTACGAATATCTGGTTGATAAAGTAGCGATGAACCCGGCGCGCTTTGACCTTTCCACGAACATAGAACACTGGGGGATTACTTCGGAACACGGTGATTACGCAATATTTTTCAATCAGGCGTTCACAAGCGTTTGCGGCGAGGGGAATTATTCAAGGAAATCCTTCCTAAACTGGGCTGATCGGAAAGGGCTGATAGTGACTGATGGCAAAAATCAGACAAAGCAAAAAAAGATTGCCGGGAAAAATTGCCGCTGTGTATGGCTAGTTTTGCCGCAAGAAGATGAATGGAGTGTTACAGATGACCTTGACGTGTTACCGTTCGATTGAAAATATTCCGCAATATTCCGCTATATTCCGCAAAAAATCCAAAAGGTAACAAAGTAACAGTGGTAACAGCCGAAAACCATGCTATATACGTAAAAAAATATGGGGGGGTATGCCAGGTAGCAAGAGTGATAACACACAGCATTTTTATTTTTGCTATATAGGAAAACCTGTTGTTACTTTGTTACTTTGTTACCCGCATAGCTCAACGCCAGTATTTTCAACGGTTTCGGCGTTTCGGCGGAGCATGATATTTTTGATACCTTTTGGTTACCGCATGTTACCAGAAAGGCAGGAGGTGAAAAATGGATGAAAAGAAAACCTATTACAAAATTTATTCCGCAGTCTGGAAATTCCATGCAACGCATATGCGGGCGGCAGATTCTGACCAGTGGTTTGATGATCTTGTCAAAGACGAGGATTTGACCTTCCGGGCATTGGTGAAAGAGTGCGGAAAGCAGTACGCCGATTTTATCGGGCGGATGCTTCTGGCAGCAGAAAAAGAGATTGAAAGAGAATTGAAAGAGAGGCAGGAGGAAAAAGATGACGAATAATTATGATAATTACGATGCCGCGCAGACGGTGTACACATTTATGTACAACTGTATGTTTAAAAAGGATTCGGTAGAATATGTGGCTTAACGAGCGGTCCGCCGAAGGGAAGGAGCTTAGCGAAGATACAGACATTGTGAAACTTATGGTTGAATTTGTAATGTGGGGTGCACGGAGGTTTTTTGATGACTGAACGAGAAAAAATACTGGAAGAGGCGAAACAGATCATATGCAGCGACAGGAATGAACAGTACGGCGAGCCGGAAGATAACTTTGCCTGCATCGCTGCGCTGTGGTCAATTTATCTCGGGATTGATCTGGACGGCTATGATGTCGGGATGCTGATGGTACTTTTCAAGCTCGCCAGGCTGATGTCAGGGAAGTACAAGCGGGATTCCCTGGTGGATCTGATCGGGTATGCGGCATGTGCTGCCGAAGGGAGGAAAGAAAATGAGAGCGATTGATGCAGATGACTTACTGGAAGTAGTAAAACATTTAGAGCAGACAAGCGGAGAGTACGCAGATAGTTTTGTAAATGCCGCGGGGCATCGGTCAATTGAGCTTGACAGACTGAAGGACTATATTGACAACGCGGAAACACTCAAGTGCCCTGTTTGTGGCTCAATTTTAGGGAGTATAAAATGTTCAAACCAAAAGTAAATATTATGTTGGATGAATTTGCATACATGCCGGTTCGGGCGCATGAGACAGATGCGGGGCTGGATCTCCGGACGCCGGAAGATGTGACGATCCAGCCGGGCGGGGCAGCCGTGATTGATACCGGCGTTCACATACAGATCCCGGCCGGGTACTATGGCAAGCTAGAAAGCAAGTCCGGGTTAAACGTCAAGTATGGGATTGTTTCAAAAGGCGGCGTAATTGATTCCGGTTACACCGGTTCCATTAATGTAGTGCTTTATAATGACGGACTCGAGCCGTATGACTTCCATGCAGGCGATAAAATTGTACAGCTTTTAATTATTCCATGCATGATTCCGGAGCTGGTGGAAGTCACAGGATTTCCGGATACAGACAGGGGTGCAAATGGCTTTGGAAGTTCTGGGAGGTAGCGAATGAGTTCAGCAAGTGAAAGTAAATATATAAAAAATGTCTGGCGCACAGAGTTTCCAAAGGCGGGAGGTACTTTCTACATAAAAGATATTCCGGACGCAAAGCCATGCCCGCTATGCGGATGCAAATACATAGGCCTTCTGGGATACAAACCAATAACACCAGCAGCCGCCGCCATAGAGTATCGGATGATTTGCGAGGGCTGCGGTGAGCGGACGGCATACGGGCAGACGCCGGAAGAGGCGGTGAAGCTTTGGAACGCCAGGAAGCACACAGCGGATCATGGCATGTTAGAGAAGCAGTTGACAGCTAAAACGGTTGACGGCGAAGGGCTTATGCGTCTAGCGGAAAGGGTTGCAGAAAGCCTGTTGCAAGAATTCAAAGGCATGTATATCGCAGAGCTGAAAGCCACAGACATCAGCAACCGGATGAGCTTCCGTGCGCAGAGGATGGCGGCGGCGCGGCGATTTAAGAATCATCCGTTGGTAGAATTCACAGAGCTAGACGCGGATGCCGTGATTGAGTCAACGAAGAAAAGGTGTAGACATGAATTCGAAAAGCTTACTGTTCGACGTGAGGAATTCACTCCACGAAATCAAAATCAAACAGGCGGAGTTAGACAACATCAGGCTATGCCTGCTGCCGAAGGGGATCCGCTATGATACGGATCCCGTGCAGACATCACCGACGGACCCACTGCTGACCATGGTGGAGCGCATGGAGCCAGTCGAAAAGAAAATTCAAGACTCTATCGCGGAGATATACGGAAAGTATGAAGCTGCCTATGATCTGGTGGAAGGTGTCAAGGACCCGGAGCAAAGGCAGGTACTGCATCTGTATTTCCTATCAGGGAACAAGTACAGCTTAGAGCAGATAGGCCGGATCATGTGCATGTCAAGACGCACGGTGTACCGCCGTTATAAAGACGGCCTGGAGTCCTTGCCGTGAAAGTTGGCACTATTTGGCACTATGGTTTGCGTTATTATGATATTGGTAAAAAATAACAAATCCCAAACGGGAAGCTGTTATTGGCGCCTGGCATCAACTCTGTATGATGTGTTGTTTCGTTCCAGCATGCGGAGAGCTGGCTAAATACTATAGCACACTATGGGCGCAAGCCCATGCATTCGCTGCTTTAGGACTGGTATTGTCCCGGCCTAAGCTTATATGTACCCTGGCATCACTGCAAGATGCTGGGGTATTTTTATGCCCTGGCATCCAGAAAGACGGGGCGGTGTAGGAGGATGGCAGAATGGGAGCGAACCCGCGGTATCAGAACGGGAATCTAAGGCGGAAGAACCGGGCAAGGTTGAAAGCAATCGGCGGGCCTTGCGGGATCTGTGGCGGAAGGCTCGGGCCAATTCATTACGACGAGCCGAGTGATTCAAAGCATCCATTATCCTTTGTGATTGATGAGATCAAGCCCGTAAGCCGATGGCGCGAGTTCGGATATCCGTCAGCAAGAGCAGCAGCAGAAGACTGGAATAACTTGCAGCCAGCGCATTATTGTTGCAACGCCGCGAAGGGCGCCCGGACGGTATTGCCCGGAAAAAGTGCGAAAAAAAGCGCGCTTGTAAATATTTCAGACGGTGACTGGTGACAAGTTTCCTGCTGCCTGCCTTCGGGGTGGGGAGGGTACCCCCTAGGGGTACAGAGGCGCGATCACCTTCCCAGCGCCGACTTACACGAGCGGATTTTTGAAATAACTGGTAGGAGATTTTTTCGAATGGTGAAGCACGGAACAAGATCCATGTATACACATTACGGATGTAGGTGCGAAGCGTGCTGCATGGCAGAGCACCAGCAATATTTGAAGCGCAAAGAATCAAAGAGCAGGAAAAGAACAAGAAGTAAGTGGGGCGAGATCCCGCCAGGAGACCCGAGCAGCAAAGAAGAAAGAAGACGTGAAGCGCAGCGAAAATACAATAAAAGAAGGTACATTGAATTCAAATCAAGGCCATCAGAACATACGAGGCCTATATCTTGGGTTGAAATAGCAAAAAAACACGGAATGAAATGTGCTATTTGCGGATGCATTGTTGATCCAGATGACACGTGGATAGGCGATGACGGGCGGAAGCGCTACGGGAGGAAATACCCGACCGTTGATCACATTATTCCGCTAAAACTCGGCGGCGCAGATAAATTTAGCAACGTTCAACTTGCTTGCAAACATTGCAATTCATCAAAAGGCGCAAAAGCGCAATGAGATCACGCGAGGAAAAAAATATGGACTTTCCCGACCTTAATTTTGACCTAAATTTAGACCTGTTTGCGGATCCGCCAGAGCCGACGGAAAAAGAGTATATCCGGGCGGCACGGATCCCGTACAAGCCGGTATGCTACAAAAACGCGCAGGAAATGGCGGAAGATCTGGACATCACAAAGGATTATTTTTGTATGGTGTCCGGATCTTTTATATTTGGAGATATTTTTGAAGCCTTAATAGATAAGGCAGGCCTTCATGTCAAGAAGATGTACATAAGCACGCTGGGAATGTCAGAAGAAAATGTCGATTCACTGGTTAATCTAGTGGAATATTTAGGCGTTGAAGAATTAAATTTGATCGTTTCCAGTTATTTTGTAGGAGTTGAGCGGAAAGGGTTGATTCCGTATCTGATTCGCGAATTTTCCGGCCTTCCGGTCAAGGTGGCCGTTGTTGGGAGCCATGCGAAAATCGCACTGATTGACTACGGCGAAAACCGGATTGTTATACACGGTTCGGCAAATCTTTCCAGCAGCAGGAATTTGGAGACGTTTTTTATTACACATGATCCGGATGTATATGATTTTGTTGAAAAAATCTATTCCGGAATTATGGAGAAATATCTTGTCATTGACGGAGAAAAGAATCTGACAATTTTTTCAAACAACAAAGACAATAGATCACAGAACCTGTGGAAGAACATAAAGGAGATGCTGAGCGATGGCAAAGAAGGCTAGTTCTGGCGGAACAGGATCCGGGAAAAACAGCAAGGGCGGCGGCGCGAAATCGAGACGTTCAAATTACAAAAAACAAAAAAAATCCTCAAAGGTGTCAGATAAAGCCTGGAAAAAGATGGAGTCAATTCTTAATGGGACATCAAAAAGTCAAGAAATACCGTGGGATTGACAAGCAGGGATAGTGTGGTGGGTGTATGGAAAATAAAAGTAAAGACCTTGCCGGAATTGCAAAAGATTTTGGCCGGTCAAAAGTCAAAAGCAAAGAGTATTCCGATAAGCTGGAAGAATTCGGATTCCAGCCGGATGAAATCACAAATAACGCCATTATTGTCGCGTCGATTTTCTCGAATGCAGCACAAGGAGACATGGCAGCCATCGAAAAATGGCAGGAGCTGACGCAGGAAGACGTAAAACAGGAGGCTGACCAGATTGCCGACATTCTTAGCAGAAGAAAATCTAACGGGAAGCCAAACGCCGTCCGCAAGAATCGCGCCTAGTTACGACGACACGGACGGCCATGACGCGGCAGACATCCTAGCGGCCGCCGGGCTGATAGTTGATCCATGGCAGGAAAATGTCATGTGCGACTGGATGGGGCGCACGACTTCCGGAATCTGGGCGGCACCGACTTGCGGCCTGGCAGTTCCGAGGCAGAACGGGAAAACGTTGAACGTTTCCGGCAGGTCAGCCGCGGGAATGGTCATGTTGGGAGACCGAGTGGTTTACACAGCGCACCTGCAGAAGACGGCTACAGAGACATTCGAGGAACTTAGAGGGCTTTTTGAGACAAAGGCGCTAAGCAAGTACGTCAAAGACATAAAATCTGCGATAGGGCGAGAAAAAATCATTCTTTTTAACGGCGGAAGAATCGTGTTCGTTGCCAGGACAAGGAACGGCGGCCGTGGCCTACACGGTGACTGCTTAATTTTTGACGAGGCGCAGGAGCTGACAAGCGAACAGCAAGCGTCTTTTCTTCCGGCAATATCCGCCTCACAGAATCCGCAAACAATTTATTTAGGGACACCACCGGACGAGAACTGCGACGGTGGTGTTTTTCGTGGAATTCGTGACAAGGCACTTGGCGGAAAGTCGAAGGCCACTTCTTGGACAGAATTTTCAGTCAAAGAGATTGGAGATGTGACAGATAAAAAGCGGTGGGCGGCCACAAATCCAGCCCTAGGCAGAAGGATCCTTCTGACAACCATTCAATCAGAATGCGAACAGATGGACGCAGACACCTTTGCCCGGGAACGTCTCGGATGGTGGAGCGAGGTCAGGCAGTCAGAAGAATACGCCATTCCAAAAGATTTATGGATGGCATGTGCTTCCGAAGATAAAAAACCGGAAGGCAAAACAGCGTACGGCGTGAAGTTCTCGCTTGACGGATCCGCCGTCGCGCTGTGCGGGGCTGTCTGCCCAAAGGATCAGCCTGCCAGAATATCACTGATAAAACAGGCGAACACAGGGCAAGGTCTACAGTGGTTGGCGGATTGGCTGAACCAGAGAAGCAAAAAGGCTTCATGCGTAGTCATTGACGGGAAAAACCATGTGGACTATTTGATTGAAAAGATTGAAAAAACATGGAATTTCAAAGACTCAATTATAACGCCTTCCGGCAAACACGTAGTTGCGGCCGCCAGCCAGCTGATAAACGAACTGACGGAAAAAACCGTAACTTGGTATAAATTCCAGGAAGAATTGTCAGAGAGCGCAACAACGTCAACCAAACGTCAGATATCTGGCGGCTGGGGATTCGGCGGAGAAAACTCCATAGCCATAGAAGCCGCCGCCCTGGCATTGTGGGGCGCGAGAAACAGTAGAAGAGACCCGACAAAAAGAATGAGGATCGGCTAATGAGAAATTTTGCATTCGGCCGCGTGGACGGCCTGCCGGAAGAAGAGCAGGAGAAGCTCAACCGGCTAAAATACATTTACGATTATCACCGGTATCCGAACAAGGTGAAAGCCCATTATTACGATGGAGACATAAGGCTGAGCGAGGTGAATTTAGGCATCGCACTTCCGGCAAATCTTAGAAAGTTAAAAATCGGATGCGCGTGGGGAACAAACACGGTTGACGTTCTGGCCAGAAGATCCATGTTTGATGGATTTGTGGCAGACGATGGCGGTGCGTCGGAACTCATGGCGCGGATCGTTGACAGGAATAATTTGATTCCGGAGTATCTGAAAGCCTGCCAGGACGAATTGAAATACGGGTGTTCCTTTGCTTCCGTCAGCGGCACAACCGGAGCGGCGCGGATCCGCTTCATATCACCGGAATGCGCCGCAGCAGCTTGGGATGAAAAGAACGGAAGAATCGGCTACGCGTTCGCGTTCGAGGATTTGCGGGATGATGAAAGCAATAAAGACTGGATCCCGGAATATGTAAATTTGTATACAGATACAGACACATGGGAATTGCACCGCATTGGAGGAAGATGGTTTGCACAGCGCTATCCGCACAAGTTCGGAGCTCCGATGATTGAGCCTCTAATCTGGAATGCCACAAGCTCAAAACCTTTCGGGCAGTCGCGGCTGAAAAAGCCAATCCGATCACTGATTCAGGGGTACATCCGGACGGTAGCAAATGCCACCATAGGACTTGAATTCGCCACTAGCCCGCAGAAATATCTGCTCGGTGTAACTGATGATATGTACGATTCAGTTATTGACAATAAGTTCAGGCAATACGTCGGGAGCATCCTGACAGCGACGCAGAATCCAGAGACAGGTCAGAATCCAGCATTCGGGCAGTTACAGCAGGGCAACATTGAACCGCATATACAGATGATGCGGCTTCTTGCCACGCAGTTTTCTGCGGCCACAGGGCTTCCGGTGACGGATACCGGCGTCATCAATGACGCGAACCCGGCAAGCTCTGACGCCATCACGGCACAAACTAAGACGCTTGTGGCCATGGCGGAGCGGCTGAACCAGGAAAACGGCGAGAGGCTAAACAGCATCGCTAGAATGGCGCAGGCAGTTGAGCTGAACACTACGCCGGATTCCTTGCCGGAAGAAAACAAAAACGTAATTGCGCACTTCAAGAATCCTTCAATGCCATCTGTGGCTGTGACTGCAGACGCCGCCATAAAAATAGCGTCGGTGCGGGAAGGGTTTTCAGAAACAGATGTTTTCCTTGAAATGCTAGGTTTTGACCAGGCGGACATCAGGAGAATTAAAGCACAGGAACAGCGGACGCGGGGAATCGCGCTGCTGAATGAGGAAATTGCATAGATGGCAAAAAAAGAAAGCTACAAAGAATTTGTTGAAAAGTTCAAGCCAAAAAAGACAACAGACGATTGCTATACGCCTGATTTGATCTATGAGGCAGTGGCCGGATATGTGGCAGATCACTACGGGCTTGACCGGAATAATTTTATACGTCCGTTCTGGCCGGGCGGAGATTATGAAAAAGAAGACTACACAGGGAAAATCGTTGTTGATAATCCGCCGTTTTCAATTCTTGCAAAAATAAGAAGGTTTTATCTGGAAAACGGAATAAAATATTTCCTTTTCGCTCCAGCACTAACGATATTTTCCGCCACGATTGAAGACACAGCGGTTTTTGCCGGAGGGAAATTAGAATACGAAAACGGTGCAAAGGTAAGAACGGCATTTTGTACAAATTTAGAGCCAGACACATTATGCCGGACAGCTCCGGAGCTGCAGAGAAGGATAAGCGAGGCAAAGGAGAAGATATCCGAAGAGCAAAAAAAGAAGTTTCCAAAATATCAATATCCAGATAATGTCATTTATGCCGCTAAAGTCGGGACGCTTGCGGATCACGGCGTGAGCTTCCGCGTTCGGAGGGAAAGCGCGCACTTTATCCGGCAGCTTGACGCGCAAAAGAGAAGCAAAAAAACAATTTTTGGCAGTGGTTTTTTGATTTCATCAAAAGCGGCAGCAGAAAAAGCGGCAGCAGAAAAAGCGGCAGCAGAAAAAGCGGCAGCAGAAAAAGCGGAAGTTTTTGAGCTTTCGGAAGAAGAAAAAGAAATTATAAAACAGCTCGACGCCTCGGAAAGCGTGGTGACCTGATGGAGATCTCTAAGTCATTATGGCAGTCATACATAGAAAAGATGCGAAAGTGCAACAAGGCCGCCTCCGGGCAGATGGTGGAGTACATCCGCAAGCACGGGCTTGACGATGCGCAGGCGGTGATTGAGTACGGATATGCGCTTGCCACGAAATACGGCGAAGGATCCGCCGCGCTGGCCGCGGAGATGTATGACTTAATCGCAAAACTGCAAAAAGTTGCAGTTCCTGCGGCGGAACCCGCCGCAACGGCAACTCTGTCAGAAGCAGGGTCGGCAATTGGCGGAGCGATGAAAAAATCACAGATCCCGGTATATATTGGCGGAGCCGTGGAGCGCCTGGTAAAGCAGGCCGGGGCGGACACCATGATAAAAAATGCGAAGCGTGACGGGGCTATGTGGGCATGGATCCCGTCAGGCGACACATGCGCGTTTTGCCTGACATTGGCATCCCGCGGGTGGCAGCATGCATCTTCCAGCCAGATAAAAGGAGACCACGCGCAACACATTCACGCAAATTGTGATTGTAATTTTTGTATCCGGTTCAATCGGGATCTGGATGTGGCTGGCTATGATCCGGATGAATTGCTTGACAAGTATTACAGCGCTGACGGGATCAGCGCGCAGGACAAAGTTAATTCCTTGCGGCGGATAAACTACGCAGAGAACAAGGACAAAATAAACGCGCAAAAGCGGGCGGCATATGCCGCGAGAAAAGAAGCAAAAGAAGCGACTACTAAACAGTAGTTGCTTTTTTTATTGGCAACGCGTGCCTTAAACGCGGATAAAAATGCACTCATTGGAGGAATAAAGACATGGCAGCAGAAGCAACAGGAGCAGAAGTCAGCACAAACAATAACCCGACTGCAGGGGAAGAGCAGGGCAAAACGTTCACCCAGGAACAGGTTAATTCCATCGTTGAGGAACGGCTTGCGCGGGAATCCAAAAAATACGCGGATTACGAGGAGCTGAAAAACAAGGCGGCAGAGTTTGACAAACAGCAGGAGGCAGAAAAATCCGAACTGCAGAAAGCTACCGAAAAGAGTGAAAAACTCGAGGCCGAACTAAACCAGTTGAAGCACGCGGATGAATTACGCGGGATCCGCTCAAAAGTATCAGAAGAGACCGGAGTACCGGCCACACTTCTGACCGGAGAGGATGAGGACACCTGCAAGAAGCAGGCGGAGGAAATTCTGAAATTCGCAAAACCGGAATACCCGGGGATCAAAAAAACGGAAACAAATACAAAGCCGAAAGCAGGCGGAAGCCCGGATTATATGCGGGAATTCGCAAAAGAGTTTTTCGGTAGATAAAAGTGGAGGAGTAACATATGGCATCTTTAATTACTACAGATTTTAACCTTCCGGCAGAGATGTCTGAAGGCATTTTTAAGAAGGCGCAGACCGGTTCTGCAATTGCGCAGTTGTCCGGCGCAACACCGCAGAAATTCGGAAAGCAGACCGTTATGGTTCTGACTAGCGCGCCGAAAGCGGAAGTTGTTGGAGAGGGCGCAAACAAGGCGCCGACCCCGACCGCGTACACCACAAAAACAGTAAGCCCGATCAAAGTCCAGACTACCATGCGATTCTCGCAGGAAGTTATGTGGGCCGACGAGGATGCGCAGATTGGTGTCCTGCAGGATCTGGCAGAAAATGCAGGGATTGCACTTGCCCGCGCGCTGGATCTTGTAACCATTCACAAAATCAATCCGCTGACCGGAACCGTGTCCAGCCTTGTGACCGAGGGCGTAATTGACGCTACTCAGTCCACAACTCTGAGCGGCACCAAATACGATGCGGCGGTTGAAGCAGCTGCAGGGCTTGTTATCTCTGCGGGATACACTCCTACAGGGATTGCGATGGATCCTACCCTGTCCTTCGGCCTTGCAACCATGCGAGACACAACCGGGCGCCGACTGTATCCGGAATTAGGATACGGCCAGAATGTGACCGCGTTTGAAGGAATGAACGCCGCTGTATCCAGCACAGTATCCGCGCCGGAAGCGAAAACCGCGACCAATCTTCTTGGCATCGTTGGCCAGTTCGACGCGATCCGCTGGGGCGTCCAGAGAGACATCGCCGCGCATCTGATTGAGTACGGCGATCCGGACGGCCTGGGCGACCTGCAGAGAGCTAACCAGGTGGCAATCCGTGCGGAAATCGTTTACGGCATCGGCATCATGGATATGGCTGCGTTCGCGAAAATCGTGAAGGCAGGAGCCTAATGCGATATCGCTATAATCCGACCGGGACAATCGTGGAGTCTGACAGCGCGTTAGACTCCATTTTATTTTCACCGGCAGACGTTCCGGAAGAAAAAGAAAAACCGGTGAAAAAAGCACCAGCGAAAAAGGCAACAGGGCGGGTGAAAAAAACATGTACGCAGAAGTCGCAGAAGTAGAAGCGGGATTCCGGACGCTAACAGCCGATGAACGGAACATTTGCCAGAAGATGTTGGAAGAGGCCGACGTAATTATTGACGCATACGGAGCTGGGGCGGCTATTGGCAGGAAAAAGCTTGTATCCTGCCGCATGGTACGCCGGGCGCTTGGAGACGGCGACAGCGACAGTACGTTCCCTATTGGAGCGACGCAGGGCAGCATGTCGGCGCTTGGGTATTCCCAGTCATGGCAGTATTCTGGCGGAGGTTCTGGCGAGCTTTATCTTTCAAAGCTCGAAAAGAAACTTCTCGGAGTTGGCGAGAAAATCGGCGCAAGAAGCCCATTGGAGGATTTGACCGATGATTAAAGGTATCCAGGTAAAAATCTACGTGAAAAAGCAGACAGGCGCGGATCCGTTTGGCGCGCCAGTTTTTGAGGAGACCGCAGAGACCGTTGAAAATGTCCTTGTTTATCCGGCAAGCGCGGACGATGTGGTAAACAGCACGTCCTTGTATGGGCGAAAAGCCGTATACACGCTTGGAATTCCAAAAAGCGACTCTCACAACTGGGAGAACGCAAAAATTGAATTTTTTGGCGATACCTGGCGGAGTTTTGGCATACCGCTGAAAGGCATAGACAGCATGATTCCGGGGAAGTGGAATCAGAAAGCGATGGTTGAGCGTTATGAGTAGGGCAAGGGTAAAAATTAAGTTGAACCGTTCCGGCGTTCGCGATCTCCTGAAAGCGCCGGAAATTACAGACAGGTGCAGACAGAAGGCAGAACAGATTGCGGGGATTTGCGGAGAAGGATATATAACCGAAAGCGCCGTTTTCCCGGAACGTATCGGATCAGTGGTAAAAACTGACAGCCCGAAAGCGTATTACAGCGAGTTGAAGCATAACAGGCTTCTAAAAGCGCTTGGAGAGGTTACGGAATGATCGAAACAACATTGCGGAATTATCTTGCCAAAGCGCTGTCAGCCCCTGTGTATTTAGAACTTCCGGAGAACCCGCCAGATACATTCGTTTTGCTGGAACGAACTGGCGGAGGCGGCACCGATCATGTCAAGCGGGCGACGTTCGCCATAAAGTCATACGCCGGAAGCATGTACGCGGCGGCTGCTTTGAATGAGCTTGTGAAAGATGCGCTTGCATCATTTGGCTGGAATGAGTCTGACATAAGCGGCGTCAAGCTTAATTCTGATTACAATTTCACAGACACAACTACAAAAAAATACCGGTATCAAGCGGTATTCGAAATTAAATATTACGAGGAGGGCTAAAAATGGCTACAAACGTTTCAGCTGATAACGTAAGCACGGGCGCGCCGAAAGTTGGCGGCGCCGTTTTTTATGCGCCGGTCGGCACAGCTCTGCCAACGGACGCGAAGACACCACTCGACGAGGCATTTCTTTCTGTTGGGTACATTTCGGAGGATGGAGTAACTTTTTCCGAGTCCCGTGAAAGCCAGGACTTTAAGGAATGGGGCGGATCAATTGTCGGAACGCAGCAGACCGAAAAGAAGGACACAGTAAAATTCAAAATGATTGAAATTTTGAATGTGAACGCCTTAAAGGCTGCATATGGCACAAAAAACGTGACCGGGGACCTGACCGCCGGAATGACTGTTGACCACACCAACAGCGAGCCGGAGGAACTGTCCTGGGTGTTTGAGATGGTAATGCACGGCGGAATCCTGAAAAGAACAGTAATTCCGAAGGCGAAAATTACGGAGCTGGGCGACGTGAATTACAAATTGGAAGACCTGGCAGGGCTTGAAACAACCATGCAGGCGCTTTACGTTGGCAATTCGAGCCACAAAGATTACTACCTTAAGCCTACGGCGTAAATCGGGAGGAATTAAATGATTACAGGAGAGACAAAAGACGGATTCAAATTCGAAATTGAAGATGCCGCCATGGATGATATGGAGCTGCTGGAAGCCCTGAAGGACTTTAGCAGGAACGATGACCTTTCTGCAGTGCCCGAAATCTTTGAACGGCTTCTTGGCGCCGATCAGAAGAAAGAACTGTATGAATTTGTGCGCGATCCGGAAACAGGGCGCGTCCGTGCGACAAAGGCTAGCGAGATTTTAACGGAGATTTTCGACATTGCGAACGAAGCGGAGGACACCGGCTTAAAAAACTGTTAGTCCTTGCGTCGATGCTTGCGGCGGATCCGGATGCACTGCTGTGTGATCTGGCAGAAACATATCGTATTTACGATTTTCACGCGCTTCCGGTTCGGCTGCTTGCCACACTTGCGGCAGGATTAAAGGCAGACGCAAGGATAAATAAAAAAATATCTGGAATTAAATACGATCTAAACACTTTGATGCTGGCGGCAATTGCCGACAGGCTGACAGTGCTGCAGTGGATCATCATTCAGATGTCTGGCGCAGACGCCGGGCGGATGCCGGATTCAATTCTGGACCAGCTCATTTCTGGCCAGAGCGTCAAGATTTCAAACAACATGGCGTTTTCCAGCGGCGCGGAGTACGAAGCGGCCAGAGAAAAAATATTAAGTGGAGGAGGTGACGGCGATGCCTGATGTAGCGCAGGCATATGTGCAGATCATCCCGACAACGCGCGGGATTGGATCACAGCTGAATAAGGGCCTCGGGGAAGAGTTCGGGCCGGTGAGCGAAAAAACCGGAAAAGATTCCGGAAAGAAAATCGGCGGCGGGTTGAAGGCGACGCTTCTAAAGACCGTTGGTGGAATTGCCATCGGCGCGGCTGTTGCCAAAGGAATTTCGACGGCGATCAATCAGGGCGGGAAGCTGCAGCAGTCCATAGGCGGCGTTGAAACGCTTTTCAAAAAGTCGGCGCCGGTTGTAGAAGCCAATGCCAGGAAGGCGTTCCGTACAGCCGGGATGTCAGCTAACGACTACATGGAGAACGTCAATAGCTTTGCGGCGTCTCTTGTGCATTCCACTGGTGGCAATACAAAGCAGGCCGCAGGCCTCGCTGACACGGCCATGAAGGATATGTCTGACAACGCTAACAAGATGGGTACTGACCTAACTTCGGTTACACAGACATACCAGTCGTTAGCGCGCGGTAACTACGCAATGCTGGACAACTTGAAGCTAGGGTATGGTGGAACAAAGTCAGAGATGCAGCGCCTGATGAAGGACGCTGAAAAGCTGACCGGCGAGCATTACACTGTCGGAGATTTCGGCGATACGGTGAAAGCGATCCACGCAATACAAGGGTCACTTGGGATTACCGGAACAACGGCAAAAGAAGCGTCCACAACGCTTGAAGGCTCTTTCAACCAAATGAAAGCGTCCGCGCTTGATTTCATGGGCAATTTGGCCATTGGTAAGAACGTAGGCCAGTCGTTCTTGAACATGTTGAAATCGGCGTTAAACTTTGTTTTTAACAACTTCCTGCCGCTCTTGCTGAACACGATCACAAGCCTCGCGAAGCTCGCGACGAAAGGATTGAAAAGCCTAATTGATGGGAGCGGAGGGAAAGCCTTTGACGGCTTAGGCGCTAAAATTGTGTCATGGCTAAAGCAGAATATCGTTCCATTCATGGGAGCGCTGGGCGAATTGGGCCTTGTGTTGCTTCAAGCGATCTGGAAAGGCCTGCAGATAGCTCTTCCAAAACTTGGCGGGCTAATCCTAAAAGGTTTGGCGGCGGCGTTCACAGCGGCAATAAACGGGTTGAAATCACTTCTTGTCGTGATCCTTCAGGCGCTTTTATTCCCGTTCACATCCGTTGCAAAACTTGCTGTTGCGGCGTTTGGTGGAATTAAAAAAGGCGTTGTCTCGGTTGTTAAGGCAATGGTAAATGCGGTCAAGAAGGCATTTTCCGGCCTGCAGAAAGTCGTTTCGACAATCTGGAAGGGCATCAAAACGGCGATCACGCTTCCATTCAAAGGCGCACAGCGAGTTGCGAGCGTTACGGCGCGGGCAATCAAAACGGCCGTTTCACTGGCGTTCCGCGGATTGCAGACAGTGGTCCGGGCGGTATGGGCTGCGATCAAGCGTTTTATTGTTACGCCGTTCAAAGCTGCATATTCCACTGTAAGATCAGTAGCCAGCCATATCCGGTCCGCAGTATCTACCGCATTCGGAGCAGTCAAAAGTACAGTATCCAGAATTTGGAATTCGATCAAAACTGCCATTACGCATCCGATCAGTGCGGCATACAGCACCTTGAGCGGGATCTTTGGAAGGATCCGCTCTCTGTTCTCGAACGTATTTAAGTTAAATCTTAAAATTCCGAGAGTCAGCCTTGACGGAGGCAAAGCCCCGTGGGGCATTGCCGGGAAAGGGCGTCTCCCGCATTTCTCTGTTAGCTGGGCGGCACGCGGCGGTATCCTCGACGGAGCTACTCTAGTGGGAGCCGGTGAAGCCGGGAAAGAAGCCATTGTACCACTGGAAAGGAATACCGGCTGGATGAACACGCTGGCGGATAAAGTCGCGGCGCGTTCTGCCAATACCGGCGGAAACACCGTTGTTATAAACATGACGGTAAACGGCGCGGACGATCCGGAAGAGTGGGGCAGACGTTTAACCAGAGAGATCCAGAGGCAGTACAGAATGGCGTAAAGGGTTTTTGATAAATGGCGACAAAAAAAAGAACTACAAAAAAACCGCATCACCTTGGAATTTCAAGAAATGGTATGCACTTTACCTTTTCTTGGAAAATCGGCGACAAGGACTACGGAGAAGGCCAGCTGTTGCAGTGGCGCATCAACGGCATGGGCAAAGGTAAGTGGTACTCCATCGCGATCGGGAAGACAGCGACGCAAAAAACGCTGACTTCCCTGACTTCCGCCGGGTTCTATCCATACACGAACAGACGTTTGAATTGGATAGAATTCCGTGTGCGCGGGCGGCGCAAGAATTTTTCTGAAACAAGGAAAGTAAAAAAGAAAAAAGTCACAACAACGTATGTAAGTAAGTGGTCTCCATGGGAGACATACACACTTTCGATTGCGGAGCCGTGGCAGACGGGCGCAATCTCTGTCGAAGTGGATTCATCTGTCAATAACAAGGCAACGTTCACTTGGTCGGAAAACAAATCCGATACGGACAACCGGCCAACAGCTTCATGTAACTATCAAACAACAACAGTAAAAAACATCTGGACAACTGACGGGAGCAAGTACGGCGGATACACTTTGGATGGTGGCGGAACATCCGCGACATTCACTGAGGACTCAGCGGCAATGACAGGGACAAGTCTGACAAGGTTTGTCCGGACTAGCCAGCGCGGCGCTTCCGGGCGTTCCGCTTTCCGTTACGCGTATCACACATACGCGATGCCGCGTTCGCCTGTGGTTACTTCCGCCAGGACGGCGGAGACTGACAAAGGCAGGAACACAACAATACGTTGGAGCCAGTCGGCAAGCGCGGCGTATCCGGTCGATACAATGTCGGCACAATACGCCATAGAAACGCCAGAATCGGACATGTCCTGCCCTTCCGGGGCATCCTGGAATGACGCGCTTACAATGGCGTGGCGGGCAAATCTAAACGGCTGCGAATTCAACTCAACCACAGAGGTAGGGCAGGATAAATGCATGTGGGTCAAAGTTTCGGCCAAACATGACAACAATGTGGCATACAGCGAGCCGTATTTGGTTGAAAAAGGCAAGCTAAAAGCGCCGACGCTAACATCCGGGACGGCCACAAGTTCAACCAAAATAGCGGTTTCGGCGACCAACAACTCGGAGATTTCCGGCGTTTGGCTGGAAGCATATATAAAGTTGGCGTCAGATCCATCGCGGCCGATATATCTAGGAAAATTCACCGGCGATTCTGCAGAATTTACTGTTTCAGACATTTCCGGCGAATCCACCTATCAGGTCGGCGTAATGGCCAACAATGGCCAGATGAAGTCCGACATTGTTTGGACTGAAAATAGTGCAATATCGCTCCCGCCGTCTTCCGTCAGCGCGGAGGCAACAGCGGCCGATACGGTAAAATTGACATGGAATTGGCCATGGAAGGCAGCAGATCAGGCAGTTATTTCATGGGCGGATCATGCAGACGCCTGGGAGTCTACCGAGGAACCTTCCAGCTATACAGTGGATCATAAAGCGCTTTCATGGTCGGTTGGCGGCCTGGACGAGGATAAAAAGTATTATTTTCGCGTCAGATTGGCAAAAACCAGTGGGGATACAGCGGTGTATTCCAATTGGTCTGAAATTGTGTCCGTAAATATCGCATCCATGCCAGCGCTGCCCGTTCTGGCAGTGTCAAACAAGGTTATAATCCCCGGCGAAAGCATATCGTTTTCCGTCGGGTCCACAGGCGCGGGCGATTTTTATGCGGAAATTGCCGAAAAGCACGGCGACGCAGAATACACTCCAATTATTGGCGGATCCGCTTCCAGCAGCCTGACTATAACCATGGAACAAATAAACAAGCTGTATGCGCAGCTTGAAAAAACGGATTATTGCTGGACAGTAGGGAGTGAGCACACATTCTGCACAAGGATTACCGGGTCCGGCGGTCAGTCTACCGGGTGGAGTGATCCCGTAACTGTAAAAGTTGTTTATGCGCCAGAAATAATTACACTGTCAGCATCCACAAAAACGGTTGAGATTGCCAGCGAGGACGAAAACGGCACATCACTGACGGAATCCGTTCAGGCGATCACGGAACTTCCTGTGTCGGTCACAATACAGCCAGCGGGAGGCGGGTTAACGTTTCTGATTGCGTTAAAGCGGTATAGAGACGTTTTTGCCATGCGGCCGGATGAACAGAGGGAGCAGAACTATAAGGACGAAATAATAGCCGTTAGGACGGCGGAGCCATTTACTGGAGCGCAGACATTCAGTTTTGATTTGCCTGACTTGCTCGGAACGATGAACGACGGCGGGTGGTTTTATTTTTCCGTTTCGGCTTCCGACGTTTACGGTCATACAACCGTACGTCAGACAGACCCTTTTCTTGTCAAATGGGATCAGCAGCCGATAGCGCCGGGCGCAACGCTCGCTTTTGACGATGACCGACTTGCGGCGAAAATCTCTGTCACAAAGCCGGAAGGCGCTGAAGAAACTGACACCGTAGATATCTACCGGCTGTCTGCAGATAAGCCCGTGCAGGTGATCGAGGGTGGCACATACGGCGCCACCTATGTAGACCCATTCCCGGCATTCGGAGAGTCCGGCGGATACCGTGTGGTGTCCGTGTCAAAATATGGCGATTACATCGCTGCAGACAGTACCGTGGCGTGGATCGACGCGAAAGACGAAGCGCTTGACGTGGAGGAATTAGCGATTGATTTTGATGGATACCGAGTGATGCTGCCGTTTGATCTTAAATTGTCAAACAGTTGGGCGAAAGACTTCAAGCGCACTGCATACCTTGGCGGATCCGTGCAAGGAGACTGGAATCCGGGCGTTACGCGGGATTTGTCAGCAGAAACAACCACTCTTGACGTGGATATTGACGATCAGCAAACACAGAAGCTCATGCGGATACTTGCCGACTATGCCGGGATTTGCCATGTTCGGACACCGGAAGGCAGCAGTTTCGCGGCGGATGTGCAGGTTTCGGAAGATCGGGACTGTGACACGCCGGGAATTGTAAAATTCAAACTGACGATAAGCAAAGTTGATCCGGAAGGAATGGAAGGAATGACATTGACGGAGTGGGAAACTTTGGAGGATGGCGCATGATTGATTGGAGCAAAGGTTTTTCGGCGTCTTACACCATTGCGATTGTTGACCCGCTGACATGGGCGGACCGGTCAGAGATGGAATTTACAGACGGAAGCATTGACCGAGATTCAACGGCAGATCTGCTGGAATCAGCAAGCATAACAGTTACAGATGATTCTCTTTCTGGAGAAAAATGGGTCAGAGTTTATCTTCTGGCAAAACAGGGCGGGAGCGCAGAGCGTGTCCCGCTTTTTACTGGGATTACGTCAGCGCCGGAACGGGAGCTTGACGGCATCCGGGAAACCTGGAAGGCAGAGTGCTACTCTGTGCTTAAACCGGCTGACGATGTGCTTCTGGCCAGAGGATATTATGCCCCGGCTGGATCCAGCGCGGATCTTGTCAAAGACTTGCTTTCAGTAAGTCCGGCGCCGTTCTCGGTGTCCGGATCACCGCCAGCACTGTCAAGTGATATTGTGGCGGAAAGCGGAGAATCCCGCCTGTCTCTAGCCAAAAAGGTGGTTGACGCCATCGGCTGGCGGTTGTCAATCCATGGAGACGGATCCATTCATTTGATGGAACCGGGCGCAAGCCCGGCGGAGCGGTTCGGCGTTGAAAAAAACGACGTGTTGGAACCGGATGTAAAGGACAAAACGGACTGGTATAACTGCCCGAACGTCTTCCGGGCAGTGGACGACGATGCCGGGACAGCCGTAGCCCGTGACGATGATCCGGACAGCAAATTTTCAACTGCTTCAAGAGGACGGGAAATCTGGATGGAGGATTCCAGCGTGGAACTTTCCGGCAACGAGACGATTGCAGAATACGCGATGCGGCGGTTGAAAGAAGAGCAGACCCCGGCGCGAGAAATCAGCTATAACAGGCGGTTTTTCCCGGGCGTTCGTGTCGGCGACATTGTTGCGCTGGATTATCCGCGGCACAAGCTATCCGGGAATTTCAGAGTGGCAAAACAGACGCTGGAATTATCTTATGGATGCAAGACGGCCGAAACGGTCAATGAGGTGTAATAGATGGACGAACTAAAAGCATTGGCAGAAGCCATAGTGAAAAACACAAAAAAGAATAAAACAAATGCTTATGAGACGCTTGCCACCGTATTAAGGCTTGACGGCGAAAATGTGTATGTCCACATTGACGGAGGCGCGCCAGAGACGCCAGCGACCGCAACGATGGCTTGCAAAGAAGGCGACACCGTACGTATTCATGTGGAAGGCGGCAAGGCGTGGGTCATCGGCAATGTATCCGCCCCGGCTACGGACGACACCGCCGCAAACACGGCGCATAAAGCGGCGGATACAGCGCAGGCGACAGCAGAAGACAGCGCAAAAACAGCAACAAACTTCGTGACCGAGAAAGGCACCGGCGGCCAGATCCTTGTCCATCCGGAAGGTGATACAAAAA
>OCTW013389274.1_pt1 | contig 31285 bp, 26 predicted proteins | sample 1539671 | NCBI WGS metagenome assembly OCTW01 (sample SAMN02144230, study PRJEB22623) | gut metagenome | biome: sheep rumen | host: Ovis aries | place: New Zealand | reverse complement strand
TCCGCTATAACTAATCGGTTCGCGTTCGCGGGCGATGACATCAATCGTAGTCTGGCCGTTGTCAAACACCATCAGTTGATATGTGATGAAGTCCTCGTCGTTGTCGGTTACAAACTCCACCAGCGTTCTGCCCTTGCTGTCCTTGAACGATTGGTAGCGCTTGATGGGAGCTGTAAAGTTATACCCCTTGCCACCGCCATACGGCACGCTGTAAGCCCGTCCGAAGTAGGGTAGGTACGACACCACAGTATCGCCCCTTACCTCCAGCGAATAGTCGCTCGCCACGTTTCTGCCGATGTCCCTTTTGGGATACATCATCTGGATGTCGACCGTATAGTGTCTGGTTTTCAGTGCGTTCTCCACAGCCAGTGCCCGCTCAGCCTGCTGTGCCGCTGTCAGCGTTCCGCAGGCTCCCAGCACCATTACGGCACATAGGAAAAAGATGCTGCTACACATCCACAGCATCTTTCCTAAATGTCTTTCTTTGTTTGGAAATATCCGTCCCATGCGTCCTTCGTTTTTTTGTCACACCATGTCAGACACGGCGTGACAAAATCAGTCAGAATGTTACGAGAGGAAGCCCAGCAGGGCGCCGGCAGCCACGGCAGAGCCGATGACTCCAGCCACGTTGGGACCCATGGCGTGCATGAGCAGGAAGTTGTGGCGGTCGTACTCCAGGCCGAGGTTGTTAGAGATGCGGGCAGCCATAGGAACGGCGCTCACACCGGCATTGCCAATCAGCGGGTTCAACTTCTTGTCCTTCGGCAGGAAGACGTTCATCAGCTTCACGAACAGCACGCCGCTCATGGTGGCGATGATGAAGGCTCCGGCTCCGATGGCGAAGATGTAGATAGTGTTCATCGTAAGGAACTCAGAGGCTTGTGTGGAGCAGCCTACCGTCAGACCTAATAGCATGACGACGATATCGTTCAGCGCTGCACCGGCAGTCTTGGCGAGACGGGTGGTCTTACCGCTCTCCTTCAGCAGGTTGCCGAAGAACAGCATGCCGAGCAGGGGCAAGCCGGAGGGTACGATGAATGTGGTGAGCAACAGTCCCACGATGGGGAACAGGATGCGTTCGGTCTGTGATACCTCGCGGGCAGGCTTCATCTTGATGAGGCGCTCTTTCTTGGTGGTCAGCAGACGCATCAAAGGCGGCTGGATGAGCGGTACCAAGGCCATGTAGCTATAGGCACACACAGCGATGGCTCCCATCAGGTTGGGCGACAGCTTGCTACTGAGGAAGATGGCCGTAGGTCCGTCGGCACCACCGATGATGGCGATACCGGCAGCCTGATTGGGCTCGAAGCCTAAAGCCAGGGCGAACATATAGGCGCCAAAGATACCAAACTGTGCTGCGGCACCGATGAGCATCAGCTTCGGATTAGCCAGTAGGGCCGAGAAGTCGGTCATGGCACCAATGCCCAGGAAGATGAGCGGCGGATACCAGCCCTGACGCACACCCTGATAGAAGATGTTCAGCACGGAGTTGTCCTCGTAGAGGCCGATTTCCAGTCCTGCATCGGCACGGAAGGGGATGTTGCCGAGGATGATACCCAGTCCGATGGGTACGAGCAGCAGGGGCTCGAAGTCCTTCTTGATGGCCAGCCAGATGAAGAAAGCTCCTACTGCTATCATGATGAGATTGCCTGCCGTCACGTTGGCAAAGCCCGTGTAGGTTAGGAACTCATTGAGGTTGTCTATGATAAATTGCCACATAATTGTCAATTTTCAATTATCAATTATCAATTTAGCCGATGGTCAACATAACGGCACCTTCCATGACAGAGTCGCCGGGATTGACGAGGATAGAGGTGACGGTACCGGCATACTCAGCCTCGATGTTGTTCTGCATCTTCATGGCTTCCAGCACGATGACGACGTCGCCCACGCCTACTGTGTCGCCCACCTTCACATTGATGGCGTTGATGGTGCCTGGCAGGGGAGCCTTCACGGGATTGCCAGCACCGGCGGGAGCAGCAGGCTGTGCGGCCTGGGGCTTGGCAGCGGGTGCGGGCTGTGCTGCAGGCTGTGCGGGAGCAGCAGGAGCTACTGAAGCCGTGAGCTTGGCAGCTGCCAAGGCAGGGTGCTTAGCGGCATTGATGGGTTTCTGCATCTCAATCTCGAACGGGATGCCGTTGACGTTTACATGGGCAATCTTGCCTTCTACTGCGGCGATTTCTACCTCGTAGTCTACGCCTTGTACTTTATACTTATATGTTTTCATTGTTTAATGTAGTTCTGGGGTTGTGGGAATGGTGGGAGCGTTGTGCTTGGTGGGGATGAAAGCTTCGTGCAGATGCGTCATCTGACTGTATTCATCGTCCCATCCGGTGTCTTTAGGTTTGATGGTGATGACACCGCTTTCCACATCGTGGATGTCGTCCTCGTACTGGCGCAGGGCCAAACCGATGACGGCCATGTAGACCTCGCGGTCGATACCCTTGGTGTCGAAGCCTTCTTTTAGCATAACACCGGTCTTGTGACCTACCTCCATCGTCATCTCCACCGTCTTGGTGATGGGCTTGATGGGTTGCTTGTTTGCCACCATCTTAGCGGTGTCCATGTGGCGCATCAGCATGCCGAAGAGTGTGAAGGTAATCCACAGCAGTGCCAGACAGCTGAATACGATGCCCATGGCCATGATAGCCATGCCGAAGCCGTACGGGTCTTCGCGCTTGAACTTGGCAACCTTCGACTCGCTGACAACCGTCTGGTTCTGGATGCCCGGCGTTACGCGGTCGGCGCTCTTCGTCTCCCAGTCGGCAGCATTGCCGTTGTTGGCTACACGGGCAAACGACTGGTCGGCCTTCAAGACGGGAACCGTGACAGAGTCGATGAGTTGGGTGGCATTACCATTGTAGATGGCAATCCACAGGGGCTTGGTGCCATCAGCAGGTACGGTGAGGTGCATAGCTCCCTTGGCAGGCGAGCTGTTCAGATGGAATACCACGAGCTGGCGGGCCTTGAGTTCCGTGCGGCTGTCGCCGTTGGGAATCTGGCTCATGCGCTTCACGCGTTCGGGCACGCTCATCTTTTTGTCGAGTACGGAACGGTCGGTGGTGATGTACATACCCCGAATGTTGTAGGTAGAGTGCGAGATGTTGGCAATCTCCACCCACGCCTGACGTTCTCCGTATTCGTCAATCAGGCTTGTCTCGTTCTGTGTCATCACCTCGTTGAGCTTGATGCTGGCGTCCATCTGGGCAAACATCGGCTGCGTGGCAATGGTTAGGAGCAAGCCTAACATGAATCCGAATTTTTTCATTTGTTTTGTGTTATGTTTGTGTATTATTATTTTTTGATGGGTCTTATGGGGCTAATTGGCCTAATGGGCCTAATGGGGCTTATGGGCCAGTTAGCCACAGCAGATGAGCACGATGAGCTGAGCGGTGAAGATGCGCAGGAACATAGACAACGGGTAGACCGTTGAGTAGCCCACCGCCGGAGCCTCCTTCGAGCAGATGCTGTTAGCATACGCCAGGGCAGGGGGATCGGTGTATGTACCGGCTATCATACCTGCCAGGGTGAAGTAGTTGAGTCTGTACTTCATGCGGGCAATGGGGCCGACGATGAGGATGGGGATGATGGTGATGAGGAAACCCGTGAGGACATACAACAGTCCGTCGCCGTCCACCACCGTGTTGACGAATCCTGCTCCAGCCTTAATGCCTACGGAGGCCAGGAAGAGCACCAGACCGATTTCGCGCAACATCATGTTGGCCGATGTCGACGTATAGGTGACGAGGTGTATCTTGTAGCCGTAGCGGCCAATGAGGATGGCGATGATCAGCGGTCCTCCGGCGATACCTAACTTCAAGGGAACCGGCATGCCGGGAATGGCAAAGGGCAGCGAGCCGAAGACGATACCCATGATGATGCCTACGAAGATGGTGGCAATGTTAGGCGCATTCAGACGGCGTATGCTATTACCCATCTTGTTAGCTACACGGTCGACAGCATCCTCAGGGCCTACCACCATGATGCGGTCGCCTACCTGCAGCGGCAGGGAAGCAGAGGCAAAAAGATCCATGCCGTGGCGCGTGACACGAGTGACGTTGACGCCATGAACACTCGAGAAATGCATGGAGGCCAGCGTCTTGCCGTTGATTTCAGGGTTGGTAATCAGGATGCGCTTGGACACCAGAGGCTGGTCCTGCTGCTCGAAGTCAATGTCAATCTTCGGACCGATGAAGGCCACGATGGCCTCGTAGTCGGCCTCGGCACAGACAATGAGCATCTGGTCGCCTATGTGGAATACCGTCTTGCTGTTAGGAATGGACAATTCGCCGTCGTGAACAATGCGAGATACCACGAAGTCGCGGTTCAGGAAGTCGTGTACCTGCAACAAGGTCTTGCCCTCCAGGTATTTGTTCGTAACCTCAAGGTGCATTTTGTAAGGCTTCTTGTTGGCGCTGGTCTCGTCCATGGCTTGCAGCAGAGCCTCGTCCTTCTCTAATTTAATATTGCATATATACCTTATTAATATAGTAGCACCGATAATACCCAAGACACCCAAGGGGTAGGCACAGGCATAGGCCGAGGCAATCTGCGGGGCGTTCTGTCCGAAGACAGACCCCAAGGCCTCGTTGGCAGCACCCAGACCCGGTGTGTTGGTGACGGCACCGTAAAGCGTACCCACCATCATCGGAAGATTGGTGATGTCGCGTGTGTCGAAGAAGGTGTAGTAGCAGGCAAACATGACCAGGATGTTAAGCGCAATGGCTGACGTGGCCAGTGCGTTGAGCTTGATACCCTGGGTGCCGAAGCTCTCGAAGAAGCCCGGTCCTACCTGCAAACCAATCATGAACACAAAGAGAATCAGCCCGAAGTCCTGAACGAACGTCAGTATTGGGGTGGGGGCGGTAAAACCTATATGGCCAGCCACAATACCAGCGAATAGTACGAATGTAACGCCCAGCGAAATACCGCCAATCTTTATTTTACCGAGGTAGACACCTGCGGCGATGACGACGGCATAAAGCAGGGCAATGTGCGCCACAGAATCAGTTGTGGTGAACAAATCCTTTAACCATTGAAATGAGTCCATACCTATTTTCTTTCTTTTGGGGTGCAAAATTACGAAATAATTGCGCAACTCAAGCAATTTTGTGCAACTATTTTTCATAAATATAAAATATTTATTAAATTCTTCGCCAACTCAAAATAAATGATTACCTTTGCACAATGTTTTCAAGACGAGCTTAAAACACTTATATAATAAATACATTAAAAACATTTATGGCAAACAAAGAAAAACTCTTCAGCGAGTTTCAGGCGCCTACCACTCAAGAGTGGTTGGACAAGATTGAAGTGGACCTGAAAGGTGCCGACTTCCAGAAGCGACTCGTGTGGAGAACCAATGAAGGGTTCAATGTACAGCCCTTCTATCGCCGTGAGGACCTGAAGGATCTCAAGGCCGTGAACTCGCTGCCCGGCGAATTCCCCTATGTACGTGGTAACAAGAAAGACAACAACCTGTGGTTCGTGCGCCAGGATATCGTCGTCGACGATGCCAAGGCTGCCAATGCCAAGGCGCTGGACATCCTGAACAAGGGTGTTGACTCGCTGGGATTCAAGATTTCTGGCAAGGATGTCAGCAAGGAGTTCATTGCCACGTTGCTGGACGGCATCGAGCCCCAGTGTGTGGAACTGAACTTCAAGACCTGTCAGCGTCATTGCGTAGAACTGGCCGAAGTGCTGGTGGCTTACTTCAAGGGTAAGAACTGTCCGCTGGCTGAGCTGAAGGGAAGCATCGACTTCGACCCCATCAGCAGGATGATGTGCAAGGGCAAGGATGTTACTGCCGTGCTGGAGCAGGCTAAGCCCCTCATCGAGGCACTGAAGGAACTGCCTGGCTATCGTTGCATCAACGTCAACAGTGTAGCTTTGAACAATGCCGGTGCCTATATCTATCAGGAGTTAGGCTATGCCCTGGCTTGGGGTGCTGAGTACCTGAATGTGCTCACCGAGGCTGGCGTCAGTGCTTGCGATGCTGCCAAGCGCATCAAGTTTAATATGGGCGTTTCCGAGAACTACTTCATGGAGATTGCCAAGTTCCGTGCCGCTCGTATGCTGTGGGCACAGATTGTCCGTCAGTTTGTCGGTGACGAGGCTCTGAACTGCACCTGCTCTCAGATGCATGTCTGTGCCATCACCTCTGAATATAACCAGACCCTGTTCGACAGCTACGTCAACCTGCTGCGCTCGCAGACAGAGACGATGTCGGCAGCTTTGGCCAACGTTGACTCTATCGTGGTCACTCCGTTCGACAAGCCTTACGAGCAGCCGACAGAGTTTGCCGAGCGTATTGCCCGCAATCAGCAGTTGCTGCTGAAGGAAGAGGCTCACTTCGACAAGCTCGTCGACGTGGCCGGTGGCTCTTATACCATTGAGCATCTTACTGATGCCATCGCTAAGGAAGGCTGGAAGCTGTTCCTCGCCGTCGAGGAGGCTGGTGGTTTCCTGGCCGAGGTGCTGAAGGGCAACATCGTCAACGCTATCAACGCTTCTAACGACAAGCGTCACGCCGCTGCTGCTACCCGTAAGGAGTTCATCTTGGGTACCAACCAGTTCCCCAACTTCACGGAGACCAGCGAGGGCAAAGAACCTATGACTGGCTGTTGCTGCTGCGCCTCAGGTCACGAGGCCGGCGAAATGCCTCAGCTCAACAAGGAGCGTCTGGCTTCAGAGTTCGAGACCCTGCGTCTCGCTACCGAGAAGGCTAAGAAACAGCCTATTGCCTTCATGTTGACCATCGGCAATCTGGCTATGCGTCAGGCTCGCGCCCAGTTCTCTTGCAACTTCCTTGCCGCCGCTGGCTACAAGGTGATGGACAACCTCGGCTTCAAGACTGTCGAGGAGGGTGTCGATGCCGCTCTGAAGGCTAACGCCGACATCGTAGTCATCTGCTCTTCAGATGAAGAGTATGCTGAGTACGCCATCCCTGCCTTCCAGTATCTCAATGGTCGCGCCATGTTCATTGTGGCTGGTGCTCCCGCTTGCTCGGAAGACCTCAAGGCTGCCGGTATTGAGAACTTCATTCATGTTAAGTCTAACCAGCTCGAAACGCTCCGTGCGTACAATGCTAAACTCGGAATCTAATTATGGCACGTAAGAATTTTAAAGATATTGATATCTACGCTGGCATTCAACAGAAGAATGGTCAGCAGTGGCAGCAGGAGAATGGCATCAGCGCTAACTGGCGTACGCCCGAGCAGATTGACATTCAGCCTGTTTATACCAAAGAAGACCTGGAGGGTATGGAGCATCTCGACTTCGCAGCCGGTATTCCTCCTTATCTCCGTGGTCCGTATTCTATGATGTACCCCTTCCGTCCGTGGACTATCCGCCAGTATGCCGGATTCTCTACCGCCGAGGAGTCAAATGCTTTCTATCGTCGTAATCTGGCATCCGGTCAGAAGGGTCTTTCTGTAGCTTTCGACCTGCCGACACACCGTGGTTACGACCCTGATAACGCTCGTGTTGTGGGTGATGTGGGTAAGGCTGGCGTGTCTATCTGCAATGAGGAGAACATGAAGGTGCTCTTCAGCGGTATCCCCTTGAACAAGATGTCTGTGTCAATGACCATGAACGGTGCCGTGCTGCCTATCCTGGCATTCTACATCGTGGCAGGTCTGGAGCAGGGCGCTCAACTCGAGGAGATGGCTGGTACCATTCAGAACGATATTCTGAAGGAGTTCATGGTGCGTAACACCTATATCTATCCGCCCGCATTCTCGATGAAGATTATCGCTGATATCTTCGAATATACTTCTCAGAAGATGCCTAAGTTCAACAGCATCTCTATCTCTGGTTATCACATGCAGGAGGCTGGTGCAACTGCTGACATCGAGTTGGCATACACCTTGGCTGATGGTATGGACTACCTGCGTACTGGTGTCAATGCTGGTATTGATGTGGATGCCTTTGCTCCTCGTCTCTCGTTCTTCTGGGCAATCGGTATGAACCACTTTATGGAGATTGCCAAGATGCGTGCAGGCCGTCTGCTGTGGGCTAAGATTGTGAAGAGCTTCGGTGCCAAGAACCCGAAGTCGCTCGCTCTGCGTACCCACTCTCAGACCTCTGGTTGGTCACTCACCGAGCAGGACCCCTTCAACAACGTAGGTCGTACCTGTATCGAGGCAATGGCTGCCGTGCTGGGTCACACTCAGTCGCTGCATACCAACGCTCTCGACGAGGCCATCGCTCTGCCTACCGACTTCTCGGCTCGTATCGCCCGTAACACTCAGATCTACATCCAGAACGAGACCAAGGTGTGCAAGCAGATTGACCCGTGGGCAGGTTCTTACTATGTGGAGACCCTCACCAACGAGTTGGTTCACAAGGCTTGGGAGCACATCCAGGAGATTGAGAAACTGGGTGGTATGGCTAAGGCCATCGAGACCGGTCTGCCCAAGATGCGTATCGAGGAGGCTGCAGCCCGTACTCAGGCTCGTATCGACTCTGGTGTTCAGACGATTGTCGGTACCAACAAGTATCGCTTGGAGCATGAGGATCCCATCGACATTCTCGAGGTCGACAACACCGCTGTTCGCAAGCAGCAGGAGGAAAACCTCAAGGAGGTGAAGGCTCATCGCGACGAGGCTGCTTGTCAGGCTGCCCTGAAGGCCATTACGGATTGTGTCCGCGACTTCAAGGAAGGCCGCAAGAGCGAGAACAACCTGCTTGACCTGGCTGTCAAGGCTGCTCAGCTGCGTTGTACCTTGGGTGAGATTTCAGATGCCTGCGAAAAGATTGTAGGTCGTTATAAAGCAGTAATCAGAACCATTTCAGGCGTGTATAGTTCAGAATCAAAGAACGACAAGGACTTCGAGTTGGCTTGCAAGCTGACAGACGAGTTCGCCAAGCGTGAGGGTCGCCGTCCCCGCATCTTCGTTGCCAAGATGGGTCAGGACGGTCACGACCGTGGTGCCAAGGTAGTGGCAACAGGTTATGCCGACTGTGGCTTCGACGTGGATATGGGACCGCTGTTCCAGACTCCTGCTGAGGCTGCCCGTGAGGCTGTTGAGAACGATGTGCATATCGTTGGTGCCTCGTCGCTGGCTGCCGGTCACAAGACGCTCATTCCGCAGCTGATTGAAGAGTTGAAGAAACTGGGTCGTGAGGACATCATGGTGATTGCCGGTGGTGTCATTCCTGCTCAGGACTACGACTTCCTGTACAAGGCAGGCGTAGCAGCTATCTTCGGTCCTGGCACTTCTGTGGCCAAGGCTGCTGTCGAGATGATGAAGATTCTGCTCGGCGAAGAGTAATTGAGTAATTGTCAGAAAGGTGGAGGGACTGTTTGCCCTCCACCTTTTATTTTTAATACTACAAGCTAAACGATGGAAACGATCAACGAGGTGTTTGTGCAGGTGAGTTCATTCCTGTGGGGATGGCCTATGATTATCTTGTTGTTGGGAACGCATGTGTTCCTGACGTTCCGTTTGGGTATTCCCCAGCGTAAGATTTTTACCGGTATCCGTATGTCCCTTCAGAAGGATCATGGCGCAACGGGTGATGTCAGTCAGTTCGGTGCTCTGTCAACTGCCTTGGCAGCAACTATTGGTACGGGTAACATCGTCGGCGTGGCTACAGCCGTGGCACTGGGTGGTCCCGGTGCTGTGCTATGGTGCTGGCTGACGGGTATCTTTGGCATGTCCACCAAGTACGCCGAAGCGCTGCTGGCCGTCAAGTATCGTGTCCAGGCTCCCGACGGTCACTACTATGGCGGTCCGATGTATGCCTTGGAGCGCGGACTGGGCATGAAGTGGCTTGCCATGTTGTTTGCCATCTTCACCGCCCTGGCATCGTTTGGTATCGGTTGTACCGTCCAGGCTAACAGTATTGCCCTGCTGGCCAAAGAGACCTTTGGCGTTCCTACGTGGATTGTCGGCATCTTCGTCTGTGTCCTAACGGCCTGTGTCATCCTGGGTGGCGTGAAGGCCATCGCCAAGGTATGCACCGTCCTGGTGCCCTTCATGGCTGCGCTCTATGTCTTAGGATGCATCGCCATCCTCTGCATGAATGGCAACTATGTGTGGCCCGCCATTCAGCTCATCGTCCAGTCGGCCTTCAACCCCTCTGCTGCCGGTGGCGGCTTCGTAGGGGCTACCGTCATGATGGCCGCCCGCTATGGTATTGCCCGCGGCCTGTTCTCCAACGAGAGTGGTATGGGTTCGGCACCCATCGTCGCTGCCGCTGCCCAGACCCGCAACCCCGTCCGCCAGGCGCTGGTCAGCAGCACCGGCACCTTCTGGGATACCGTCATCATCTGTGCCCTGACGGGTATCGTGCTCGTCAGCAGCATCCTGGCGTATCCCGAGATAACCTATGACGACGGTGCGGCGCTCACCAAGGTAGCCTTCTCCAAGATACCCTACATCGGTGCACCGCTGCTCACCTTTGGCATCCTGACCTTTGCCTTCAGCACCATCCTTGGGTGGAGCTACTATGGCGAGAGTGCCGTCAACTACATCGAGAAGCGCAAGACCAATCGCTTCTATCGCATCCTTTACATCGTCTTTCTGTTCTTTGGCAGCATCATCAACCTCGACGTCATCTGGAACATTGCCGACTGCATGAATGCCCTGATGGCAATACCGAACCTTGTGGCACTGCTGTTGCTTAGCGGCGTTGCCGCCAAGGAGACGCGCCACTATCTATGGTCCAACCATCTGGACGACGATATGGAAAAAGAGGAGAAGAAGTAGAAATTTCTTCTCTCTTAATTTTTTTTAATAGTTTCACTGATTGTCTTGTTCAAGATAATTGTTATATTTGCAGTATTCAAACCTATTATAAATAATTCAAATAATTACTAGCTATGAACACAAGAATCAATACTGCCATTTCTGCGCTAATGTTGTTAGTAGCATTTTTTCTGCTAAGTTCTTTCTGTCGTTTAGACGAGTGTAATGACAATTCAATCGTGGGCAAATGGGCTGCTGTAACTACTGAGGAGTACAATTCGTCCAATGTTTTACAGTCAAAGGAAACTCCTCAAGGTTCATACTGGGAAATCAGCGAAAAAACCATCACTGTTCGTGACAAGAACGACGAGTTAGATGGCGTTCCTCTTTCCTATTCTATGAAAGATAAGACAATTATTCTGGATAAATTGTCCCTGACCTATACTGTACGTGAGCTGACGGAGAGTAAACTTGTGGTTCAATCCTCGCAATTAGGCGATATGTATGTTGTTATTACATTCAAGAAAGTGAAGTAAGCATGATGCATCGCACAATTGTTTTGGCATTATTGTTGGCTTTGTCACTTGTTGGCAAGGGCCAAACCAAATATGAACAGTTTATCAAGGCTGCCAAGAAAGGTGATCCGGAGGCGCAATATCAGATAGGACAGTGCTATGAACGAGGTGGCAGGGGAGTAGAGAAAGACCTGAACTTGGCTTTCGAATGGTTCTCAAAGGCTGCCAGTCAAGGGTTAGCAAAGGCTCAGTGCGACCTTGGCGTTTTTTATGCCAGAGGCTTAGGCGTGGTCGTTGACAATAGCAAGGCTGTCTATTGGTTTCGACAGGCTGCGGAACAGAACTACACCACAGCACAATTCAGTCTGGGCTATTGTTATCATTATGGGCAGGGCGTGGAAAAAGACTTGAAACAGGCTTGCTATTGGTATCGGAAAGCGGCAGAAGGCGACAATACTATTGCACAGGTTAATCTGGCAGTGTGCTATGTGAGTGGACTGGGCGTCGAACAGGATTTTAAGCAAGCAGCCTATTGGTATCAGCGGGCAGCAGAGCTGGGCGACAGACGTGCACAAGAAAATATTGCAGACTTTTATCTGCTGGGTAAAGGTGTTGATAAGGATATCTCGCAGGCAGCCTACTGGTATGAGAAGGCTGCGGAGAATGGTTCAGCCTATGGTCAGGTTAGAATCGGTATCTGCTATGAAAAAGGTTTGGGTGTCCTCAAGGATACTAATAAAGCCATTTATTGGTACGAGAAGTCCGCATCGAAAGGAAATAGAAAAGCAAAGGAAAATCTGGCCAGACTAAAAGGAGAGTAGCAATTAAAACGTAGATCGCAATGAGAAGACAATGGGTAATCATCGCCCTGATAATATGCAGCACGTTAAGTGCTGCTGCTCAGGAGGGCTTTGCAAAGTTTTATGAAGCAGCAAAAAAAGGTGATGCAAAGGCACAAAATGAGATAGGATTATGTTACGACCAAGGAGTAGGAGTAGCAAAGGATGCACAACAGGCTTTTCTGTGGTACAGCAAGTCTGCAGCACAGAATTATCCCACAGCGCAATATAATGTCGGAGTGTGCTATTACTATGGGCGTGGGGTCGCACTCAGTTATGAAGATGCGGTCTCCTGGTATCGTAAAGCTGCAAATCAAGGGTTTGCGCAAGCTCAGTACAATTTGGGTATTTGTTACATGAACGGTCAAGGTGTGACGCAAAATTACACACAGGCTCTCTATTGGTATCTACAGGCTGGAAAGCAGGATTTGCCCATTGCGAATTATAATGCCGGCATGGTCTACTATAATGGCTGGGGCGTGGACAAGGATGTATCGAAAGCGTTTGCTCTTTTCCAGAAGGCGGCAGACAAAGGATATGTGCCGGCTTATAACAATCTGGGCGTTTGCTATAAGGCTGGTGAAGGAGTTCATCAGAATGATGAGCAAGCAGCATATTGGTATCAGAAGGCTGCTGACCATAATGATGCTATAGCTCAAGACAATCTCGCTATGTGTTATGTTACAGGCCAAGGTGTAAAGCAGGACTTCGCTCAGGCAGTTTATTGGCTTGAAAAGTCGGTCGCAGGAGGTTATGAACCTGCCAAAGGGCATTTGGCGGAGACCAGGGAGAAGATGCGGAATCAAGACAATCCGGTCGTTCCTCAAAAGAAAACGGCTACTAGTACAACTCAAGGTACTAAGTTTAACAGATATATTACTGCGGCCCAAAATGGTGATGCTGCGGCCCAAAATTCCATAGGTGTATGCTATTTCGACGGAAACGGTGTGGAGAAAGACGAAGAAAAAGCTGTATATTGGTTTAGGAAATCAGCTGAACAAGGTCATGCTCATGCACAATATAATTTAGGCCTTCGCCATTATTATGGTCAGGGTGTGGAGCAAGACTATAAGAAAGCCATGCAATGGTTTCAGAAAGCCGCTAATCAAGGGCTGTCCAGCGCTATGAACAATATTGGTGTGCTTTACAAAAATGGACTTGGCGTAGAGAAAGACTATACACAGGCTATTGCCTGGTTCAAGAAAGCAGCTGATAAGGGAAATAAGAAGGCCAAGGAGAATCTGGAAAAAACAAAGATTCAGAAGGCAGAGGAAAAGTTGACTAACGTTTCCGATGTTGACGTGTTGATACCACAAAGTGACAATCCCAATAGCAATAAGTTCACTTTTGCCGTTATCATTGGCAATGAAACCTATGCTAATGAGGCCGATGTGCCTTATGCTGAAAACGACGCTCTTGTATTCAAGGAGTACGTGGAGAAAACGCTTGGCGTACCTGAAAAACAAATTCGGGTGTTGGCAAATGCTACACTTAATAATATCCGTTCTGCTGTGCGCTGGCTTAAACAGGCTATGAGTATCTGTGGTGGAAAGGGTAGGGTGATATTCTATTATGCTGGTCATGGTATTCCCGATGAAGAAACCAATGCCGCTTATTTGTTACCTGCTGACGGTATCGGGAGTGACATAGAATCTGCTTATTCTCTAAAGACCCTTTATGCTGAGCTCGGCAAAATGGATGCTGATAGAATTACCGTATTCCTGGATGCATGTTTCAGTGGAACTAAGCGTGAAGGCGGCATGTTGGCATCAGCTCGTGGCGTAGCTCTTAAAGCAAAGGAGCAAGCCCCTGAAGGAAAGATGGTCGTCTTTACTGCTGCTCAAGGTAGTGAAACGGCTTATCCTTATAAAGAGAAACGTCATGGCATGTTTACATATTACCTGCTCAAGAAACTGCAAGAGACACGAGGTACTGTCTCCTTGGGCGAATTAGGAACCTATTTGACTGACGAAGTGAAGCGCCAGTCTTTCATAGAGAACGATAAAATGCAGACTCCTACAGTAATATCATCTCCGGCTATAGGTGCAAACTGGGGAAAATTACAGCTGAAGTAACTTGTCGTGGAAGATAAATCAGGTAGCGTAGGCCTTTTACTTCTTCTTGGGCTGGGTGAGTTTTAAAATCTGCGCGGCGAGGGCGTTGAACCATGAGTAGATGCGCGGATGGTAAATGTATAGCTTGTAAAGGCTGTTGTTGAGAAGGGAAATCTCGTCGCTGACGACGGCATATACGATTTTTGTCTTCATAGGCAGTGTTGCTCTCCTTATTTGAACTTCACACCCATGTTGTAGAGGATGAAGCTATAGATGTCGGCTTGTTCCTCCAAGATCTTTGCCAGGGGCTTGCCACTGCCGTGACCAGCCTTCGTGTCGATGCGGATGAGGACGGGAGGCAGTGGGTCTTGATGCTGCTGTTGAGTGGCCGTCTGGCACTCCTGCAGCGTGGCGGCAAACTTAAACGAGTGGGCAGGTACCACGCGGTCGTCGTGGTCGGCGGTGGTGACGAGGGTGGCAGGGTAGGCGACGCCGGGCCTCAGGTTGTGAAGCGGTGAGTAACCCTTCAGATATTCGAACATCTCTTTCGAATCCTCGCTGGTACCGTAGTCAGAGGCCCAGTTCCAGCCAATAGTAAACTTATGATAGCGCAGCATGTCCATCACACCCACTTGTGGAATGGCTACACGGAAGAGGTCCGGGCGCTGTGTCATACAGGCTCCGACGAGCAGTCCTCCGTTCGAACCGCCCACGATGGCTATATGATTCTTAGAGGTATAGCCCTTGCTGATAAGGTGTTCAGCAGCGCTGATGAAGTCGTCGAACACGTTCTGCTTCTGCATCTTTGTACCGGCCACGTGCCACTCCTCACCATACTCGCTGCCACCGCGAAGATTCACCTGTGCATAGATGCCTCCCTGCTCCAGGAACGGAATGCGCATGGCGGAGAAGCCAGGTCCCAGCGGAATGTTGAAACCGCCGTAGCCATAGAGGAAGACGGGATTCTTTCCGTTACGCTTCAGTCCTTTCTTATAAGTAATAAACATAGGTACGCGCGTACCGTCTTTACTGTTAAAGAATATCTGCTCGGCCACATAGTCCTGCTGACGGAACTTGACGTTCGGCTGGGCATAGAGCGTGCTCGTGTTCTTGGCGATGTCGTAGCGATAGATGGTGCCGGGCATGGTGAACGACGTGAAGGTGTAGAAGCACTCCTCGCCCTTCTCGTCGCCGGTAAAGCCAATACTGCCCACCATCGGCAGTTTGACCTCATGACGCATCTTGCCGTCCAGTCCGTAGACAAAAGCATGGTCGCTGGCATCCTGATTATAGGTTAGAATCATTTGGCAGTTAATCACATCCACGCCAGCCAGCACGTCCTTCTGCTCAGGTATCAGCACCTGCCAGTTGTTGAGGCCGGGATTATGAATGTCTGCCGTCATGATACGGCCTTTCGGAGCACCATAGTTGGTATAGATGTATATTTTGTCATCTTCGTCATAGATGGGACTGTACTGATAGTCCATGTTGTCCGTAAGCTGGATGAACTGTGAGTCCTTCTGACGCAGGTCGCGAACAAACAGATTGTTGCCAGCACCTGCGCCGGCCTCCAGGAGATACATGATGGTCTCTTCCTCATTGACGCTCACCATATAGAAGCGCTTGGGCTGGGTGGGATTCTGATAGAACAGCACGTCCTCAGACTGCGGAGTGCCCATCTTGTGATAGTAAATCTTCATGCCTTCGTTGACGTTCGAGAACTCCTTGCCCTCTGCCGGACGGTCGTACGTAGAGTAGTAGAAACCATCGCCCCTCCAGGCTGCTCCCGAGAATTTGGCCCACTCAATATGGTCTTGAGTCAGCTGTCCCGTCTTCAAATCCATCACGTAGAACTCCTGCCAGTCGCTGCCTGAACGCGAAATGCTGTACGCCATCCATCGTCCGTTATGCGAGAAATAAGTACCCTTCAGGGCTACCGTTCCGTCCGTACTCAACGTGTTGGGGTCAAGGAAGACGCGCGGCTCACCGCCCAGTTCGTCCATCTGGTACATGACATACTGGTTCTGCAGACCGTTGTTCTTATAGAAGTACCACTTGCCGTGACGCTTGCGCGGCGCGCCGATTTTCTCATAGTTGGCCAACTCTGTCAGGCGTTTCAGCAGTTTCTGGCGGAAGGGGATACGAGCGAGGTAATTGCTTGTCACCTTGTTCTCGGCCTCCACCCATGCAGCGGTCTGTGCTGAGGTGTCGTTCTCTAACCAGCGGTAGGGGTCAGCCACCTGGACGCCGAAATAGGTATCAACAGTCTGGTCCTTGTGGGCCTTGGGATAGTGCAGAACCTGTGCCTGCATAGTTATGGCAGTAGTCATTACGATAGCCGATAATAGGGTTTTCTTCGTCATAATTCATGTTCGTTAGTTTTCGCCGACAAAGATACAAAATAAATAAGAGAAACAAAAACAAAATGATAGTTTTGTTTGCAGAGTTGTTTTTTCTTTGTACCTTTGCAGGCATAAAAGTCTTCTGTCTATGAGTAACGTAAAGCGAATCGTACTGACGGGCGGACCGTGTGCAGGCAAGACGACGGCACTGGTGCGCATCATTGAGCATTTCTCCAATCTGGGTTTCAAGGTGTTTACCGTACCCGAAGTTCCCACCATGTACAGTCAGGGCGGCTGGAGCTACCTGACGCCTAACAAGCAGCTCTACTACGAGGGCGAGAAGGCCATCCTCGAGACCCAGCTGGCGCTGGAAGACTCCTTTATGCGACTGGCAGAGGTCTGCACTAAGCCCACCTTCGTCGTCTGCGACCGCGGTACGCTGGACATCTCAGCGTATATCGACAAGGCCATGTGGAACGACATCACTGGCAAGTGCGGTACATCGACCAACGAACTGCGCGAGCGCTACGATGCCGTGCTACACCTGGTGAGTGCCGCAGACGGTGCGGAGCAGTACTATACTGTTGCCACCAACTCCGCCCGCTACGAGCAGGCCAACGAGGAGGGACTGCAGCTGGCCCGCGACCTGGACAAGAAGGTCAACAAGGCATGGAGCGGCCATCCTCATCTGCGCGTTATCAACAACCACGACGACTTCGACACCAAACTGAACCGCGTCATCCTGGAGATTAGCAATGTCTTGGGACTGCCGCAGCCCGTTACCGAGGAGCGTGTCTACAGGATAGAGCTCACTGGCGACCTGCCCGAGTGCATCGAGAGCGAGATAACCCAAACCTATCTCGTGGCAGATCCCGACTGCGAGGTGCGCCTGCGCCGTCGCTCATGGGGTGGGGAAGTGGTCAACGTCCACAAGACCAAAAAACGCGTATCTCCCACCGAGGTGCTGGAAACCGAACGCCAAGTATCGAACGCACTGTACGAGTCGCTCCTGCAGCAGGCTGACCCCTACCGCTCGACCATCCGCAAGACGCGTCGCTCGTTCATCTGGAAGGGACAGTATTTCGAGATAGACTTCTTCCATGCTCCCGTCGACAACCTCATGATCCTGCAGACCAAGGGTGTTGCCGAGCAAGAGGATGTCAACTTCCCGCCCTTCATCAAGGTCATCGAAGACATCACGGGCAAGAAGGAGTACTACAACTACAACATCGCCCTCAGACACTAAAAATTAAAGTAACAAAAACATATTACAAAGATGAAACGAAAACTTTTCTTACTGGTTGGTGCGCTGGTGCTGGCCGTGACGGCTCATGCCCAGTGGCGAGTCGGGGCAACCATTGGTACCACAGCCAACCATTACCGCATGGATCGTCAGTATATGTCGGACTATCATTACAACGACCGCTGGGGCATCACCATGGGTGTCACCGGACAGTATGACTTCAACTCCTGGCTGGGTGTCCGTGCTGATCTGAACTGGACCCAGAAGAACTATCGCGTCCAGCGCGACCGAGTGACGATGGATTACAAGTACACCAACAACTACCTGTTGCTGCCCGTCATGGCATCGTTCAGCTTTGGTGGGCAGAAGGTGCGTGGCTTCTGCAATGTGGGTGTCTATGGCGGCTACTGGCTATCGAGCAACTATAGCGGCACAGACTATAACGCCATAGCCCAGGCTTCCTTCGATGTCAAGGGACATGTCGACTTCGACTCCGACCGCGACCAGCGCTGGGACTGCGGTCTGGTGGGCGGACTGGGCTTGGAGTACCGCTTCGCCAACCACTGGGGAGCACAGGTGGAGGCTCGCTACTACTACAGCACCACCAGTGTCCAAAAGCAGTATATGCGAGTGAGTGACTACCGCTACCACTCCACGCTGGGACTTCAGGCTGGCGTGAGCTACTTTTTTTAAAGGTAAAAAGGTAAAAAAGTAAAAAGGTAAAGAAATAAAAAGGTATAAAAGTATATAGGCAATGAAGAACAAGATATGTTTACTGGGAGCACTGCTCCTGATACTGACCGTCAGTTCATGCCGACAGGACAGCGACACATTGATTCCTTACGACCACAATGATGTGATGGCCTTCGAGAAGGCAACGAAGAGTTTTGCTGCTCAGTACAAGGTGTTCTGGAACGGCATGAACCAGAACTATGCCCTGTGGGACTACGAGATGGAGAACGGTCTGGACTGGGATGCCGAGTACGACAAGTTCCTGCCCCGTTTCGAGGAACTCGACAAGAGGCAGGACGTCACCGACGATGACCTGAAGGCACTGATGAACGAGATGGTGGAACCGCTGCACGACGGCCACATGTCTGTCAGATTCTTGAACTATCAGACGAAGAGGTATGTAGGAGCATCACCAGCCTACTTGCGCAATGCAAAACGACCGGACTACACTGCCCCGCGTGAATTGGGTGACAAGAAAGACAAACTGGCAGCATTGTCAAACATAAAGTCTGAAGACATCCTGGATAGTTATACCTCTTCAACCTCTCTGAATAAGCTGTTTGCCCATATGTGGCCTGATGGCAGCACCAGGAAGTGGGTAGATGCCGAGATAGAGAGACTGTCAAACCTGACCACTCCCACCGAGATGGAGGAGAGCCGGCTGGCCGGACTCAAAGCATATACAGAAGATTTCAATCTGATGGTTAAGAATGCCTCTACGAATGAGCAACTTGTAGAATACTATAATAAGCTGGTGCTCAAGTATGGGTATCTGAGCATTCCCGGACTGACGGCAATCGACCCCAGTTATATCAATGCTGGCGTGTCGGTGAGCTACGCCCTGCTCAAGGGTAACATCGTCTACATGTATTTGAGCGAATTCATGCTGTCTAACTACCTTGTTCCTGAATATCTTGAGGAACTGAAGCTTTCAGACCAGGGCCTACAGCAAGCAAAGGAGATACAAGCGACCTGGCAAAAGTGGTTCGACAAGATTCAGGAACTGCACAAGGCTGGCACCCTGGGCGGTGTCGTCATCGACATTCGCGGCAATGGCGGCGGCATGGTGTCCGACTATAAGTATGTGTTGGGTGCCCTGCTGCCCTCTGGCGGCTTCACTCCCTGCCAGTTGCGCTATAAGCGAGGCACCGCCCGTCTGGACTATTCGCCGCTGATGCCTCAGGTGATGCCTACCTATCCTGACGACCATGTCACCGTCACCGAGCCCATCGTCGTGCTGGCCGACTGCAACTCCATCAGTATGTCGGAGATTACGTCACGCAGCTGTAGCCTCATACCCAATGCCCACCTCATCGGCAAGCGCACCTGGGGCGGACTGTGTGCGCTGAATGACAACTCCACCTTCTCTTTCAACTACAGCGGTCACATCGGTGTGAGAGACGTGACACCAGTCTATGTCTACACCCCCCTTGTCGCCACCTTCTCGATGGACGGCAAGCAGCTGGAGGGTATAGGCATCACCCCTGAGATAGAGGTCGACCTGGACAAGACGATGTTCTATAACAATCACGGCGACACCCAACTGGAACGTGCGCTGCAGTTTATTCGTAACGGAAACTAATCGGCCGTTTCGCTGAATATTTTAAGCCGTTCGCAGAAAAAAGTTCTGCGGACGGTTTAACTTTTCATACCTTTGCAGCATCATAAGAACAGACAAAGGCCAAAAAGGTAAGAAGTCTGATTAGGTAAAAAAGATTGATTCAGTGAATAAACAAGAGACAACAAACATTAGAGAACATTTTTAAACAGTAAAACGATTATGAAAAAGATTGCAATGACATTAGTAGCCCTGCTGACCATGAGTGCAGCGATGGCTCAGAGTGAGAACAAGGAGTTTGGCAACGACCAGAAGGATTGCTGCAAGGACAAGAAAGAGTGCTGCGAGAAGAAGGGCCGCAAGGGCATGATGCCCCGCAAGCCGATGACCGCCGCCGAGCGTACGGAGATGATGGCCAAGAAGCTGAACCTCACTGCCGAGCAGAAGACCAAGGTGCTGGCGCTGATGGAGAAGAAGGATGCCGACATGAAGGCTAAGTTCGAGAAGAAGAAGGAGGCCAAGGACAAGGAGATGAAGAAGGACCGCAAGGCGATGGAAGAGTCTCGCAAGGCTTACGACGGTGAGATGAAGAAGATTTTGACCGACGAGCAGTATCAGGAGTACCAGAAGATGGCTCAGCGTCACGGTCGCGGTTTCGGCCATCACGGACACCACGGTCACGGTCCCAAGGGACCTCGTCCTGCCGATGCTCCGCAGGAATAATTTTCAACGAGATTGAAAAAATATGCGGGGGCTGTCTGACAACCCTGAATCAATAGCTGATGATGATCTCTTCGTCGGGATGGATATGCACCTTTCTGTCACCGACGAAGAGCCAGCCGTCACCTTCCGAGGCCGAGACCTTGACGCGGTGGCGGTCCATGTAGACGTGAATGAGTCCGTGCGGCGTCGGCACCGTGCCCTGCATCCACTCCAGGTCGCCTAACGACGGGCGTATCTCGTATTCGGCATAGCCGGGCTTCGTAGGACGAACACCGAGATAGTATTTTCCGATGAGGTAGATGGGCGAGGCTCCCCAGGCGTGGCACAGCGACTTGCCGTAGGGTCGGCCGTACATGGCCAGATGCTGTGTGCCGGTCTCGGAAGGAACATACTTCTCCCAGAACGACGTAGCACCTTCTTTCAGCATGCCGCCCCAGTAGTCGCGGATTTCAGGCAGCACTTGCTCCTGCAGTCCGGCCATACAGAGCGCTTCCAGTTCGTAGAAGCGCATGTAGGGCGTAGTGATAGGGTCGATGTCAGGATTGAGCATGACGCTTTTCATGATTTCCTTCCGCTGTTCCTCATAGGCATATCCGTAGATGATGGCAAACATGTTGGGGAACTTGGTAATCTGCTTGTTCAGCACGCCATCCTCCAGCGCGTGATAGTAGGCCTTCTGCTCGTAGCTCCAGAAGGTCTGCCTCACCTTGTTGCGCAACTCCTCGGCCTTGATGCGGTAGTCGCTCTTGTTGATGCCTAAGAGCTTGGCGCAGATGGCCATGGTCTCGAGGGCCTTGCAGAAGAGGATTTGCTCGAAGCAGAGGATGCCGCGCTTGTGCATGGGGAAGTCCACCCAGTCCACGAAGATCCAGTCGTCGGGCTGTCCCTCGGCCATGCCGTCGCTGTTGGTGCGGCCGAGGACATAGTCCATCAGCGTCTCCATGCGGGGCCACATCTCACGCACAAAGTCCACGTCGCCCGTGTATTCATAGTAGTCCAGGACGGACTTGAACCAGTAGAAGGTATAGTCCATGATGGTGTTGACGTGTGCCGTGACGGGGTCTTTGCCGCGCAACTGTCGGATGGTACGCTTGACGCACTCCGTATCGAAGCGAAGGTAATAGTTCATCAGATACGACTGGATGGCGTCGCCCGACCACGTCCAGCGGTCGCGCTTGATGCCGTCCATGAAGAACTCGCGGGTGGTGAGGTCCATGGTGTACGCCGACACCTGCCAGATGTCGTTCAGCAGCTGGTCGGAGCAATGGAAGGAACCGCTGTGCGTCATGTCGTGAGGCGCGAACTCGTAGTCCATGGACACGTCGTCGTAGGTGGCTCCGTCTTCCTTTTCTATATAGACAAAGCGGAAGGCTTTGCTGGCGATGTCTGAGGGATGATGGCTGATGGATGATGTTTGAGGGATGAGGGATGAGGTGAGGATGTCGAGGGTTTCGCAGTGGTCTTTGTCCAGCGCTTCCTCGCGGCTCTCGCCATAATAGACGTGGACGGTGCCTTGCAGGTTTTTTACTTTCAGGTAGCCGAAGGTCTCCTGACCGAAGTCGTAGAGCGAGCCGTTTGTCGTGATGGCCTCGCTGCGGACGGGTCGCAGCTCTTCGCGCTCCAGATGGTACGACGACGGCGGGGTGTCGATGGCGTTGAAGTTCCACGAGGCGGCAGGGACATAGATGCCCGAGCCGTGTGCCACGCCGTTTTCGTCAATCCACAGCTTGTCCTCGTAGGTTGCCAGCCAGGTGGAGTCGCTGCAAAGGGTGTCGCCCTGTATGAAGATGGCCGGCGGCGTAGCCTGGTTCCACACCTTGAGGGTGATGCGGTGCTCGCCGGCAGGAATGGTAAAGGTGTCGCCCACGGCATACAGCTTGCCGTCCAGTGCCAGGTTGTAGCGTCCCTCGGCGGCGATGGTGATGGTCTCCTCGCTGTCCAGGGTAAACGACTTGGAGAACTCCACGGTGGGGTAGTGGGAGTCCTGCTTCCAGAACGGCGGAAGCATGGCACCACGCTCGGTGCGCCGATTGTTAAAGATGTTGCCCAGCCACACCTCGAAGTCGCCGGGGTACCATATCCATGTTGCTTTTGCAGTCTTCTTCATATCCATGTTCTTTTATATATGATAAGACGCTCGTCCGGTGGTTTTGTCATCTGTTCTGGACACAAAGAGTGGGGGAGTCGCCGGATGCTTGCGGCAACAGCCCCCACTCGGGAAGGAATAAAGAGTACAGATGGTTAAAGGGGATAGTCCTCGAAGGCATAGAGCACCGTCGACAGGTAGCGCTCGCCGGTGTCGGGCAGCAGGACAACCACCTTCTTGCCCTTGTTCTCCGGACGCTTGGCCACCTCGGCAGCTGCAAAGAGTGCTGCTCCCGCAGAGATGCCCACCAGCAGACCTTCCTGCTGGGCAATCTGGCGACCCGTGCGGATGGCATCGTCGTTCTCCACGTCAAACACCTCGTCGATGAACGTGCCGTCGTAGGTCTTAGGCACGAAGCCGGCACCGATGCCCTGAATCTTGTGCGGACCGCTCTGTCCTCCGTTCAGCACGGGACTCGACTTCGGCTCGACGGCCACCACCTTCACGCTGGGTTTCTGCTCCTTCAGGTACTTCGCCACGCCGCTGACGGTGCCTCCTGTGCCTACGCCGGCTACGAAGATGTCCACCTCGCCGTCTGTGTCGCGCCAGATTTCAGGACCCGTGGTGGCATAGTGCTTGGCAGGGTTGGCAGCGTTCTCGAACTGCTGCAGGATGACCGCTCCGGGAATGGAGTCGCGCAGTTCCTCGGCAGCGCGGATGGCACCAGGCATGCCGTCTTTGCCAGAGGTGAGACGAACTTCCGCACCGTATGCCTTGACAAGGTTGCGACGCTCCACGCTCATGGTTTCGGGCATGGTAAGGATGAGGTGGTAGCCCTTGACGGCGCTGACCAGTGCCAGTCCTACACCCGTATTGCCGCTGGTGGGTTCGATGATGGTGGCACCGGGCTTCAGAATGCCCTTCTGCTCGGCGTCCTCAATCATGGCCAGCGCGATACGGTCCTTCACGCTGCCGCCGGGGTTGAAAAACTCTACTTTGGCAATCATGGGCGTCTCCAGGCCCTTTGCCGTTGAAAACTTGTTGAGCTCCAGAAGTGGGGTGTTACCGACGAGCTCAGTCAGCTGTTTTGCAATCTTTGTCATAATCCTTACCTTTTTAATTATTATAGAATACGTTTTACTGTCTTGTTTCCGTCTGCAAAGGTACGGCGATTTTTCCACTCCCACAATACCTGTGACGTGTTATTCGCATACCATAAACGTGGTATTTTGCTGTTTCCGAAAACACAGAAGTGTCGGTTCTCTTCTTTGAGTGTGTGGCGATGCAATCCGGTGTGCTCACGGTTTCCACGGCGTCAGCCGAGGAATGTAACGAGGCACATTCCTACTGTATTCCTCATATTCCTGACCGAAACGCTTCCGTAAGCCGGGCTCTTCGGACAACGCAAAATAAAACATGTTGATGATGAGGAATATCACCGTCCAAAGGGCAATAGCCCAAGAGAAGAGCATCAATGCTTCCCCCAAGAGTATCAGGACAATGCCCGTTATCATGGGATTGCGCACATAAGCGTAGGGCCCCGTGATAATCATCTTGCTCGTCGGATCCCATGGAGCAAGGGTGCCATTGCCCAACTTTGAAAAGAGCCTGATAGTCGAGACTGCCAACAGCAGGCCTGCAAAAAAAATGGCAATGCCTAAAAAGAGAGCCCAAAGTACCATATTGTCAGGCTGCCATCCTGAACAATACAGCAATATCATAGGTATGACAACTGCCACTTGAAAGGGTAGCGCCATAATGGCCTTGAAAACTCTGAACCTTAACGAACGTGTATTCATCTCTTTGATTAAGTTGCTGCGTCGATAGTTTATGCAAAGGTACGAAATTTCCGTGTGTTAAACAATTAATTCGTGAAAAACTTTCAGAAAACTTTCATTCCCCATCATGCCATCGAGATTACAAAGGCATAAAAACGATGGTTTTCTGCTAGCGTCTTCGTACTTTTGCAACGTATATCGCGTATATCGCGGGGACTGTCCCCCTGATACACTAATAGCAGTATTTGCAACCACTATCAAAAAAAATATTCCGAATCGCTTGGCGGTTCGGAATATTTTTTTTATCTTTGCAGCGACTAAAGCCAGTCCATGTGTGGACACGCGCGGGTCATGACATTGATGGAATCCTGAGGCCAACGAAGCCGTTTGTAGGGCAGGCCGAGGGGAAAGGCGTTTACAAACGTTATCATTCTGTGCATTCAAACTTCGCACCTTTGAAACACTTCACAGGAGGTAATCGCAACGGTAAGCGTCTGCGTTAGGGTGAATTATATCTCAACAGTCGCTATATAAATATATTATGTAGCGTTGTTTAATAGTATAATTCTGCTTGGCGTGGGCTGGCTGCGTTGCTTATCCTTGAAGTGGGGCAATGCGAAGGCCTGAATGCAGGGATGGGCGAAAGTAGAAACTCCCATGCCTTTTTTGTTACCACGAAAATCAATCATTAATAACGCTGAATTTGGGAGGTAGGAGGCATATTAAACTTCTAACGTTATGAGGAAGAACAAAAAAAATGAAGAGCTCCAGTCGCGAAGGGAATTCTTCAAAAAAGCAGCCAAAGGAACATTACCCATAATTGGTGTAATGGCATTTGGACCAGGTTTTCTGTCATCGTGTGGGGGTGATGATGCAGAAACTGGTGCTGGTAGTTCTGCTCCTCCCACATCTGGAGGAGATGGTAGTTTTATGAATCCCTATAGTCCGTCTGAAGCTATCAAAAAAGCCCAAACCCTATCCGAAGGGCAAACGACAGACATAGTTGTGATTAAAGGACGCGTAAGTAGTATTCTCTACAATTATAACGTTGAGGAAGGAACAGCAACATTCTTCATCAAAGACATCGGTAAAGATTCTGAGGAATTGCAAGTATACCGAGCTTATTATCTCGGGAATTCCCCATATACATACGGTAGATTGCTGTCTGTCAATGACGAAGTTATCATACAAGGAAAACTATCTATTTATAATGGAAAGCCAGAAGTTGCTAACCGAAGCGGTTATCTATACTCAATGAATGGCGTTACCAATCCATCGAACTCCTGTACCGATTGTAGTGCTGTTTGTACCTCTAACTGTAGCACTGAATGCACCTCGAGTTGCACAGGTGGATGCAGCACTTCGTGTACAGGCGAGTGTGGCAACTCTTGTACTGGCGGATGTTCTAGCGGTTGTTCTGGAAGTTGTTCTGGTAGTTGTGGTAGCGGCTGTTCTGGCTCTTGTTCTGGTAGCTGTGGCAGTGAATGTGCAACTGGTTGCACAGGTAATTGCGGTGGTAGCTGTGCCACAAGCTGTAGTACGTTATGTGGAGGAGGGTGTCGTTATTCTTGTGGCGGAACTTGTAACGAGTCATGTGCAGGAACTTGTAACCGCCTCAATAATTCGGGCGGCTGCTCTGGCACGTGCTATGGCAGTTGTTCATTAACATGTTCCAGGACTTGTAGGACGTATTGTTACTCTTCATGTAAAAGTGTTGGACGCACATAAGAGTTCTTTATGATAGAGATAAAAGAAAATTCAGACAGTTGGCAGTCAGGCTCTTCTAAAAATATCACATTTATTGTGACTAAAGACTGCCAACTAGCTTGCAAGTATTGCTACTTGGTAGGAAAGAATACGAAGGAGCGTATGTCGTGGGAGGTAGCAAAAGAAGCCATTGACTATATACTTGATAGAGAAAACGAATTTAGTGAGGAGTCTGTTATTTGGGATTTTATCGGCGGAGAACCGTTCTTGGAGATAGATTTGATAGACAAAATCTGTGACTACCTAAAGACGGAGATGTTTCGTAGAAATCATCATTGGTTCAATTCCTATCGTTTTTCGTTCTCTACTAATGGTATCAACTACCATACGCCAAAGGTGCAGCGGTTTATTGAAAAAAACCACTCTCACCTAAGTATCGGTATCACTATTGACGGCACGAAACAGAAACATGACCTAAACCGTATCTGGAAAACGCCAGAAATGGAAGGTGGCAAAAAACCCAGGCCAGAAGATGAGAAAGGCAGCTACGAGGATGTTGTGAGGAATATTCCGCTATGGTTGAAACAGTTCCCAAATGCAGCCACAAAGGTAACTATTGCGTCAGCAGATATTCCATACATCAAGGATAGTGTATTGCACCTTTATGCATTGGGCATAAAAGAGGTGAATATCAATTGTGTGTTTGAGAATGTCTGGAAAGATGGCGACGACGTCCTTTTTGAGGAACAGTTGACAGAACTTGCCGATGCTATCATCGACCAAGATCTTTATCGCGACTACACTTGCTCGTTCTACCAAGAGTTCATTGGAAAGCCAATGGATCGAAAACTTGAAAATCAAAACTGGTGTGGAGCGGGTAAGATGCTGGCCATCGACGCAGCAGGCAACTTCTATCCTTGTACTCGCTTTGCTGCATATTCATTGAGAAGCAAGCCTGCATGGATAATAGGAAATGTCAAAGAGGGCATAGACCAAAATAAGCTTCGTCCTTTCTTAATGCTCGACCGAATCACACAGTCAAAACAGGAATGCGTAGATTGTGAGGTGTCTAGTGGATGCGCATGGTGCCAAGGCGAAAACTATGATGCGGCAGACACTCATACTATCTACCAACGAGCAACCGCTATCTGCAAGATGCATAAAGCACGTGTTCGTGCCAACAACTATTACTGGAACAAGTTATTCCGCAAGTTGGAGTTAGAAGGACGGCAGGACGAATATGAAAATCAGAAATCAAAAGTGAAAGAACCCGTATGCTGACACACCTTATTATACTATTAGACGACACAAGCGTGTCATATTGCCACTACAGCGTGCCTCAAGTTGATCATAGACTTATTAGCCTTGATGACTTGAAGAAAGGTATCATATGGGCAATGAAAGAGAACTTGAATATTCAATTTGTATATCCAGACTACGAGTTGCCTGCAGAGTATAATGAAGCAATAGAAAGCATTGACCATACGAAGATAAAACCAATAGAGCAGGCTAAGGATGCCGACGTTATAGTACTGAAAGACTGGAAGATTTCTACTGTTGATGTTCTCATCGATACAACATGCATCATCCATACAAGCAGGAATGATTTGTCTGCCCATCTGACAACCTTAAAGGAACTTTTAAGCATAGTTGCAAGGCTGAATGTTGTGCTAACTGATGTGGCTGATTTTACAGATGCAGACATTGACTGCTATAAATCGCTGCTCAGCAATTTGTCCAATATCTTAGAAGAACAACTCAAGTCTGGCAAAAATGTCCAGTTGAATCTCCTGACTGACAGGCTGATGCTTGATGAAATGAACAATTGTAATGCAGGTGTGAATAATGTAACATTAGCTCCAGATGGAAAGTTCTATTTGTGCCCAGCTTTCTACTATGACAAGTCGAAATGTGGTGATTTACAGCAAGGATTGAACATCAAGAACCAACAACTGCTACGACTTGATCACGCCCCTATCTGTCAACATTGCGATGCTTGGCATTGTAGACGCTGTATATGGTTAAACGAACAATTAACGCTTGACAGCAACACTCCTTCCCATCAACAATGTGTAATAGCACACTTGGAACGCAATACCTCACGAGACCTCCTTGTGCGGTGGAATCAAGAAGGATTCCGATATGGGAGTACCCATAGAATAGAAGAAATTAAAGAATTAGACCCTTTTAATACTTACAAACAATGGAAATAAGAAAAGTAGTGGGGAAGGTTACCCCAGAAGAACGCGCAGAGATACAAGCCCTCTTTGAACGCAAGAACGGTTTATCTGAACTTGCCAAAATTGTAAGTGCAGATAATAATGAACTGTACGAGAAATTAGTAAAGGACATGGGTGAAACTGGATCCAAATTCCAACAGTGGTGGGACAACAAGGCCAAGCAGTATGGATGGGAAAGTCATCCGAAAGGGACTTGGGAAATAAATTTCCAAAACGGTGAGATAACATTGGTAGTAAAAGAGGCATAATGACATCACAACTATTGTTCATAGGTACAACCGAGTTGATGCTCATTGCAGGTATCGCCCTACTACTCTTTGGTGGCAAGAAACTGCCAGAGATGATGCGAGGGCTCGGTAAAGGCGTACAAGAGTTCAAGAAGGGAGCCAAAGAAGCCTCAGAACCCTTTGAAGAGGTAAAGGACGAACTGAAAGAGGCTAAGAAAGATATTGATGAAGTCATCAAAGAATGACGAAATGCTTACATTCGGCGGACACTTGGAGGTGTTTCGCCAGATGCTTTTCCGTATCATTGCGGTAGCTGGTGCTATCGCAATGGTTGTGTTTTGCTTCAAGGAAGCGACATGGGAAGTCCTGCTTGCCCCGAGCGAGTGGGACTTCTGCACGTATCGCTGGCTGGAATCAGCGATGCAGGCGATGGGTATAGACTTCCACTTTGAGGAGTTCAATGTGCAGATGATAGCCACAGACCTGTCCAGCCAGTTTATGACACATATCTCGACGGCGGTGTATCTGGGCTTGCTTGGGGCATCACCTTATATACTATATGAGCTATTCCGCTTCATTTCGCCTGCCCTCTATGAGAACGAGCGGCGGTATTCCGTGCAGGTGGCGGGCATCATCTATGTGCTGTTCATCCTTGGGGTGTTGATGTCCTACTTCGTACTGTTCCCTATCTCTTTCCGTTTTCTCGGCACTTATAGCGTGTCGGCAAAGGTGGTGAGCAACATCACGCTCGACTCTTATATCTCTACATTCGTCTCGTTGACACTGGTGATGGGCGTAGTTTTCCAATTACCCGTCGTTGCTTTCTTCCTTGGGAAGTTGGGCGTGGCTTCCTCATGGATGCTCTCCAAGTACCGGAAGCACGCACTCATCGTCATAATGCTGGTTGCCGCCATCATCACTCCTCCCGACTTGATGACCCTAATTCTCGTCACCATTCCACTCTATCTGCTCTACGAAGTTAGTATACGAGTTGTGAAATGGGTGGAGCCTAAAGAACAAGAGGCATAGTAATCATGAAGATAACGGGAGCAAGTTTACATTTAAATTCTTGCTCCCAATTTGTGCTAACGTCTTAATCCTCTCCGCTTTTCCTGTTCCAATCTGAATGCTACGAGGTCCGGATTCCAGACGATATATAGTAATTGATTCATATAACCTCCAAAGTGCAAGAAGATTGCTTTATACGAAATAATAAGCAGTGGATGCCATAGGGACGGGTAAGTGACATTCGATGCAGGAAGTCGAGATTGCATTGCATCGTGCCTGTGACCAGAAAAAACGAAAACCTCAGTAGGGTTCCCTCTTCATCTATTTGTCAATTTGTCTTGCCCTGAAAAGATACATTAATATATCGCGGGGACTGTCCCCCTGATACATATCTTTGATGAAGGGGAGTTGGACAAAGAAGTGGTTGTTTCCAAAATGGAAATAACCACTCAGCATGGAGCTATTGAAGGGAAAACTCAGAAGAACGAGACTACATTCTATTCGCTCGACGCAATTATTGCCGTCGGTTATCGTGTGTCATCAGCCCGCGCCACAAAGTTCCGCATCTGGGCGACTAAGATTCTGAACGAATATATCCGCAAGGGATTTGTGCTGGATGATGAGCGACTGAAGCAGGGAAAGGCTGTTTTTGGTAAGGACTACTTCAGAGAATTACTGGAGAGGGTTCGCAGTATTCGGGCAAGCGAGCGACGCATCTGGCAACAGATAACAGACATCTATGCAGAATGCTCGTTCGACTATGACAGGAATTCACCCACAACGAGAGAGTTCTACCAAATGGTGCAGAACCGATTCCATTATGCAATTACTGGACAGACGGCTCCTGAGATTATATACGCTAGGGCAGACCATAACAAAGAACATATGGGACTGCAAACGTGGAAGAATGCTCCTGACGGAAGGGTGCTGCTAAGTGACACGAAAGTGGCTAAGAACTATTTGCCAGAGAAAGAGATTAGGCAATTGGAACGTGCCGTAACGGGCTATTTTGACTATATCGAGGACTTGATAGAACGCGAGAATGCCTTCAACATGGAGCAGTTTGCTGCATCAGTGAATGAATTCCTTACTTTCCGCAGATATGCTCTTCTTCCTGACAAAGGCAAGATTTTGCGTGAAGAGGCTGACAGAAAGGCTGAAGAGGAGTACAAACTGTTTAATCCCAAACAGAAAATCGACTCTGACTTTGACAAGGAAATACGCGGTTTGTTTGATGAAAAAAATTAAAAAAGACCCTATTGTGCACTTTGACGAACAGAGCTTCCTCCTGCGGAAATGCAGCGGGGAGGCTTTTTTGTCGCACAGATCCCCACAGATATTTTTGCGCTATTGTTTTGGTGGTTTGGGAAAGATTGTGTACTTTTGCAGACAATTACACTATTAACCCACACTTATGATGCACGCAGGACATAGGGCTTATAAGGCAGTGGGGGAGACTGTCCGAAAACCCTAATTTAGGGTGATTTTGTATAACCATCTGATTGTCAGCAAGTTTAACTGTTTTTAACCTAATAAATT
>OCTW011591502.1_pt1 | contig 31290 bp, 29 predicted proteins | sample 1539671 | NCBI WGS metagenome assembly OCTW01 (sample SAMN02144230, study PRJEB22623) | gut metagenome | biome: sheep rumen | host: Ovis aries | place: New Zealand | reverse complement strand
TGTGTAGTAGAATCTACCCATCTAATAGCTGAACACAGCTATCATTAGTGGGTTCCCACATTTGGTTTCCGAAGGTAAATTTACGCGGTCCTTGTCGACAGCTTTTTGTTGTAAGTTTAAGTGATTCTGTTATAATACTCATAGTGGGGATATGTTGGGATTTATCAGAGTCAGATATTTAATGCATATCCCAATTTAAGATGATTATTGTGGTTAATAGGGAGGTGGATAGATGTCAGAAGAATACAGTGTATCACTTAGTGATTTTATAAAAAAATTAAATCTGCATAATTATACGCCGGAGATAGATACGGACAAGATCATGATAACAGATCCGGACATAAACAGACCGGCTCTGCAGCTTGCAGGCTTTTTTGAACATTTTGATACAGCAAGAGTTCAGATATGCGGAAACGTTGAGCACGCATACCTTGCGGATATGCATACGAGAGAGGAAAATATAGATATATTTGACAAGCTCTTCAGCTTTCCGATTCCGTGTCTTGTATTCTGCAGAAATATAGAACCATATGACTTCATCATAGAGGCCGGAAAGAAGCATGGCATACCGGTTTTATCCAGCGGTCTTGCAACATCGGCTTTCGTGCATGAATCGGTTAGATGGCTGCATGAGGAGCTTGCGCCTCGTATTTCAATCCATGCGGTTCTTGTAGACGTATTTGGTGAAGGCGTTCTTATCATGGGTGACAGCGGTATCGGTAAAAGTGAGGCGGCTCTTGAACTTATCAAGAGAGGTCACAGACTTGTTGCCGATGATGTTGTTGAGATCAAGAAGATAAGTGATGATGTGCTTGTCGGTCAGTCACCTGAGATAACAAGACATTTTATCGAACTTCGTGGTATAGGAATCATAGATGTTAAGACCATGTTCGGTGTTGAATGCGTTAAGCTTTCACAGGAGATAGATCTTGTCATCAAGCTTGAGGAGTGGAACAAGGATGCAAACTATGACAGGCTCGGACTTGAGGATACCTATGTTGAATTCCTCGGAAATAAGGTTACCAGCCATTCTATTCCGATCAGACCGGGTCGTAACCTTGCCATCATCGTTGAGTCTGCAGCCGTAAACCACAGACAGAAGAAGATGGGTTACAACGCCGCTCAGGAGCTCTACAAGAGGGTTACAGAGAATATGATGAAGAATTCAAGGTAACGGTGTGGAATTCAAGGTAAAACGAATGGTGAAGAACTTAAAAGTCGAATGAATGATGATATCATTTGTGCTTGAGAAAGAATTAATGAACATAAATGCCTCAGAGGGCGTATTTTATCTACAACCGAGGAGGCATTTATGTTCATGTAAGGATAAATAAGAAAAAAAGGAGTGAATGAATCAAATGAGTTATGTTTTTGGTGTAGATATCGGAGGAACAACAGTTAAGATAGGTCTTTTCAGCGTAGAAGGCGAGCTTCTCGACAAGTGGGAGATTACCACAAGAACAGATGAGGGCGGAAAGTTCATCCTTGGCGATATCGCAGAATCAGTTAAAGCCAAGATCGAAGAGAAGTCTATAGATAAAGCAGATGTAGCAGGTATCGGTATGGGAGTTCCGGGACCTGTAAGAGATGACGGAACAGTTATCAAGTGCGTTAACCTTGGCTGGGGTATTTTCAATGTTGCGGAAGAACTCGGTAACCTTACAGGACTTCCTGTAAAGGCAGGTAATGATGCAAATATGGCTGCCCTCGGCGAGATGTGGCAGGGTGGCGGTAAGGGCCACGACAATATCGTTATGGTTACTCTCGGAACCGGTGTAGGCGGAGGAATCATCATCAATGGTAAGATGATCTCAGGCGTTAACGGTGCAGGCGGAGAGATTGGTCATATGACCATCAATAATGATGAGACCGAATTCTGTAACTGTGGCAAGAAGGGTTGCCTCGAGCAGTATGCTTCAGCAACAGGTATTGTAAGAATGGCTAAGATCGCTCTTAATGAGAGTGACAGACCATCAAAGCTTCGTGAGGTTCAGTATATCTCTGCAAAGGAAATATTTGATCAGGCTAAGACCGGCGATGATCTTGCAATGGAGCTTGTGGATGAACTGGGTAACAAGCTCGGACTTGCACTGGCACAGGTTTCGTGTGTAGTTGATCCTGAAGTTTTTGTTATCGGCGGCGGCGTTTCAAGAGCCGGTGATATCCTCATAAATGCAGTTAAGGCAGCTTATCAGAAATATGCCTTCCATGCCTGCAAGAATACAGGCTTTGAGCTTGCTACACTCGGAAATGATGCAGGTATGTACGGCGGAGCTTATCTTGCAACGAAATAATATATTTCAGGATGAGCATCTATGCAGTTTATGTTTTTGGTAAAATAGAACTGCTGCAGAGAGGATAATATTTTAAATGATTGTATTAGAAAACGAGTATCTATCAAAACATACAACCTTCAGAACAGGCGGTCCGGCAAAACGTTTCGTTATGCCGGAAACACCTGCTGAGGTGGCTGAACTGGTTAAGAGCCTGAAGGATAGCGGAGAGCCTTTTATCGTTATCGGTAACGGCAGTAATCTTCTTGTTTCGGACAGTGGATATGACGGAACGGTTATATGCATCTCCGATAAGCTCGGAGAGATCAAGATTCAGGGAAGCACTATATATGCTGGAGCCGGAGCTATGCTTTCAGCTGTTGCAAGAGCGGCGAGAGATAACGGCCTTGCCGGTTTTGAATTTGCTTCAGGTATACCGGGCTCTGTAGGCGGGGCTGTATTTATGAATGCAGGCGCTTACGGTGGAGAAATAGTTCAGGTTGCTCAGTACGTTGACGTTCTCATGGATGGAGAACTGAGGAGGATCGATGCGGCTGATATGCAGTTTGGTTACAGGCACAGTATTGCCATGGAAAGAGAGATGATCATCCTCGGACTGTGCATAAAGCTTGAAAGCGGTAACAGTGAAGAAATAACTGCAAAGATGAGCGAACTGAATAAAAAAAGAGTTGATAAACAGCCGCTTGAATATCCGAGCGCAGGCTCAACCTTTAAACGTCCGGAAGGATATTTTGCAGGCAAGCTTATTCAGGACAGCGGGCTTGCAGGCTACAGAGTCGGTGGTGCGATGGTTTCGCCTAAGCACTGCGGCTTTGTGATTAATTATGAGAATGCTACATCGATTGATATTTATACATTGATGCAGGATGTTATTAGAACAGTTCATGAAAAATACAATGTAACACTTGAACCCGAAGTACGTCTTGTGGGTGAATTCTGATGATTCGACAGAAAACAGATCGTAGAGATATATAATTTATCAGTGTAGAGGAAGGAAACCGGATAATGAGATTTGTAATTGTTACAGGAATGAGTGGTGCGGGAAAGTCGACTGCACTCAAGACATTTGAGGATTTTGGATATTTCTGCGTTGATAATCTTCCGGTTCCTCTCATCGAGAAGATCACGGAAATGATGACGGACAAGAGCTGGAATAATGATAAGGTTGCTCTTGGCATCGACATCAGAAACGGAGATGCTCTGAATGATCTTTCTGCGGTGCTGTCAAAGCTTCGCAAGGAGAAGTTTGTATATGAGATTATGTTCCTTGATGCGAGTGACAATGTCCTTGTCAAGAGATATAAGGAAACAAGAAGAGATCACCCGCTGGCACCTCTGGGACATCTTGAGGAGGGTATAGCTGAAGAAAGAAAAAAGATATCCTTTCTTAAGGAGAGAGCGCATTATGTGATCGATACAAGTATGCTGCTGACGAGGGATCTTAAGAGTGAGATCGAGTCCATTTACCAGCATGACAAAAATTATAACAGTATTGTTCTTACTATAATGTCGTTTGGTTTCAAATTCGGTATACCGGCGGAAGCGGATTATGTTATTGATACACGTTTTCTGCCTAATCCTTATTATGATGACGAGCTTCGCAGGAAGACCGGAAATGATAAGGGCGTTCAGGATTATGTATTATCCGACGGAGAAGGAAGCCGTTTTATAGAGAAGCTTTATGATCTTATGAGTTATGTCATTCCTCAGTTCGTTGAGAAGGAGGGACGGCATCAGATGGTTGTTGCTGTGGGCTGTACCGGCGGAAGGCACAGATCGGTTACGATAGCAAATCTTCTGCGCGACAGACTTGCAGAGCTTCCTTATTCGGTTCATGTTCTTCACAGAGATATCAATAATGACAAATATGTTAAGGGAGAAGATTAATGTCTTTTTCTGCTGACCTTAAAAATGAATTAGCCGAAATCATGCCACAGGCGGCACATTGCCGCCTGGCTTTTCTTGCCGGGATCGTAAGCTCTGCCGGAAAAATGGAAGGTGAAAAGCTGGTTATCAGGCTTGAAACAGAACCTCTTCAGAAAAAAATACAGCGTATTATCAGAAAAACTTTTGACAACGCGGAAGAAATGATGTATACATCTAACAGTGGAGGGAGAGATAAAATGATCATCACGGGATCCCTTGTTGATGATTTTTTTTCTACTCTCAAATTATCCGATGTGTCGGGCGGACTCTATGCAAATAATATCGTGATAGAGAAGACCTGCTGCAAGAGAGCCTTTATAAGAGGGGCCTTTCTTACCGTCGGATCTGTTTCTTCGCCGGAGAAAAACTATCATTTTGAGATCGTATTTCCAGATGAAAAAAGAGCCGGTCAGATGGTCGAATGTATGAAAGTATTTGACACGGACCCCAAAGTTGTGGTAAGAAGAAACAGTTATGTTGTATATATTAAAGACGGAGACGAGATCGCGAATCTCATCAGTGTCATGGGAGCGGTAAATTCGCTTATGACATTTGAGAACGTCAGGATAGTTAAGGATATTCGAAATTCCATCAATCGGGAAGTCAATTGCGAGACTGCAAATATCAGTAAAGTCGCAAGTGCTTCGGTAAAACAGATAAGGGATATCGAGTATATTGATGCTGAAATGGGCAGGGATTATCTCCCTGACAGCCTCAGAGAACTGGCCGACGTAAGAATCGCCAATCCGCTTCTGTCACTCAAGGAGCTGGGAGACATGCTTGAACCGCCGATAGGTAAGTCCGGAGTCAATCACAGACTCAGACGTATAAGTGCACTGGCGGACAAGCTGAGAGAATCCCGTTAAATTATCATATACATGAAGAGGGGACTATTTAAAATGACTACTGCACAATTTACCGTTAAGTTACCTAATTACGTTGAAGCAAGACCTGTAGCTGAGATAGTACAGACCGCAAGCAAATATGAGTCAGCTATCTATCTGATCTCAGGCGACAAGAAGATCAATGCCAAGAGCATTATGGGGATGATGAGCCTGGGACTTCATAATGATGATATCATCAGCGTTGAAGCAGACGGAAGAGACGAAGAACAGGCTATCGATGCTGTTGTAAGGTACATGAGTACGGTGGCATAACAGTAACTCTTTTGAAGTTATCTGGTGATATGTTATAAATATAAAAAACAATGTATAAAAGTCACATGCTTTGTTGCATGTGACTTATTTTTGTGGTATCATATAGGTTGCGGTAAAAGTGAAATATATTTACTTTTTATATAGTTTCAGGCTGACGGAGGTATTAAGGGATATGGGTTTTTTCAGTAATCTGAAAGAGAAGATAACAAATATAGGCAAGAAGAAATCGACCAAGAGTTCTACGGAGCTCCAGTTCGACAAGGCTATGAACCTTATGGAGAATGCCAATGGTCTTGAGGCTGTTGAGATCCTTGAGAAGATAGCCGATATCGGAATCATGGATGACAGCTATAAGGAACTTGGTACGGACTGTCTGAAGATACTCGGTGAGTTCTATGAGACAGGTAAATACAGTAATTCCACAACGGACAAGGATCTTGTCAAGGCTGCAGGTTATTATGAGAAATACACCAATCAGGTCAGTGATGGTGATATGATCTACAAGGTTGCCAAGATGCATCTTGAAACTCAGAACTTCTCCAAGGCTATTACTTATTTCCAGAAGGCGGCTGAGAAGGGTATCAAGGCTGCATATATGAACCTCGGTTCAATCTATGAAAATGGTCTCTCACGAGTTGACCAGTACGGTAACAAGAGTGAGAATGTCATCCCTGTTGATCTTGAAAAAGCGATGCTCTGGTACAGAAGACTTGCCGATATGGGTGATGAGAAGGCTCAGGCAGCTTACGACAGAGTTGATTATGCTTCAAAGCATACAGACAGTATCGAGTTCGAAGAGAAGGATAAGATCTATTCAGAGATATCTGAGAAGCGTAAGGAGAAGGGTAAGGAGCCTCGTTTTAAGGCTATCGACCCTGCAAAGCTTCAGTATCAGTATACATATGTTCACAATCAGATAGATGGTTATATTCACAAGCTGCCTAAGGACTGGGTTAAGACCATCAATGAGATGACTGATGAGGAATACTACGCACCGAACCTTACCTACAAGGATTTCGAGATGTATGTTTCCTATGATTCAATTCCTCGTGATTCAAAGAAGACTCTTGAGAATTATCTGAGATACTGTAACGATGCGTTTGATGAAGAGCTTCAGCTTAAGTCATACATCACAGAGTATGCAGATGGTATTTGTACAACCTTCTATCATAAGGGAATGAACAAGGGTATTGTTACCTTTGCATTTTATCAGGGCAGACGTCTCGCATGTATGAGATTTGTCTGTGCAACCATGGAGATCATAGAGCAGTACGAGGAGATTATCTTCGAAACTGCAAACTCATTTGCATTTGTAAATCCTACACGTGTCAGTGATCAGAGCCTTAACCGTAAGGATAATCAGTATTACAGCGAAGCTATTTACTGCTACTACCTTGAGGACTATGAAGGAGCCATGACCGCAGCGAAGCAGGCACTTAAGCTTGGTTCTATCAAGGCAAGTTACCTTCTGATAGATCTCTACTACGATGAGGATTCTCCATATCGTGATATCGAGAAGACCATCAGCTATGCTAAGCAGCTCTTTGATGCTACCAAGGATCCGGAGCTTGCATTCCTTATGGGTAACATCTACGATCAGCAGCTTAAGGATTACATGAAAGCTCTTAACTGGTATGAGACAGCAGAGAGACTCGGACACAGACGTGTTCCTTTCTATCTCGGACGTTTCTACTATTACGGACTTCTCAGAACCAAGAGAGATGGTCAGAAAGCACTTCAGTATTTCAAGAAGGCTAAGGAAAACGGCATCAGAGAGGCTGAACCTTACATCAAGGATATCGAAGAGCTTAAGGGTGAAGATCTTCAGTCAGCTATCGAGAAGTGGGAGAGAGCCATCGCTGCAGGAAGCGGTGCAACAGCTCTTAATGTAGCTCTTAAGAAGCAGAGCCAGATCTTCTATATCGCAAATAGTTATGAAATCGAGAAGGCCTTCCTTGAGGCACTCGGACTCGGAAGCACACAGGCTGCTTATGAGCTTGGTAAGATATATCTCAGAAATGAGTCTGATCCATCATACAAGGGTGAGATACAGTCACTCAAATATTTTGAGAAAGCTTATGACCAGCATTATGAAGGCTTTGATAAGGATAACCTCTTCAGAGTTATCGAATATAAGAGAGAGAAGGGTATCAGCGACGAAGAAGCTATCAACCTCTACCTTGAATGTGCGGCTATGTCACATGTTCCTGCAGTAGATAAGATAGTTGAGATGGTTAAATATGTTACCCCTCAGATACAGCAGCTCTATGACGTTCTGATGGAAAATGCAGAGACCGGCGAAGATTCGGCTATAATCTCAATGAACAAGCTTGAGAAGGCCTTCCCTGAGCTCGTAATCAAAGAGCCTGTTGAAGGAGAGAAGGTTATTGAGAACAAGTTCTTCAGACTTCTTGTTCCAAAGGTTTGTTCAGCAACCATCAATGATGACGGCGGTACGATCAAGCTTGCGGATTCGGTTATCGAGTTCGCTGTAGCAGAGCTTCCTGTAAAGGTTGCATCTGATGATGATTACCTCAAGATCTACAGACTTATCCTTTCTGAGTATCTTCCGATCGATGATGCTGAGATCATTATCGCTAACAGCCGTATGATCGGTTCCGGTATCAGAGAGACCAAGAAGGATGTTCATTCATTCAGTATCCTTCTTATAAGCTCTAAGAACCAGTACATGTTTAAGCTGTCATCAAGAGACAGACGTCAGATGATACAGTTCAAGGAAGAGGTTACCAAGATCGCCAAGTCACTTGTTGAGACAGGTGAGATCTACATCGACAAGGAAGGTAAGCGTAAGAACATCGGTATCGGTGCTCTTCTCCGTGCAAATGAGGGCGGCTTCCTTTCAATCGGTAAGGTTGACTAAAATATAATTAAATATAGTGAGATGCGGGATACAAGTTCCTGCATCAATAGCTTCAGGGCAACGTGAAAATCGTGACCGGTGGTAAGGGTGATAAGCCTAAGCCCACGAGCCCTCCGTCTAAGGAAAGCTGATGTTAAGCTGATACACTTTGGCGGGCAGGGTTGATCTGGTGAGATTCCAGAGCCGACAGTATAGTCTGGATGGAAGAAGATTAGTTCATGATGGTTTTGTTATGCTGTTTATTTGAGCCCTGAATAATTTCAGGGCTCTTTTAGTGAAATGAATCCGAAGGATTCATGAATATAGCTGATTAAATAAAGGGAAAAAGAAAATGTCATACGATAGAAAATATATGGAGCGGGCAATAGAGCTCGCAAAGGGAGGAACAGGTGCAGTCAATCCCAATCCTCTGGTCGGAGCTGTCGTAGTTAAGGATGACAGGATTATTGGTGAAGGCTTTCACAGAAGATATGGTGATCTTCATGCGGAGAGAGATGCATTTGCAAATCTGACTGAGGATGCAAAGGGAGCAGAAATGTATGTTACTCTTGAACCATGCTGCCACAGAGGAAAGCAGCCGCCGTGTGTGGAAGCTATAGTCGAGCATGGAATAAGCAGGGTATATGTCGGATCGGATGATCCGAATCCGCTTGTTGCAGGTAAGGGAATATGGTATCTGAGAAGTCACGGTATCTCGGTTGTTACTCATGTTATGAAGGAAGAATGTGACAGTCTGAATCCTGTATTTTTCCATTATATCACCAGCGGCAGACCGTACGTTGTGATGAAATATGCCATGACGATAGATGGAAGGATAGCAACTGAATCCGGAAAGAGTAAGTGGATATCCTGCGAGGCTTCGAGAAGGATGGTTCATGAATTCAGAAATGAACTGTCAGCTATCATGGTCGGTATCGGAACAGTTATGAAGGATGATCCGATGCTGAATTGCCGGATTGAAGGCGGAAGAGATCCGATAAGAATTATCTGCGACAGTCACCTCCAGATACCGATGAACAGCAGGATAGTGGAGACAGCCTCGGAGATCAGAACCTTTGTAGCTGCTATAGAAGAGAATGAGCAGACCAATAAGGAGAAGATCAGACTGCTTGCAAAGCATAAGGTTGGGGTGCTTCTTCTGAAGGAGAAGGATGGCCATATTGATCTTGAAGATCTGATGATGAGACTCGGTCAGATGCAGATAGATGGTATACTCCTGGAGGGTGGAGGAACTCTCAACTGGGCTATGGTAAGAGATGGATATGTTAATGAACTGAGAGCTTTTGTGGCGCCTAAGATATTCGGAGGAGAGTTTGCTCCGGGACCTGTCGGAGGAGATGGCTTCAAAACACCTGATGAGGCCAGGATGTTTAAACTGGTTCAGGCAGAACGTATAGAGGATGATATGTATCTGAGATATATAAAGGAGCAGTAATTAGAGATAACATGTTTTGAATGAAGGCATAATAAGGAGGCATATAAAATATATGTTTACGGGAATAATAGAAGAAAAGGGGAGCATTAAGAGTATCACCCACGGTGCGAAGTCGGCGGTGCTGTACATCAGGGCCGATAAGATAATGTCGGATGTGAAGATCGGTGACAGTGTTGCGGTGAACGGTGTATGCCTTACAGCTACTAAGATCATGTCGGACGGCTTCACGGCTGACGTGATGGCTGAGACTCTGAGACGGTCGAGCCTCGGCAGTCTGAAGGCCGGCGACAGGGTTAATCTGGAGAGAGCCATGGCGGCTGACGGACGCTTTGGAGGTCATATTGTTTCGGGACATATAGATGGTACCGGAACGATCAGGGAGTACAAGCGTGAGGACAATGCAATCTGGGTGACAATAGCCTGCGGAAGTAATCTTCTGAAATATATTGTCGAGAAGGGCAGTATAGCCATTGACGGAATCAGTCTTACGGTTGCGGTTGTGACGGATACATATTTTAAAGTATCAATCATTCCTCATACGGCAGCAGAGACGACTCTAATTGATAAAAAGCCGGGCGACAGTGTGAACCTGGAGAATGATATTGTCGGCAAATACGTTGAGAAGCTGATGCGTTTCGGCAGTGACAGCGTATCGGGCGGCATAATGAATATGTCCGGAAATATATCAGGAAGTTCGGCAGGCAGCTCCGGAATCGGTTTTGCAGGCGGTTCGGCAAATAAAGAAACGAAAACGGATGGATTTGCCGATGCACTTATAAAAAACGGATTTATCTGATCAAACTTAATTTTGAAATAAAATCATCTGCAGTGTTATGAAGAATTACGATGGCGTAAGAAAAAAACACGGGCAGGATGTGTAAAAATAATCTGGATCATTTTTTGATCAATCCACAGGAGGCTGAGTAATGGAAGAATTTAATTCGATTGAAGAGATCATTGAGGATGTGCGGATCGGAAAACCGGTTGTGATCCTTGATGATGAAGAAAGAGAAAACGAAGGTGATATTATCTTTGCAGCAGAGCATGCCACGACAGAAAATGTCAACTTCATGGCAAAGTATGCCAGGGGACTGATATGTATGCCGATGGACAGGTCCTATGCCGAGAGATATAACCTGCCGCAGATGACACTGACAAATACAGATAATCACTGTACGGCATTTACGATATCGATAGATCACGTAGATACAACAACAGGTATTTCTGCTGAGGAAAGAGGGCTTACAGCCAGAAAGTTTGTGGAGGAGGATTCTAAGCCAGAGGACTTCAGAAGACCGGGACACATGTTCCCTCTGACAGCTGTTGATGGCGGTGTTATCATGAGAAATGGTCATACCGAGGCAACAGTCGATCTCGTAAGGCTTGCAGGACTTAAGCCTGTGGGACTTTGCTGCGAGATCATGAGAGATGACGGAATGATGGCTCGTAAGGAAGACCTTCTTGCTTTCGCAAAGGAGCACCAGCTGAAGGTTTCGACTATCGAGAAGCTTGTCAGATACAGAAAAGAGCGCGAGACCTTTGTAGAGTGTGTAGCAAAAGCTAAGCTTCCGACAAAATACGGCGAGTTCATGATGCATGGTTATGTAAGTAAGATTACAGGCGAACATCATGTGGCGCTTACTATGGGTGATATAGCTGATGGCGAGCCGGTTCTCTGCAGAGTGCATTCGGAGTGCCTGACCGGAGATGCCTTTGGTTCTGAAAGATGTGACTGTGGTCAGCAGCTTGACGCGGCAATGAGGATGATCGCCCGTGAGGGAAGAGGTGTACTTCTTTATATGAGACAGGAAGGACGCGGCATCGGTCTTATCAATAAGATCAGAGCATATGCACTTCAGGATCAGGGACTTGATACAGTTGAAGCAAATCTCGAGCTTGGCTTCCCGGAGGATGCAAGAGATTATACGACCGGAACACAGATACTTGTTGATATGGGAGTCCACAAGCTTAGACTTCTCACCAATAATCCACTGAAGATTTATGGACTTCAGGGCTTTAATCTTGACATTATTGAGAGAGTTCCTATCGAGATGGAACCATCGGCTTACGACCGCTTCTACCTTAAGACCAAGAAGGAGAAGATGGGACATATACTTAATGATCTGTAATCAGGTTCGAACAATTAAATGTATTTTGCTCGTTTCGGCAATATAGTATCCGGTTATGTGTTATCTGATATGTAAATAATTCTATGAATGATCAGGACTGTATATAAACCGGCTTGAAATGATTTACGAATAAGATTTCACTTATTTATGTATTTGAATAATTATCATCAATAAATATAACGGAGGAATAAAAAGATGAATAAGATTGAAGGAAAAGTAGTAGCAGAAGGAATTAAGGTTGGTATCGTTGCGGCAAGATTTAATGAGTTTATCGTATCAAAGCTTGTTGGCGGTGCGGTTGACGGACTTGTAAGACATGATGTGAATGAAGATGATATCACTATTGCATGGGTACCGGGTGCATTTGAAATTCCGCTTGTAGCAAAGAAGATGGCTAAATCAGGCAAATATGATGCGATCATCTGCCTTGGAACTGTAATAAGAGGACAGACCAGCCACTATGATTATGTATGTAATGAAGTTTCAAAGGGTATCGCTCAGGTTTCTCTTGAGAGCGAGCTTCCTGTAATGTTCGGTATTCTTACAACAGAAAATATCGAGCAGGCTGTTGAACGTGCAGGTACAAAGGCCGGAAATAAGGGCTATGATTGTGCACTTGGAGCTATCGAGATGGTTAATCTCATGAAACAGTTTTAAGCACCAAAAGGTAAGAGGCTTAGTTCTTTATTAAGGAGTTTGAATAATAATGAGTCATGAGTCATCTTCAAAACAATTGTTGAACCCGGGAAATGTCAAGGCTCTGTTTTTTGATATTGATGGAACACTTATAACAGATGATCCGAGAAAGCTCTTTCCCGAAAGTGCGAGAGAAGCTCTCCGACTTACGAGGGAGAAGGGCAATCTTGTATTTATTAATACAGGCAGGGTAATGTGCAACATCGAACCTTATATAATCTCGGCCGGCTTTGATGGTTTTGTATGCGGCTGCGGAAGTCACATCTCACTATCGGACGGAACAGAGCTTCTTCACAAGACGCTGACTCCAAAGAGGTGTTATGAGATTGCTTTAAAGTGCAGGGAGTATAAGATGTATTCGCTTTTCGAATACAGAGACTATACCTGTATCGATAAGGAAAATATAACCGAAGAGGCGGACAGGCTGATAGAGTATTTTGGCAGCAATGGTTACAGGTTTATCGATGATATCGAGGATCCGGATTTTCGCTTTGATAAATTTGCCGGATGGTATCATGAGGAAAGCAATATCGAAGCCTTTAAAAGTTATGTTGCGGAGGATTTTGATTATATTGACAGGGAAGGAAACTTTTTCGAAATGAGTCCGAAGGGCTGTTCGAAGGCAACCAGTATCAAGTTTATCCTTGACTATTTTGGTATATCGCCGGATAATGCTTATGTATTTGGTGATGGCAATAATGATCTTGAGATGCTTCGCTTCACGCCGAATTCTATCGTTCCTTCGGGCGGCAGCAGACTTGCAAAAGAAGCTGCAGGATATATTACGGACGATGTGATGGAGGATGGCATCTATAAGGCGATGAAGCATTTCAATCTGATATAGCTATGTGTGATCATTTGACAGAGTTGTAGGGAAAAAATATGCAGGAAGAATATAATAACGATCAGCAAAATGAATTTGATAATGAGAAGCTGGACAACAGTAACAATCTGATCCAGATGATCTGGCAGGCTATTGCTGACCCTAAGAGCTACCGCGATTTCTTTGATCTCAGTAAGAAGAGGTTTAAGAGATTCATGGCGATAGTTCTGTTCCTTGTGACACTGATGGTGGTGGGACTGCAGATAATCGTATTTATCGTAAATGTCGGCGGTTTCAGAAATTTCTTCAAAAACAAAATGCCGCCTTTTGAGGTTAAGAACGGCCAGATCATTTCTGAAGGAAATTTTGATATCAAGATGGGTGAATTCAGAATACTGTTTGATCCGTCCGAGGATTCAATCTCTGCCAGCAAGCTGAAGGATGGTTATACGTATATCACCATCGGACGAAGCAGGGTGAATATTCTGACTCAGGGAGCAAATGGAAGATATTTCAGCACCTTCAGTCAGAGCGTTTCATCATTCCTGCCGAATGGTCTGAATAATTCAAAGCTTGTCAGTATGACACCGATGATCTATATCGGACTGATATTATCATTTATCATCAGGATGCTGCTTTTCTTCCTGAAATACTGGATACTGTCGTTTATATACGGATTCTATGCGAGAGGGCTGAATCTTGCAACCGGAAATATTCACAGTGATCAGGAAATAACGCGTCTCTGTCTTGTGTCACAGACACTGGGAATATTCCTTGTAAATATCAACAAAGCAATCGGAACGCCTTTGCCGGGATTCATTGTCAGTATAGTCGGAATCTTCCTGACCTTACGCAGGATAAGTTTATATTTCTCAAATTATATCGGCGACAAGGGTATGACACCTGAAGCCTGATCAACAAACATATTGCAAAATAATAAATGCCTCCTTATCCGTAGTGTATACGAGTCGGGAGGCATTTATTATGTAGAATTCTGATGCAGGTATAAACAGTTAATATAGCTGTATTGGACTGATCAATATCAATTATTGCCTGCTTTTACTGATAAGGTCGGATATGTCAGCTGGATCCATGGCACTGAGTGACGAGTTCTGGAATGTACCTTCCTCGGTTACATCGCGGCCGAAGAAGAGAGGAGGTATGTAAGCTTTGGCAGCTTCTTCATCAGGAAACTCTACTTCGGCAAAAATCAGTCCGTCAAATATGCCGTGAAAGATATCAAGCTCGATGGTAAGGTTATCCTTCTCGGGAATCTTGTATCTGGTTTTGTGTATCACGTTTCCCTCAACCTTGGCAGCAAGGTTGTCATACTCTTCTCGTGAAAGATCCATCTCAAATTCTTCTCTTGCCAGCAGTCCCTGAGATTTGACGGTAAGTATGTATCTGTTGTCCTTCTGTCTGATCCTTATAACCGGTCTTGTTGATATATAAGCCTGTGATATTTCACTGTGAGGATTATCCTCCAGCCCTTCCGGAAGATATTTCACAAGAAATTTTCTCTCTATTTCCATATTCCCCTCCACAAATAAAATTTGTTTTTTTCGACGAAATGTACTATAGTCTATTTTAGCATATTAATGTGTTGCACTCAAGATTGTATGAGATTCATGTGTAAATTAAGATTCATGTACAAATATGCCCCCGAGGGCGTATTCGACAGCTACAACTAAGTAATAATATGCAAAGCATATTATTATCATGAGCGCAGCGAATGATGCAGCATGCGGAGCATGCTACATACATCACACAGTGATGTATGCATAATTCTGCTTGCAGAATTATGGCACACGAAGAGGTACATATGCACATGAATCATTAATAATGTCTACATAAAGGAGGAAAAAATGAGTAAAGTATATATTCTCGTAGCAGATGGCTTTGAAGAGATAGAAGGTCTCACTGTTGTTGATCTTCTCAGACGTGCAAGGATCGATATCAAGATGGTATCTATCACAGATACTCTTAAGGTTGTAACCTCACACAATATAGAGATCAGGGCTGATGTCCTTCTCAGTGATATTATAGACGAAACCGAACTTGCGGACATACTTGTCCTTCCGGGCGGAATGAAGGGAACAAACAATCTTAAGGCAAGTGCAGAGGTTGACAGGATAATAAGAAAATATCAGGAAGCAGGTAAATACCTTGCTGCTATCTGTGCAGCACCAACAGTTTATGGTGAGAAAGGTCTTCTTGAGGGCAAGAAGGCTACCTGTTATCCGGGACTTGAGGATGGACTTCTCGGGGCAGAGAAGAAGACCGATAAGGTTGTTGTCGATGGTCAGTTTATAACCAGCCGTGGTATGGGAACCTCAATTGATTTTGGCTTAAAGATGATTGAGATACTTATTTCTGCTGATAAAGCGGTTGAAATCGGAAAACAGATTGTATTTTTAGGAGCATAGTCGAAAGATGAATATTTCAGTTGGTGATATAGTTAAAGCTGTAGATGGCAGATTACTGGGACTTGAGGGCCTGGATATCTCTCGGCAGGCGGCAGTGAATAATATAATGGTGGATCATATCTGCATGGATTCGAGAACGGCAGGAGAGGGAGATATATTTGTCCCGCTTGTCGGTACTCAGGTGGATGCGCATAAGTTTATTGACAGTGTGATGGATAAGGCTAAGGTTTCCTTTACGGACAGAGAGCTTCCGTCATATAAGCCGGGCAGAGCATACATCAAGGTTGATGATACTCTGAAGGCACTTCAAAAGCTTGGCGGATATGCAAGAAGCCTTTATAAGAAACCGGTAATCGCTGTTACCGGAAGCGTTGGCAAAACTACAACACGAGAGATGATAACTACTGCGCTTGAGGCGGAGAAGAAGGTTTATCATACCGAGAAGAATTTTAATTCTGAATCAGGAACGCCGATCACTCTTTTCAGTATGAATGATGCACCTTCCGATCTGGCTGTTCTTGAGCTCGGAATAAGTAATTTTGGTGAGATGGATGCCCTGGCGGAGATAGCAAGACCGGATGCGGCGGTTGTGACAAATATTGGCGATGCCCATCAGGAATTCTTCAAGACTCTGGAAAATACAAGAACCGAGAAGCTGAAGGTCATCAGCAGGATGGATGATAAGGGAGTTGTATTCCTGAATGGTGATGATCCGCTCCTTGCTGAGATGAAAGGTCGTCTTCCGGTTGAGACATATTACTATGGTACGACTGAAATAGCAGATTATCGTGCGGTTGACATAACTCATGATAACAGAACAACAAGCTATGTACTCAAATATGGTGATAATGAAGTTTCCGTAACGATACCTATGCTTGGAGTCCATAATGTGGTTGATTCAACAGCTGCCATGGCTATAGCGCTCACAATGGGTATTGATCCACAGAAAGCTGCAGAAGCACTGGCCAACTTTGAAGGACAGAGGCAGAAGCGTTTTAAGGCTGAGCAGGGCTTTGAAATAATTGATGATACTTACAATGCGAGTCCGGCATCCATGGAGGCGCAGCTGCTTGTGCTGAGTGAAATGAAAACCGGAGGAAGGAAGGTTGCTGTACTCGGAGACATGTTTGAGCTCGGAGAGAACAGTGCTTCTCTTCACGCAAGAGTAGGGCAGTTCATAAAAAAACTGAACATAGATATTCTGGTTACAATTGGCGAGCTTTCAAGAAATATCAGTACAGCCGCCGATGACGGAAAAGTAGAGATACATCATTTTACTGATAAAGCAGAAGCTATAACTTATCTTAGAAATAACCTTTTTGATGGCGATACGGTACTTTTCAAGGCATCAAACGGAATGCATTTCGGTGATATTGTAAAAGAGCTTTGTATAAATGAATAATATGTGCATAGTGCATAAAATGTTTCCTTCAATTTCGTGAAAAGTGGTCAAAAAAGAGAAAATTGTTAAAAGTATTGCATTTCCGTTAAATAAAGTTTAAAATTTATCGCGTAAATTATAGAAGATGTTAGCAACATGGTATGACATAATAAACGTTATACATTTTATGGAGGGACATTCTAATGGCAGTTAAGAAGACTAGCGCAAAGGATCTCGCAGCAAAGGCAGCAGCAGCTAAGGCTGTAGCTGAGGAAAAGAAGGAAGTTAAGGCTGAGGTTAAGGCAGAAGTTAAGGCTGAAGCTAAGAAGGCACCTGCAAAGAAGGCAGCAGCTAAGCCTGCAGCAAAGAAGGCAGAGCCAAAGGCAGCTGAGAAGAAGGAAGCTGAGGTTAAGGCTGAGGCTAAGAAGGCACCTGCAAAGAAGGCAGCAGCTAAGCCTGCAGCAAAGAAGGCAGAGCCAAAGGCAGCTGAGAAGAAGGAAGCTGAAGTTAAGGTTGAGGCTAAGAAGGCACCTGCTAAGAAAGCAGCTCCTGAAGCAAAGAAAGCACCTGCAAAGAAGGCAGCAGCTAAGGCTACTGAGACTTTCGTTATCCAGTATCAGGGTAAAGACTTCACAGCAGATGAGATCGTTGCAAAGGTTGTTGCAGCTGTAGACAAGAAGACAATCAAGGATCTTAACGTATATTATCAGCCAGAGACAGGTAAGGTTTACTACACAGCTGATGATGTTAAGGGAGATTTTGATCTGTAAGTCGAACATCATATATTAATAAAAACACCCGATATGTATTAAACATGTCGGGTGTTTTTGTGTGTTGACAATGAGCCAAGTGGCTGAGTGCATGGAACATGCGGATACAGACATTTGGCGAATGTCCATCACCGAGTGACGGAGTCACGAGGGGATGAGCTGACGGAGTCAGCATCTACACAATGTGTTGACAATGAGCCGAGTGGCTGCATGCATGGAATATGTGTATGCAGACATATGGTTATTTATGACTAGTCATCAGTACCTCTGAGCTTTATGATCGGGGACCCTTTTCCGCGGATATAATCACCTGTAATGATCACGCGTCCGATGGAATCGTCTCTCGGAATCTGATACATGATATCGAGCATGAATTCCTCTATAATCGAGCGGAGAGCTCTGGCACCTGTATTTCTGTCCATGGCAAGGGTTGCAATCTCTTCATAGGCTGAATCGTCAAACTGCAGATCGACCTCGTCGAGAGCAAGGAGCTTCTTGTACTGCTTAAGAATTGCATTCTTAGGCTCCTTTAATATCTTGATATACATATCCTTGTCAAGTGCCTGAAGAGTATATACAACAGGAAGTCTTCCGAGAAATTCAGGTATCATACCAAAGGTACGGAGGTCTTCGTTGGTAACCTTGGACAGGATCTGAGGATCCTTCTCATAGGTATCGCGAAGCTCGGCGCCGAAGCCGATGGAAGACATCCTGGTCAGTCTGCTTGTGATTATTTCCTCGAGATCAGGGAAGGCACCTCCGCAGATGAAGAGGATGTTTCTCGTATTCATGATAGTAGTTGGAGTCATGGCGTTCTTGCTGGTTGAACCGACAGGAACCTCAACATCGGCTCCTTCAAGTATCTTAAGGAGACCCTGCTGAACAGCTTCGCCGCTGACATCTCTCGAATGTGTTTCTTTTTTCTTGGCAATCTTATCTATTTCATCGATAAATACAATTCCTTTTTCAGCCTTCTCAACATCATTTCCGGCAACAGCAAGAAGCTTTGAGAGAATACTCTCAACGTCGTCGCCGATATAGCCAGCCTCGGTAAGGGTAGTAGCGTCAGTGATGGCGAGCGGAACATTAAGGAGCTTGGCAATGGTCTTGACCATATAGGTCTTGCCTGATCCGGTAGGTCCGATCATGAGCATATTTGACTTCTCAATCTCGATATCGTCCATGGTATTTGTAAGGACACGCTTATAATGGTTATAAACCGCAACGGAAATAACCTTCTTGGCATATTCCTGACCTACAACATATTCGTCAAGCATCTCCTTGATCTTATGAGGAGCAGGTATCTTATCGAGAGTGAGGCTCTCAAACTCGTCCTTTTCTTCCTTCTTATCTTCCTCGGTCTTAGGCTTTTTCTTCTTGACCTTCTGAGAATTCGGAATATCATTCATGTGAGTAAATGCATTCATGTCGCCAAAACCTGGAAACTTGCTGAAATCAAGGAACTGGAAACTGTTATTATTTATGCTGTTAAATGCTTTCTGCAGGCAGTCGGGACAGATATAGATATTATCTGCCATGCCGAGCAGACGACCGGTTTCTGATTCAGGTCTGCGGCACATGTAACAGTATTTTTCATATTCATCATCATTAGTATTGTTATTGTTAGTATTATCCGGCATTTTATCCTCCTGGGGATGTATAAAATATATAATATGTCTGCTGATTAAAAGGTGTAACAAAAGTGATTATATCAAAAAAACAGCTAAAAATAAATATAAAAAAGAGCTTTATGTTTTATTAAGATTGTTTCAGAAATAACAGTTTGTAGCAGTTGGCCGAATGTATTATAATATATATGCTCGGGGTTACGCATGAGTTGGTATCTGATGGTGGAAGCGTTTTATCGCTCGTCATCGCATCATTACTTACGTACGTTTTATATCGGGAGAGAAGTATGATTTATTTTTTAAAAGGAAACAAGAAGAAAACACGTGTGATAGCTCACAGAGGAGCCTCTTTTCTCGCGCAGAGGGAAAATACGATGGAATCCTTTGAGATAGCAATTAAGCTTAAGGCTGATATGGTTGAATTTGATGTCAGAGAGACCAAAGACGGACAGCTTGTGGTTTTCCATGACAGCGTATTTAATGAAACTCCGATCGCCTGGATGAATTATGACGAGATGAAGAGAGCAGCCGAAGCGAGTGGATTTGAGGTTCCGCTTCTTATAGATGTTGTGAAGCTTTGTCATGGAAAGATCAAGATGGATGTCGAGATCAAGGAGACCGGCTTTGAGGCAAAGGTAGTGAGACTGCTGACAGAAAATGCCGATTACAAAGAATATTCGATCAAATCCTTCAAGGATGAGGTTGTGCAAAATGTCAGAAAGCTTGATAAGCATATTGTTACGGGGCTTCTTATTGGAAAGAAGCATGCAACACCGTGGAGAAGGCTTAAGGAGCTGTTTCCGGAGAGAAGACTTCATGATTGCGGAGCTGATTTCGTTTCGCCGGCCTACCGGCTTATTCATTTGAGCTTTATAAGAAGGATGCATATGAGAGGCTATCCGGTTCTTGTATGGACTGTTAATGATAAGAAGAGAATGCTGAAGCTTATGCGCATGGGCGCGAACGGTATCATTACCGACAAGCCGGACGCTGCGCTTTATGTAAGGAAGAAATATATGGAGGGGTAATATGAAGAGGAGGATCACGCAGTATATAGATTATATTGACAGGCTGCTTAAGGGGAGTGATGAGCAGGACTGGGATGATGTGATAGAGAAGCATCTTATTCAGATAAGATTCTTTGCACATGAGAGGCTTATCCATCTGATCGTATTTGCACTGGTTGCAATCTGCACAGTTATAAGTATTATGACCTTTATCATGACAGGAAAGCTTGAGCTGATCCCGCTCATCGTTATGCTTTTTGTACTTCTTATTCCATATTGCGCACATTATTATCTTCTGGAAAATGATGTACAGAAAATGTATGACCAATATGATGAGATGGTTGGGAAGAAGCAGGCGTATTTTAAGGTTGATAAGAGCAAAAAATAGGGTGAATTACATAACGAAAGAGTTATGTTTACCTGATTTCGGAAACCTGAAAAGAGCTTAGTTAAATTAAATAAATAAGACCAAATTCGGGCTGAAAATTCGTCATATTTTTGGCCCGTAATTTGTTGACAAAAACAGCTGTAAAAATGTATAATTTGTAATGCGCCATTCTGAGAATGACGCATTTTCGTACTTTTTAAGACTTTTTCGCAAAAACACTATTTTGCGTTTTTATAAAATATGGGGCACAATATATGGGCAAACGTAAGAATCATAAAAATGTAAAAAAAGTAAATAGGCAAAATACGAACGGTAATACAGCGGTTGAAAAGGCATCCGAGAAGCAGTCAGATAGCAGTACTGCGACTGAGACAAAAGCGGCAGAAACAGCAGGCAATATTGATAATAAAAATGTAACTGAAAACGGTGTAAATATCGCCGAAAAATCTGCTGCTGAAACAGTAGTAAAAGAGACTGAAAAATCTTCATCGAAAACAGTTGTAAAAAGGACTAAAAAAACTGCTGAGCAAGCTGTATCAGAACCGGGTGTGAAAGCTGTGGCAGAAAATCCTGCGGCAGATAATGCAGTTGTGACAGAAAATGCGGTTGCGGCAGAGGCTGTTTCTGAAAAATCAGTTCCGGTCATTGAGTATAACAAAGAGACCAGAACGGATGATCCTGCATCAGGTGTAAGACGAGTATCGAATGATGGGGATGATGAAGAGGATGATGAACCTGCTTATAACAGACGTAATGTAAACAGGATCAAGAAGGCAATCCTTATAACTGCCTTACTGATGATAGTCATTCCAATGTGCCTTTCAATCTTTCTCTTTGTTAAGGTCAATAAGCTTGAAAAGGAACTGAAGGAATGCAGGGACGAGCTGTCTGAGAAGACTACCGAGACAGAGTCTATTGAAGAGGATAAGGAAAAATTATCTGAGGACGAGATAAAGGATAATATAGAATATCAGATATCAATGTATGCCGATGCTAAAAACAATCTTCTTCAGAGCAGCGAGGACTTTGAGTTTGTTACGGTTGATGAGAATATGGAAGACAGCAGTGTTCTGATCGATGATTCCACAGCAGTACAGAATGAAGATACTTCAGAATCGCAGGATGAAGATTCCGCAGACGATAGTCAGACGGCACAGACAGAGGATGCTGATAAGCAGCAGTCTGATGACGGAGATGATTCAGACATTTCGAACATCGCAGAAGAAAACAAGGATGATCAGGTTCCTTTAAATGATAAGAAGGTATATCTTACCTTTGATGACGGCCCATCGGGTTATACAGATGAGATTCTTGACATACTTGATGAAAAGGGTGTAAAGGCAACCTTCTTTGTTGTGGCAAAGGAGAGTGATTATTATCCTGAGTATCAGAGGATAGTTGATGAGGGCCATTCGATAGGTATTCATTCTTATTCACATATTTATGATGTGGTTTATAAGAATCTGGACTATTTCAAGAGCGATGTTGAGAGCATGCATAATCTTATTTACAACGTTACCGGCTATGATGCATGGCTTTATCGTTTTCCGGGCGGAAGTTCAAATAAGGTTTCAGGCGTAAATATTCAGGACTGTATGAAATATCTTGACGATAACGGCTATGTGTATTTTGACTGGAATGCTCAGAATGGTGATGCGGTTGATTATTATGTCTCACCTGAGCAGCTTAACTATAATGTTATGAGCTTTGTAAGAGGCAACTCCGGCGACACGGTTGTGCTTATGCATGATCTTGGTTCGCATCACAATACGGTTGAAGCTCTGCCTGATCTTATTGATACATTGAAGGCTGAGGGCTACGAGCTCCTTCCGATCACAAAGGATACAAAGCCTGTAAGACATGTGCAGTACGAAGGCGATAAATAGTATTTTTGAGACCGATTAACGTCGGTCTCTTTTGTGATTTATGTATTCTTATCTGGTCTATAGTTGTTTTGGAGAAATATAATGATCATATTATATATATTATTATGGGTTGTTTGGCTAATACCGATGATCATGTATATCATCTGGAAAAGAGGAGATTGGTATTTGTTTGTTATACCTCCTATTGTTTTGCAGATGGTTATGATGGCTTTATCTATAGTATCAGATGTATTGAGTGTATCAGTTTGTATTGTTATACATGTATTGTTACTTGGAGCATATTATTATCGTAAGGTAAAACTATAAATTGAGATATGGAGAGTTTGATTATATGAAGTTTGCGCAGGTCATGGATTATATAGAAGAGAGAAATAAGCTTGGCAGTGTGCCGGGGCTGGATAATATAAAAGGTCTTCTGGAGAGACTGGGTAATCCGGAGAAAGGTATTCCGGCTTTTCATATAGCAGGAACCAACGGCAAGGGCTCGATAATGGCTTATGTTGAAAGCGTTCTGATAGAGGCAGGGTATAAGGTCGGAAGATATATCTCGCCGACGATCATTGATTACAGAGAGCGCTGGCAGATCAATAAACGTTATATTTCGAAGAAGGATTGTGCGGAAATACTGACAGAAGTGATCGATGCAGTTGGCAGGATGGAAGAAGAAGGTGCAGGCAGACCAACCTCGTTCGAGATAGAAACAGCAGCGGCTTTTCTGTGGTTTAAGAAAGAAATGTGCGATGTCATTCTGATAGAGTGCGGCATGGGCGGAAGGCTCGATGCGACAAATGTATTTGAAACAACACCGATAGATATTCTTGCTTCGATAAGCTTTGATCATATGCAGTTCCTTGGTGAGACTCTGGAGGAGATAACGAGAGAGAAGCTGGGAATCGTGAAGAAGGGTGATATACTCGTATCGTATCCGCAATCGGAGATTCCGGAGAGGATAATTGATGAGTTCGCGGGTAAGAATTCAGATGGAATGAGCAGGGATGGCGATAATGGTTCGGATCAGAAGGACGGCCACGGTTATGAGTGTTCTGATCAGGAGGATGGTTGCGATTCTAAAAAATCCTATGGTGGATATTACAAGGCGGATGTGCCAGAATTGTCAGATATCAAAGAATCATTAGATAAGACAAGCTTCAAATATAAGGGGGAAAAATATACAATTCACCTCGCAGGCGGAGCGCAGGTACTGAATGCCATAACAGCAATTGAGACGATTTATGCCTTTAACAGTATTTCAGACAAATACGGCTTTGAGCAGATACCGCATAAGACTGTGAAAACAGGCCTCAGGAAAACTCGATGGCAGGGCCGGTTTACCGTGCTTAACAAAGAACCGCTGTTCATAGTGGATGGCGCACATAATGAGGATGCCTGGAATAAACTGTCAGCAGATGTGAGGAAATATTTTACAAACAGGAAGCTAATCTATATAATAGGAGTGTTAGGGGATAAGGAGTATCCGAAGATGCTGGATATGCTCACTCCGGATATGTACAGAGCATTTACGGTGACGACTAGCAGTCCGAGAGCGCTTGATGGTAATGTACTTGCAGGACTTATCCGTGAAAGAGGAGTCGGGGCCGTTTTTGCAGAGAGCGTTGAGAAGGCTGTTGAGGATGCTTTCGGACTAGCGGAGGAAACGACGGACAGTGTGATCATAGCATGCGGTACACTTTCCTTTGCAGGGGATGTTATACGTGCAGTTAAAAGTTTAATATAGGGGAACTGTTTTGACAGCTGAGATGAAAAAGGTTGATAAGATTATAAATGATGCGGAGTTCAGAAGGATTTCCATTATGATAAAGGAGAGAGAGTTTGACAGGGTTTTCTGCAGACACAGTCTCGGTCATGCTCTTTCGGTAGCAAGAATTGCGAGGATCATCTGTCTCGAGGAGGGGCTGGATATCGATAATGAGAAGCTCTATGCAGCGGCTCTTCTTCATGATATAGGAAGGTATTCTTCCTATGAAGAGGAGGGTATGTCTCATCATGAGGCTGGCGCTCTTGTGGCTGCACCGATACTTGAGAGAGCAGGCTTCGGTAAAAGAGCATCAAAAGAAATATGTGATGCGATAAAGCTTCATAAAAACAAAAGTGATGAGGGCGGCAGTCTGGCAGACGTACTTTACAGAGCCGACAAGCTTTCGCGAAACTGCTTTATGTGTGATGCCAGAGAAGAATGCTACTGGAGCGAGGACAGGAAGAATAAGTCAATTCTCTATTAGCGTCATCAATATTACATGGGTTGGATTTTAACAATATTTTTTGCATTGGTTCGATATGTGAAAGAACATTGCTCGAATATAATTGATAGTTTCACCGGTTTAACGGTAGATTTGTACAAGAGGTTAAAAATATGCATATGATAGATACCATCCGTAAGGATGACAAACCGATAGTTATGGGAATATTGAATGTTACACCTGATTCGTTTTCGGATGGTGGTAAGTTTAATTCAGTTGATAAGGCGCTTCGCCACGTGGAGCAGATGATCGCAGGCGGAGCGGATATCATAGATATCGGTGGTGAGTCCACCAGACCTGGTTATGAGATGATATCGGCTGAGGCTGAGATTGAAAGAGTATGTCCGGTTATTGAAGCAGTAAAGAAGAACTTCAGTACTCCGGTTTCGCTGGATACCTATAAGGCTTCTGTTGCAAAGAGCGGTATACAGGCCGGTGTAGATATGATAAATGATATCTGGGGCCTCAAGTGGGACGATGAAACGATCAAGAAGACCATGGCTGAGGTTGTGGCAGCCGGTGATGTTGGAATCATTATCATGCATAACCGCTGGGTGGTTCAGTATAACGAGCTTATCGGTGACTGCAGGAGTGACCTTGAGGAGTCGCTTAATATTGCCGAGGCGGTTGGAATAAAGAAGAGTAAGATCATTCTTGATCCGGGCATCGGCTTTGCCAAGACTACGCAGGATAACCTCCGCGTCATGAAGCATCTTGACAGGTTCTGTGATATGGGTTATCCGGTGCTTCTCGGAGTATCAAGAAAGAGTATGATAGGAAATACACTCAATCTCCCGAGTGAAGAGAGGGAAGAGGGAACGATAGCTGCAAATGTATTTGGACTGATGAAGGGCTGCAGGATTTTCAGAGTTCATGACGTACAGAAAAACCGCAGGGCACTCGATATGACATATGCGATGATGCATGCTTAGAGACATGTTATATCCAATACAAATGGATGAATGATCGAATAGAGACAGTTGATTCATCGCACAGTGATGGATTATCATCAGGATAGAGATGGTTGATCCATCGGTTATGACCGGTGATCAGTGATTAGGGAATAAAAGTATGGACAAGATAGTAATAAAGAATCTAAATATATTTGCCTACCATGGTGTATTTGAAGAGGAGAAGAAGAACGGCCAGCTTTTCAGGATTTCTGCCGAGCTGAGATTATCTCTCAGAAAGGCTGCGCAGCAGGACGACCTTCGACTTGCTGTTAATTATGCTGACGTTTGTGAGCTTATTCAGGAAGTGACTACAAGAGAAAAATGTGACCTTATCGAGACCGTTGCCGAGAATATAGCTGCTGAGATCCTTATCAAATACAGGACTGTTCAGGGTGTCAGGGTTAAGGTAAGTAAGCCGGATGCACCTATTGATATGACCTTTGAGGATGTGGCTGTAGTTGTCGACAGAGAGAGACATACCGCACTGCTCGGACTTGGCTCAAATCTTGGTGACAGAGAGCAGTATCTGAAAACTGCTGTTGACCAGTTAAGTAAAGATGATTATATCAAAGTGAAGAAAGTGTCTTCGTATATTGAGACTGAACCATACGGGCCGGTCGATCAGCCTGACTTCTTAAATGCAGCGGTTCTTGTCGAAACGCTATATACGGCTGAAGAGCTTCTTATGGTCACGAGTGATATTGAGCAGGATGCGAAGCGTGAGAGGATAATCCACTGGGGGCCGAGGACTCTTGATATCGATATACTTCTCTTTGATGCTGAGATCATTTCAACGGAGAGGCTTACGGTACCGCATAAGGAAATGCATCTTCGTGATTTTGTTCTCCGTCCGGCAGACGAGATCGCTCCATATCTGATGCATCCCGTATTTAAGAAGACGATCCATCAGCTGCTTGAAGAACTTAGAAACAAGGAGGAACATGCTGCCAAACCTTATATCGATGAAGACTATAAGATGGTGGATGACCTTGAGATAAACAGCGATACGAGAGTTGTGTACGCGGGTGTTCCGGGGGCATATGCCGAATCGGCTGTTATCAAATATTTCGGCGATGATGTATCAATATATAATGTTAAGAACTTTGATGATATAGTTGAAGAGGTTGCAGCCGGCAGGGCTGACTATGGCGTTATACCGCTTGAGAACTCTTCGGCAGGCTTTGTTACAGGCAACTATGATATTATCAAGACTAGCGGTGTGAGGATCGTTGCAGAGGTTGTGCTTGATATCGAGCACGCACTTCTGGGTGTACCGGGAGCTTCGATCAGTGATATCAGAAAGGTTTATTCACACGCCCAGGGACTTATGCAGTGCAAGGAATACATCGATAAGCACGGTTTCTCGAGCTCAAGTGTGAGCAATACCGCAGCGGCAGCCAAGAAGGTCCGCGAGGAGGGCAATCCTGCGTATGCAGCGATAGCAAGCGAGAGAGCAGCACGTCTCTACAATCTTTCGGTTCTTGATACAAGGATAAATACAGTTAACGACAACTCTACCAAGTTCGTTGTTGTAACCGGTAAGAAGGTTGCTCTGAAGGATGCAGACAATATCAGTATCTGTTTCATGACGGCTCATAAGGTCGGAGCACTCTTCAATATCATGAGGCTGTTTAATGATAATGGCCTTAATATGACCAGTATTGAATCACGTCCGAGCCAGAGAAAGAAGTGGCAGTATTATTTCTATGTAACCTTTAACGGACGTCTTACGGATAAGAATGTCAGGAAGGCTCTCGGCGAGATAGTTCGCGAGGCTGATGAGATGGAGGTTCTGGGAACCTTCTGATCTTTCAAATGGTCTTAAATATTGTTGATCATATTTGAGTGTGATAGACTGGATATACAGAGGAATCCGGTATAGAGCGGTTCCGGGTGAAGATATAGTATCATAAGGGATGAATCGATATGTTTTCTATGATTTTGAGAATGTCTGCCGTATCGGCAGCGTATATTATTCTGACATATGTTTTGTGGTTATCTCTCAGGGGTAAGGAAATCACGTCAGCGAAGAAGATCGGACTGGGACTGATCTATGGCTTGTGTGCGATACTTTCTACGCATTTCGGTATCGATTATGAACACATGATGCTGAATATCAGAGATGCAGCGCCTCTTTCTGCAGGCCTCTTTTTTGATCCGGTTTCAGGTATCATTGCCGGTATTATAGGCGGTGTTGAGCGTTTTATTGCCGGTGAATTCTATAATGTTGGAGCTTATACCAGAATAGCGTGCAGTGTTTCGACTCTTCTTGCCGGTTTTGTTTCTGCGCTTCTTCATCTCTATATTTTCAAGAAGAAAAAACCATCTGCTTTCTATGCTTTCTTCATGGGAGCAATGATGGAAGCTTTCCATATGTATGTCGTATTCATCACACACAGAGACGATGTAAATATGGCCTTTTATGTTGTAAAGACCTGTGCTTTTCCGATGATCATCTTCACAGGTATCGCACTTGCCCTTACATCTGTGGTACTGAGCGTTAAAGCAGGAGAATGGAAGAATCCGTTCAGGAAAAAGGCTATGGATGAGGTTGAGGTTTCGCAGAGATTTCAGTTCTGGCTTTTTATCGTAACTTCGATCATCCTGATCCTTAATTTTACTGTGAATTATCTTATCGAGACTAAATCTGCGATGCAGAATGCAAAGAATGATCTGAAAGAACGCTATGAATCTATCAGTGACACCTTCGAGAAGGTGCAGCAGCTTCATGTTGAGGTTGAGGATATTGTATTTGGCATGAATGATGACGAGTTGTATGAACTGTATGACATAGATGGCAATATACTCTCCGGCGCACATAAGGGAGAAATATTACCGGATATAGATATAAAGGATAAGGAAGATGACGGCTTTTTTAAAGCTGTTCTTTATGATAAAAAATCCTATTGCAGGATTAAAGAACTTGATGATTTTAGTGATGTGAAGGTGATCGTATATATGCCTATGAAGGATATTTATTCGAGTCGAGACGCCAGAGCATATGAGATCATTCTTGCTGATATAATTGTCTTTACCGTTATATATATTCTTGTCTCCATGCTTGTTCAGAATATAGTTGTCGGCAATCTTCAGATGGTCAATGAATCTCTTAATAAGATTACCGACGGTGATCTGAATGAAACAGTTGATGTATACAGTTCGTATGAATTTGCCTCTCTTTCAAATGATATCAATCAGACGGTTCATGTTCTGAAAAACTATATAAATGCAGCTGAGAAGAGAGTTGAGCAGGAGCTTTATATGGCTAAGTCCATTCAGGAATCGTCACTGCCTCGTAATTTCAGCTTCCCGAGGAAGGATTTTGAAATCTATGCAACGATGGATGCTGCTAAAGAGGTTGGCGGAGACTTTTATGATTTCTTCTTCATAGACGCAAATAAGCTCTGCATGGTAATAGCTGATGTATCCGGAAAGGGTATTCCTGCGGCGCTCTTTATGATGAGGAGTAAGACTACCATCAGAAGCATGGCTGAATCCGGAAAGAGGCCTGCCGAAATATTCCAGATAGCCAATGATTCACTCTGTGAAGGAAATGATGCGTCAATGTTCGTTACTGTCTGGATAGGCATCATTGACCTTGAAACAGGCCATATGGTGTGTTCAAATGCCGGACATGAGTATCCTGTTCTCATGAGAGCGGGCGGAGAGTATGAGCTTTATAAGCAGAAGCATAGTGTTGCACTTGCCGTATGTGAGGGTCTGAAGTTTAAGGAGTATGAGCTTGATATGAATCCCGGTGACCGTCTCTTTGTATATACAGACGGTGTTCCTGAATCTGTTAATAAAAACAGGGAACAGTACCAGACAGATCGTCTGCTTAAGATACTGAACAAGAGGAAGGATGCGGCCGATAAGCTTCTTCTTCCGGCTGTTAAGAGAGATATCGAAAGCTTTGCTGATGGGGCTGATCAGTTTGATGATATCACAATGCTTGGATTTTCATATAAAGGGAATGAAAAGAAGAGCTGACATAGTATTTATAGTATAGATTTGTTGTATGTTTTTTTAAAGGTATGAGCCCGTATTTCTAAATATGGGCTCATAAATATGAAACGAAATAATTTGTTGACATTCGGAAAACTTTGTGTTAATCTATCACATGTTGAAAACAAAGCAGAGTATCCACTCTCACCTCAGCATCTATGAATGACTCGGGTTAAATAACATTTTTCAAACTGTAGATTGTGGTTTGTGATTTTGTTAAATGGTGGATACTGTCCATCATTTTTTATTTGGAGGGCAAAGCAATAGAGTATTTAATCAATGAACAGATCAGGGACAAGGAAGTAAGAGTGATCGGTGCTGAAGGAAATCAGCTCGGGGTTATGTCCATTAAGGATGCGCTTGCCGCAGCCGAAGAGGCGGAGATGGATCTCGTAAGAGTTTCACCAAATGCTAAACCGCCTGTTTGCAGGATCGTGGATTACAGCAAATTTCGTTATGAAATGATCCGTAAGGAAAAGGAGCAGAAGAAGAAGCAGAAGATCGTTGAGGTTAAGGAAGTTAGACTTTCACCAAACATTGATGTGAATGACCTTAATACCAAGATCAATATGGCTCGTAAGTTCCTTTCAAAGGGTGACAGAGTTAAGGTCACACTCAGATTCAGAGGAAGAGAGCTTGCGTATGTAAATCAGAGCAAGAAGATTCTTGATGATTTTGCAGAGAAGCTTTCAGATATATCCACCGTCGATAAGGCGGCTAAGTTTGAAGGCAGGAATATGTTCATGTTCCTTGCTGCAAAACACTAACAACAGAAAGAAGCATTTAAGGAGGATAAAAAGATGCCAAAGTTAAAGACAAAGAAGGCTGCTGCTAAGCGTTTTCAGAAGACAGGTACAGGAAAGTTAAAGAGAAATAAAGCTTATAAGAGCCACATCCTTACTAAGAAGACAACAAAGAGAAAGAGAAATCTTAGAAAAGCAACAATTACTGATCATACAAACAGCAAGGTAATGAAGAAGATTCTGCCTTACATCTAATAGTGATCGAAGAATAGTTTAGGAGGATAATAAAATGGCTAGAATAAAAGGCGGCGCTAATGCCAAGAAGAAGCACAACAGAACACTTAAGCTCGCTAAGGGCTATAGAGGAGCTAGATCAAAGCAGTACAGAGTTGCAAAGCAGTCAGTAATGAGAGCTCTTGCATCATCATTTGCAGGCAGACGTGAGAGAAAGAGAGATTTCAGAAAGCTCTGGATCGCTCGTATCAATGCTGCAGCTCGTATGAA
>OCTW011601389.1_pt1 | contig 31342 bp, 22 predicted proteins | sample 1539671 | NCBI WGS metagenome assembly OCTW01 (sample SAMN02144230, study PRJEB22623) | gut metagenome | biome: sheep rumen | host: Ovis aries | place: New Zealand | reverse complement strand
GCAAATGCTTTCACTCAATGCGGCCGGATTGCAAATCCGCCCGAACAAATGCAAATCCACCCGAATGGCTATGCTTACTTAGGTGCTGAGCTTACTCTACATGGGAAAAAGCATAAAAATAGTTAAACATCAGCGTGGAATGAGGATTATGACGTAAAAAATGGTTATATTTGCAGTTCAATCTTAAATAGCTGAAAAGCGTGAAAATAATCGAAGTGGTGAATGCCCTTGAAAAGTTCGCGCCTCTGCCCCTGCAGGAAGACTACGACAATGCCGGCCTGCAAGTGGGATTGACAGAGACGGAAGTGTCAGGGGCATTATTGTGTCTTGACGTGACAGAGGAAATCCTCGACGAGGCATTGCAACGGGGGTGCAACCTGGTTGTCTCACATCATCCCCTGATTTTCCGGCCTCTGAGGTGTGTCTCCGACCGCAACATGGTACAGCGGTGCGTCACCAAGGCCATCCTCCACGGCATCACTATCGTATCGATGCACACCAATGCCGACAATGCCATCGGGGGCGTCAACGACAAGATCGCCGAGAAACTGGGGCTGAGACACCTCTCCGTGCTCGCTCCCAAACAGGTGGGGGAGGTGGCAGGCGGAAGCGGCGTCGTCGGCGAATTGCCGCAGCCGATGAAAGCGGAGAACTTCATCTCGATGCTCAAGGAACGGTTCGACGTGGCGTGTGTGCAGGCCAACCAACTCCTTCTGAGACCAGTGTCACGCGTGGCGGTATGTGGCGGGGCAGGGGCTTTCCTGCTCGGCGATGCCCTGAACGCAGGGGCCGATGCCTTCATCACAGGCGAGATGCACTACCATGAGTTCTTCGGCCATGAACAGGACATACAGATCTGCGTCATCGGCCATTATCAGAGTGAGCAGTTTACAAGCGAATTATTCAAATCAATCATCGAGGATAGGTGTCCCGGAGTCAGGTGCTGCCTGGCGGAAACCTACACCAATCCCATTATCTATTTATAATTTAAGTATGGCAAAGAAAGATCCTACAGATTTAACCGTGGAGAAAAAACTGGAAGCTCTCTACCAGTTGCAGACCACATTGTCGCAAATTGATGAGAAAAGAGCCCTTAGGGGCGAACTCCCCCTGGAGGTGCAGGACCTGGAAGATGAAATCACCGGACTGAAAACCCGTATCGAGAAAATACAAACCGAGATCGAGGAGTTCCGCTCGGCAATCACCCAGAAAAAAGGGGATATCCAGGAAGCACAGGCCATCGTGGCTCGCTATAAGGAGCAGTTGGAGGACGTGAAAAACAACCGTGAGTATGAGATGCTGAGCAAGGAAATCGTCTTCCAGTCGCTGGAAATCGAACTCTGTAACAAGAAGATCAACGAGGCCCTCGTCAAGATAGAGGAGCGGGAGGAACTGCTGAAGCAGAACCAGGAGCAGGTGGACTTCAAAATGCAAACCTTGGAGGAGAAGAAAAGCGAGCTCGATGCCATCATGCAGGAGACACGCGAGGAAGAGGACAAACTCAAGGAGAAAGCCAAGGCCATCGAGGAGAAAATCGAGGACAGACTGCTCACCAGCTTCAAGCGGATCCGTAAAAACGCACGCAATGGCCTCGGAGTGGTGTATGTGCAGCGTGATGCCTGCGGCGGATGCTTCAACAAGATCCCGCCACAGCGGCAACTCGATATCAAGATGCACAAGAAAATCATCGTCTGTGAGTACTGCGGACGTATCCTGGTTGACCCCGAACTCGCTGGTGTGAAGACCACCACAGAGGAGAAAACCAAAAAACGCACGACCAGAAGCCGCAAGAAGGCTGATGAGAAAGCTGATTGATTTTTTATCAAAAAGTAAAGTCAAAAAATCATAATCCTTTTGGATTGTGATTTTTTTTTGGTAATTTTGAACGATTTTCCGCAGAGAGCGGAAATGAAAGGGAAAACACTTTATGTCTAACTAAAACAAATACCCAATGAAAGACCTGAAAATGTACATCAACGGCAAGTTCGTTGAAAGCAAATCCGGAAAATGGATCAATGTCCTTAATCCTTCTACAGAAGAGGTGATCAGCCGTCAGCCCGAAGGCACCGTCGAAGAGGTGGACGAAGCTCTCGATGCAGCCAAGGCAGCACAGAAAGCTTGGGCCAAGACTCCTGTTATAGAGAGGGCCGCCTATCTGAAGAAAATGGCCGACGGCATCCGCAAGCGCCAGGATGAATTTGTCGATATCATCATGCGTGAGCAGGGCAAGACACGCAACTGGGCTACCGTCGAGGTTGCTGTGACCGCCGACTATTTTGACTATATGGCCTCGTTCGCCCGGCATATCGAGGGTGAGGTGATCCCAAGCGACCGTCGTGGCGAGACCATCATGCTTTTCAAGGAGCCGATCGGCGTGGTGGCTGGTATCCTGCCTTGGAACTTCCCCTTCTTCCTCATCGCACGTAAGGCCGGCGCTGCGCTTATCACAGGATGTACGATTGTCATCAAGCCCTCGCAGCTCACTCCGGAGAACTGTTGCGAGTTTGCCAAGGTGGTCGATGAGACCGGGCTGCCCGCTGGTGTGTTCAATGTGATCACAGGCAAAGGCTCTGTCGTGGGCAACGCTCTCGCAGCCAGTCCGAAGATCGGTATCGTCAGCGTCACAGGTAGCGTGAGCGCTGGAGAGAGTATCATGAAGGCTGCTGCAAGCAACATCACCAAGGTGTCGCTCGAACTGGGTGGCAAGGCTCCGGCTATCGTGTTCCCGGATGCCGACCTGGAGGCTGCCGCACAGTGGGTCGTGGACTCAAGAATCGGCAACAACGGACAGATCTGCAACAATGCCGAGCGTGTGTATGTGCATAAGGACATCAAGAAAGCGTTCACTGACATTCTCGTCAAGAAGATGGAGGCTGTCAAGGTGGGCGACCCCTGCCTCGACGACAGCGTGGATATGGGTCCGCTCGTGGAGCAACGTGCCCTCGAGAGTGTGGAGGCCAAAGTGGCGAATGCCCTCAAGCAGGGAGCCAAACTCCTCTGTGGTGGAAAGAGAGTGGGAGAGAAGGGCTACTTCTATGCCGCTACTGTGCTCGATGATGTGAAGCAGGACTTCGATATCGTGCATGAGGAAACCTTCGGTCCGGTGCTCCCCATCGTGGAGTTTGAGGATATCGACCAGGTCATCGCATGGGCCAATGACGTGGAATACGGACTGGCTTCTTCGGTCTTCACCAAGAGCATCGACATCGCGACCAAGGTGTGCCGTGAGTTGGAGTTTGGTGAGGTGTACATCAACCGTGAGCATTTCGAAGCCATGCAGGGATTCCATGCAGGCATGAAGAAGAGCGGTATCGGTGGCGCTGATGGCAAGCATGGCGTGGAGGAATACCTGGTGACCAAGGTGGTCTATCTCGACACTCATTACGAGTAGGCCAACACGATAATTACTCCCCAAACAACATCCCCAAGTCCCTCCAGAGGAGGAGCTTGGGGACGCTTATTTGGTGGGGGTGCCAATCAGAGGCCTTCTATAGCCCGCGGGCTTTGTAGATCATGTCTTTGGCGGCGTTGATTTCCTTGAACTTCTTCTCCGCAGCCTTGCGCACGTCCTCTCCCAGTGCCGACACCCGGTCGGGATGGTGGTCGAGGGCCAACTTGCGATAAGCCTTCTTCACCTCCTCGTCGGTGGCGTCGGGTGAGACGCCAAGCACCTTGTAGGCATCCTCAAGCGTGCCGCCGCCATTGCCGCTGCCGCCGCTACTCCGACCTCCACCCATGTGGAGCATGGAGTCGACCTCACTGGCCGAGAGGCCCATGTATTGAGCCACCTCATACAGGGCATTGCGTTCTTCCGACGACACCTTGCCGTCGGCTTTGGAGATCTCCACCAGAAAAGCCAGCAGTTGCAGGCGCTCGCTGTAATTGAGGTTTGAGGCGATCTGGGCGCATACCTGCCGGATCTGGTTACGGTAGGCATAGGGATTGTTGGCGTTCATGCGCTTCTGCTCTTCCAGAAGGCGCAGGATGATCTCGTTGCCTTGTTGGGCTGCCGCCTCGCCGAAATTGGAACGCAGGAAGTTCCTGACGTATTCCATTTCAGAATGCATCACCTTGCCATCGGCCCGGATGATGTAGGAGGCAAGTACGAGAAGCGAGAACAGGAAACTGTTGCGCTGCCCTTCTTCCCGGCTCTGTCCAGTGGAGTGACCGTAGGTGCCAGACGGTCCCTCGCCGTAACTGCTCCCTTCATTCTCGCTGAAGGAGTCGATCAGACTGCCGATGAAATATCCTGCGAAAGCACCGAGGGGAGGGGCCAGCATGAAACCGAGCACACCTCCGATCCATTTAAAAATACCCATGTTCGGAAACGCTAATATTGTTAAATATTTTCGTATCTTGGAATCTCTTCCAAAAATAAATAATTTTGATGTTCATAATCCATCTTACAGCAATAGTGTGTGATGCCATTGCTCACCACCAGGTAGTCGACATGCAGGAGCATGTTGTAGACGGAGATTTGGTCGAACACTTTCTGTGTGATGGCGATTGTGGGGGCTTTGTACTCCACGATCATCCGGGGTTCGGCGTGCATGCCGTAGAGCACACTGTCACAGCGGAGGCGCTTTTGCCCCACGGTGAGCTCAACCTCATTGGCCAGCATCATCTCGGGATAGCCCATGTAATGGGTGAGGTAGTGCACAAAATGCTGGCGCACCCATTCCTCCGGAGTCAGTGTCACGTATTTCCTGCGCAGATGGTCGAAAATCATGCGCCTGTCATTGCGGACGATGATTTTTGTGTCGAAGGAAGGGAGGTTTAGTCGATTCATTTTATTATCTTTGCAGGTGCAACGTCGTGAGTTGCATCTGCAAAGATAATAAAATGGAAGCATAACAAGAAGAATCCGCCCGTTTTTCTGATGACGTTTTTCGTTGAGGCAGGAGATGGGCGGCAGACTTCATCTCGCATACCATCATATCATCCAACTGTACAATGGCAGCTAAACAAACATTCGACACGATCATGGGCGACCTGAAAGCCCGGAAATTCAAACCCATCTATGTCCTCATGGGCGAAGAACCTTATTATATAGATAAGGTGTCGGACTATTTGGAGGGCAATGTGCTCAGACCGGAGGAGAGAGACTTCAACCAGACTGTGGTCTATGGGATAGAGACCAATGCCGCACAAGTGGTGGACATGGCGAAAAGATTTCCCATGATGGCAGAATACCAGGTGGTGATCGTGAAAGAGGCTCAGAATATCAAGAACTGGGACAAACTTGACAGTTATCTGGAAAAACCTTTGAACTCGACCATCCTTGTGATCTGCTACAAGCATGGAAGCATCGATGCCAGGAAAAAATTCATGAGCAAGGCGGCAGCCGTCGGGGTGGTGTTCAAAAGTGAGAAGATGCGCGAGAATGCGGTGCCTGCCTTCATCGAGGAATATGTGGGTGGCAAAGGGGCTGCCATCGATAACAAAGCCAAACTGATGATCGCCGATTTCATCGGTAACGATCTGGCGAGGGTGACCTCGGAGATCGACAAGGTCCTGATCTCCTTGCCAGAGGGGGAGAGGAACATCACGCCTGATGTCGTGGAACAGAAAATCGGCATCAGCAAAGAGTATAATATGTTTGAACTGCGTGACGCACTGATCAACAAAGATGTGCTGAAAGCAAACCGAATCGTGAAATATCTTGACAACAACCCCAAGACCGCTTCCCTCTACTCCTTCTTGCCAGGACTCTTCTCCTTTTTCCAGAATCTGATGATCGCTCACTATACCGACAGAACGAGTAGGGGAGTGATGCAAGCCTTGGGGCTTAAGTCGGAATATGCTGTGAAAGACTACTTGAAAGCTCTGCAGACCTTCAATGCTTACAAGACGATGCAGATCATTCACCAAATTAGAGTGACCGACGCTAAAAGTAAGGGCATCGATAACCCAAATACGTCTCCGGGAGACCTGTTGAAGGAACTTGTTTTCTTCATTTTGCACTGAAAAAGTACTTTTTCCCTCTGAAAAACGGGTTTCCAATTGCTAAAACGCACCTTTCCCATGGTGCGTTTTTTCATGCTTAAATCACAAGTCTACAGCTTTTTGGGTGCTTTTCTGGCGCTCCAAAACTCCCGTTTTTCGTCGTTTTCCGCATCGTCGTGGGGAAAACATGAGAAATGCCGATTTTTACCATTTTTCAACCTTAGGGTTTTAAAAAACTGAAGGAATCCAGGTTTTTAAACCCGAAAATATAAATCCACAAATGTAAAACTTGATTTCAAAATTTAAAATATTGAATTTAAAAATATAAATCATTAAAAACATGAATTCAGATTTATAAAAATGAAAATAACTTTTTTCAAAACATGAATGAATAATTATACAGTATGTATATTTTGATATATATCACTAAAAATCAGCGATATATATATGTTTCTTCAAGTAAATTGATTGACTTTTCCCCTATAATCGCCAAAAATGAGCGATTTCCGCTGAAATTGCTCGTATATACTATATAAAACACATTCTAACTCAGTATGTTATACTATTTTGTTCAATCATTTTATAATGATATTTCAGAACATGAAATTCATGTTTGTAAAAACTGAGCAACAATTATGATTTTAGAAATATAAATCACTAAAATTCGTGTTTATAAAATTGAATCAACCCCTCTAAAATTTCTTTTGTAAAAATTTGCATGTTTGAAAAAAAAAGTTTATCTTTGTAAAATCTTAGAAAAACCCCTGAAACGGAGCTTTGATATAGAGTGAACATATGAAAGATCGGATTAAGCTACTCATGGATTCGAAGGGAATGACACAACAGACCTTCGCAAAATACCTTGGTATATCTTCCTCGGCATTGAGCAACATACTCAATGGCCGTACGAAGCCCACGATGAGTATCTTCATGAGTATTATCGACAAGTTCTCTGGCCTCAACCCTATCTGGTTGATGAAGGGAATTGATCCGATGTATTTGCCGGAGGACCAAGGCCAAGTGGCGAAATCAGAGCCAGTTGCACCTCATTCTATTCAGACGGAAATCGATTTCCTGGATGATGCTGACGAGGAGATGCGGGCAGGCACTGGCAGGGGAAAGAAAAAGGCACAGGAGAGTCAGCCTCATGCTATTGAATTGAAAAAACAGGACAAAGTCAAGCGTCGTGTCAATTCCATCACGGTATACTATGATGACGACACCTTTGAGACATTCATTCCAGCAAAACCCAAATAAGGTACACATATTCTATTAATATACATTTCCAATCAATCAATTATTTTTATTGGGCGTAGGCTTTGAGATATAGCCTTTAACGTCGATGTTTTCAACAACGGATAACATTTCTTCGGATTACGGGCATCACTAAGGTGTGATTGCCCGTAGTTTTTTTATCCCCTTTATTTTGCATTGCAGCAGAAATCTATTAACTTTGCAATATGATGAAAAAGTATATTCTGGATTTGAAAGTGGTGGATGTCCAACAGTTGGGCGACCGCTACGTGATGCTGAAAGTCACCAGCGATGAACCCCTGCCAGAGATGCTGCCAGGGCAGTTTGCCGAACTGCGGATTGAAGGCTCGCAGAACACCTATTTGCGCCGGCCGATCTCCATCAACTATGTCGACAGGGAGCATCGTGAGGTGTGGTTTCTCGTGGCTGTCGTCGGAGATGGCACTCGTCAGTTGTCAAGCCTGCGAAGAGGCTGTTTCCTCAACTGCGTGATACCCCTGGGCAATGGGTTCACGCTGCCAGCTTCTCCCCGAGAGCGTTTGCTTCTCGTCGGAGGTGGAGTAGGTGTGGCTCCGCTGCTCTTTTTGGGTGCCCGTCTGAATCAGATGGGGTGTGAGCCGACGTTCCTTCTGGGAGCGAGAAAAGCTTCCGATCTGGTGCTGCTCGACATGTTCGGCCGCTTTGGCCGGGTGATGCTGACTACGGAGGACGGATCAGCAGGTGAGCAGGGCTTCGTGACCAATCACTCCGTCCTTGCCCAAGAGCGTTTCGACCGGATCTATAGTTGCGGTCCCAAACCGATGATGATGGCTGTGGCCCGTTATGCTTCAGCCCATCAAATAGACTGTGAGGTGTCGCTGGAGAACATGATGGCTTGCGGTCTGGGAGCTTGCCTGTGCTGCGTGGAGAAGACGAAGAAAGGAAATATCTGTGTGTGTAAAGAAGGACCCGTGTTAAATATTAATCAATTGTTATGGCCAATCTAAATGTAAAGATAAATGATCTGTCACTGAAAAACCCGGTGATGACTGCTTCGGGCACTTTCGGCTATGGTTTGGAGTTCGCCGATTTCGTCGACCTGAGTCAGTTGGGTGGCATCATCGTCAAGGGCACGACACTCCATCCCAGAGAGGGCAACGACTATCCCCGCATGGCCGAGACAGCCATGGGCATGCTCAATTGCGTGGGGCTACAGAACAAGGGCGTGGACTATTTCTGTGAGCATATCTATCCTCAGATCGAGGAAATCGGCACCAACATGATCGTCAATGTCAGTGGTTCCTCACCAGAGGACTATGCGGAGTGTGCGGCACGCATTGACGCTTTGGAGCATATCCCGGCCATCGAACTCAATATCTCCTGTCCTAACGTCAAGCAGGGCGGGATGGCCTTCGGAGTGACTACCAGCGGGGCCGCTTCGGTGGTCAAGGCTGTCAGGGAGAGGTATCACAAGACGATGATCGTGAAACTCTCGCCCAACGTCACCAATATCGCAGATATCGCCAAGGCTTGCGAGGCAGAGGGGGCTGACAGTGTGTCGCTGATCAACACCTTGATGGGTATGGCCGTCGACATCGAGCGGCGCAAGCCGGTGCTCAGCATCGGCACGGGAGGCCTCAGCGGGCCCGCTGTGAAGCCCGTAGCCCTCCGGATGGTGTGGCAGGTCGCCAAGGCTGTCAAAATACCCGTGGTGGGGCTGGGAGGCATCTCTACGGCGGCCGATGCCATCTCTTTCCTCATGGTGGGTGCTACGGCCATCGAGGTGGGGACGGCCAATTTCGTCGACCCGGCTGTGACGATCAAGATCCGCGACGGGATTGATGCCTGGCTCGATGCGCATGGATGCGACAGTGTGAGTGAGATCATCGGGGTCATCTAAGGTCTTTCCAGGAGGGATGAAATAATTTGAGGGCGGCTATCAGCCGCCCTCAACCAACACAAAAACTAAACTAGACTTAACTAAAACTAATGAGGATTTTCACAAACCCCGATTAATTCGATGCAAACTTATTAAAATTAATCTTTTTTTTGTTCTAAATTGAAATATTTTCGATGATTTTTTTGTTTTGTTAACATCTTTCGCTCTTATTGTTATCAGTTTATTGGCATTTCACCGTTTTCCCGATGAGCAAATGGTCTAAGATGACCATGGCGGTCATGGCTTCCACGATGGGTACGGCACGGGGCAGGACACAGGGGTCATGGCGGCCGCGGGCCTTGAAGGTGACCGGCACTCCATCCATATCGACGGTTTCCTGCTCGCGCAAGATGGTGGCCACGGGTTTGAACGCCACTCTGAAAAAAATGTCCTGTCCGTTGCTCACCCCGCCTTGTATGCCGCCGCTGTGGTTAGTGGCTGTACTGATCTTCCCGTTGTCGGCGACGAAGACATCATTGAGTTCGCTGCCGCGGCGGTTGACGCTCTGGAAACCGTCGCCATATTCGAATCCTTTCACGGCATTGATACTGAGCATCGCAGCTCCCAAGGCGGCGTGCAACTTGCCGAACTCGGGTTCTCCGATGCCGGCCGGGCAGCCTTTCACCACGCAGGTGATCACACCGCCTATTGTGTCGCCCTCGCTCTTCACCTCACGGATCAGAGCGGCCATCTCCTCGGCTTTTTCCGCATCGGGGCACCTGACGGCGTTGTGTTCAATCGTCGAGAGGTCGTAGCGGTGGTAGTCGCGGTCGAGAGAGATGTCGCCCACCTGCGAGGTGTATGCCTGGATCTGGATGCCATAATCCTTCAGGGCCAGTTTGGCGAAGGCTCCCCCCACGCATCTGCTGATGGTGATGCGTGCTGAGGTGCGTCCTCCTCCGCGGTGGTCGCGGATGCCGTATTTCTGCTGGTAGACAAAATCGGCATGGGAAGGGCGGAAGAGGCACCGTAGACTCTCGTAGTCCTGTGAGTGGTGGTTGGTGTTCCTGACCATGAAACCGATGGGGGCACCTGTCGTCTTGCCCTCGAAGACACCGCTGAGCACCTCCACCTTGTCGGCTTCCTGGCGCGACGTGGTGAGGTCGCTCTGACCTGGGCGGCGGCGGTCGAGTTCGCTCTGGATGAAGTCCATGTCGACGGTGATGCCTGCGGGCATACCGTCGATGACACCGCCCACGGCATCGCCGTGGCTCTCACCGAAGGTGGTCAGTGTCAGGATGTTTCCAAATGTATTTCTCATCGTTTACCGTCTGTTGGTCAGCATCCGCCACATCCGCCGCATCCGCCGCAGTCACCGCCACCGCAACCGCCGCAGCCTTCGCCGCTCATCATCTTCATGATTTGCTCCATCTCCTGTGGCGTGGCATCGCGGCTTTCCAGGATTTTCCCCACGAAGTGCAGGTCGAGTCCGGCGTATGGATGGTTGAGGTCGACTTTCACGCTTTCTTTGCCGATCTCGAGGATACGGCCGTTGAAACGGTTGCCGTCCTCATTGACGAGAGGGATGATGGCATCGACGTGGATGACTTTCTCGTCCAGTTTGCCGTCACGCATGAATATTCCTTTCTCGAGGTCTACGACACGCTCGTCGACGTAGTCGCCATAGGCATCGTCCTTTCCGATGACGAAATCGAATTCCTCACCTTGGGCAAGATGGCTCACCGACTCCTCGAAAAGCGGAAGTGCGAAACCCATGCCGCTGACAAAACGGAAGGGCTCTTTCTCTGAAGCCACCTCCAGTAGTTCGTTCTCTCCATCCACATTGGCATACAGGCTATAGGTCAATGAGATGCATTTGTTGTTCTTGTTGTCCATGTCTTTATAAAATGATTATAGATTGAATGCTTAATCTTGGTTCCCCAGGATGATGTTGACAGTCTCCATGATGTCGCTGACGTTGATCTGCCCGTCGCTGTTGAGGTCTGCGTTCTCGATGAGGAATTTCGACGGAGGTTCGTTGAGGATGTGAAGGACGATGCACATCACGTCGCTCACAGTGACCAGACCGTCGCCGTTGACGTCTCCCCGCAGTCCGCCGATGGGCAGGACCTGCGGGGCTGTGGTATGCTGCTCCGTGGCTCTGAAGAAGGCTTGTCCTGCCTCTACGGAGGCGTGGGTGGTCTTGACAAACGCCGACCCGCTCTCATTGAGGACATAGGCATCGTCGAGAGTCTGGTCGCTGGTGGTTCCGGTAAACTCGAAGTGGTCGTTGACCACGGCACTCACGAGGGAGTGCACCACGCGCGTATTCATGGCGCTGAGTACCATTTCCTCTCCTGGCTGGCTGACCCCCCAGATATAGGGCGCGTTGGGCATCCAGGTGTCGATGTCGGCGAAGGTGATGGCATTGCCCGTATCACCGTCGAACGCCCTGACCCATAATCCACGGTCTCCTTCTTCCGCCTCGCTGTGCCGCCAGTCGACGGCAGAGCCGCCCACCGTGGCCTGACCGACGCTGAAGGGCAGCGTGATGGTCTGCCATCCGCTGCGTCCGTCGCAAGAGAGCCGTGGCTGGCAGGTGTAGGTCACCTTGGATGCCGTGAAGGTGGTGGGCACGTAGAATCCATGTCCCTCACGCAGGGCGATGGATTCCGCCTCGTAGCCTTTCACTACGTTTCTCGTCTTGAGGTTGGCGGGCACAGTGGCCTTGCTTGGGAGATAGTATATCGTGTTGGGGTTGTCGTTGGGTGTGATGCTGATGGTTGAGATGTCATCCAGTTCTGCCAGACTGATGGCTGCTGCCGACGAGGGCACGGTGAGGGTGGCCGAGGGTGGGGTGGCATTGCGGTCGCCTTCGGCCGTCCAACTGATGATGCCGGCTTTCACTGTCTTTGTCCTCACGGTCAGGAAGGTTTTGTTGTCGTCGTAGATTTTGAACTGGAACCTGTTGCCAACGCTCATGGGGCAGACGATGGGCACGGTCATGTCCTCGCCGGCCGGGATGGTGATGGGGATGCGCTGTCTGTTGACGCTCCACCACTGTCTGCCGTCCTCATCCACTCGTGAAGGGGTGAGCAGATAGAAGGTCATCTGGCTCTCGTAGTCTGCGCTGCTGTTGTTTCTCAGTTGGATGCTGCCGTCGATCAGACTACCGTACATGACATCGCCGTCGAGGTTTTTCAGTTCTGCCGACACGAGTTCGAGCAGGGGCAGGTTGCTCTCATCGGAGAGTGTGAAACTATCATTGCTGTAGAGCACTCCGCTGGTTGTGGATCCTGTAGAGACCACGATCTTGTAGTTGCCGGCATCCTTGTTGAATACAAAGTCGGTATAGTCTTCCGAACCGCTTGAGAGGTAGACCCTCTCCTTGGATGCCAGTGTGTTGTTGATGTAGAGCGACAGGGGTCCTGTGAAGTCTTGGGCACCGTTGTTCTTGACCGTGACACGCAGCGTCTTCGGGCTTACTCCTGCCTCGAAATTCTGTTCGACGCTGGTCACTGCGAGTTGCTTGGCGAGGTCTTCTTTCACTGTGGTCAGCGTGGCCGTCCCGCCGCTGATGCTGAGGGTCAGGTATGTGGTGCTGGCCTTGTAGCTCTCAATCCAGTCGCCGGTGCCGCTGACGCGGTCGATGCCTTTGATCTCGTAGGTTCCGTCTTCGAGATCAGTACCGAAACCGGTGAGGTATGTCCTGGTGTACGTTGCGCTGCCGGTGCCATGATAGCCGGATTTGATGGCCTTGGCTTGCAGCAGTTGCCCGTCTTTGAAAAGTCCCACCCCCACGTCATACGAGGCTGCGAGACCGCATTGCTTGTAAGCGTAGTAGATGCGGGTGTCTTTCAGTCCGGATGCCTTGGTGTAGGTGTAGTTGCTTGACGTGAGTTTGGTTCCCGATTTGTTGATGAGGTAACAGTCGTCGGTAGTGATGCCGCAGACTCCTGCCGTCGGATAATCGGTTACGGGAGAATGGCTCACTCCGATGATGGCTGCTTGTTCGGTGGAGTAGCCGTATAGTGTGCTGCTTCCTCCCGTGCCTTGTGTCGATGGGTTGAGGGCCTGCAGCCGGTAATACCCGTCGGCCATGCCGCCCCATCCCCAGTTGATGTGGTATAATCCGTGGCCGTCGTATCCATCGCAGATAAAGGAATGTCCGTTGTTGCTGTAGGTGCGTGCGCTGTAGAGCACGGGACGGCCGCAGGACAGTTCTTGCAGGATGATGTCGCTCCATTTCTCAGCCGAGTAGTTGTCACGCTTGACGAGGAGAGGCTCTGGATAGCCGAAATAGTTGCTCAGCGATGTGGCGATGGTGGAGAACACGCTTGACGAGCCATTCTCACCGTAACTCGTCTCGATGGCATGGCCGGCATAGAGCATCAGTTCCGCCACGGCGTCTATGGATTCCTCGGTGTCGTTCTCGCCGTAGGTGTCCTTCATCTTGTCCCAGGCAAACTGTGTGGCGGGGAGGGCGCTGTAACTGCTGTAAGCGGGGATGGTCGTGGTGCTTTCCTTCGGCCATTTGTGGTAATACATCATCTGGGCGAAGGCTGTCGCTCCGCATCCTGTCACGCCCACTGCCCCGCTGGTGGTGAGGCTTTTGCGGTTGTAGGGGTCGTTCTGATGCCAGTGCGAGGAGAGCAGCGGTGCCACCACCTGCCGGGGTATATCGGCCTCGCTGGTTGTCGTGGTGATGGCAGTTGTGTTCCTGCGCAGCCCGTTGCTTCGTGCCCATTCGATTTCCCGGGCGTAATTGTCGAGCCATTCCTGCATGTTGTCGGGAATGCCGGTGGCATCGAAGTCGCCTTTGTCGGAGTAGGCGAGCACGTCGTCGCAACAATCATCGCCCGCGATGATCACAAACCCCTGGCCATTGCCTTTGTTGAAGACATAGTAGTAGGCGTCTTTGGCCATGACCCCATGTTTGTTGGAGACCTCGATACCTTGATAGGCGAGGGTGGGGACACTGAGAGACGGCTCACCTCTCTGAAGAAGAAAAGAGCGTGCTTTCTCCATGGCTTGGGTGCGCCCGACGGGAGCGGCTGTAGCCTGGAGCGTGCATAGCAGCATGGCCATGAGGGTGTATATGAAGGTTTTCATCAAGGTCGTATTTTATGGTTGAAACTACAAATATAGCATGAAAAATCGGAAAAACAGTTGTTTTTGCCCCCTCTTAACTGTTTTTCACAAAAAAGAAGCCTTCCGTAATTACTCAGCACCTAAGTATGCAAAGATGCTCTGGCGTATTTATTAGTGCGGGCATCTCTTTGTTCTTTGTTCTATGTTCGGTCGGATTTGCAATCCGCCCGCATAGAGTATTAGCATTTGCAATGCGCTTTTTCGGATTAAAAATCCTGATACTCAGAGCATCGGGATTACAAATCCCGATGAACGGTGTGCCTATTGGCAAATCCCGATGAACGGTGTACCGAGCGACAGATCTTTGTTCGTGCGGATATCTCTTTGTTCTATGTTCGGGCGGATTTGTAATCCGCCCGCATAGAGTATTAGCATTTGTAATGCGCTTTTTTCGGATTAAAAATCCTGATACTCAGAGCATCGGGATTACAAATCCCGATGAACGGTGCGCCGAGCGACAAATCCCGATGAACGGTGTGCCGAGCGACAGATCCCGATGAACGGTGTGCCGCGTGGCAAATCCCGATATCCCAATGAATCACAGCTGTCTCATGAGGCGCTCGATGCCGGTTTTCGACAATTCCACGTCGAGTGTCGTCCCGTCCGTGGAGAGCAGCGTGCATAGTCGGCGCTTCACATTGAGCTTGTACACACGGCGGGTGTTGATGATGGTGCCGCGGTCCACACGCAGGAATACCGACGGGTCGATCATCTGCTCCATGGTGGCCAGGCTCTCCAGAATGCCTTCCTGGCAGCTGAAGGTATGGAGGTGGGAATAGTTGCCGTCGGCGGTGATGAAGGCGATGTCGGCCATGTCGATGAAGAGTTTCCCGTTGGCCGTTCTCAGCGAGAGGCGCGTGTTCCGAGTGCCCGTTCTTGTTTTTTCCGGGTACAGTTGCCGGGCTTTGGCGATGGCAGCGGCCAGTTCGTTCTTGTCGATGGGTTTGAGCAGGTAGTCCACGGCATCGAGTTTGATGGCGCTCATGAGGTATTTCCGGTCGGCGTATGCGGTGGTGAAGATGACATGGGGCAGGGGATGGGTCTGCTTCACCTCATTGAGCAGTTGGATGGCATCACGTCCCTGTAGCTGGATGTCGAGGAAGAGCAGTTCTGGCTGGTGCCGCAGAATGCTTTGCAGGGCACTGTCGTAATTGTCGCAACTGTCTATCACCTCCACTTCTTGGCGGAAGTCCTCCAGTTTCTGCAACAGGGAGAGGCGGGGCAGGCGCTCGTCCTCCACGACGATGGTTCTCAAGGGGTTCATGGCTTTAGGCTCTCGTTTTCTTCTTCGAATTGGTAATGCATGGGCACGAACATCTCAAAACTGGTGCCTGAGGGTTTTCCGTCGGCGTCATACAGGTCTGTCACCTTCTGGCGGATGGGTCTTCTGTTGGTCTGGTTGTAGAGGGCTATCTGCTCATGGAGCAGGAGCAGTCCCTGTTTGGTGGAGTTCCTGTTCAGGCGTGCCGCCTCGGCGCGTCCCACGCCGTCGTCTCTCACCTCCACCACGATGTCTTCGTTATCCCTGCGGATGTGGATGCCGATGTGTCCGCCTCCCGTTTTGTTGCCGATGCCGTGTTTCACGGCATTCTGACAATAGGTGTAGAGCAGCATGGTGGGCAACAGCGTCTGCCGTTCCACGTCGTCCTCGATGGTGATGTCGTATTTCAGCCGGTCGCCCAGCCGCAACTGTTCCAGTTCGAGGTACAGGCGGATATAGTCGGTTTCCTCGTCGATGTTGCGTGCCGGCCGGTCGATGTCCGACAGCGTCATGTTGGTGAAGTCACTGTACATCTTCAGGTATCGGATGGCTTCCTCGCTGCTGTTGTTCATCAGGAAGTACTCGATGCTGGCCAGAACGTTGGCATGGAAGTGAGGGATGGCTTTCAGCCGGATGGCCTTGATCTGCAGCTCTTTCTGCCGTTTCTCCCGTCGCAGCCTCTCCATGGCCTTCCGGTTGATACGTCGCTCGTAGAGATAGGCGAGACACCAGCCCAGCAGAATGACCGCCACGCCTGCGACCGTCCATGCCCACCACCGTTTCCACCAGGGGCGTTTTCCCTCGATGATGGTGGAGGACGGGTCGAAGGCCAGCAACCGCTCGGGTTGGAAAGACACCATCTCTTCCAGTCCGGCCATCCACACCGTGCCGTCACTGGTCTCCGCCATCGGCGTGCTCATCGGTTCGATGATGGTGAGTCCGTTGGTGTGGTCAAACCATTGGGCACCGCTGGTGCGGTTGTCGTCGCTGATGTGTGCCACGAGCATCCCGTCGAGCGTGCCCACGATCAGGAAACCGCGCGGTGAGCGGTGCAGGGTGCGTATCTCATGGCCAGCCAGTAGAGGCAACTGGCTGGTGAGGTCTTCCACCTGTCCGCCATGGATGAGGAAGAGTGAGTCGTTGGAGGCGAAAAGGATGTTTCCGCGGCTGTCGCCCTCCATGGTGGAGATGACTTTCCGGGCCACGCACTCCACCTCGGTTTTCCCCTCTTGCCATCCCGTGATGTGGTAGAGACCCGAACTGCTGCCCACCCACAGGCCACCACTTTTGTCCTCGGCGGCGCACCAGGGGCGCATGATGTCCTCGGTCAGGGTGTCGAGCCGTTGCCGATGCGGATCGTAGGCGAGGATTCCCTGCCGGTTGCCGAAGATGAGATGGCCGGAGGCCTGTGCCACGAATTGGTAGCGGTCTTGCGGCAGTCCCATCCAGTGGAGCGTGCCCCCGTCGATGGCGGCCACGTCGCCTTTGCCCGCCAGATACACCGTCTGGCCGATACGGGTGGCGCTGGGATTGAAAAACTGTCCTTCTTCAGCATGGCTTTGCTGTCCGTCGACGAGCAATGTGCCGTTGAGCGTGCCCATCACGATATGCCCTGCATCGTCGGCACATAGTGCGCGCACGACATCGTTGTCGTCGTTGAGCCTGTGGATGGTGAAGTGGGTGTGGAAGAAGAGATACACCCCTTGGTAGGTGGCCATCCACACGCGGTCCCATTTGTCGATGAGCAGGCTCTTGATGAGGTTGAAACCGCTGGCGAGTTTGCCGACGGCTTTCCCGTCGTATCGATAGAGATTGTGGGCATCAGCGATATAGAGTTGGCCGTCGTGGCTCAGTCGGGCGAAGAGCCCGTAGTCGGGTGCCTCAAAGGAGAAGGCCGTTGCCTGTTGCACTTTTCCGTCATCCACGCAGTAGATGCCGTCACCGGCCAGCGCGCAGAGCTTGCCGTTCATCCTCGTGAGGGTGAAGATGTCATCCTTCGCCGTCAGCATCCGCCATTTCCTGTCGCGGATCACATACAGTCCCTGCTCGGTGGGCACGTAGATGTCATCGCCGTCGATGAAGAGTTTCCGGTCGGGCGTCATCCGGTCGAAGACGCTGGCTTTGAGCAGAGGTGCCCATCCGCTTTTGGTCAGGCGTACGAGCATGCGGTGGGTCTCCTGTTCATCCTCGAGCAGGATCATACCCTTCGGCAGGTCGGTGGCGTTGAAGTTGTTGAGCAGCCAGTGCTGACCACCATCAGCATTGTTGGTCAACCATTGCTGGTCGGGGTCAATGGGGCGCATCGTTGTCTTGTCGCCATCGACGAGCCATCGCCTGCGGAAGCCTAATGCGCTCACTCCTTCCTCAGTCTCGGAGAACGCCACGATGTTCTCGCGCCTTCCTTTCAGGAAGGGCGTAAGCGTGCGCCCGTCGTAGCGAACGAAACCAGAGAGCGTACCGATCCAGATATAGCCCTCGCTGTCCTGAAACACCGTCTCGGTCTGCATCTGCGGCAGTCCGTCGAGCGTGGTGAAACGGCGGTGGCTCAGCTGGCTGGTGAATCCGTCTTCTGCCCATGTGCTCAGGACAGCCAGCCAACAAAAAAGGAGTGTTGTCAGTCTTCTCATCAACCGCAAAATTATGCTTTTTTCTCCGTTTTTGCAATGATGACGGGCGTTTTGCCAAAAGATTTTTCGCTTCGTCAGCCGAAAAGCCCCTTTCGTCACTCAGAGGGTGTGTTTCGTCAAAACGTATGTGACGAGAATATCTCGTATCCGCTTTTTTCTTTATTTTTGCTTTGAAAACCCACCAACCTGATCATTTACAAAACCAATACATTATGAGAAAAATACTATTTGTTCTTTTTGCGCTTGTGGCGATAACTACGACAGCGCATGCCGAGGAGACGAAGACCCCTTATGTGATATGGTGTAAAGGCAACTATACCCTCTATTTCACCTGCCGCAGTGAGGTGCTGTCCGCAGGTGATGACTTTACTCCTGAGGGTTCATCGTCAACGTACACAATAACTAATATATGGAGCGGCGACCAAGTGGTCAAAAGTGGCGAGTATAGTAATCCTGCATGGTACAATTCTTCGATTCGTAATTATATATTTTATGCCGTAATAGAATCTTCGTTCAGCGAGGCGCGCCCCCAAAGCCTCTATTCGTGGTTTTATTATAATAAAAACCTCTCGTCTATCACAGGACTTGAGTATCTCAATACAAGTGAGACTACCACCACATCCCAAATGTTCTATTACTGCCAAAGCCTGACCTCGCTTGACCTAAGCCATTTCGATACAAGCAAGGTAGAGAGGATGTATAGTATGTTCTTTAACTGTAACAACTTGCAAGAGATCAAAGGTTTGGATCAGTGGGACACTTCGTCGGTGAAATCAATGTACAGTTTGTTCAACAATTGCAATAACCTTACCTCGGTTGGTGACATAAGCGGATGGGACACAAGCAATGTTACCCAAATATACAATATGTTCCTTAATTGCAAAAAATTGGAGAATCTCGACCTAAGCCGGTGGAAAACAGACAATGTGGTAAGTTTTAATGGCATGTTTAGTGGTTGCATTTTACTAACTACAATAGGAGATGTGAGCGGTTGGTACACAAGTAAGGCGACTTCGACAACAGAGATGTTCAAGCAGTGCTTAAAATTGGAAACACTCGACGTGAGCGGCTGGGATATGAGCAATGTGATAACGATGGACGGCATGTTCATGCAATGCAGTGCCCTGGAGACACTCGACGTGAGTAACTGGGACGTGAGCAACGTCGTCAATTTCAACAACACCTTCCGCGGTCTGTCGAAGGTGGAGACGCTGGACCTGAGCCGATGGCATACTTCGCGCGTCATAACAATGAACAGCATGTTCTATCAGAGCAAACTGCTCACGCAGCTTGACCTGAGCGGTTTCTATACGAGCAATGTAACCAACATGAGCTATCTATTCAGAGACTGTACAGCACTGCAGAGCGTCACCGTAAGCAATTTGTGGAGTGTCGCCAATGCCGCATCCTCTTCCACGCAAATGTTCTATGGTTGTGTAGCGATAATTGGGCAGGACGGCACGACTTACGATAGTGGAGCAACAGATGCCTCGAAGGCTCACTATGGCGATGGCGGTTACCTGCGCCACAGCACTGATGTGGCTCTCGGCACACAGCCCTACGCCATCTATGATGCCGAGAGCACCACCTTGTACCTGTGCCAGAGCGACCAGACACTCATCGCCGGCAATCAGTTCACACCAGCCGGCAGCGACACGCCCATCACCATCGATAATGTCTGGTATGGAAAGGATGTTTGCGAGACCGCTGCCAATGGAGGAACAAGAGAATACAATCTGCCTTGGCACAAGGTCTACGAAACGACGACCAAGACGGTTATAGAACCATCGTTTGCCAATGTGCGGCCCACCCGCACCGACACATGGTTCTACTATTTCTACAATATGACCCGCATCGACGGTTTGGAGTACCTCAATACGAGTGAGGTAACCACGATGTATGAGATGTTCAGCAACTGCGAGTCGCTACAATCCCTCTCGGGTATAGAGAACTACGACGTGAGCAAGGTGGTGGATATGGAGTATCTATTCTGCGGCTGCAAGTCGCTGGAAAGCCTTGACATCAGCCGTTGGGACATGAGTCAGGTGACGAACGCATTAAGCATGTTCAATTACTGCTCGAAGCTCACATCTATCACCGGCATTGAGGAAATGGATGTCGAAAACCTGCAAGTGGCAAGTTATATGTTTGCTGGCACATCACTGAAAAACCTTGATCTGAGTGGTTGGAACACGGCCAACTTGGCTAATATCTCGGGCATGTTCGATAGCTGCAAATCGCTCGAAACGCTCAATCTGGACGGTTGGAAAACAGACCATCTGACCACGATGAATTCAGCATTCATTGGCTGCTCAGTATTGAAGAATATCATCGGCATTGAGAACTTCAACACCGAAAATGTGACTACCATGAGTTATCTCTTCTCAGGATGCAATGCGCTCGAAAGTCTCGACCTCAGCAAATGGAAAACCTCCAACGTGTGGAGTTTTAGTAATATGTTTGCTGGCTGTACAAGTCTGCGGGAACTCAATGTGAATAGTTTCGACATTACAGGTGTGAACGCTGAGGAAGGCTATTATCAATTCGATTTGGGGTATATGTTCTACAACTGTTCTTCGCTCACGACACTTGACTTGAGTAACTGGGATACGTCGCATGCTCAATACATGGCCTATATGTTTAATGGCTGCGAAAACCTCCAGGCGATATATGTGGGTCAAGGATGGAATACTGACAATGTGGAAGTGGGCAATGCCTATCATCAGACGAATGATATGTTTGAAGGTTGCCTGGCCATCATCGGCGAGGACGGAACCACCTACGATGAGAATGATTTCACCATCGCACGGGCTCACTACAGCACAGGCGGTTATCTGCGCTGCCACCACGACAGTTACACCATCACTATCCCCTCCTCAGGCATCGGAACCTTCAGTGCGGCTGAGAATGTCACCATCCCCGAAGGACTGACGGCACACTACTGCAACAACTACAACCCAACTGCCAGTACGATGACAGTAGAAGCGGTTTCAGGCGGTGTCATCCCTGCACATACAGGTGTGCTCGTCAGGGGTGCGGCAGGCGAGACCTATACGCTCAATGCCACCACGGAAACAGCAGAGGCCGTGACAGACAATGCTCTTGTGGCGGTCACCGTGCCCACTCATGTGTCACAGACTCAAGGCGACTACACCAACTTCATGCTCAAGAGCGGGAAATTCATCATGATCGCCGAACAGGATGCTACGGCGAAGATGCCTGCCAACAAAGCTTATCTGCAAGTGCTCAGCCAACAGCTGCCCTCTGTCAGCGGCAGTGGCATCACGCTGATATGGGACACCGATGGTATCCATGACCTGATTTCTGACAGAACATTCCCGACAGTGACATACGACTTGACAGGCCGCAGGGTAAGCTCACCTTCAAAGGGTGGTATCTATATCGTGAATGGAAAGAAGATGGTTGTAAAATAGAAAGGATAAGATCATGGAAAAAAAGAAATATATCCAACCGGAAACCACGTGTAGTCCTCTCGGGGGAATCCAACTGCTGGACACCTTGTCCGTGGACCCCACCATGCAGGGCAACCAGGAAGAGGCTGAGGTAGGTGCCTGGAATTGGGAGGACGAACTCGCATGGCCGCATACTTCACTTCTCTGGGACGAGTCTGATTAGCCTTTGTCCAACAAAAAAAGCCCCACCTGTCAGAAGGCAGGTGGGGCTTTCTATAGAAATCCTTATTTCAGTCCACGGTTGTTGAGGGTGACGTTGAGCAGCATCAGGTATTTGTGATACTGTGCCTTGGTGAGGATCGAACGGGTGGCAGCCAGGTTCTTGTTCACGATCTTGCTGATCATCGGCTGGCGCTCATCCTCAGTGGCGGTGGCCACGTTCTGCAATTCTGCGCTGAAGGCGTGCATGACATCCTCCACAAACTCATACTGGTCGCTGCTCAGGTTGAGTGTACGGCTCAGTGAGTGCATGTTCACGCTGATGTCATAGGCGTTGGCGCTGTTGGTGGCGTTGCCTTCCTCGTTCTCTGCGAATGCCATGGTCATGGTCATCATGACCATCAGGCTCATCATAAATCTTTTCATCTTTTTACCTTTCTTTTTAATGAAGCCTTCTCTCGGGCTTCTCGTTCATGTAATGTTATCCTTTTTGTCTTTCGACGATGCAAAGGTAGGGCGTTTTGGGCAACCAGCAAGCGTTTCGATGCTGTTGTTTGCGCACACAGACCGATTTTTTGATGTACGTCAAAAAAATACCCTGTTGGGGAAAAAAGATGGTTTCTGCTATTTGCGGATCAGTGTGGAACCTGTCAGCGATGCTTCAGAGGCCTCTGTCTGGATGGCGTAAACACCGGGCTTCAATGTGCTGAGGTCGATGGTGGCGTGGCCGTCGCTGGTATTGATGCGTCGGGTCATCACGGTCTGTCCCGACAGGGCATAGACCCGCAGGTTGATGGTTGTCTGCCGAGCATGGTCGAAATCCATGTGCAACACTCCGTCGTGCAGGTTGAAGCGCACGCTGGTGGGTTGTTTCATGGAGATCCCCTCTACTTTGGAGATGCCCAGCACGTCGAGCAGTCCGGCGTATGCGTCAATCTCCCCATAGCCGTATTCGTTGTTGGGATATGTCGTGTAGGCGGGATCGTGACGGGATGTGCGGCTGATCACGCCCATCACATCCTCGGGGGTGAGGTCGGGTTTGGCTTGCAGCCAGAGGGCGATGATGCCAGCCACGATGGGGGTCGACATCGAGGTACCGCTGTTGGAGTTCCAGGCGTAGGTGCGCCCTTGGAAGTCGAAATGCTCCACATCCCAGCGTACGTCGCTGGCGTTGGGCGAGGCTTCGATGTAATAACTGCTGTAGGAGGAGATCACGTTGGTGCCAGGTGCCATGACGTCGGGCTTGATTCTCCCGTCGTAGGTAGGACCTACAGAGGAGTAGGCACCCCGCTGTCCGTTGGTTCCCTGGTCGTAGACGCGATGCTCTCCGAGGTAGTTGGTGATGCCCGTGCGGTAGCTGGTGGCCCCCACGCAGATGACGGCCGGAGCACTCGAAGGGGAGTGGACCGAGTAGGCGTTGTCGCCCAGCGATGCGTCGGCGGGCACGAGATAGCCGCCGCCCTTGAACATCTCGATCTCCGTGTTCTGGCCGATGAGGTCTACGCCTGCGTAGATATGCACACCCAGCAGCGTGTCGGTCTTGAGCACGATTTCCATCACATTCTCATGGGCATCATAGCAAGAGGGATAGCAGGTGGCTGTTATATAATAAGGTTTATCACCCGCCAGCAGCGTGTCGGTGAGCAGCGTGTCGGGACGCTGGTAGACATCGGCCACACTGACGGGATAGTCCAGCACCTGGTTGTCGTTGCCATGGAGTATGAAATCCAGACGGTAGTCGTTGTCGCTGCCCTTGACGGAGAATGTCGCACTGTTGCCAGCGGAAATGATCGCCACCCGGGCACGCTCCATGCCGACGGGTTTGCGCACGTGTGTGGTTTGCTGTCCGGCATTGCCTGCCGAGGCCACCAGGATATGTCCGGGACCCGTGAGACTGTCGAGCACCTCGTAGAAGAGGGCATCATCGCCACGGAAGTCCATCGACGACCCTTCGCTGAACGATACGACGCAGGGTTTTCCCACGGCGTCGGCATAGTCGAAGAGGTATTTGAAGCCCAGCGCATCCGTGGCGTAGGTGAATTTGTAGACATCGGCTGAGTCGATGAACTGCAGGTCGTCGGTCACGGCATTGCTCACCAGGCAGATATCGCTTTCGGGAGCCATGCCCCGGTAGGGAGAGTTGTAGCCACTGCCGGCAGCCGAGCCCAGCGTGTGGGTGCCGTGCGACTGGATCAGGCCGTCGCGGGAGTGGGCGTATGTCTTCAATGCCTCCTCCGTGGTGTAGTCAGCACCCACGAAGAGTTGGCTGTCCAACGTGTCGGTGGAGAGGAAATCCCAAAAACGGCGGATGCGGTAGTTGGTTGCCGTGGCATCGTAGAAATTGGGGTGGGTGAGGTCGAACCCGATATCCTCGACGCCCACCACGACGTCTTTTCCTGTGAAGGCTTGGGGCAGACCTTCGCCTTGGTGCACCTTCATGCCGCCCAGTACGGTCAGTGTGGTGTCCATCAGCACGCTGTTGCCCTGCCGGGCCTCAATCCGCGATACCTGCCGGCAAAGCGACAGGGGGGCAAGGCTTCTCAACGGGATGGCTGCGATATGGATCCGTCCGAAGCGAGCCAGTGAGCGGCATCCGTAGTGCGAGAGCAGGTTCTCGGCTTCCTCGCCTTCTGCCTCGATGCGCACGAAGGCACACACCTGACGGTCGCCTTTGGCCGGTGTGCGGCGCATGGCTGTCCGGTTGTCGATGGTCAGCGAGCGGAGCATTGACGACATCTTGCCATAGTCGGCATATTGTGCCGAGACATCGATAGCTGCGAAAAAGGCAAGAAGCAATGCCGTCAACAACCGTGTCTTTCCCGGAATCACTTTCGTTTCCCTGTTGCTTTGGGATTGAGGGTCTGCTGGATATGTCATTTTCTCTCTCATCGTTTTTTCTTTTATGTTATGTTCATCCCGACGGTTTACCTGTTCATTCTCTTGCTGGTGTGCCGTTTTCATGCTGTGCAGAGAAGGGGCAGGCAGCTCAGGAGGAAGTAGAAAAAGGTTTTTGCCTGTATTCGATGATGCGTCATGTCTGTGGGAGAGCTTTGGGGTGATTTCCAATTCCGCCCGATTATCAACGGTCGTGATAGGGCCGCTAATTTAAGGATAATTCATGAATTGTCCAAATCTTCGACGAATCTTTTTGGTGTTGTCAAGGAAAAATCCTATCTTTGTAGTCATACACGATACTTGGAGAACATCGACTAAAACCACATGAAAATGGATAAGAATAAAAAAACTGATTTAGGCCGCCGCTCCTTCCTGCGGCGATTGGGACTCGGAGCGGGCTCAGCCGTGGCACTGATGGCCCTCGAACCTTTCGATGTGCTGGCCCGATCATCCAAGAGACCTTTCCTCATCTCAGGAAAGGATGATGATCCCGTCCGGATGACCTATCGGGTGCAGCACGGATCCAACATACAGGTCTCGCTCCTGGGTTTCGGCATGATGCGATTGCCCAATGACCAGGATAAGGTGAACGAGATGGTGGATTATGCCATTGCCCATGGCGTGAATTATTTCGATACGGCTCCGATGTATATGGGGGGGCAGTCGGAGGTGCTCACTGGGAACGCCCTTGCATGGCATCCCCGTGAGAAATTCTATGTCGCCACCAAAATGTCCAACCAGGGTCCTAACCTCTGGGACTTCGAAAAGGCCAAGGAGATGTATTTGCGCTCGTTCGAAAGGCTGAAGGTCGATCACATCGACTACTATCTGCTCCATAGCATCGGAGGCGGTGGGGTGGACAACCTGAACAACCGCTTCTTCAACAACAAACTCCTCGATTACCTGCTCGCTGAGCGCAAGGCCGGACGTATCCGGCACTTGGGATTCTCCTATCACGGCGATGTGAGTGCCTTCGACTGGCTGCTCGACCATCAGGAGGAGTACCACTGGGATTTTGTCCAGATCCAGATGAATTACCTGGATTGGCGCCATGCTTCCATCCGGGGCGGACGGCGGCATGATGCCGATGCGGAGTACCTCTACAACAAATGCGAGAAGACTGGGGTGCAGTGCGTCATCATGGAACCCCTCCGGGGTGGTGCCCTGACGAAGGTGGCCGCGGAGGTGGAACAGGAACTCAAGGCGGTGCGACCTGACGACAGCATGGCACGGTGGGCCTTCCGGTGGGTGGGGTCTCATCCCAATATCCTCACCACCCTGAGCGGCATGAACCGCATGGAGCATGTGGTGGAGAACATACAGACATTCTCGCCGCTCGATCCTTGCACTGACAGCGAGAACGCATTGCTGGCGAAACTGGCTGACCAGATCGCTGGTGTGCCAACGATTCCCTGCACCACTTGCGAGTATTGCATGCCTTGCCCCTACGGGGTCAATATCCCTGGTAACTTCGCCTATTACAACGAGGCGGTAAACCAGAAGATCATTCCGCTGCCTGAGAAGGGCGCACCCGACTTCACACAGCGCCACCAGCAGTTTGCCGAGGGCTTCAAGCGTGCCCTGCCCGATGAGAAGACATGGGCACGACGCTGCCAGGACTGTGAGGAGTGCCTCTCGAAATGCCCGCAGCAGATCCGCATCCCCAACCAGTTGGCACGTATTGTCGAGACACTGAGGGGGTAAAACGGCTGCGTCTGGATTTTTTTCCGTGGTTTTCTCTTGCATGTATTGCTTTTTTGTATACTTGCAAATTATAAGTGTACAATCTGAGTTTGGGAGGCGAATATGAAAAAGCCTCCTTCTGCGGAACATTCAACTATTTATTATTAACTAAAAGATAAAAGAAATGAGAAAATTTATCCTTGTAGCCGCTATCATGATGGCTACCACCTGTGCCTTCGCACAGCATGCGCCTGGTTCACTCACCTTGCAGCCCCGTATCGGTTTCAGTGCCGCTGACTTCAACAACACCGACGACACCAAGGCACGCGTAGGAATGGTCGTGGGTCCGGAGTTCGAATACACGTTCTCAAATCGTTTCAGCCTTGGCATGGGCATCAATTACTCACAGCAGGGTGCAGAACTTGACAAACTTGATGTCAAATACAAGATGGATTACATCACTGTGCCTATCGTGGCCAATTTCTATGTGGTGAAAGGCCTGGCTCTGAAAGCTGGTATCCAGCCTGGATATAATATCAATTCCAAGATGGAAATCAAGGGTAGCAAGGATGTGGATTTCAGCGACGATGTGAAGGCTTTCGACTTCTCCATCCCCGTCGGTCTGTCGTATGAGTTCTATAATTTCGTGCTCGACGCACGTTACACTTTCGGCCTCACGAAGATGTTCGACGAGGATAAGATCAAACTCGACAGCAAGAACCTCGCTTTCCAACTGACGCTGGGCTATAAGTTCACTCTCTTCTAAAAAACTGGGATTGCTTCCCGTTAGAGCGAGGCCCCGTCTTGTCGTCACGACAAAACGGGGCCTCTTGCCTATATATAGGTCTTCCTATAACTAACCTTTATGATAATCATTTATTTCCACTGAAGAGTCTCCTCATGGCGAAGGAGACTTTTTTGATGATGCAAAATAACAAAAAAAGAAGCAAAAAACACTTGGCGACCTTTGGAAAAAGGCCGCCAAGTGCATGGGTCTAAAACTATTTTTAGAAAAAAGTCTATTTCTCGCTGCCAAAAGTGATCTCCTTGCGTATCTTGCTGAGATATATGGGAGTGATGTTGAGAAAGGACGCAATGTCTTTCAGCGACAACTGCTGCACGATGTCAGGACAGCGCTGGAGGAGCATCTTGTAGCGTTCCCGGACGGAGTAGCGGTAGTGGTCGAGGTTGCGGGAATAGACCATCTTGAACAGGTTCTGCATGAGTTGCATGCCGATGTGCAAGGCTTCGATACGCTCATCATACAAGTGCTGCAGTTCGGCTCCCTTGATGAGGCATATCTCGCAGGGCATGTCGGCCTCTATCGTCACTTCCGACAAGTCGCCTTGAAGGCAGTAGGGATAGTCGGCCACGAACTCACCCTCAAAGACGAACCCCGTGATGTAATCCTTGTCTTCTTCCTCGTTGTGCACGATGTATTTGAAACATCCCTTCTCTACATAACCTATCCACTGCGCAGGTTCTCCGGCTTTCTCCAGTATCTCGCCACGCTGCAGCGTCCTTCGTTTGCCGTGCTCCATGCAATACTGGTACAGGAACTCCAGGTCGAGTCCTGCCTTGTAGGAGTTGAAATACCGGGTGTCCATCAGGGTTTCACGTATTTCTGTCCATCGATGATATAGATGCCGGCAGGCAGGGTGCCGGCATCATCGCTGGTGTCACGCAGTTTCCGTCCGTCGAGGCTGTAGATGCCGTGACCCATGGTGGCATTGCGCACAAGGGTCGGCGTGGCGATGCCGTCTACCTCTTCGGGGCTGTGCGAGCCATAGTAACAGAGACGGAAGTTGTCGAAGATGCACCAGTAGTAGCCAGGCATCGACGAACAGCGGATCCCCGCTTTCAACTGGCCGCCTTCGGTGGTGACGGAGGTGGTGACACGGTTCTCATATAGTCCTTTCGAGAAATAGATGCTGGCGGCCTGCATGTTGTTGGGGAAATACTGGCCGTTGACATACGACTCATTGCCTCCGAGCTGACGGTTTTGCGCGTCGGCGGTGATATGTGCCAGTTTCTGGCTCTTGATACCGGCGTAGATATAGGCGTTGACAGCGGCTCCTGTGCATTCTGCCGGCTTGCCGGGGCGCTGGAATGCGTTGGCACGCAGTTGGTAGGTGCCGGCAGGCAGATGGCTCACGGTCTGGTTGAAGTCGAACGCTTTCTCGTAGTATTCCCCACAGGAGTAGTTCACGGTGGGGTTGTCCGACCAGCCTTCTGTGGAGTCCAGTCCCGGGTTCTGGAGCATATAGGTGAGGTCGAAGGGCTGTGCCATGTCGCTGGGCGTGGCATTGGCCAGGAAGTCGAAGGCAGCCTGGTCGAGTTCGTCGAGGAGGGCTTGCATCTCGTTGGTGTTCGTGGCATTGTCGAGACGTTGCTCGATGCTGCTGAGGGCATTGTCGAGTGTTTCATCCACGCCGTTCACATCCTCGGTGTGAGGTACGGCGGCAAGGGCTTTCACCTGTTGCAGCTTGTCGTTGATGCGGGTTTTCATCTCAGCCAGCATACTGTTGGTGAGAGCAGCTGCCTCGCTTTGTGTGAGGATGAGCCAGCGTTGCGTTGTGGCGGCATTGCCGATATCGAAGGTGGCGGAGGCAGTTGCCCCGTTGTTGCCGGCCTGCAGGCATGGCGGTGTCCAGTTGGTGGTGGGATGGATGATCCAGTAGCCTCTTGTGCCGGCCTGGCCTACATCCACCCTGCCACGCATCATCTGGAAATTCTCATTGTTGGTGGGTGTGGTGCGGCTGATGGTCTGGAAGATATTCGACGTATAGGTCATATACTGCCCTGTGGCGACGTTGCGCAACTGGTAGTATTGGTTGCCCGGAGTGAAGCTGACGGTCCAGGCGCAACTGTCGTTGGCGGCGATCTCGTCTGTCGTCATGGCCCGCCATACGAGTTTTCCTGCTGCAGTGGGCATGAGGAAAGAGGTGTAGAGACCATGGTCGCTGTCCTCGCTCTTGATGTAGTATTTCACCTCTTCTTGGTGGTCAAAGGCGTGGTAGGGTTCGGCAAACGTGCTGTTGGTGTGCTGCAGGCCGTCTTCACCGAGGGCTTGGCAGATCAGCGAGTTGCCGATATAGAGCACGTCGGTGCCAGTGTCTTCATTGGCTCCGTTGATGCCATAGGGCCACATGTGCTGGTAGTCGCCGTTGAGTCGTGCTGAGGTGCTGTTGTCCCAGAAGCGCAGCACTTCCGTCACGCGGTCGCCGAGCCAGTAGCCCGAGCCGGTGGTCGACCCCGTGGCGTTGGAGGTTGCCGAACGGAGGTTGAAACGGCTCCATTCCGTGTCGGCCCAGGGGATGACACCGCAGCCGTGCAGCATCTCGTGCATGATGGTGCCTGGTTTCTGGTATGACTGGTTGCTGCCGACGCTCATCCATCCTCCGTAGGAGCATTCAGCAGTGGGCACTCCGGAATTATAGCCGATATTGGGCGAGAATCCTTTCATCTCCGTCAGGTCGTTCCAGTAATTGATGGCGGTCGTTGCGGCGCTCCTGATGCGCTCATCGGCGGCATGGTCGTTGCTGTTGCGCAGGTTGAATGTGATTTGTCCTTTGGGGATGGTGTAGAAGCGGATCACGTCGCCGTAGCCCACTTGCCGACCTTTGGTGACGACATAGGCGCGCATGTAATAGCGGGTGCCGGGTGTGAGGTCCTCCAACCAGTAGATGCGGCCGTTGTTGGTGAGGTAACGGGTGGTCTTGTTGTCGTGGATGGTGGGTTCGGGATTCTCGCTCCAGCAGAAACCCTGCTCAGCCACCTCATTGCTGCCCACGCCGGTATAGCCCATCCTGCCGAAGGCCATCGTGGCGCCGCGGGCGTAGCGCATGTCGGTAGTCACTGTGGGGGCGTTGCCTGTGGGGTTGGCCCAGAGATAGGTATCGATGGCTTTTTCCAGTGCTTCTATGGCACTGTCCACCTGCGCTGTCGTGGCGTTGTCGTCGTTCATCACGCTGGTAGCCTCGTCGATAGCCTGTTTCAAGGCGGCGGCACCCGTCCCGCTGCCGTCACCATAGATTTGCAAAGCCTCTTCGATGGCTGTCTGCAACTGCCGCTTATAGATATCCATGTCGGCCTTGCCGATGGGAGTGTCACGCAGCAGATGCACGAAGTCCAGGCAAGGTTTGGCGAAGTTGGCCGAACCTTTGTCGGCATTGGCGAAGAAGCCGATCTGGATCAGTCCTGGTGTCGTCTCCGTCAGTTCAAACCGGATGGTGTCGGTGATCCATTGTCCGGTCGGGAAGGATGCGACGGTGGAAGCCGTTCCGCTCTGTCCCGAGGGCAGCCAGGCCACTCGGCTGCGGCCGGCGGTTTGTTCCACGCTGTTGTAGAATGCCGATACGAGGGCGTATTTTCCAGCAGGTAGTGTCACATTCTGGAAGAAGAGCATCGACTGGTTCCACCCGGTGCTCAGAGCGAGCACTCCGCCCTCGGTGGTACCGTCCTGGCCCACAGCGGGCACGGCAGCACCGTTGAAGGTCACCGGGGTGCCGATCTGGTAGACACCGGTGATGGTGTAGTTGGCTGAGAAACTCTTGGTCCATCCTTTCACCTCGAGGATCTCCTGCGCCACGTTGCCCGTGTCCTCAATCGTATAGTCGAAGTCAGAGTCGAAACCGTAATTCTTGAGATACATCGAGGTGATGTCATGCATCTCTTGTGCCCAACCGCTTGCCATGCCCAGCAAGGTGAGGAGAGCGATTAATAGTGATTTGTTTCTTTTCATTGGTTTAAGGCAATTGTTTTTGCAAAGATACACAATATCGGAAAGAATCCATGTCTTAAAAAAGGAAAAAGTATTATTCTCTATCTTCAGATCGCTTTGATGGAGGATGGATGGCTCAAAATTAGAAGGCTAATTTCTTGATGCGCAAAAATTTTTTTGCTTATGCGACTAAAAAACATGGTTTTTCTCTCGTTTTTTACGTATCTTTCCTCTATAAATAGTAAACAAATTGCCCCGCAGAAGTAACTAAACACTTATAATCTGTTGATATAGATGCATACCCATCCCATG
>OCTW011559474.1_pt1 | contig 31348 bp, 31 predicted proteins | sample 1539671 | NCBI WGS metagenome assembly OCTW01 (sample SAMN02144230, study PRJEB22623) | gut metagenome | biome: sheep rumen | host: Ovis aries | place: New Zealand | reverse complement strand
TAATCGTAGACTTTATGACAAGTGGTCCAGTGATTGCTGGTGTTATGTCAGGTGAAGAAGTGATTTCTTCTTGGCGTACAATGATGGGAGCAACAAACCCTAAAGAAGCTCTTCCTGGAACAATCCGCGGTGACTATGCACAAGCACCCGCAGAAGGAGCAGCAACATTTAACATCGTTCACGGTTCAGATTCACCAGAATCAGTAGAACGTGAAATCGCCCTTTGGTTTGGGGAATAAAATAACGCTAAAAAGGAATCATACGAAGCTGAAGTCTGGCTGAGACAAATGGCGCGATTACGAAATTTCGTGAGAAAAAGTGGTCCACGAGGTTTTAGAGCTGTGTTGTTTCGAATGGTTCCAAAACCTTGCTTTTCGTTATAAAGCTCGTGATTATGTTTTAGAGCTGTGTTGTTTCGAATGGTTCCAAAACTGGGTTCTAGTATTTTTGCCCCATATAGCTGTTTTAGAGCTGTGTTGTTTCGAATGGTTCCAAAACAAGTTGTGTGAGTTCTGAAAAGTAGAACGCGTTTTAGAGCTGTGTTGTTTCGAATGGTTCCAAAACTATAAAGAGGGATATTTACCCGAAAATAGTGTTTTAGAGCTGTGTTGTTTCGAATGGTTCCAAAACTTGTAATTCGATACTAACATACCAATAAATGTTTTAGAGCTGTGTTGTTTCGAATGGTTCCAAAACTTAGGAACGTTTAAAACTTTTTGGATATTAGTTTTAGAGCTGTGTTGTTTCGAATGGTTCCAAAACAAGTGGAAACGTGTTGCAGCTAAAGGGATGTTTTAGAGCTGTGTTGTTTCGAATGGTTCCAAAACTGGCGAAGCAGGAGAAGCGAAAGCGTTTGTGTTTTAGAGCTGTGTTGTTTCGAATGGTTCCAAAACCTAACTCCTTGCATTTGCAAAGTGAATTGCGTTTTAGAGCTGTGTTGTTTCGAATGGTTCCAAAATAATTGAATTGCTAAATATGAATATAACAAAACCCCACCTAGTTTTTCACTGGGTGGGGTAATCTATGTGGGTCATAGGTTTGCGGTAAATTTGAAAGTTTCTACTATCTTTAATTAGATGATAGCGCTTTATTGAAGTTTTGTAAAGAAATTTGCGGTTCTTTTTGCCAGGTGATTTTTCTTGCTTTTAGGTCTTGTTACAAACTTTTTATAGCACCAGTGGTGTTTATTTGATATAATAGGAATAGTGATTAATTGTATAGGATTATAGGATAGATGGATATTCAAGAATTAAAAAAACGACAAGAAAAGATTCGCAATTTCTCTATTATTGCGCATATTGACCACGGAAAGTCAACTTTGGCTGACCGTATTTTGGAAAAGACTGAGACTGTTTCTAGTCGTGAAATGCAAGCTCAACTCTTGGATAGCATGGATTTGGAGCGTGAACGTGGTATCACAATCAAATTAAATGCTATTGAGTTGAACTACACAGCTAAAGACGGTGAAACTTACATTTTCCACTTGATTGACACACCAGGGCACGTTGACTTTTCATATGAAGTGTCACGTTCTCTAGCAGCCTGCGAAGGGGCTATTTTGGTTGTCGATGCGGCACAAGGTATCGAAGCTCAAACTCTTGCTAATGTGTATTTAGCCCTTGATAATGATTTGGAAATCTTGCCAGTTATTAATAAGATTGACTTGCCAGCTGCTGACCCTGAACGTGTGCGTCAAGAAATCGAAGATGTTATCGGACTTGATGCGTCAGAAGCAGTACTTGCCTCAGCAAAAGCTGGTATCGGGATTGAAGAAATCCTCGAACAAATCGTTGAGTACGTGCCAGCGCCAGCAGGAGATGTTGAAGCACCACTTCAAGCACTTATCTTTGATTCTGTTTACGATGCTTATCGTGGAGTTATTTTGCAAGTGCGAATCGTCAATGGTATGGTAAAACCTGGTGATACCATTCAATTGATGTCAAATGGTAAAACATTTGATGTTACTGAAGTTGGTATCTTCACACCAAAAGCAGTTGGACGTGATTTCTTAGCAACAGGTGATGTTGGTTATATCGCGGCGTCAATCAAGACAGTTGCTGATACACGTGTAGGTGATACGGTTACTCTTGCGGATAACCCAGCAGAAGCACCACTTCACGGTTACAAACAAATGAACCCAATGGTGTTTGCTGGTCTTTACCCAATCGAATCAAATAAATACAATGACCTTCGTGAAGCACTTGAAAAACTTCAATTGAACGATGCTAGTCTTCAATTCGAACCAGAAACGTCACAAGCTCTTGGTTTTGGTTTCCGTTGTGGTTTCTTGGGACTTCTTCACATGGACGTTATCCAAGAACGTTTGGAACGTGAGTTTAACATTGACTTGATTATGACAGCACCATCTGTTGTTTACCATGTCAATACGACTGATGGCGAAATGCTAGAAGTGTCAAATCCATCTGAGTTCCCAGACCCAACTAAGGTGGCAAGTATCGAAGAACCATATGTTAAAGCACAAATCATGGTTCCGCAAGAATTTGTTGGAGCGGTTATGGAACTTGCGCAACGCAAACGTGGTGATTTTGTGACAATGGATTACATCGATGAAAATCGTGTTAATGTCATTTACCAAATTCCACTAGCTGAAATCGTTTTTGATTTCTTTGATAAATTGAAATCATCAACACGTGGTTATGCAAGCTTTGATTACGAAATCTCAGAATACCGCAAATCTAAATTGGTTAAGATGGATATTCTCCTTAACGGTGATAAAGTCGATGCGCTTAGCTTCATCGTTCACAATGAATTTGCCTATGAACGTGGTAAATTAATCGTTGAAAAATTGAAGAAAATCATTCCTCGTCAACAATTTGAAGTGCCAATTCAAGCGGCTATCGGTCAAAAAATTGTTGCTCGATCTGACATCAAAGCTCTTCGTAAAAACGTTTTGGCGAAATGTTATGGTGGTGACGTTTCTCGAAAACGTAAATTGCTTGAAAAACAAAAAGCTGGTAAGAAACGTATGAAAGCTATCGGTTCTGTTGAAGTGCCACAAGAAGCCTTCTTGTCAGTTCTTTCAATGGATGACGAAAGCAGCAAAAAATAAAACATAAACAGCTGAAAGAATTTCTTTCAGTTGTTTTTCTTGTAAATTTTGTACATAAAACATCATAAAAAGAGAATTGTTAGAGAGTTGTGCAAATTTTCAGTATTTTTATGGTACAATAGAATTAATACTAAACCGTGGGAGAGTTGTATGAAATTATTGACAAATGTGTCACAATTACAAGGAACGTTACGTGTTCCTGGAGATAAATCAATCAGTCACCGTTCTATCATGTTCGGAAGTCTTGCTAAGGGGAAAACGACTGTTCGCGATATTTTACGTGGCGAAGATGTTTTGTCAACCATGCAAGTTTTTCGTGATTTAGGGGTTGATATTCAAGATGATGGAGACCTTGTAACCATTACAGGTGTTGGTTTTGATGGTCTTAAAGCCCCTCAAAATAAACTTGATATGGGAAATTCAGGGACATCAATTCGCTTGATTTCAGGTGTTTTGGCTGGGCAAGATTTTACGGTTGAGATGTTTGGTGATGACAGTTTGTCAAAACGTCCGATGGACCGTGTGACGATTCCACTTCGTCAAATGGGTGTAGAAGTTTCTGGTCAGACAGAGCGTGATTTGCCACCACTTACCATGCGTGGTAGTAAAAATATAAAACCTATTCATTACCAACTTCCTGTAGCATCAGCTCAAGTGAAATCTGCTTTGATTTTTGCCGCTTTGCAAGCGGATGGGGAATCAGTCATTATCGAAAAAGAAAAGACACGTAATCACACAGAAGATATGATTGTTCAATTTGGCGGTGCAATTGATGTGAATGGCAAAGAAATTCGCATCAAAGGTGGTCAAGAATTTACTGGTCAAGATGTGGTTGTACCAGGTGATATTTCTTCAGCAGCCTTTTGGCTAGTTGCAGGGCTTATTGTTCCAAATGCTAAAGTAACACTTGAAAACGTTGGTATCAATGAAACACGTACTGGTATTCTTGATGTCATTGAAGCAATGGGTGGCAAAATGACAATTTCAGATGTTGATGAAGTTGCCAAATCAGCAACGATTACCGTTGAAACTTCAGAGCTTTCTGGCACTGAAATCGGTGGTGAAATCATTCCACGTTTGATTGATGAATTGCCAATTATTGCTCTTCTTGCTACACAAGCTAATGGCACAACAGTCATTCGTGATGCAGAAGAATTGAAAGTCAAAGAAACAGATCGTATCCAAGTTGTAGCCGATGCTTTGAATGCCATGGGTGCTGACATTACACCGACTGATGATGGTATGATTATCAAAGGAAAAACACCGCTTCATGGTGCTAAAATCAATACCTTTGGTGATCACCGTATCGGTATGATGACAGCTATTGCTGCGCTTTTGGTATCAGATGGTGACGTTGAATTAGAACGAGCAGAAGCAATCAATACAAGTTACCCAAGCTTCTTTAATGATTTGGAGGTATTGTCACGTGGCTAGAATTATTATTGGATTTATGGGTTCTGGAAAATCAACCATTTCATCACTTCTAGATAAAGATTATATTGATATGGATGCTTTGATTACAGAGCGTATCGGCATGTCTATTTCAGATTTCTTTGCGAAAGAAGGCGAAGCCAAATTCCGTGAGATTGAATCACAGGTCTTAGCTGAATTGGCGAATTCTGACCATGTTATCTCAACTGGTGGTGGTGTGGTTATCAACCCAGTTAACCGAGATATTTTGGCAAAAAATCCTGAAACGATTTACTTGAAAGCTGATTTTGACACGCTTTATGATCGTATTAAAAATGATACCAAGAATGTCCGTCCTTTATTTGTTAATAATAGTAAAGAAGATTTCAAAGCTATCTTTGATGGACGTCAAGAGATGTATGAGGCTGCAGCCAATCGTATTATCGAAGTTGCTGGAAAAACACCGGAAGAAATTATTGAGGAAATTGGATGAAAGTTGGCTATTTAGGACCGAATGGTTCTTTTACGCACAATGTTGCTGTTAAGGCATTCCCAGAAGCTGAACGAGTGCCTTTTGCAAATATCACTGAAGTAATCAAGTCTTACGAAGAAGGAATGGTGGATTATGCCATTATTCCAGTTGAAAATTCGATTGAAGGGTCAGTTCACGAAACTCTGGACTACCTTTTTCATCAAGCTAAAATTGAAGCGGTTGCGGAAATGATTCAACCCATTAAGCAACAACTTTTAGCGACTTCGAAAGATAAGAAAATCGAAAAGATTTTCTCACATCCGCAGGCTATTGCTCAAGGGAAAAAATACATCAAAGCGCATTATCCGAATGCACAAATAGAGATGACAGCAAGCACGGCTTACGCTGCACGTTTTATTGCTGAAAATCCCGATGAGCCTTTTGCAGCAATTGCACCAGTTGCAGCAGCAAAAGAGTATGATTTGGAAATTATTGCTAAAGATATCCAAGAAATGGATGAGAATTTCACGCGTTTTTGGGTATTGGGGCGCAAGAAGTGTTCATTTGATTTGACTAAGTGTCAACAAAAAATCTCATTAGCTTTAACGCTCTCAGATAATCTTCCAGGTGCGCTTTATAAAGGTTTAGCGGTCTTTGCTTGGCGTGGGATTAATTTGACTAAAATTGAAAGTCGTCCCTTAAAAACTGCGCTTGGAGAGTATTTTTTCATCGTTGATATTGACAATACCAATGAAGCGCTTGTCTCTTTTGCCTTAGAAGAATTGCGCCAACTTGGCATTGGTTATAAAATGCTTGGAAATTACGACGTTTACAAGTTATAATTTCTTTCCTGATGTCTTTTTTAGTATAATGATAGTATAGTCGTTTCGTTAAACTTGTACTGACTTTAGTATAGATTGATTGAAAGAGTGGTATGAGATATGGCAGAAAATAAATTAAGTCGGCATGAAGAATTAAGATATGAATACCTTTTGGGAAATTTAGAGTATCTAAATCCGCAACAAAAGGAAGAGTTTGGTTATCTCTATCAAAAAAAGCAGATGAGTATGCAAGAGATGTCATCTGGATACTCTTCGTCTGTCCATAAAGAGCCTCATTATGAACGCTATGATGATTATGGCGATTATTATGATTATTATGATTACTACGATGACGACTATGATGATGATTATGACGCTTATGTGACTTATGATGAGTACGATGATTACGATACATCTGACAATCAATTAACGTCACAAGGTTTACCAAAATATCCTCAAACAAAGAAGTCGCATCGTTCAAAACGAAAGAAAAAAGCAAAAAAGCCCGCCTCTTCCTATTTGGACTATTACGAAGGAATTGCACACGATGAACCCAAAGCTCCAAAGGCAAAGAAGCCTAAAAAGAAGCATCACAAAAAACGCTTTAAACATTTTCTACAATTTTGTAGCTTATTAGTCATTTTGATTATGGCTGGTATGGTTTATATGTTCTATCGTGGTGTCGATGAGGTATCAAGTGGTGAAACGAATTATTCTGCTGCAGTAGTAGAACCTTTTAACGGTCAAGATAGTCATGACGGGACTAATATTCTGATTCTTGGTAGTGATAAGCGGATTTCGCAAGGCTCATCTGATGCTAGAACAGATACCATCATGGTGATGAATATTGGTAACAAAGAAGGTAAAGTTAAACTAGTTAGCTTTATGCGTGACACCCTGGTTAATATTAACGGTGTTAGCTATAATGATTACGCAAACGACCAAAAGCTTAATGTTGCTTTCAATATTGGTGAACAAGATGATCGTCAAGGTGCAGAACTTATGCGTAAAACCTTGAAAAATAATTTTGACATTGATATTAAGTATTATGTCATGGTTGACTTTGAAACCTTTGCAGAAGCTATCGATACACTATTTCCAAAGGGTGTTGAAATAGATGCCAAATTTGGTACTGTTGATGGACAAGAAGTTTCTTCTGTTGAAGTTCCAGATGATTTGAACATGCAAGCTGATGGAACAGTGCCAAATCAAACGATTGAAGTTGGCAATCAAAGGATGGATGGACGTACCTTGCTTAACTATGCTCGATTCCGTAAAGATGATGACGGTGACTATGGACGCACTCAACGTCAACAACAAGTGATTTCTGCTATCGTCAACCAGATTAAAGATCCTTCAAAACTCTTTACAGGATCTGCAGCCATTGGGAAAATCTATGCCCTTACCTCAACAAATGTGTCTTACCCATTTCTTCTTAAAGAAGGTTTGGGTGTGATTACCAGTGGTCAAAAAGGTATTGAGCAAAAGACGGTCCCAGCGGAAGGAGACTGGACTGATGATTATGACATGTACGGCGGACTCGGTATCGCAATTGATTTTAATAAATACCAAGAAGAGTTGAAGGAGCTTGGGCTACGTTAATAATATGATATAATAGAGAGGCAGTTATGCTTCTCTTTTTTTGAGAAAAGTAACCGAACGAGAATTGATTAATAGAAGCTTGAATTTACAGGCTTGTTGAAAGGAAAATATGTTAGAAAAAAATAGCATTGTTGAGGTTGAAATCACAGATTTATCACATGAAGGAGCTGGTGTTGCAAAGGTTGATGGCTTTGTTTTCTTTGTTGAAAATGCTCTTCCAGGTGAAAAAATCAAGATGCGTGTCTTGAAAGTGAAGAAAAATATCGGATTCGGTAAGGTTGAGGAATACTTGACGATTTCAGAGCACCGCAATCAAGATTTGAATGTGGATTATTTGCGTACAGGAATCGCTGATTTTGGGCACCTTGCCTATGCTGAGCAGCTAAAATTTAAACGCAAACAAGTAGCTGATAACCTTTATAAGACAGCTGGTATTTCAGATGTTGAAGTAGCTGAAACTCTAGGTATGGAACATCCATATGCTTATCGTAACAAGGCTCAAGTGCCAGTTCGTCGTGTAAATGGTCAACTAGAAACTGGTTTTTTCCGCAAACATTCACATGACTTGATGCCAATTTCTGATTTTTACATTCAAAATAAAGAAATTGACCGTTTAATCAATTTCACACGTGATTTGCTTCGTCGTTTTGACCTTAAACCATACGATGAAAAAGAACAAACTGGTTTGATTCGTAACTTGGTCGTTCGTCGTGGACACTATTCTGGTGAAATGATGCTTGTCTTTGTCACAACACGTCCGAAAATTTTCCGTATCGAGCAAATCATCGAAAAAATCGTTGCTGAATTTCCAGCCGTAAAATCAATCGTCCAAAATATCAACGATAAAAATACCAATGCGATTTTTGGCAATGACTTTAGAACACTTTATGGTAAAGATACTATCGTTGATAGCATGCTTGGCAATCAATATGAAATTTCAGCACGTTCATTCTACCAAGTGAACACTGAAATGGCTGAAAAACTTTACCAAACTGCTATTGATTTTTCAGATTTGACGGCTGATGACATCGTGATTGATGCCTATTCTGGAATTGGAACAATTGGACTTTCATTTGCTAAAAATATCAAAGCAGTTTACGGTGTTGAAGTGATTGAAGATGCTGTAGAAGATGCTAAACGAAATGCTGCGCTAAACGGCATTACCAATGCACACTATGTGGCTGACTCAGCAGAACATGCTATGGCAACATGGAGCAAAGATGGTATCAAACCAAGTGTGATTCTGGTTGACCCACCTCGTAAAGGGTTGACAGAAAACTTCATCAAAGCAAGTGTAGCGATGCAGCCAGAAAAAGTTACTTACATCTCATGTAACCCAGCAACTATGGCGCGTGACATCAAACTCTACCAAGAACTCGGCTACAAACTCCAAAAAGTACAGCCGGTGGATTTGTTCCCGAATACGCACCACGTCGAGTGTGTTAGTTTGCTAGTTAAAAACGCAGAATAAGAGTTTAGCTTGCATTTGATTTTTAAGGTAAGCTGTTTATGAAGATTTTTAAGATTTATGAAGGGGGATTTTATGGGACTACTTGATTTTTTCAAGAAAAAGAAGAGGTTGACTTCTAGTGATGTTTTAGATGATGAAAGTTACATTAAAGTGATTCGTCATTGTAGTCAAGAAGCTTGGCATCAGTATGACGTTTTGTTAGCTGCTCGTGGTTATGGTTGGAAAGGCATGGTTGATTGGGCTAGTTATATGAGCAAGGCTGATTTAATGAATATTTCTACCATTACTTACAGTTCACTACCTGGTTCTAAAGAGATTGAATGTATCGAAAGTTTTCGTCAGAATGAAAATGATTTTTTTAAAATGCAAGAGTTGAAAGATGAACAATCAAGTTTGGCAGTCGGTGGAGAAAGTAAAACCTTAAAAGTACCAATAAAAATCGTTTGGTTTAATCAAACAAGGACATTAAGATTTTTTACGTTGTTTCTTGATGATGAAAAACTTATGGAGCGCTACATTGAAACAATGATTCGTAGAACATTTTTAACTGCGGACGCTATGAAATTAGCCAAAAGTGGCAGAATTGATTAGGAAGTTTTAAAAATACAATGAAACTCAAAGAAATAATTGATGATACTGAGAAACAAGATATAACACGTTTTATTTTAGAAGCTTTGCCTGAATGGTTTGGAATTTCTGAAGCGCGTGAGAACTACATCAAAGAAAGTGCAAAGTGCCCATTTATAGCTGCTTATGATAAAAATCACCCAGTTGGTTTTGTTTATTTGAAAGAAACTGGAAGAGATACAGTTGAGCTATTTGTAATGGGAGTTTTGGAAAAATATCACCGACAGGGTGTTGGAAAAACTCTTGTTTTGAAAGCTAAAGAGATTGCTACCGAAAAAGGTTACACTTTTCTTCAAGTCAAAACGGTTCAAATGGGAAAATACGATAGTTATGATAGCACAAATCGTTTCTATCTTTCACTTGGTTTTAAGGAATTTGAGGTATTTCCAACATTGTGGGATGAGCAAAATCCTTGTCAAATCTATCTTATGTCTTTAAAATAACTTTTTAAGTTTTGCATATTCACTTTACTAATAAAAACATTACCCCCATCAAATAAAACCAAAAGTATGGTAATATGATAACAGGTACTTGATTAGTTGTGCTGTGTTATTATTTTACTAGGACTTTTGGTTTTTTTGTTAGCATTTTGGGGAGGAGATTGTGATGAAGTTTGTTGAAGTTGGTCAAGAAAATCAAGACGTTATCATGTTACTCCACGGTGGCGGTTTGTCCTGGTGGCAGTATCAATCTCAGATGGATTTGCTGACCAAAAACTATCATGTGGTTGTGCCGATTCTCGATGGGCATGCTGGAAGTGATAGGGATTTTACAAGTATTGAAGAAAATGCTGCTAGCTTGATTGATCTCATCAATCTTGAGTATGGCGGTTCGATTTTGCTAATTGCTGGTCTGTCGCTTGGCGGTCAGATTCTTTTAGAAATGCTTGCTAAGCAACCGACTATTTGTAAACAGGCGATTATTGAGAGTGCTGCTATCATTCCAGATAAATTGACAGCAAGTGTGGTTGCTCCGCTATTTTCAGCCACTTATGGCTTGATCAAACAAAAGTGGTTTGCTAGAATGCAGTTTCACTATCTTGGCATGAGAGATGATTTGTTTGAACACTATTATGAGAACACAGTGAAACTTTCTAAGCAAAATTTGATTGCTTTTACAAAAGCAAGTAGCTTGTATCAAGTAAAAGATAATTTGAGAAGTTGCTCCGCCTCTGTGAGAATTATTGTTGGAGATAAAGAGCCAAAAAGAGTAATCCGCTCAGCCAATCAGCTAAATCACCTTTTACCTAATAGTCGTCTCGAAATCAAATCTGGTTTAGCTCACGGTCAATATTCTATTAATTATCCAGAATTATATGTCAAAGAACTTCTGGAGGGAATTCAAAGAAGTGAATGTAAGCATACAAGGAGTGAATGATATGGCTTCAAGCAAAGAGTATTTAACAGTTATTTTAAATCAATTGTCTGAGACAAAAGAGGTCTCTTGGCGAGCGATGATGGGCGAGTATATTATATATTGTCAAGGCAAGGTTATTGGTGGTATTTATGATAATCGTTTCCTCGTTAAACCAACAAAATCAGCGCTAGCTATGCTACCAGAGGCTAAGATGGCATTACCTTATGAAGGTGCCAAGAAGATGCTTCTGGTTGATAAGCTTGATGATAAAGCATTTTTGGCACAATTATTGCAAGCAATAGCTGAGGAATTACCTGCCCCTAAGAAAAAATGAAACTAACCATTTAAAGGTTGGTTTTTCTTTTCAAAATTGAAAATAAGTTAAGAGTTAGTATATCTATTAATTGAATGATATACTTATTACAGCAATTGTTGATAAAATATGAATTGAGAAATTTTTGTATTTCAAGATTCCAAGTTTTCAGAAGGAAACTTGTTCTGAACTTTTTCTGAAATGTTGTTGCTATCCTTTTAAAGTCTTGATTATAGCGAAGATGCAACTGATGGTCAATTTTGGGTGAATGTATAGGAGATAGGATGTATAAAATTTTAGTTGTAGATGATGATTTTGAAATTTTAAAGTTAATGCGTACGATTTTGGAGATGAAAAATTATGATGTCACAACTTATCAAGGAATAACTTTACCGCTGAATAACATGGATTTTCAAGGATATGATTTGATTTTGCTTGATGTCATGATGCCTGATATTGATGGTTTGCAAGTTTGTAAACAAATCCGCGATAAAGTGAGTGCGCCAATTATTTTTGTTAGTGCAAAAGACGAAGAAGATGATATCGTTACTGGATTAAATCTTGGTGGTGACGATTACATTACAAAACCATTTAGTGTTAAACAGTTGGTTGCGAAAGTTGCTGCGCATTTGAAACGCGAAGAACGTTTTAGAAAAGCTGAATCAGATGGGAAAGTTGTCCGAGAATTGCTACCGATTACTTTTTATTTACAAGAAAAAACGGTATGTGTTAATGGCAAGATTGTTCCATTGACAAGTAGAGAATACGATTTGTTAGAACTACTGTCAGCTAATCGCAATAAAGTTTTCACGCGAGAAGATATTTACAGCCATATTTATGATGAAGAAGCTGATGCTCTATTTCGTTCGGTATCAGAGTATGTCTATCAGATAAGAGTGAAATTCTCGTCTTATGGCATCAATCCGATTAAGACTGTGAGAGGAATGGGATATAAGTGGTATGACTAGACATTACTCAATCAAAAGAAGGGTGTTACGGAGCATTTCTGAAATATTGCTGGGAACCGTGATTAATGTCTTAGTGTTATTTTTCCTCACTTATCTTTTAGTGATAACAGGGCAGTTGAATAGCTATGGCTCAGAGTTTAAGGTTAAGATAAAAGATAATGCTTCAGCTAAGATGATTGCAAAGCGGTTAAATCAAACGACTTTTGACTATGTTGTATTTGAAAAATCTTCTGGAAAAATCAGCACCAGTAGGTATCAAAGTGAGGATTATAAGCATTATAAAGATGCTTTTGACCATGGAAGGACTGAAGAAGTTGGGACAATTCGTTATGCAGAGTTCAGTAATTCAAAATACGTGCTCATTCTCAGATGCCCAACCTTGCCTGAATTTGTCAATCCTAGATTAAGACAGATTTCATTTAACAGTTTTTCATACCTCTTTTTCTTGATATTAGAGCTCGCTTTGATTATCTGGTCAATTTCAAGGCTTTTAAAAGAATTTACTAAGAATTTTCGATTGATTCAAGAGATTTCTTTGAACATGGGAAAACCTGAGATGACTGTCAAACATTCTCAGACGGAAATGATAGAGTTTAACGATATTTTATCGATGCTTTATCAAAAAGATGCTGAACTGGTTACCCTGTTGGAGGCAGAGCGAAAAGCAAAAAAAGATTTATCTTTTCAAGTGGCAGCCTTAGCTCATGATATCAAAACACCTTTGACAGTTTTAAAAGGAAATTTGGAGTTGCTTGACATGACAGAATTGACAAATCAACAATCCGACTTTCTCAATTCAGCTGATAACAGTATCAAAGCTTTTGAAAAATATTTTAATGATATGATTCAGTATTCTCGCTTACTAGTGGAGGAAAAGGACTATCAGGAAGAGATTTTTTTACCAGAATTTTTAGAAGAACTCGATACAGAAGCAAGGGCAATCATGGATACACATGAGGTTGAGTTTAATGTGATTAAGCGCGTTAACTTGGAATTTTTCAAAGGAAACCAACTTAATTTAAGTCGTGCTCTGATTAACATTTTGTCAAATGCTGCGAGATATAGTTCTGGTCATAAAAAAGTAACACTTTCAGTGATTGAGGAAGAAGAGTTTCTAGTTTTTCATATATGGAATAATGGACCTGCTTTTACAAAAGAAGCTTTGGAAAGCGCAGATAATCTTTTTTACACTGAAAATAAAGGAAGAAATAGCAAACATTATGGTATAGGTTTATCATTTGCTCAGGTAGTTGCTAAAAATCACCACGGAAAGCTTGTTTTACAAAATCCTCCCACAGGTGGAGCAGTTGTCAGTTTATCTATCAAGAAATAGCATCTTTTAGGTGCTATTTTTCTTTTTTTCTGAACAAACGCTGAAATTCCTTCGATATAGTTAATAGGTAAAAAGGAGGAAGACTTATGGTTGTGCAGGTTAAAAATTTGAAAAAGTCTTTTAAAGATAAAGAGATATTAAAAGGTGTTTCATTTGATATTGAAAAAGGTAATGTCTGTGGTTTGCTTGGCGTTAATGGTGCCGGTAAGTCAACCATTATGAAAATTATTTTTGGCTTGGAAGAAGCTGATAGCGGTGCTGTTGTTTTTAATGGTGAGCAAATTAGTGAAAAATCTAGTGCAGATTTTAATATTGGTGCTCTTATCGAATCACCAGCAATTTATATGAATTTGTCAGCTTTTGATAATTTAAAAACACGCGCACTCTTATATGACATTTCAGATGAGAGAATCAATGAAGTGCTAAAGTTGATTGGATTATCTCATACAGGTAAGAAAAAAGCAGGGCATTTTTCATTAGGGATGAAACAACGCTTGGGCTTAGGAATGGCGATGATAACTAATCCTGACTTATTGATTTTGGATGAGCCAACAAATGGTTTAGATCCTGATGGTATTAAAGAATTGTTAGATTTAATAACGAATTTAAAAAAATCTGGTATGACCATTCTTTTATCAAGTCATCAACTCCACGAAGTTAGTAAAGTTGCAGACCATATTGTTATTTTACATAATGGTGAAATCTTCTATGATGAAGATAATACTCATGATGATGATTTAGAAAGATTATTCTTTAAAATCGTTCACGGAGGTGCTTAGGATGAAAAAAATATTGAAGTCAGAATGGTTGAAACAAAAGTCAAGCTCAGATAAGAAATTATTATTCTTTGTTCCATTTCTAACGATTTTTATCTCAGTATTGCTTTCAGGTTATAGCCTTTTAGAGAGTTTTTCAGTGTACTGGTGGGAATCAATCTTTTTGTACACTTTAATTGGTTTGTTATTTCTCTATGACTATAAAGCTGAAGAAAAAGCAGGTCACTTTCAAAATATTCATCTAGGAAAAGAGACTTTTAACATTTATTTAGCTAAGATGCTATTAAAGGTGAAAGATATTTTTGTAGCAACAGTAATCTTTACGGTGATATTTTATCTTGTATCGCTGTTGTTTTCAGGAGTAATGTCTGTAGATATGAGTAGAGATTTCCTTTGTTTGCTTTTGATTATGTTAGCCTCTATTTGGAATTTACCTTTCTTATATTTTTTATCACGATGGTTGAGTCCCTATCTTTTATTGGCAGTAAATGCTTTGGTCTGCCTGCTGGTAGCGCCATTTTTAGCCCAGACATCTTTTTGGTATATTTTTCCTTATACTTATCACTATAAAATTGCTTATGGCATGATGCAGTTAAAACCATCGGGAGATTTAGACGTTGCTGGTGTAATGGATATTCAACTGATTATTACAGCACTGATACTATCTCTTTTGATGTGCTTGCTGTGCGTATTTTTACTGAAATGGAGGCTGAATAATGATGAATTATCTAAAAAGTGAGTTGGTAAAATGGAAAAATTCCTATGCTTTTTACTTGATTCTAATCTTGTCATTCTTGCAATTAGTCACCATTCTGCCTTATGTCTTGATTGTTAATAATCCGACTATCTTACAAAACATTGTTTTCTTATACATGTTAGGTTATTGTATCGTGATGAGTATCGTATCAATTTTGTTACATGAGCAAGAGATGGATGCTAATCATTTTCAAAACATCAGAAGTGAAAAGCATAAACTGAGAATTTGGTCAATGAAGCTTTTGGCGACTGATGTGATACTGCTTATTCCTACAGTTATACTTTGGCTGGGAGTAGGAGCTGAGGTCAATGAACTCACTCATTTTCTTTACATTGGACTTGTTGTTTGGCTATTGTTGATAATGTTGAACCATTTTCACATGTTTTTGAGCCTTTTTATAGGAAAAGGGGGGAATTTACTCCTATCCTTTGTAGAATGTTTATTTATTATCTTTGCGACAAATAAAGCTTTTCTTAACGTTCTCTGGATGCCAATTGCACTTCCTGTTAACCTGATTTTTACTTATTCAGCGACAAGTTTGCTAGCCTTAGTGGCTGATATCATTCTATTTTACCTTGTAAACTTGGTAATGTTAGTAGGATGAAGTTTACTCTGTAGAAGGAAAATCAGAACAGGCAGCAGTTGCTGTTGAAATTAATAATAGCTATCGCTTTGCTTATCCTATTATATTGAATAATTAAACCAACCAGATAATGTCTTTTTTGTCTGGTTTTTCTTTTGTCAGAATACCTTGATTTTGCTACAATGAAAGCAAAGAGTGATAACGTTTTCTTGGGCGATGAGGAGGTATCGGTTATGGAATACATCCAAGTGACAAAGGAAAATTTGGAAAAAGAGCATATTTGTTGTGCCATCTCTAACAACAAAGATGTTCAGGTATCATCTAAAAAAGCTTGGCTGTTGGAGCGCTTTGATGATGGATTAGTTTTCCTAAAAAGTGTTGAACGTGGCAAGTGTTTTATCGAGTATCTTCCTGCTGAAAATGCTTGGAATCCCATTGAAGCAGATGATTATATGTACATTGATTGCTTGTGGGTATCAGGAGCATTTAAGGGACATGGGTATTCGACGGATTTATTAGAAGCTTGTATTACTGATAGTAAGGCTAAAGGAAAGAAAGGGCTGTGCATTCTAGCAGCGGCTAAGAAGAAACCATTTCTGGCAGACCCTAAGTATTTAACTTACAAGGGGTTTAAGGTGGCTGATGAAGCTGACAATGGTATTCAACTTTGGTATTTGCCATTTTCTGATGATGACAAATGTCCAAAATTCAAAGCTTGTGCCAAACATCCTCATATCGATAAATCAGGTTACATTTTGTATTACACCAGTCAATGTCCTTTTAATGCCAAGTATGTTCCAATCCTTGCAGAAACAGCTCAGCAAGAAGGGATTCCTTTTGAAGCTATTCAGATTACGGATAAAAAAACAGCACAATCAGTGCCAACCCCAATAACGACCTATGCTCTTTTTTATAACGGAGATTATGTGACAAATGATCAGATGAATGCTAAGAAGTTTTTAAAACTCGTCTCGAAGGTTGAAGGATAATTTTTCGATGAAGAGGTATGTATGATTGAGTTAAAACCACTTGTTTCAAGTGATCGTGAACAATTTATTAAAGATAATCAAGAAGCTTTTAATTATGGGGCTTTAGAGGAATTTGGTTTGAGAGATGACCATTTTGAAGAAGAGGAACAAATTATTTCCAGAGAAACGATTGAAGAGTCAATTGATAGCGGACAAGCCTACCGGATTTTTGATAATGGAAAGGTAGTCGGTGGCCTTGTGGTGCGTGTTGATGGAGATAAGGGAGACTTAGATTTGCTCTTTATTTCTCCTAAGTGTCATAGCAAAGGAATCGGCTACGCCGCTTGGTGTCAGATTGAAAAAATGTTTCCCCAAGTGAAAGTTTGTGAAACTGTGACACCGTATTTTGAAAAGCGTAATATCCATTTTTATGTCAATCGTTGTGGGTTTAAGATTGTTGAATTCTTTAACAGTCACCACAAAGATCCAAATGATGATGAAGCTTCAGAAATGTTTCGATTTGAAAAACGCCTATAGTTTCACTATTCAGGAGGAGAAGATTATGAATAAAGAAAACGGAATTGCAATGGGAATCAGTCTTGGAGTATTATTTGGGACAGGAATCGGCGTTTTGACGCATAGTATTGGTTTATGGGTGTCGCTAGGTATTTCCATTGGTCTTATTATTGGGCTTCTTCTTGTAAAAGATGGCGATGGTGATAATGATCAAATGGAGTAATAGTCAACAGATAACTACCGTTTTAATGTGATGGTAGTTTTTTATTTACTTTATTTTCTAATCAGACTGCTTGATGAGTTTAAAAGAGATAGTCAAAAAATATTGTTAAATGACATTTTTATCAGAAACTGGCACAAAAAAGTCTAAAATCTGATAGGGAATTAGCTGAAAAACTGTTGTTCGTTGTAACGACAGTTTTTTTATGATAGAATTCAGATATTATAATATTCTGATAATTACAAAGGAGGTTTTTGGATGAAAACAGTACTTGTAACGGGTGGAACAGTTTTTGTGAGCAAGTATGCGGCAGCTTACTTTCTTAAACAAGGTTATGATGTCTATGTGCTTAATCGAAATACCAAGACGCAAGTTGAAGGCGTGACTTTGATTCAAGCTGATCGACACAACTTGGAAAATCGACTGAAGGGTTTGCATTTTGACCTTGTTTTGGATGTAACAGCCTACAAGGCTAGTGATATTACTTGCCTTGTAGAAGCGCTTGACTCATTTGACACCTATATCATGATTAGTTCAAGTTCTGTCTATCCGGAAAATGGACCTCAACCATTTTTAGAAACTTCCCAAGTCGGTGAAAATAAATTCTGGGGCCAGTATGGTCTAGATAAGATTGCAGCAGAAAAACGTTTGCTTGAGCTGGTTCCAGAAGCTTATATTTTACGCCCACCATATCTCTACGGATCGATGAATAATGTTTATCGCGAAGCTTTTGTCTTTGATTGTGCTAAGGATGATTTGCCATTTTATCTGCCACGCCACGGTGAATTAAAATTACAATTCTTTTATATTAAGGATTTGTGCCGCATGATGGAAGCTATTATTGAAAAGCGGCCAGCAGAACACCTCTATAACGTAGGAAATACTGAAGTTATAAGTACTCGCCAGTGGGTGAAGCTCTGCTATGCCTGCAGTAATAAAATTCCAGAATTCATCGAAGTCTTTGATGAGGTCGATCAGCGCAATTACTTTAGTTTTTACGACTATGAGTTCTTTTTAGATGTCAAAAGGCAAGAGAAATTATTACCAGAGCTAACACCTCTAGAAATTGGCTTAAAAGAATCCTACACATGGTGTGAAAACCACGTCTTCGACGTCAAAAAGAAACCATTTTTTGATTATATTGAAAAACATTTGAAGTAAAGGAGGGGTGTATGAATCAAGAATTTTTAGAAGTCAGTGAATATGTTGATTATCTTCATCCTGAAATTCAAAAACGTGCTCACCAATTAAAAAATGAGAGCATAGATGAAATAGATTTGGTCAAAAATACTTTCCATTTTGTGCGAGATAAAATTTCACATTCTTGGGATGTGAAAGATCATCGCGTAACAGTTTCAGCTAGTGACTGTCTTAGAGAAGGTGTCGGGATTTGTTGGGCAAAATCAAATCTTTTGGCCGCACTTTTTAGAGCAAATGGCATTCCTTCTGGCTTTTCCTATCAACGATTGATACTTGGTTCTACACCTGACACAGGTTATTGTATTCATGCTCTTAATACTGTTTATCTTGATTCTTTAGGAAAATGGCTACGCTTAGATGCTAGAGGAAATAAAAAGAATGTTCAAGCAGAGTTTTCGCTAGATGAGGAACGATTAGCTTTTTATCCAGATGCAGAAGGTGAGGTAGATTATCACGATAATCATGCAAAACCAGATCAAGGCTTGATGACGGTACTAGAAAAGAGCACAGACGCTATTGATATGTATTTGCATCATTTACCCGATAGATTAACTTGCGAAGTGAAGTAAGGGAACGATATGTTATTTAAAAAAGCTAGTATTTCTGATATAGATATGTTGGTGTCAGCATGAATTGAAGTGCTACGGGCGGCAAATCAATTAGAGCATTCCGTAGATTTAAGTCATTTGGCTAAAAGTTCAAAAGAGTATTATCAAGAAGCTTTGTCAAATGGCAATCACACAGCATTTTTGGTTTATGATGCTGACAAGGTGGTGGCAACAGGGGCAATTTCTTACTATCGTGTTATGCCAACCTATCATAATCCGTCAGGGAAAAAAGCTTATATTATGAACATGTATGTGGCTCCAGAATATCGTAGACGCGGGATTGCGAGCAATTTATTGGATTTGTTGATTGCTGATTCAAGAGAACGTGGTATTGACTTCATCACGCTTGAAGCGACTCAAATGGGAAGAAAACTTTATGAAAATTACGGCTTTTGTCAAATGAATGATGAAATGCAATTTATTATTCAAAATAAAGCGCGTGAGTAAGATAAGCGTACTTGTACGAAGAAACGAGGTTATCAGATGGCGGAAGATATTGATTATAAATCTATTCAAAATTTTAAATGTAGCGACTTAGAGCGTTTATTTCTTTCAGTAGAATGGTCCTCAGGTCATTTCCCTGAAAAGTTAGTCCTTGCCATGCAGAATTTTAAAACTGTCTATTCAGCTTGGGATGGAGAGAAGCTGGTAGGTATGATTTGTGTTATGGATGATGGCATCATGAATGCCTATATTCATTATTTGCTCGTTGATCCTGACTATCAAGGGCATACTATCGGAAGAAAACTGATTCAGATGGTAAAAGAAAAATACAAGTCTTTCATGCGAATTGCTGTGATTGGCTATAATAAGGAAATTGACTTTTATGAGAATTGTGGCTTTGTTAAAAGTGAAAATTGCTCACCACTTTTCATTACATCGCTATGGACTTAGTTTTGAGGATTAATCGATGAGAAGGAAAAGCAGCGATTAGAAAAGCCAGAAAAGAAGATATTTCACGAATAGCAGAAATTCTTATCTTTGTAAAAAGACTAAAATTTTATCCGATTTTTCAATAGGAAGGAGTGATTTTGATGTCAAATGAATCATTAGAAATTTATATGCAAAAGGCTATTGAAGAAACTTATGATGGAATTCATAAGGGAGATGGTGGTCCTTTTGGTTCAGTTGTTGTGAAAGACGGCGAAATCATTGGTAGTGGTCATAATATGGTAATCAGAAAAAATGATCCAACTGCCCATGGAGAATTGTTGGCAATTCGTGAAGCTAGTCAAAAGTTGAATAACTTTGACTTATCTGGATGTATTTTGGTGTCAACAGGTGAACCAAGCTTACTTAGTTTGGCAGCGTGTCTTTGGGCAAATATTGATAAGATTTATTATGGCTGTTCAAATGATGATATTCAAAAATCGGTTTTCGTAATGAAAAGTTGGATGATATTGTCAACAATCTGTCACATCTTCCTAAAAACTATTTAACTCAAATTTGTCACGAAGAGTGTCTAAAGCTATTTGATGATTATCAAAAAATGAATCATGATCTTTATTAGATTGAAGGATTCAAGTTATTATTAGCTGTAGCAAATATGCTACAGTTTTTTGTTAATAAAATGATATAATGACTGAGGTATTTTTATGGCAGGATTGGTTAGTAAAAAATCATTATTTTGCCAGTGTTATTCTGATTTTGTAACGCCATTAGCAACTCAAATTGCTCCCGCTCAGACGGAGGTTCACATTTTTTATGCAGAAAAATGGGGAAGAAATACTTGAAATGTTATCAAAAACATTTTAAAAATCCAATCATTCACCTGAAGGTTGAAAATAATCTGAAAATTTACTTTTGAATTTTTGTGGATTTTCAAAAAACGCGGCTAAAACAGCGTATAGCGCTTACAATTTTAAATCAGAATGATTTTTGATTCAAAATCCAAAATCTGTAAACTAGCGGAGCTAAAAACTAGCAAATAAAGCTAGTTTTTCCCTTGATATACCTAGAATTCTCACTTTTGGTGTGATAAAATGGTAATGTGAGTTCTCGTAAGCGTCTGAGAACAAATAAAAGTAGGAGGAAAAGATGGACGCTTTTAAGTATATTAAGCCAAAACTGTTCAGTACTCTTAAAAATTATTCGGGTGCGCAGTTTGCAAAAGACCTTGTTGCAGGGATTATTGTGGCAATCATTGCCCTACCATTGTCAATTGCCTTAGCGATTGCATCAGGTGTTAATCCAGAACAAGGTCTTTATACTGCAGTTGTGGCAGGTTTTTTTATTTCATTTTTAGGTGGTAGTCGTGTTCAAATCGGTGGACCGACTGCAGCATTCGTAGTCATCATCTACGGTATTATTGCACAATATGGTATGGCTGGTCTTACCATTGCAACATTCTTAGCTGGTATTATGATGATTGTGATGGGACTTCTTCGCTTTGGAGATTTGATTAAATTCATTCCTAAAACAATCACAGTTGGGTTCACATTAGGTATTGCTGTCGGAATCTTTGTTGGACAAATCAAAGATTTCTTAGGACTTGATATGGGTGCCGTTCCAGCTGAATTCGTTGAAAAAATGGTAGCCTATGCTCAACATTTAAATACAATTAACTGGCCAACACTATTGATTGGTATGATTGCTTTGTTAATCCAAATCTTCTGGCCACGTGTTTCTCAAAAAATCCCTGGTTCTCTCGTTGCTATTATTGTGACAACAGCACTTGTTGGATTTGGTCACATGTCTGTTAAAACAATTGGTGACTTGTACACAATCAAAGCTGGTTTACCTTCATTCACAATGCCAAGCCTTTCGTTTGCTTTAGTTCGTCAAATGATTTCACCAGCCTTCACCATTGCTATCCTTGCCTCGATTGAATCACTTCTTTCATGTGTGGTTTCTGATGGTATGATTGGTAGCCACCATCGTTCAAATGCTGAATTGGTCGGACAAGGTGTTGGTAATATGATGTCTGCCTTATTTGGTGGCATTCCTGCAACTGGAGCTATTGCTCGTACAGCAGCCAATGTTAAAAATGGTGGACGTACACCGATTGCTGGTATGACACACGCAGTAACTCTTCTTTTAATCCTATTGTTCTTGATGCCATATGCTTCACTTATTCCAATGAGCTGTTTAGCATCAATCTTGATTATGGTTGCATACAATATGAGTGGATGGCGTACATTTGTACACATGCTTAAAAAAGCACCTAAGAGTGATATTGCTGTTTTGGTTATTACACTTGTATTGACAGTCTTCTTTGACCTTGTAGTAGCTATTGAATTCGGTATGGTTTTGGCTGCCTTCTTATTCCTTAAACGCATGTCAGACGTTGCAGCAGTTCGTCAATGGGTTGATAAAGATAGTCTTGATGATGCTGAACTTTCTGAGAATACTGATTTGAAACATGTTCCAAATAACACAGTTGTTTACGAAATCTTTGGATCATTATTCTTTGGTGCAGCTAATGATTTCCTTAACTTTACCCACGAAGAAGGAAAAAATGTCTTGATTCTTCGTATGCGTAATGTTCCTGCAATGGATATTTCAGGACTTGAAGCACTTGAAGAAACACTTGAAATCTGCCAAAAACGTGGTATGACATTGATTCTTTCTCATGTTAATAAACAACCATATCGTGTGATGGAAAAAGCTGGCTTTATCGAAAAAGTTGGTCAAGAAAATCTTTGTGAAAATATTGATGCCTCACTTAAACGTGCAGCAAGTCTTGCATAATAGTGGTTATAGATAAATAAATCCTGCAGAAAAATCTGTGGGATTTTTTGTTATTATGTTAGTTTTCCTAACTGATTTTTGGCTAAAAAGTGACAAGTAGCGGTAGCAATATTTTTTAATTTTCCACAAAAATGAAAAAGTAAGCAAGGCAGGAGAATAAATAGTTGCCATAAAAGTAGCTAAAAGTCACAAATTTTCAAGCAATTTCCCCATTTTTCAGCCATAAACAACACTTTATTATCATAATTCAGTTTTTTTAAAATTGTATTAATTTTGAAATTTTCTGTATTTTTAGAAAATAGTGTGTTATAATACCAGACATACCGAAAGAAAGTTTATGGTAGGAGGAATTTTTTATGGAAAACAAATCAACTTGGAAACGTGTTGGTCTGGGAGCGGTTAGTTTGGCTTCTGTCGCTCTACTAGCAGCATGTGGTGGCGGTAGCAAATCAGCTACTAATAAAGATGAAATCAATTGGTACACACCGACTGAAATCTTGTCACTTGATATTTCAAAAAATACTGACCAATATTCAGCACTAGCTATTGGGAACTCATCAAGTAACCTTCTGCGTGTTGATAAAAATGGTAATCCAAAACCAGACTTGGCTAAAAGTGTTGAAGTGTCTGAGGATGGTTTGACTTACACAGCAACTTTGCGTGATGGACTTAAATGGTCAGATGGAAGTGCTTTGACTGCAGATGATTTTGTTTATACTTGGCAACGAATGGTTGATCCAGAAACAGCATCAGAATATTCTTATCTAGCTGTTGAATCTCATTTGGAAAATGCGGATAAAATTAATTCTGGTGAAATCACTGACCTTAACCAACTTGGTGTAAAAGCTGATGGTAATAAAGTGACTTTCACATTGACAAGTCCATGTCCTCAATTCAAATATTACCTTGCTTTTTCTAACTTCATGCCACAGAAAAAAGCATTTGTTGAAAAAGAAGGCGATAAATACGCAACAACTTCAAAAAATCAACTATACTCAGGCCCATATACAATTAAAGGTTGGAACGGTAGCGATGGTAGCTTCACTTTAGTTAAAAATAAATACTATTGGGATGCTAAACACGTTAAGACTAAAAAAGTTAACCTTCAAGCTATCAAAAAAGCTGATACAGCCGTTCAAATGTACAAAAATGGTGAGCTAGATACAGCTAATATTTCTGCAACCTCATCTATCTACAAAGCGAATAAAGCTAATAAAGATGCAGTAGCAGTATCAGAAGCTCGTATGTCTTATATTGTTTACAATGAAACTGGTTCAGTAGCTCCTCTTGCCAATGAAAAAATCCGTCAAGCTCTTAACTTAGCTACAGACCGTAAAGGTATTGTCGAAGCAGCAATTGATACAGGTTCAAAACCTGCCACAGCTCTTGTTACACCAGGTCTTGCAAAATTGACTGACGGAACTGATCTTTCAAAATATGTTGAACCAGGTTACAAGTATGATGAAAAAGAAGCAGCTAAATTATTCAAAGAAGGGTTGTCAGAACTTGGAACAAACTCAGTTAAATTGACTGTTACCGCTGACTCTGATGATGCTGTAACTAAAGCAGCAGTCGACTACATCAAACAAAGTTGGGAAGAAGCTCTTCCAGGATTGAAGATTGAAGAAAAATTTGTTACCTTTAAACAACGTCTTGAAGATACTAAGAACCAAAACTTTGAAGTTGCTCTTGTAGCATGGGGTGGTGACTATCCAGAAGGTTCAACATTCTATGGTTTGTTCTCATCTAATTCAGCATACAACTATGGTAAAGTGTCAAGCCCTGAGTTTGACGCAGCCTATAACAAAGCTTTAACAACTGATGCTTTGGATACTGATGCGGCTGCTGAAGATTATAAAGCAGCTGAAAAAGCTCTTTATGATGGAGCACACTATAACCCAATCTACTTCCGTAGTACTAAATGGCTTCAAAATCCAGACATTAAAGGACTTGTTCGAAATTCAACAGGTTTAACTGTCGATTTCACTTATGCTCACAAATAATTAATAACCTCTCTAAAAAAAACAAAACAAGGTTGATCTTAGTTGGCCTTGTTTTTGTATAATTATTTTTAAATATCACATAAAAGGTTGTTTTTAGTTATGATTTATACAAAAAAAGATAAAATATTCATTTTTGATGTTAGCTTTTATAGACATTGATTGTTGGGAAAAAGGGGGATAGTTGGAAATATGAAACCTTTAATGTTTTATAAAAATGAAAAGCTTTCAATACAAAAAAATGTCTATATTAGTTTATTTTATGCGTTTTTTCGATATAATTTGTTGTTTTTATCATGAAATGATTGAAAAATAAGTGAAAAATGAGCGTAAGCAATCTTTTTGAAATTTTAATTAATTTTCAAATTTTCTGTATTTTTAGAAAATATTGTGTTATAATACTTAACATACCGAAAGAAAGTTATATGGTAGGAGGATCCATTATGGAGATTAAAACTTTAAAACGTGTCAGTCTTGGAGCTGTCGCATTGTTGTCTGTTGCTACACTAGCAGCATGTGGTGGAAATAAATCAACATCAAAATCTGCTAGCAAAGATATCAATTGGTTCGTACCAACTGAAATCAGCACGCTTGATATTTCAAAAGTAACTGATACTTACTCATCAATTGCTATTGGTAACTCAGGAAGTAACCTTCTTCGAGTTGATAAAAATGGTAAATTGCAACCAGATTTGGCTAAAAGTGTTGAAGTATCAGAAGATGGTTTAACTTATACAGCTACTCTTCGTGATAACCTTAAATGGTCAGACGGAAGCAAATTGACTGCTGAAGACTTTGTTTATACTTGGCAACGACTTGTTGATCCAAAAACTGCATCAGAATATTCATACCTTGCATCAGATGCTCATGTTTTGAATGCTGAAGATATTATCGCAGGTAAAAAATCTGTTGAAGAACTTGGTGTAAAAGCTGATGGAAACAAAGTTATCTTTACTTTGTCAAACCCTTCTCCACAATTTGAGAGCCTTCTATCATTTGCAAACTTCATGCCTCAAAGTAAAGCATTTGTTGAAAAAGCAGGCGACCAATATGGTACAACTTCAGATAAAGCATTGTATTCTGGACCATACACTGTTAAAAAATGGAACGGTACAAATGGTAACTTCACACTTGTGAAAAACAAATACTATTGGGATGCAAAAGACGTTAAAACTAAGAAAGTAAACGTTCAAACAATCAAGAAACCTGATACAGCTGTTCAAATGTACAAAGACGGTGACCTTGATACAGCAAACATCTCAAATACAGAAGCTACATTTAAAGCTAATAAAAACCGTGAAGATGTTGTTCCAGTTCCAGAAGCAACGACAGCTTACATGGTTTACAACCAAACTGGTACAGTGACTGCTTTGAACAACACTAAAATCCGTCAAGCCCTTAATTTGGCAACAGACCGTGAAGGAATTGTAAAAGCTGCTATCGATACTGGTTCAAAAGCTGCTACAGCTCTAGCACCAACAGGTCTTGAAAAACTTCCTGATGGAACTGACTTAGCTAAATACGTATCACCAGGTTACAGCTACAATAAGAAAGAAGCTACAAAACTCTTCAAAGAAGGTCTTGCAGAACTTGGTACTGATTCAGTTAAATTAACTATCACAGCTGACTCAGACGCACCAGTTGCTAAAGCATCAGTTGACTATATCAAACAAACTTGGGAAGAAGCTCTTCCAGGATTGAAAGTTGAAGAAAAATTTGTTACTTTCAAACAACGTCTTGAAGATACTAAGAACCAAAACTTTGATGTTGCCCTTGTTCTTTGGGGTGGTGACTATCCAGAAGGTTCAACATTCTACGGACTCTTCACTACTGGTTCATCATATAACTATGGTAAATTCTCAAATGCAGATTACGATGCTGCCTACCAAAAAGCTATTACTACAGATGCTCTAGATCCTAAAGCTGCTGCTGATGATTATAAAGCTGCTGAAAAAGCACTTTATGACAACGCACTTTACAACCCAATCTACTTCCGTAGTACAAAATCACTTCAAAATCCAGACCTTAAAGGTCTCGTCCGTAACTCAACAGGTTTGTCTGTAGACTTCACATACGCATACAAAAAATAAATCTTGAAGTGATGATTAAACAAGGTTCGAGCTTGCTCGACCTTGTTTTTTTATGCTCTGAAAAATGGTACAATGAGTGTATCATATTCAGATAAAGGAATACTATGCGTTTAGATAAATTTTTAGTAGAAGCCGGAATCGGTTCGCGAACTGAGGTCAAACAATTACTTAAGAAAAAACAAGTAACTGTTAATGGTGAAATTAAAACCTCTCCAAAGACTCAAATTGATGAAAAGGCTGATCAAATTGTCTGTCAGGGAGAAAATCTTTCCTATGAAAAATATGTCTATTACCTGCTAAATAAACCAAAAGGTGTAATTTCAGCAACAGAAGATAATCACCACAAAACGGTTTTAGATTTGTTGGATAAAACAGCTTGGGATAAAGAAGTCTTTCCTGTTGGGCGTTTAGACATAGACACTCATGGACTGTTATTGTTGACTAATAATGGTAAATTGGCGCATGCCATGCTATCACCTAAAAAGCACGTTGATAAACGTTATCGTGCTAGAGTTTCAGGCATTATGACAGCAGAAGATGTTGAGCGTTTTGCCAAAGGAATTGAGCTGAAAGATTTTACTTGCCAACCAGCGCAGCTAGAGATTTTAGAAGTTGATAAGGAAAATGAAACAAGTCTTGTCGAAATCACAATCAAAGAAGGAAAATTCCACCAAGTCAAACGCATGGTTTTAGCTTGTGGCAAGGAAGTCACAGAGTTAGAACGTTTGAGTATGGGGCCTTTGCAGTTGGATGAATCGTTGACACTTGGACAATGGCGTCGATTGACGGCAGAAGAGCTAGCAAAACTAGAAGTATTTGACGTTGAACTGTAAATTTCTTGCAGTAGTTATTTGATTATTTAGGCTAATCATGTTAAGATAATAGTAATAAAATCAATTGAGCGAGGTGTATTAAGGTGGCATTTGGTGAAAACGGACCACGTAAAAAAACAGCGTTTGAAAAACTGACTTTAGTAGTTGTTATCTTAATGGTTCTAGTAACTGTAGGTGGTCTTATTGCGACTGCTATTGGTTCAATTATTTAAAGAACGCTGATGAGGCGTTTTTTTATGCTTTTTCAAATCAATTTTTAGTGTAAAAGTTACTATAATGAAAGAATAGGAATTAATAATGAGTATGTTTTTAGATACTGCCAAAATTAGCGTTAAAGCTGGTCGTGGTGGTGATGGCATGGTTGCCTTCCGTCGTGAAAAATACGTCCCTAATGGCGGACCTTGGGGAGGTGACGGTGGTAAAGGTGGTTCAGTCATCTTTAAAGTTGACGAAGGACTTCGTACTTTGATGGACTTCCGTTACAACCGTATTTTTAAAGCAAAATCTGGTGAAAAAGGGATGACAAAAGGAATGCATGGACGTGGTGCAGAAGACCTTATTGTACGTGTCCCTCAAGGAACAACTGTTCGTGATGCTGAGACAAATAAAGTTATCACTGACCTTGTTGAAAATGGTCAAGAGTTTGTTGTAGCTCACGGTGGACGTGGTGGACGTGGTAATATCCGCTTTGCGACACCACGTAACCCAGCACCTGAAATTGCAGAAAATGGTGAACCAGGTGAAGAACGTGAACTTCAGTTAGAATTGAAAATCTTGGCAGATGTTGGTTTGGTTGGGTTCCCATCAGTTGGTAAATCTACATTACTAAGTGTTGTAACAGCTGCTAAACCCAAAATTGGTGCTTATCACTTTACAACTATCGTCCCTAACCTAGGTATGGTTCGTACAAAATCTGGCGATAGCTTTGCCATGGCTGATCTTCCAGGGTTGATTGAAGGTGCTTCACAAGGTGTTGGTCTTGGTACACAATTCCTTCGTCATATCGAACGTACACGTGTTATTCTTCACGTGATTGACATGTCAGCAAGTGAAGGACGCGATCCATATGAAGATTACGTTTCAATTAATAATGAACTTGAAACTTATAACCTTCGTTTGATGGAACGTCCACAAATCATTGTTGCAAATAAGATGGATATGCCAGAGGCAGAAGAAAACTTGAAAGTCTTTAAAGAAAAATTGGCTGCTAACTATGATGATTTTGAAGAAATGCCAATGATTTTCCCAATTTCAAGTTTGGCACATCAAGGATTGGAAAATCTTATGGAAGCAACAGCAGAATTGCTTGATAAGACCGATGAATTCTTGCTTTACAGCGATGATGATATGATTGATGAAGAGGTTTATTATGGATTTGATCCAGATGAACGTCCATTTGAAATTTCACGTGATGATGATGCTGCATGGGTATTGTCAGGTGAAAAGCTTGAAAAACTCTTTGTCATGACAAATATGGAACGTGATGAATCTGTTATGAAATTTGCACGTCAATTGCGTGGTATGGGAGTTGATGAAGCTCTTCGTGAACGCGGTGCTAAAGACGGGGATATCGTTCGTATCGGTAAATTTGAATTTGAATTCGTGGATTAACCTACTATTTGTCGTTGGTATCTTAGCTGTTTAACGACAAAGCAGCAAGCTCTATATGGGAGCTAGTAACTTATATTCTAATGAAGCAGAGCAAAAATAGGAATTTTGACGGAGAGCCATGAGCTCTAGATAGCAATTATCTTCTTTGCAGAACTTGTAGAATGTATTTTGAATGACAATTCAAAGTTTTTAATTCACAAATAAGTTTTATATATTTAACTGGAGGTTCTTATGGGAGAAAAACCGATATCTTTTAGAGATAAAGATGGTAATTTTGTATCAGCAGCCGATGTCTGGAATGCTGAAAAGCTAGAAGAACTTTTCAATACACTTAATCCAAATCGACGTTTTCGCTTAGAACGTGAAAAATTGGCAAAAGAAAAAGCAGGAGAAGCAGAAGCCGATGAGTCTTAATGCACTATCCTGCTTGAGCTCAGCATATGCTGAGCTTTTTTAATGCTTTTGTAAAGTGTCGCTAGTTAATTGATAATGTGTTCTTACAACATTATTGATATAATTTTGGTCGTGAGAAACGCTAATAATACAGCCAGGATAATCACGTAATAATTGACGAACAACAGATTGACTAGTAGGCGAAAAATGTCGAGTTACTTCATCTAGGATAATAATATGATTTTTAGCAAGAACCATACGTGCTAAAAAGATCTTGGCTTTTTGCCCGCCAGATAATTCAATAATGCTATGCTCCATTTCATTTTTTGTAAATTGTAGACTAGCTAAAATAGTTCTAGCCGTTTTATCGGTTGTTACTTCACTTAAAAATGAGACAGCAGAAATGTCACCTTTTAGTATATTGTCATAATCTTGAGGCATGTAGCCGATAGACAATTGTTTATTTCTGCTGAGCTCTCGGTAAATTTGCTTGAGAAGTCGCGTTTTTCCAATGCCATTTTTCCCAGTAATAACAATTTTATCCTGTCCTAAAATATCCAAATCAATAGTTTGACCAGTCGACAACACTTGATTATGCCATGATAAGAGTCGTTTTTTCTTGTCAATCGGGGAAATACCGTGGAAAAAGAGCTTTATGCTATCCATGTTTTCGGGGAATTCTGTAAGATTTTTGTCTTCTTTTTCATATCTTTTTTCAAGTGATAGGACATTTTTCATCTTTTTAGCAGCTAGTCTTCCCAGGGTACTATCATGAGTATGTCGAACATTGTATTGGGCAGCTTGGTGCAATCTCCTAATCTTTTCATCTCGTTTTTTCTTCAGACGTTGAGCGTTTTTTGCTTCTTTATATTGCTTTATAAAATTTTTTTTCCGCTGTTTAAGGTAGTCATTATAATTTCCTTGAAAATAGCTAGCGTGAGGTATTTGTCGTTTTCTGATTAGCTCTAAGTGTAGAATAGCAGTTGCAGTGTCTTCAAGTATCGCTTCATCGTGAGAAATAAAAATCACAGTTTTATCAGTGTTCTGAATAAAATCTTTAAGGAGATTTTGGCCTTCAATATCAAGGTCGCTAGATGGTTCATCCAGCAAGAACAAATCGGGTTCTTGACCAGTTAATTTAGTTAGTTGAAGTTTTATCCTCTCACCACCTGATAAATTAGCTAATGATTGATTATTATTCTCTAGTGTAGAAAGGTCTAGATGCAGGAGCGCAGCCATTTGATAAAATGCATTGTAATTGAAAAAAGAATCTATATCTTTGTAAAGAAAATCAGAAATAGTTTGACTTCTTTCTTCTTTAGCTAGCGACTGTGGGAGATAACCCACTTTTTTAAAATTATTTTGAATTTGCCCTTCAAGATTTGCATAGCTAGCAATCATTTGTGAATTGGCAATAGCTTGAAGCAAAGTGGACTTTCCAGTTCCTTCTTCGCCGATAATCGCTAATTTTTCACCTGAGTTTACTATGAGGTTTAAATCAGCAATCATTTGTTTAGAATCCTTGAGGTTAGTAATTGATAGTTGGTTTATGTTTAGCATACGAGACTTCCTTTCAAAAAAACACACTCTACCATATCAGGTAGAGTGTGAATCTCATTATGGTCAACGCTAAAAATACCCAACACGTATGATGGATAAG
>OCTW011489156.1_pt1 | contig 31365 bp, 27 predicted proteins | sample 1539671 | NCBI WGS metagenome assembly OCTW01 (sample SAMN02144230, study PRJEB22623) | gut metagenome | biome: sheep rumen | host: Ovis aries | place: New Zealand | reverse complement strand
TCCGTTTTTGCCGACCGCCTGAGCGACGTTGATTTTGCCGTTGGGGTAGTATTCGGTTTTGCAGTCGGGATTCTCAACATAACCGCGTACGTTGCCGCTGCTGTCGGCAACCGCTACAACCGCGCCCATCTCGCCGTCGCCGAGTACGCGCAGGTTTATAAACGCGTCCTTCTGCTTTAGCATATTGCCCATAATTGAGGCAGCGCACAAAAGCCTGCCCAGTGCCGCGGTTGAGCTGCGGCTGAGATTATGCAGCTTCTTGGCGGTAAATACTATGTCCGACGCGTCGATTGCCGAAGCCATTATCGCACCGTCGCTTGTGATACAGCGTATGATTTTATCCATAAAATTTCCTCTTTATTATTTCTTTCGGGCTGTAAAAATAACCCTCTGCTCGTCGTCCTTTGGAGCTTCAAATGTCAAGTCCCCGAAGCAGCCGAGCATTTCAAAGCCCGATTCTTCGAGCAACTTTTTTACAGTGCCGGTGCTGTAGGCGCGCTCTGTGATGTATTCAGAGCAGCGGCTGTACAGTCCGTTTTCGTCTTCCTCAAAAAAGTCGAGAGTAATCTCGACGATATCATCCTCGCAAAGCACGTTCTGCCACGCGCAAAGGACATTTTCAGCCTCTAAAACAAAATCGTTATTGCCGAGGGTTACTCTGTGCTTGTAAAGCGTGTTCATATCAAAAATAAACAGCCCTCCGCTGTTCAGGTTATCACCTACCGCGTTAAAGGTCTGCTTTAACTCCGCTTCATCGGTGAGGTGGTTTAGACTGTCGAGCGTACAGATGCAGGTATCGGCAGGGCAGGGGAGACTGAGCTCTTGCATAAGCTGGTTTACATACAGAATGTTTATATCTTCCTCATAACCACTCTGTGCGGCTTCCGAGAGCATTTCAACGCTTCCGTCAACTCCGAACACATCCGCTCCGAGCTTTTTCAGCTCGCGCGTAAGGCTGCCGGTTCCGCAACAGAGGTCGCAGATTTGCCCCGGCTCGTGAGAGAAGCGGGCGCATATCTCAAAAATATACTTTGCGCGTTCGGGGTAGCGCGCGTCCTCCATAAGCAGGTCGTAATAGCGAGACAGGTTTTGATAGCTCTGCATTATTTTTTATCCCCGGGGATTCTGTCGAGCACCAGGGTGTAGCCGTAGGTGTCGTTGTCAAAAAGCGCGCGCTTAACGCGGCTGATTGTCGCGGTTGAAGCACCTGTTTCCTTGACGATTTCGGTATAAACCTTTTTCTCGGTCAGCATTTTTGCCACGACAAGTCTTTGTGACATCGCCTTTAGCTCGGCACTTGTGCACAGATCCTCAAAAAAGCGGTAGCAGTCCTCCTTGTTTTTAAGGGAGAGGATTGCGTCAAAAAGAAAGTCGGTCTGGTCGTTTTTGAGCTTGCTATTCATAATTTTGCTCCTCCGGTATTTCCGTTTCAAAATGATTTTCATACTCTAAAATTTTACCATACAAAAGTGTAAAAGTAAAGAGTAATATTTTAAAATCAAAGAAATTATTTGGCGAAGCGGTTTTATGATTCGGCTTCAACCGCGACAATTACCATCCATTTACCCGCGGGGAGCACATCTAAGTTATAGCCGCCGTCCTTGCAATAAAAAGAAAGCGTGCCGGTTGAGTCCAGGCTAAAGCCCTGTTTTGTTGATGAAGTGCTTGAAACAGGCACCAAAACACTGGCGACGGTTTCGGCGTTGCCGCTTATATTGCATCTGATGCAGTTTCCGCCCGACGCGGCGTTTGACTGAGTGCACGCCTTTATGTAAGCCGAGCCGTTGGGTACAGTTCCCATTCTGACAAGCGCGGCACTCAGCGTGCTGTTGTTATACTGCGCGGCAAGCCAGTCGTTTTGAGCAATGCTTATCACCGCGCCTGCCGCCGAGTTCTCGGCAAGGTTAATTACCCAGCATCGCGAGTATTCGGAGCCGGTGGGAAGACTCAATATTTCTGCCGCCATTTGCGGCAGTGTCAGCGTTCCCTGCCTGCCTGTTTTTGTCCTGACAGCGTTTGCTATTGCGGTCAGCTTATCAGTAAGAGCCATTCTCAATACCTCCTATCACTGTATCGACATAGTTTTTTACCGCAAGCGCGGAGGGGTACTGGGCGTTTGTTGAAGAAGCGGAAATGGCTGTTACCTTGTTTGAGGTATTCTCCTTGCCTGAAATGTCCTGATGAGCGGTTATAAATCCGCTGTCGTTGTTCAGCTGAGAGGTTTTTGTGGGAATTGCAGAGCTGTTTGCCTTTGAAGCTAAAGCGTAGTCAACCTCGTACTTTGTATATGCGTTTGTTATTCCGTAGCCCGACAGCGTTGTCGCTTTGTCGGCTTTGCCGCCGATAATCTCATTTAGCTTAGCTGTTATCACCTTGTTTTGCACAGAGTTCGTGCTGGATTGGGATAACGCGCTGTCAACTGTCGTGCCCGGAATAGACTCAATTTCCGTATCGACATATTCTTCCAAATCGGCTTTAGCCAGATTCACAAAATCCCTGACCGCGCCGATTGTCGGGTAATGCGAGTATGAGTCGCCCTCCTGAGATTGGTTGGTTATAAGGCTCTTTTTGTTTGCGACGTCTTCCTTTCCGCTGACGTCAACCTCGGCCGCAATTCGTTCAACATCGTCCTCGGTCAGCTCATAGCTGTAGCTCTCTACAAGCTGTTTTGCCTCTTCTAAAAGCTCCGGCACCGTGCCGAGCGATTTGTCGCTGACCTGAGCGTTGTCCAAAACCGAGGGGTTTACCCTTATCCAAAGCGGATAGGGTAGAGTTAGCGTTCGGCTGCCTGAGCTGTCGCTTACTGACACCTCTACGTTAATGTCCATTTTGTCGCGAAAATGCAGATTGTCAATCGGAATCAGGATTGTACCCGATTCACTGATTTCGCACTGAGCACCGCTTACAATCAGCTTATTGGTGCCGTGCTCAACAAAAGAAGCACTTGCCGTGCAGCTTGAGTCAAGTGCCAGCTTTTCTTTGCACTGCTTAAGCGTAAGCTCGATAACTCTTGTGTTCACGTCGTTTACGTGAGTAACCGTAACCTTCCTCGGCGGATAATTGCGGTTGATGTCGTAATTTGCGTAAATGTTTTTAATTTCCATTCTTTCCTCCTGAAATTATTATTTAGGAAGAACAAAGTCCTTCCATTAATAATTCCAAATTGAAAAAAATTGCATATTTTACTGCAATTTTTAAAAAATTTTCTCAAAATATTTTTGCTGATAATTCATTTACCAAACGAAAAACAGGGAGTCTTAAATGTTAATTATTTTCAAAATTTGTCAAAAATGACAGCATGTTGCAGTCCTTTTGCCTTGACATATTATGAAAAAATGCTATAATAGACTGGGAAACATATCGGGTTTGTCATAAAACCGGATAGTTCTTTATAAATTTTTGTATATATTATATTGAAATAGGGTTGTTTATTTTTTATATTTTTATTATATATATAATTCGAGGCGTGGTATGAGAAAAATTGATAATAAAAAAAATGAAGATTCGGAAAGAGAAATAAATATTATTCCGCTTCTTAAGGAAATGCTCAAAAAGCTGTGGTTGATGGTACTTGTCGGCTTGATTGTCGGCGGAGCTGTTTTTGTCGGAGCTAAGATGCTGATTAAGCCTACGTATAGAAGCGGATTTACCGCGTATGTTAACAATAAGCAGAGCAAGGAGAACTCGGATTATCTGACCAGCTCCGACGTGTCGGCTTCTAAACAGATTGTACAAACATATCAAAAAATTCTAACTTCAAACACAATCCTGACGGCTGCCGCTCAGTCGCTTGATGTTGACTCTACCTACGCAATACTTCAGGGCAAGGTAACAACCGAGATTAAGGACGAAACCGAGATTATTTCGGTATATGTTGTAGACACCGATCCGCAGTTTGCCTATGACTACGCGCAGGCGATTTCAAAAACCGCTCCTCAGTATATGGCGCAGATTGTCGAGGGCAGCTCGATGAAGATAATCGACTATCCCGAGTACAGCGACAGCCGATTTAAACCGAGCTACGTAAGATTCGGACTTATCGGATTTTTAATCGGAGTTGTTTTGGTTGCCGTATTTGTAATAATAAGGTACTTCCTGGATGATACGGTTAAAACCGAAAATGATATTGAATCGAGATATACAATCCCCATTTTGGGCGTAATTCCCGATATTTCAAGGGCTTCTAACAACCGTTCCGATTACTATTACTATTCTCAGGAAAGTAAAGAAACAAAAGAAAACAATTCCGAAAGCGAGCATAAAGATGAAGAAAAATAGAAATAAAACAGTTTTATTTAATCCAAAAAAAATGCTCCTTTCGGACAAGTCCGCCTTCTCTGTAAAGGAAGCGTATAAAACCCTGAGAACCAACGTTATGTTCTCTTTGCCCGGCAAAGAGAGCAAGTGTATCGGTGTAGTATCTCCGGACAGGGGCGACGGAAAAAGCTCGGTTGCGATTAACCTTGCTATCTCGTTCTCGCAGATTAACAAAAAGGTTATTATTGTTGACTGCGACTTAAGACTTCCCACAATCGCCTCTAAGCTGCAGATTGAACCCAAGCCGGGGCTTAGCAACTTTTTGTCAGGCAATCAGGACAGCGATCAGCCGCTTATCAGAAGGTCGAGCGAATACGGCATTGATATTATGACCGCGGGCGATATTCCGCCCGATCCCACCGCGCTTATCGGCTCAAAGCAAATGATATCCTTTGTGGAGCTTCTCAAAAAATATTACGACTATATTATATTTGACTTTCCGCCTGCGACTATTGTCAGCGACGCGGCTTTGCTGTCAAATATTGTTGACGGTTATCTTATTGTTATCCGCCATAATGATTCGGAGTTTTCTAAGATTAACGAAACTCTGCGTCAAATGCAGTTTGCCGACGCGAAAATTCTCGGCTTTGTATATAACGGTAAGGATGAGCACAAAAAGTACTACAGAAAAGGCAGATACAGCAAGTACTACTATAATTATTACTATTACAAGAAGAGCGAATAATTACCGGGAATGATTTAAATGTATAAAACATCAATAAAGAGAATATTTGACGTTTTAATTTCTGCGCTGATGCTGATAATTCTTTCTCCGCTGATTCTTGTTGTTATCTTGTTAATTAAAATTGATTCGCCGGGTTCGGCGGTTTTTAAGCAGGAACGAATAGGCAGAGACGGAAAGGTCTTTGTTATTTACAAATTCCGCAGTATGAAGCAAAATTCCGAGCATACCGGAAGCGGTGTTTACAGCGGCAAGGGCGATTCTCGCGTGACAAAGCTCGGCAAAATCCTGAGAGCTACAAGCATTGACGAGCTGCCTCAGCTTGTAAACGTGATAAAGGGAGATATGAGCTTTATCGGACCGAGACCGCCGCTCACATATCACCCGTGGAAATGGGAAGAGTATTCGGACGAGCAAAAAAGGATGTTTGAGGTTCGCCCCGGCATTACCGGCTGGGCGCAGGTTCACGGCAGACGCTGTGTTGAGTGGAACGAGCGCATTAAAATGAACGTTTGGTATGTTGACCACGTTACATTTTGGCTCGACGTTAAAATACTATTTATGACGGTCGGCAAGGTGTTTACAAGTGCCGACAATCAAAATATAGGTGAAACAGTTGCAAAGGATACTCAGACAATCACCGAATAAAAATCAGGAGTTTGAAAATGAGTATTTGTTTAATGTACATAACAAATAAACCCTCAGTCGCGCTTATTGCGGAAAAGTCCGGAGTTGACAGGATTTTTCTTGATATGGAGTATATCGGCAAGGCAGAGCGGCAGTGTGGTATGGACACGGTTTTGTGTTCCCACACCATCGCTGACATCAAGGCTGTCAAAAGCGTTATAACAAAGTCAGAGGTGCTTGTCAGGTGCAACTCGGTATATGACGGCACGGAGAAGGAAATTAATGATATTGTCGATGCGGGCGCGGATGTTATTATGCTTCCGTATTTTAAAACCTTGGATGAGGTAAAGCGTTTTATTTCTTACGTAAACGGACGCGCGAAGGTTTGCCTTCTGCTCGAAACCCCCGAAGCCGTGGAGCTGATTGACGATATTTTGACTCTTGGCGGCGTTGACGAAATACACATTGGAATAAACGACCTCAGCATAGGCTACGGCAAAAAGTTTTTGTTTGAGGTGCTCGCCGACGGAACAGTTGATTACATATGTTCAAAGGTTAAAGAAGCAGGGCTTAAATACGGCTTCGGCGGTATTGCTTCACTCGGCAGGGGACTGTTGCCCTCGGAGTATGTTATCATGGAGCACTACAGGCTCGGCTCGCAAATGGCTATTTTGTCCAGGAGCTTTTGCAATACCGAAAAAATGCACGATTTAGACGCTGTTAAGGCTGTTTTTACAAACGGCGTCAGGGCTGTCCGTGAGTATGAGGACTACTGTAGGCTTCATCCCGAAAAATGGGAGAATAACCGTGCGGAGACAGTCCGGATAATTCAGAAAATCGCCGGGGAAATGTAGTATGCGTTTACTGATTACCGGTGCATGGAACGGAGCCGAAAAATATATTCCGCAGCTTGAACGCGCCGGATATACCGTTGTTTTTATGCAGCAGGAAAAGGACGCGCTTGACTGCGATCCGTGCGAAATTCAGGGAGTAGTTTGCAACGGCTTGTTTTTGTATCACGATATAAAGCGGTTTACTTCCTTAAAATTTATTCAGCTGACAAGCGCGGGGCTTGACAGAGTACCCGTTGATTATATTCAAGAAAAAAATATCGCGCTTTTCAACGCCCGTGGCGTTTACAGCGTTCCTATGGCAGAGCATGCGGTGCTTTCCGCGCTGGAGATTTTCAGAAACTCCCGTTTCTTCCTTGAAAATCAGGCGAACCGGGTTTGGCAAAAGTACAGATCGCTGCGCGAGCTGTACGGCAGCAGGGTCTGTATAATCGGCTGCGGAAGCGTCGGAACAGAATGCGCCAAGCGGTTTTCGGCACTTGGGTGCAGGGTTAACGGAGTTGACGTAAAGCCCTTTGATAGTGAGTTTTTCGATATAATATTTGCTTTGTCTGACTGCGCTGAAGCAACCCGTGACGCCGATATTGTTGTTTTGTGCCTTCCGCTTACCGCACAAACAGAGGGATTAATTGACAGAGCGTTTCTTAACGGACTTAAGTCCGGCTGCGTGTTAATAAATATCGCAAGGGGCAAAATAATTAAAACCCCCGATTTGATTGACGCGCTTAAGGAGCATAGGCTGTTTGCCGCGCTCGATGTATTTGACGACGAGCCGCTTTCTTCTGACAGTCCGCTGTGGAGTATGGAAAACGCGCTTATTACTCCGCACATCAGCTTTGCGGGCGACGGTAACTCAAAACGACTTGCGGATTTGATTATGCGCAATCTTAAAGGGGTAGCAAATGATTAAGGTGTTGATAACCGCTACGGTTCAAAGTCATATTTGCCAGTTTCACAAGCCTTTGGTAAAAATGCTGAGAAACCGCGGAGATGTTGAAATACACGTTGCCGCAAGGGATAATCTGGCTGAAAAAAACGGCTTAAAGCTGGATTTCGCCGACAGGGTTTTTGATATTCCCTTTTCGCGATCCCCCTCAAGTCCGCAAAACATCAGGGCTTACCGCGAACTGAAAAAAGTTATTGATAAAGAAAATTACGATATTATTCATTGCAATACCCCGGTCGGCGGAGTTGTAACAAGGCTCGCCGCGAAAAAATTGAGAAAAAACGGAACAAAGGTAATTTACACGGCTCACGGTTTTCATTTTTACAAGGGAGCTTCGCGTAAAAACTGGATGGTTTACTATCCGATAGAAAAGACCTTTGCGAAATTTACAGATATATTAATTACGATAAATGACGAGGACTACGCGCTCGCGAAAAGCAGGTTCAAATGCAGGACAGATCATATTCACGGCGTGGGAGTTGATTCCGGACGCTACCGTATTATTTCAGCGGAAGAAAAAGAGCTTAAAAAAGCGCGGATGGGCTTTGATTCCTCAGACAGGCTCATACTCAGCGTTGGTGAGTTGTTGCCGAACAAAAACCATATTATGGAGGTTCGGGCTATGAAAAGCGTTGTTGAGGCTCACCCAAAAGCTAAGCTGCTAATTGCCGGAAACGGCCCGGAAAAGGAGCGGATTGAAGCCGAAATTTCAAGCCTCGGACTAACCGGCAGTGTAATTATGCTGGGCTACTGTACCCACCTTGAGGACTATCAGCAAATTTGCGATTTGTCGGTAGCGTGCAGCTTCAGAGAAGGACTCGGATTAAATGTTATTGAGTCTCTGCTTTCCGGAAACCCTGTTGCCGGTACCAAAAACCGCGGACACAACGAGCTTGTCAAGGACAGGATTAACGGCTTTTTGGTTAACCCAAACGATGTTAACGCCCTTGCCGAATCCGTAAATTTGCTTTTGTCCGACAGTGCTCTGCTCGACAGTATTTCGTCCGGGTGCAGGGAATCGGTTAAAAGCTATACAGCGGAAAATGTTTCGGCGGAGCTTGAAAAAATCTACTTCGGGCAATAGGAGATTCTAATGGAAAACAGTCTGATTTCAGTTATAATTCCCGTTTATAACGTTGAAAGCTATATCAAACAGTGCGTTGACAGCATTACAGGTCAGACTTATACAAACTTACAAATCATTTTGGTTGATGACGGTTCTACTGATTCCTGCGGAAAAATCTGCGACGAATACGCCGCGGCGGACAAAAGAATTACCGTAATTCATCAGGAGAACGGTGGCTTATCCTCAGCGCGCAACAGCGGAATAGAAGCTGCGGCGGGAGATTATATTATTTTTGTTGACGGGGACGACTGGATTGACGCGGAGACCTGCGAAAAGGCTTTGGCGGCTGCCGAAACCCATAATACAGATGTGGTCTTATGGTCTTATATCCGCGAGTTTAGTCATAATTCAATGCCTAAATACAGCTTCGGCGAGGAAGATAAGCTGTTTGAGGGAGAAGATTACCGCAAGGTTTACAAAAGGTTAATAGGTCCTGTCGGCGAAGAAACTGCGATTCCGCAGAATATGGAGATGCTTTCTTCTGCTTGTACAAAGATGTATAAACGTCTTTTGATTAATGAACTCAGATTTTTTCCGACATCTGTTGTAGGCAGCGAGGATATTCCTTTTAATACCGCGTATTTTTCCAAAGCAAAAAGCCTGTATTACATAGGCAAGTGCTTTTATCATTACAGAAAAAGCGACAGCAGTTCAATAACCCATATATATCAGTTGGATTTTTATGAAAAGCGCAAGCGTATGTATGAGGTTATGAGAGATATAGTTTCCGAAAACGGCGACGGAGAATTTACGCGCGAAGCGTTTAATAACCGAATCGCGATAGACGTGCTTGGCTGCGGACTTAACATTTGCAGAAAAAACAACTTGAGCTACGGCGAAAAAAAGCTCGCGTTTAAGAAAATTCTCGACGATCCCGTATGCTCCGGCGCGTTGCGAAATTTTGATTATAAGTATATGCCGGTTTACTGGCGGCTGTTTTACCGCTTCGCTAAAAAAGGCAGGGCGTCAGCTCTTGTAATGATGTGCTCCTCAATACAGTTTTTGCGTTCCAAGCTATAACCGGAGACTGATTTATGAATCCACTTGTTTCAATTATTATTCCCGTTTACAACGGTTCAAATTATATTTGCGAGGCGATAGACAGCGCGCTCGCGCAGACATACGAAAATATCGAGATTATCGTGGTTAACGACGGTTCGTCCGACGGCGGAAAGACAGAAGAGCTTGTTTTGTCCTACGGCGGCAAGGTGCGATATATCAGCAAGCCGAACGGCGGTGTGTCGTCAGCCCTTAACGAGGGTATAAGGCAGATGAGGGGAGAGTATTTTTCGTGGCTTTCGCACGATGACAAATACGCCCCCGAAAAGATAGAGCGTCAGGTAAGGCTGCTCGGTAACTGCGATAAAAAAACAATGTGCTTTTGCACGGTTAGGCATATTAATGAAAATACGGAGTTTATTTCGGAATCCAGAAATATGGATTTAGCGGACGGTGTGGTGATGAACAGCACCGAGGCTCTTTATTACTCGATGAAGCACACAATGAACGGCTGCAGTATGCTTGTTCCCAAAACCGCCTTTGATGAGTGCGGAGGGTTTAAAGAGGGAATGAAGTATTGCCAGGATATTCTAATGTGGTGGACGATTCTGCTTAAGGGATATTCACTCGCATATACCGATTATACCGGCGTTCACAGCCGTGTGCACAACGCTCAGCTGACGAACAGCAATATGGACATTTACCACAGCGACGCGCTGACAATAGCCCGTGAGGTTGTGCCCCTCTTTGCCGAAATCAGTACCAAGGAGCAAAATATTCTTTACGCTTACGCCGAAGGCGAGGCGGTTCACGCAAACAAAAAGACGGTAAAGATGTGTTTTGAGACGGCAGAGAAAAACAATCTTTTTTCTCCTTCGCAAAAGCTGAGAATTAAATCGGTTTTGTTATACGGCTGCAATTTACGGCCTTCAATTCGAAAAATTTACTATCGCTTAAAAAGGACAAAGCACTGAGATGAAAGGAGGGTACGTCCTTGCTTGCTTACTATTTAATGCTGGGAGTGCCTCTTTTTACCGCAGTTATTTTCAGATTATCACAACGAAAAAACCCTTATACTTTAAACAGTAAAGTATTTAATCCGACCATATTTGTATTTTTCTCGGTGCTGTTTTTATTGCTGATACTGAGAGATTATCATGTCGGCGGTGATATTATAGGTTATAAGATATGGTATAATGATATATCTAATCTCAGTTTCGGCAAAATCTTTACTATCAACGAACGAGAGTATGGATTTGCCATTTTCTCCAAGTTGTTTAGGTTTATAACCCCGTCGTTCAGGCTGTTTTTGTCTACAATCACGCTTTTGTCATTGCTGCCTGTAGCGGTGTTTTACAATAAGGAAAGCGATTATCCGCCGCTTACAATAGTGCTGTTTGTTACGGTTGCTCCGTTTCCTATGTACTTTTCGGGACTTAGGCAGATTATGGCTATGGCACTGGGCATAGTTGCTTTAAAGCTGGCAAGGGAGCATAAGCTGATTTGGTTTATAATAATTGTATTGCTTGCAATGCAATTTCATGCTTCGGCTGTTGTTCTTTTTGCGATGTATCCTGTTTATCACGCACGAATAACTGCAAAGTGGCTGTTTGTGGTGATTCCGGTTATTGCGATTATTTATATTTTCAACCGACCTATCTTTTCGTTTTTGACAACATTTATATGGAAAGAATATAATCAAGCATCTGATACCGGAGGTTTTACGATATTATTATTGTTGATAGCGTTTGCAGTATATGCTTTTATTATGCCTGATTCTAGTCTTTTGGATAAGGATACAATAGCCATGAGGAACCTGCTTTTGCTTTCAATCGTTTTTCAGTGCTTCGCTCCGATTCACACCTTAGCTATGAGGATGAATTACTACTATTTGCTTATAGTTCCGGTTTTAATTCCGAGAATAGCTATGCGCGCGAAGTACGAGTATAAAAAGCTCAGTACGGTTTCGGTGTTGGTAATGCTCGTTGGCTTTACGGCTTATTATTACTATCACGCATATACCGGAGCGGATATTCTCAAAATGTACCCGTACGTATCTGTTTGGGGATAAATGATTATGTATTTTTACGCGGTAATAGCTATCGCGTACAGATTATAAAATCTTTTTTGAAAAGGAGAGAAAATCTATGCAAAAAACCTTCAAACGTGTTTTGGCGGTAGCTTTGTCTACGGTTATGGCTGCGTCGGCATTTTCAATTTCAGCCGCTGCGTATAACAAAGACTACAAGTCCGAAACACACACCGTGTTTAAACACACGGAACAAACCCTTGCACCGGGCGTAGAGTATTATAATAACTACGCTTACTCGAGCGACGGCAAGCAGATGGTTTACTATGTATCCACTGCGGACATCAGCAGGGATGATGTTGTTGTACAGACTTCTTATTTGAATCAGTACAAGGACAAACAGCCCGGTATGTCCAAGCTCAGCGAGCAGATTGCTTTTGCCAATCAGTATTACACCGATTCAAGCAACCCGCTGTACTTGGGTGAGAATTACAATGTTGTATCCGGAGTAAACGCATCGTTTTACAACATGCAGACAGGTCAGCCTACCGGCGTATGCTTTGTTGACGGTGTAGACTTTGGTACAAACGCTTATCCTTGTTTCTTTGCTATCCTCAAAGACGGTACTGCCGTAATGGATGACAGAGCTAATAAGGGTAACTACACAGGCGAAACCGCAATTTGGCAGGCTGTCGGCGGTTCACAGTGGCTGGTACGTGACGGTGAGGATGTTACCGCTGATATTTCCGGCGATTATAACACCGACAGACATTCCCGTACCTGCGTTGGTATTACCGAGGACGGCAAGGTCGTTTTAATGGTACTCGACGGTCGGCAGGAGCCCTTCTCCTGCGGCGGTACAATGCACGAGCTTGCTCAGATTATGATTGAGGCTGATTGTAAATACGCTATGAACATTGACGGCGGCGGTTCAACTACATTTGCCGCGCGTCCCGAAGGCGAGGATGATGTAAAAATCATAAACCGTCCTTCCGACGGCTCAGAGCGTTCAATCTCATCAGGCTTGATTATCGCCTCTCTTGCGGCACCCTCTAATGTGTTTGACCGTGTTGCTATGACCGCGGAGGATGAGTATGTAACTCCCGGAACATCTACAAATATTACAGTAACAGGTGTCAGTGCTTCGGGTTCTTCTGCTGATATTCCCGCAGAAGTAACATATGAGGCTGAAAACGGCACAATTTCCGACGGTGTATTCACAGCGGGCAACGCCGCAGGCGACGCTGTAGTTAAGGCTGTTTATAACGGAAAGGTTGTAGGCTCAACTACAATTCACATAGCGATTCCCGATTCTATCGCTTTCACAGCTGAAAACTTTACAATTCCTTACGGCAAATCTGCTGAACTCGGAATTGAGGCAAAAACAGGTCTTAATGTAATTAAGACAAAGCCATCTGATTTTACCTTTACCGTTACTGACGCCGCTTCAGGCACACTTGACGGATTTACATTTACTGCTGCCGATGAGTCCGAAATCGCTTCTACAACAATCACAGCCGCTTACAACGGTACTGAGTTAACCACGTCGGCAGGCTTAGTGTTCGGTAAGGGCAGCGAAGTAATCTTTGATTTTGAGGACGGCACAACTAACGGCTTTGGTCTCAGCTACAGCGGTTATAACTACTATCTGCCTAATTCAAAGGTATTTGTAGCGAATAAAGATAACGGTCAGGTTCACAGCGGCAACTACGCTCTGGGGCTTAACATTGATTACTCTAACTCTCAGGAATCAGGTTATCAGATGACCGCCCTTTACCAAGGTAAAACCAGCGGAAACATTAATTATTATCCCGGAGCAATCAAGCTCGGTACATGGCTCTACATTCCCGATGAGTATGTAGGTCTTTGGGTACGCTGGACGGTTTCCCCGATTACTGCCGTTAATGATGACGGTACTTATACACTGGGAAATATCACTTCTAACGCTATGGACAACGGAGCAGGCGGTACAGGCGTTGTATATAGCTTTGACGAGCCCGGCTGGCACTATTTGACAGCAGATTTGAGTCAGTATAAGGGTCTCGCTTGGAAAGATTTCTACTATTGCATGCAATTCTATATCTCTGACCGTGACGGTGCTTCTTACGGCTATTACGCCAAGGACAATCACAATATCAACGGCGACTTTACCGTATATATGGACGACGTAACTCTTGACTATTCTACTGTTGTAGAGGATAGAGAAGCTCCGGTATTTTCAAGCGTTATCCTCGGCGATGAGGGACCTCATTCCAACGAGGGTATGACTCTTACAAACGGTTATGTATCCGATGGTTACAGCAAGCTCGACCTCTCGGCAAGGGTAGCTGAGAATACATCAAAGAGCAACTACTCAGGACTTAACGCATCTACCGCAAAGGTTTATATTGACGGCAATGAGGTTGCGTCTAACTTTGCAAACGGTATAATTTCCGCCTCAAACGCTTATGACTTTGCGGAGGGACAACACAGCGTTAAATTCGTAATTTATGATAACGCAGGCAACCGCGCTTCAGCTACACGCTTCTTCTCGGTAACAAATGTTGATAAGGCTGAAAGCGTAAAGGTTGTTGCTCACGATCCTTCACTCGACAGAATTCTTCACGGCTCACTCTATTGGGTAGATGTTGTTGCGGAAAACGCCGAGAAGATAGACACGGTTACAACAACCCTTAACCTTGACAGTATGTCAAAGTGGGAGCTTGACCATATGACAGTTGCCGACGGATTTGAGGCTTCTTATGAGGTTGTTGACGTCGGCGACAAGATTGTTAAGCTCACAATCAAGAATAACGGCTCTAACCTTGCAGGCGAGCAGGCACTTGTTTCTATGCCTATCCGCGCTTGGGAGCTGAATAACTCAAACAAAAGGGCTGCGCTGACTGAAAAGGAATGGACTTACGCTGAGTTTAAGGCTTCAAAGGAATTTTGGCCGGTAGCTACCGAAGTAAGAATTCAGCAGGGTGAGGTTAACTACACTGACGGAGCTAAGGACAGCTTTACAGGCGAAAATGTATTTGTATGGTCAGAGTCATGGGCTAACTACGCTAATATGACAAAGACTCAGGAAGGCAAGGATTACTATAATGCTTGGAACGGCGGACATATCCATAATACTACCGTTACCAAGGAAGCAAAGGCTGCAACCTGCACAGAGGACGGCTGGACAGAGGAAACCTTCTGCGAAGAGTGCAACTCGGTAGTTAACTGGAGCGAGACTGTTCCCGCCACAGGTCACGATTTTGAGCTTGACCTTGAGCAGGGCAAAATCATTTGTAAAACATGCGGTGCTGTAAATACAGATTACACAGGACTAATTGAAAAAGACGGCAAGTACTACTACGCTAAGATTGGCGTGCTCTCAGGCGGCTGGGTTGACATTGATGAAGAGTGGTATTACTTCGATGAGGAAACCAAGGAAGCTGTTCCCACTCTTGACAACGGCTTTGTAACCTATGAGTTTGAGGCAAACGGCAAGCTCGTTTCAGGTAAGTGGTATAAGGATAGTAATGGCATCAAGTATTATTACGGCCCGGATTTCTATCATGCAAAGACTGTTTACAATCTTGCTTACGATTTGTTTGCTGAGATTGACGGAAAGACATATTGCTTTAACTACAACGGTTATCGTTATGGCAAGGGCATTCACAAGCTGTGGGAGTCCAACGCTCAGCAGTTCCTCTATGGCGAGTTCGGCGACGATGGAGTATTTATCGGAAACGCTAACGGCTTGTATAATACAAAGGGCGAGACATACTATCTGGTAGATGGTTATACTGTTCCTTACTATGGCTTGGTTGAGGTTGACGGTTCTTACTACTACGTTAACGACGGTGGTCGTGTAGTTAAGGATAACGACAAATACATCAATAAAGATAACGGACTTCTTGTAAATGGCAAGTCTGTTGCAAAGACAACTCAGCACTTTGATACTGACGGACGTATGGTTATTAATCAGGATGTTAAGAACGGTCTAATCGGCGACTACTACTATGAGAACGGCTACACTGTACCGTACAAGGGTCTTATTGAGTCTGACGGCAATTACTATTATGTAAATGATGGCGGTAAAATCGTTAAGGATACTGATAAGTACATCAATACTGATAACGGGTTAAGACCCGGCGGAAAGAATATCGGAAAGACAACTCAGCACTTTGACGCTGACGGTCATTTGGTATATGAAACTGCTAAGAACGGTCTTATTGGCGATTACTACTATGAGAACGGCTACGCTGTACCGTACAAAGGACTTATCGAGGTTGATGGCGATTATTATTATGTTAACGATGGTGGTAAGATTGTTAAGGATATGGACAAGTATGTCAATACCGATAACGGCTTAAGACCCGGCGGAAAGAATATCGGAAAGACAACTCAGCACTTTGACGCTGACGGTCGTTTGGTATTTGAAGCCGTTAAGAATGGTCTTATCGGCGACTACTACTACGAGAACGGATATACTGTTCCTTACAAAGGATTGGTTTACTCTGATGGTTACTACTATTATGTAAACGACGGCGGTAAGATTGTTAAGGATGTTAAGAAGTTTGTTAACACAGACAACGGCTTAAAGCCTGAAGGACAGAGCATCGGCAAGACCTATCAGTACTTTGATGTTGCCGGTCATCTTGTTCTTGAGTAATATTAAGATTATGCTGTAAACTGACAGTATAATATTATAATTTATGCGTTAGGCCACACGGGGCTTATGCCCCGTGTGGCTGAACCGATAATAGGACGAGTGAGGCTTGATTATGAAAGTTGTTCAAATTAATGTTACCTGCGGTTCTGGCAGTACGGGCAATATATGCCTTTCCGTAAGCGAATTGCTTTCTTATAATAATGTTGAAAATTACATTATATATAGCGCGGGATCAAGTCAATATCCTCTTGCAAAAAGTTATATGAGCAGGGCTGAGACTAAAATTGAAGCACTAAAATCAAGAGTTTTGGGAAATTACGGATTTAATAGTAAATCCGCAACAAAACGCTTGATTTTGTTGCTTGAAAGAATTTCTCCGAATATAGTTCATCTGCATAATTTGCATGGTCACAACTGCAATCTATCTATGTTGTTGGATTACTTGACAAAGAAAAAAATTAAAATATACTGGACTTTTCACGATTGTTGGAGCTTTACCGGTTATTGCACTCATTATGATATGATAGGTTGTCAAAAATGGTTAACAAAATGCGAACATTGCCCACAAAAGAGTAGCTATTCTTGGTTCTTTGACAAAAGCAAAAAACTTTTTGAGAAGAAAAAAGAGTTGGTTTCATTAATGAACAAAGAACAACTCACTGTTGTAGCACCGTCTTGGTGGATTGCCAAGGAAGCTAAACGCTCGTTTTTTAAGGACTGTGAAATAAGAGTTATTCATAACGGGATTGATACGCAGGTTTTTAAGCCGGCAAACAGCGATATAAAAAAAGAGTACGGCTGTTACGGTAAGTATCTTGTTTTAGGCGTTGCATATATTTGGAATAATCGAAAAGGGCTCGACGTTTTTTATCGTTTAGCTAAGTCTTTGCCTGATGATTACAGGATTATTCTTGTAGGATTAATCAACATCGGAAAAGCTGATATTCCGGATAATATAATTACAATAAATAGGACAAGCAATGTAGAACGTCTTACTGAGCTTTATACAGAGGCGGATGTTTTTGTCAACCCAACCCGAGAAGAAGTCTTGGGACTGACTAATCTTGAAGCACTTGCATGCGGAACCCCTGTTGTTACCTTTAATACCGGCGGATGTCCGGAGTGCGTCAACGAAAAGTGCGGATATATTGTCGATAAGGATGATTATAGTGCGCTGGAACAAAGCATAAGGAAAGTTTGTGAAGAAAAGCCGTTTAATTCTTTCGATTGTATTGAACAGGCTTCTCGCTTTGAAAAAAGAAATCAATTTCAAAAATATATTGATATGTATAGGGAAGGACAATCTGTTTGAAAAATATTTATTATATTGGTGAATATAATCATCCCGTAAACAAAGACGAAAACAGAAGATTTGCGCCTTCTGCTGCAGCTAAAATCAACTATATCAGTGGAGTCTTGAACAGATTGGGATACAGCGTAACCATTGTTTCGAAAAGTCCCACGCTAAATCAAAAGTCCTGCCCGAAAAAAATTATAAGTTTGAGTGATAAGCTAAAGCTGCAGCTTTTCTATTCTCCCGGAAGAAAAAATATTTTTTTTCGAGTTGCCTCAATCGTATTCCTCAGACTTCAGCTGCTTTTGTTTTTGCTTTTTAATACTGAAAAGAGCGATACAGTAATCTCGTATCATTCTTTGTCAACCATTACTATTTTAAAAATTGCGAAAGCAATCAAAAAGTTTAGATTAATTATTGAGGTTGAGGAAATTTACGGAGACGTAAAAGGCGATAAAAAATGCAGCGAAAAAGAAATAAAATTTTTTAGGAACACAGCGGACAGCTATATTTTTTCTACCGAAATACTTGAGCGTTCGGTCAATAAGGGTAAGAAACCGTTTGTTATAAACTATGGCGAGTATAACTGCTATCAAAGGAAAAGCAATTTTGGTGATGGGAAAATTCACTGTGTTTATGCCGGCACTTTTGATAAAACTAAAAAAGGTGCTTATACGGCGATTAATTCAGCTGAGTTTCTTACAGAAAAATATCATATGCATATTCTCGGATTCGGAACACCTGAGGAAGTTGATGCAATAAAAAAACTTATTGATGATGTTTCTTCTCGTTCAAAAGCTGTTGTAAGCTATGACGGTATTAAATCCGGAGATGAATACATTGATTTTTTGTGCTCCTGTGATATCGGAGTGAGTTCTCAAAATCCAAATGAAGGCTTTAACAATACGTCTTTCCCGTCAAAAGTGCTCTCTTATTTTTCTTGCGGATTAACAGTAGTTTCAGTTGATATTCCTGTGTTGAGAGAAAGCAAAGTTTCGGATTGTATTTTCTTTTATTACGGAGATAATCCGTCGGCATTGGCGCAAACCATTATGTCGGTCAGTTCAGATGAATATGAAAGCAATTCATTTTCCGTGATTCGTGAGCTCAACTATGAATTTACGGATTCTCTTAAAAAAATAATAAAGGAGAAATAACTTTGAATTATACCGGTAAAATAATGGTTTCTGTGTTTTGTATTGCATATAATCATAAGCCGTTTATCAGAAAGTGTCTTGAAAGTCTAATTAATCAAAACGTGAATTTTAAGTATGAAATTCTTGTTAATGATGACGCTTCTACCGACGGAACAACTAAAATTATAGAGGAATATCAAAACGAATACCCCGAACTTGTTAGAGCAGTTTTGCATGAAGAGAATCTTTATTCAAAAGGCGTAAGTGCGATGAATGATATCCTTATGCCAATGGCTAAAGGAGAATATATTGCAATATGTGAGGGTGATGATTTTTGGATATCTTCCGAAAAGCTGCAAATTCAAACGGATTTTTTGGAGAATAACCCCGAGTTTACTATTTGCGGACACAATGCCTATTATGCTGACGAAAGAGGAAATAAAAAGGGTTTGTTTAGTAATATCACAGCAGACCGAGAAATAAGCACCGAAGAAGTAATAGAAAAATGGATATTTCCAACAGCGTCTATTATGTTTCGCAGAGAAGCGGCAATTAACAGCGATTTTCCTGATGTAAAGGATAAACCTTGCGCGGATTATCCTCTTGCAGTTAATATGGCTCTTAACGGCAAGGCATATTTTTTTGCAGAGCCGATGTCTGTTTACCGTGTGAATGCAAAGTCTGTAACAGGGAAAAATAACGAAAATCCAGAAAAAAAAATTAAAGCTAATCAAAGATTTATAAATATGTTAAACATATATGATGAATATACAAACAAACAATTTTCTTTTTCGTTTGATGTAATGCGTGATAGCTTGAATTTTGAGAATCTTATGCTTAACAGAGAGATAAAGAAGGCAAAAAAGCTCTATCCGGATAACTGGAAAAAACGCAGAAAACACTACCTGAAGCAAAAAATAAAAGATTCATTTCCGTTTATTGCTAAGGTAAAAAATAAAATGATAAAGAATTAGTGACTTTGCGTAAATGATAAATTACAATGTTAAGTTTTCGGGAAAATTAATATGAAAAAATTGCTTTTGCTGGGCGGTTCGGCTCAGCAGGTTATCGTTATAAATATAGCCAGGGAATACGGCTATTACACGGTTTTGTGCGACTATTTGCCCGACAATCCCGGGCAGTACGCCGCCGATAAGTTTTACCTTGTCAGCACCACTGACAAAGAGGCTGTGCTAAAGGTGGCGCGTGAGGAAAAGCCCGACGGGGTTTTGGCTTACGCTTCCGATCCTGCCGCGCCTACAGCGGCATATATAGCCGAACAGCTCGGACTTCCGGGAAATCCGTACAGCTCAGTTGACATTCTGTGCGACAAGGCAAAGTTTCGCCGTTTTTTAGCGGATAACGGCTTTGCGACTCCGTTTGCGATGGGCTTTTCCGACGCTTTGCAGGCTCAGTCAGGGCTTGCGTCGGGCAGATTTAAATTCCCCGTCGTTGTAAAGCCCGCAGATTCCTCGGGCAGTAAGGGCGTTGCCGTTATTAAGTCAGGGGAAAAAGCGGACGAAAAAATTAACAACGCTTTTTCTTATTCGCGTTCGCACACGATTGTAATTGAAGAGTTTGTCGAAAGCGACTGCTATCAGGTCGCTGGAGACGGCTTATCGGTAGACGGTGAGCTCGTTTTCAGATGCTTTGCCAACGACCACTTTGATTTGGAGGCGGCAAATCCCTTTGTGCCGGTCGCTGCCAGCTTTCCGTCCGTGCTTACGTGTGATATACAGGATAAAATCCACGCGGAGATTCAGCGTTTGCTGACTCTGCTAAATATGAAAACCTGTACCTATAATTTTGATATCAAAATCGGCAAGGACGGCAGGGTTTATTTGATGGAGGTTGCTCCGCGCGACGGCGGAAACTACATTCCCCAGGTAATCGAACATCTTACAGGCGTTAACCTTGCGCGAATTTCGGTTTTAGCGGCTGTGGGGGACAGCTTTGAACTTCCCGAAAACACCGCGCCTAACGGTTACGGTGCGTATTACTCGGTTCACAGCTTCAAGGACGGCGTCCTCGAAAATATTGAAATAGACTCTGAAGTTGAAATTAATAATATTTTAGAAAACCACATTACAGCTCAAAGCGGAGATTCCGTGACGAGGTATGTCGGTTCTTCCTCAACCTTGGGATGTCTTGTAATGCGTTTTGATTCTCAGGAACAAATGCTTGAAATGATAGAAAATCCCGGCAAGTGGATTAAGGTGAATGTATGAGTATATTTAACAAAGTTTTAAGAAGAATTGTTTTCAAAAGGCTTTGCTCAAAGGGAATGCACCCTTATATGGCAGGAGACCTCAGAGAAGATTATATTAAGGAGCTTTTGGTAAATCCCGAGCACCTCAGCCTTAAGCAAAGAAGATGGGCATGGAAGCGAGGTTTTCTGGCTCAAAAGCTCAATAATTACAAGCTCACTGAGGAAAACTGCGGGGACTATCTGTCTGATTACGATTATTATATGCTCTATCCGCTAAATAACCGTTTTTCGGTGTGGATTGACGACAAGCTGACCTTGCGCTATGTGCTCGACAGGTTCAGCGAGTATCTGCCGAATTATTACGCCGCGATTGACGACGGAGGCAAAATCCGCCGCCTGCCTGATTTTCCGGCTGAATATCCGGTTGCCAATACAGGCGCGTTAACAGCCTTGCTGAAAAGTAAAAAGGTACTTGCCGCTAAGCCCAACCAGGGCAGCGGAGGAGACGGCTTTTACCGCCTTGCGTATGAGGACGGCGGTTATCTCGCAAATGATAAACGCTTTGACGAGGCGCAGTTCGGCAGCTTTTTAGGCACGCTCGGCGAATACTTAATCACTGAGCATGTTGACCAGTGCGAAAAATATAAAAAGGTTTGCTCAACCGCAGCGCATACCCTGCGTATTCAAACAGCAAGAACGGACAGCGGTGAAATTGAGCTTTTGTTCTCGTTCATGCGATGGGGAATGGACAGCAATGATTTTAACGTCGCCCACTCAACAGCAGGGGTTAACGCCGCCGTTGATATTGAGCGCGGCGAAATTAAAAGCGCGTATTACCTGGACAAGGACGGCGAGTATCACGAGAATCTAACCCGTCATCCTGTTTCAAACGCCTTGCTTACAGGCGAAATCCCTTACTGGAACGATATTGTAAGTGTATGCAAAAAAATCCATTCGTATCTGTCAGAGCTTTCGTATATCGGTATCGATGTAATTATAACCGACAACGGATTTAAGATTATAGAAATCAACTCCCATTCGGGAATCCGCACATATCAGCACGTTGTTCCGTTTATGAAGAATGAAAGGCTGAAAACATACTATACGGCAAAATTAAAAGAAAAGAATTTGATTTAATATGAAGGAAATCGGCGGCTATCCTGAGCTTGAACAATTAATCAGCAACGAATATTACACCGGCTTAACGGCACTCAACAGCGCGAGGTACGCCCTGGCTTATTTAATTAGGGCAAGGGGAATAAAAAAACTGTATCTTCCGTACTGGCTTTGCGAATCGGTGGAAAACATCTGCGTTAGAGAGGGCTGCAAAACGGAATTTTACTCTGTTGACAGCAGCTTTATGCCGTGCTTAGATTCAGATTTAGAGCCGGATTCGTGGCTTTATACAGTGAACTATTACGGTCAGCTTGACAATTCGGTTTTACTTGACCTCAAAAACAAATATAAGAATGTTATAGTCGATAACGTTCAGGCTTTTTACCGGGCTCCCGCGGAGAATACGGATACCATCTACTCGTGCAGAAAGTTTTTCGGAGTTCCCGACGGAGCGTATCTTGCTACAGACGCGGTGCTTGAAGAAAAATTGCCCACGGATATTTCAATGGGCAGAATGGAGCATCTGCTCGGAAGGTTTGAGGGAGATTCCGCTTCCGATTATTACGATGTGTTTAAGAAAAACGACAAATCGCTTTACGACAGCGATATAAAGTATATGTCGAGGCTTACCCATAATCTTTTAGGTGCAATCGACTATGAAAGCGCGCGTATTGCCCGTGAGAAAAACTTTGAGGTGCTTTCAGATGCCTTTGACAGTATAAATCCGCTTGATATAAAGCCGGTAAAAGGGCCGTACGCGTATCCGCTCTACCTAAAAAACGGAATGAAGATAAAAAAACAGCTTGCGGAAAAACGCATATATATTCCTACTCTTTGGCTGAACAGCCGTGTAAATGAATGTGAATCCGCGCGTGACTTTGCGGAAAATATACTTCCGCTTCCGTGCGACAGGCGATACGGAAAAGACGATATGATTACGGTGATTAACGAGGTGAAAAAATGTATTGTTTAAGAGAAATTGAGCGAAGGGATATTCCCGAAATCAATAAGTGGAGAAATAACCCCGGGCTGGTTGCCAACCTCGGCGCGCCGTTCAGATATATCGGAAGCGAGATAGACAACGCTTGGTTTGACAGCTACCTTAAAAACCGCGTAAATACCGTAAGGTGCGCTGTTGTTGACGAAAACGACGTACTCATCGGCGTTGTGTATTTGACCGGTATTGATTATCTGCACCGCAGCGCGGAGCTTTCCGTAATGATAGGAAATCCCGAACACCGCGGAAAGGGCGCAGGCAGCTTTGCGGTTAACGAAATGCTGAAACACGCGTTTTTTAACCTTAACCTCAACCGCGTCGAGCTGGGTGTACTGAGCAGTAATAAAACAGCCGTCGGCTTTTATGAAAAAAACGGATTTATCCGCGAAGGCGTAAAGCGCGAGGCGCGTTATAAAAACGGAGAATACGTTGATTTGTTGATGTATGCAGTTTTAAGAGAGGAATTTACGGCAAATGGCAATTAATGTCACGCGTTCCTCATTGCCCGATTTTGAGGAATACTGCGAAGAAATAAAAGAGCTTTGGGACAGCAGGTGGCTGACAAATAACGGCGTAAAGCACAAGCAGCTTGAAAAGGAACTTAAAAAGTATCTTAACGTTTCCAACATAACGCTGTTTACAAACGGTCATCTCGCGCTTGAAAATATACTTGAGGCGATGGGCTTTGAAGAGGGAGGCGAGGTTATAACAACCCCGTTTACCTTTGTGTCTACAACCCACGCTATTGTGCGCAGCGGCTTAAAACCGGTGTTTTGCGATATTAACAGGGACGATTACACCATTGATGTAAGTCAGATTGAAAGCCTGATTACCGACAAAACCGTTGCGGTTATCCCTGTCCACGTTTACGGCAATTTATGCGATACCGACGCTATTGACGCGATTGCTGAAAAGTACGGCTTAAAGGTGATTTACGACGCCGCGCACGCGTTCGGCGTTACCAAAAACGGAGTTTCATCGGCCTACTTCGGCGACGCTTCAATGTTCAGCTTCCATGCGACAAAGGTGTTCCATACGGTAGAGGGGGGAGCGGTATGCTATTCTGACGAAAAGCTGTCGCCTCTGCTCAACGACATAAAGAATTTCGGAATCCACGGCCCCGAGGATGTGCTGTATGTAGGCGGAAACGCTAAGATGGGCGAGCTTCACGCGGCAATGGGAATTTGCAATCTAAGACACATTGACGAGGAAATTAAAAAGCGCGGAGAAGCCGACAAACGCTACAGAGAGCGGCTTTCGGGTGTTGAGGGAATCAAGCTGTGCGCGCGTCAGGACGGTGTTAAGCCGAATTATTCATATTTTCCCGTTTTGTTTGACGGCGTAAAATTTAACCGCGATGATATTGCCCAAAGGCTTGCCGAAAAGGGCTTTAATACCAGAAAGTATTTTTATCCGCTGACAAACAGCGTGTCCTGCTATAGAGGAAAACCGGGTTGTGAGGTTTCAAAAACTCCGGTAGCGTATCAAACAGCGAATAATATTTTGACTTTGCCGATGTTCGCCGGTCTTGAGCGCGAATCGGTGGACTCAATTTGCGACTGTATTTTGTCCGCAAAATGACAATGTGAAAGGATTTAGTACATGAGTGAAGATAAAACCTCTGCTTCCGGCGGCGGACATAAAAAAGCCGTTGTAAGCGGTTTGTTCTGGAGAATTTTGGAGCGAACCGGAGCACAGGGAGTAACATTTTTAGTTTCTATTGTTCTGGCAAGGCTGTTGGAGCCTAAGGTGTACGGAACGGTTGCCTTGGTGACGGTTTTTATCACAATTCTTCAGGTGTTTATTGACAGCGGACTGGGCAACGCGCTTATTCAAAAAAAGGACGCCGACAATCTTGATTTTTCATCGGTGTTTTTCTTCAATATAACGGTTTGCGCGCTGTTGTATATCGGAATGTTTTTTGCCGCTCCGTTAATTGCGAACTTTTATGACGATTCATCATTGGTTCCGGTGGTGCGGGTGTTGTCGCTTACGCTGATAATTTCAGGCGTAAAAAATGTCCAGCAGGCATATGTTTCGCGAAATATGCAGTTTAAGCGATTCTTTTTCGCCACTCTCGGCGGCACAATCGGCGCGGCGGTTGTCGGAATTACCCTTGCGTATTTGGGCTTCGGAGTTTGGGCGATTGTATCGCAGCATTTATTTAACGCCGCGGTAGATACGCTGATCCTTTGGATTACCGTCAAATGGCGTCCCGAGCTGAAATTTTCATTTCAAAGGCTTAAAGGACTGCTGTCTTTCGGTTGGAAAATTTTAGTATCAACTCTTATCGACACGGTTTATCAGGATTTGCGTCAGCTGTTAATCGGAAAGGTTTACACCCCTTCCGACCTTGCATATTATAATCAGGGTAAAAAAATCCCGAGTATGGTAATCTCAAACATAGACACTTCTATCAACAGCGTTCTGTTCCCGACTTTTTCAAAGGTTCAGGACGACAAAAACAGGGTGCGCAGTATGATGCGCAGCTCAATTAAGGTCAGCACTTACCTTATGGCACCGGTTTTGATTATGGCGGCTGCGTGCGCTGATCCGCTTGTCAGAATTGTTTTGACAGAAAAGTGGATGCCGTGTGTTTTCTTTCTCAGGGTGGCGTGTATAACATCGCTGATTTACCCGATTCACACAGCAAATTTAACCGCGATAAACGCTATGGGCAGAAGCGATTTATTCCTTAAACTGGAAATTCTTAAGAAAATCGTAGGTGTCGCCATCATTTTAGGCAGTATGTGGATTAGCGTAGAGGCGGTTGCGTTAGGCTCTTTAATATCCGCGATTATTTCTTTGTTTATCAACGCCTGGCCAAACAGAAAGCTGTTGAATTATTCGATTACCCATCAGATAACGGACATATTGCCGCCTCTTTTGCTGGCTGTTTTTATGGGAGGCTGTGTTTACGCCGTTGAGCTGTTTGGGTTTAACGACTGGATTACCTTAGCTATTCAAATTCCGCTGGGAATAATCATATATTTTGTCGGTTCTAAAATTTTTAAGCTGTACAGTTATCAATACATTGTTAACAGTATTAAAAACTTTAGGAAGGACAGAAAAAAGAAAAATGAATCAGCCGCTGAAAAGGCTGAATAAATTATCGGAGGTATAATATGAAGAAGATTTTAGGAATTATAATTTGCGCTGTTCTGTTATGCGGCACGCTTGCATGCTGTTCAAACGGCGGCAGTTCCGACGCTTCGGGCGACTCCTCAAGCTCTGCTGTCGAGACAGCATCGGTAAACGATGATGTTGAAGTCTTTGTGATAAAGGCAGTGGAGTGGGAGTTTAAATATCCCAAGGAGTATGAAAAATCGGTAAAGACCGACGTAAAAGAAGAAAACGGCGGAACAACAGTCACCTTTAGCTCGGATAATAAAAAGCTCTTCGATTTGCAGCTTAACTGCGGCAGCGGAGACGTTCTGGGAACGCTTACAAAGGACGGCAAAAATACTATCGTAAGAGTCAGCTATGAAAAGCTCGACAAAAACGACAAGAACTACTCCAAATATTACGCTATGCAGGGAGCAGTTGACGCGATTATTACAAATCTAAAGAAGGATTATGATTTTAAAGAGGGCGAAGAAAACTACGTTAATTCCCAAGACGTTTATGAAATTCCCACCAAGGTGGTTTCTCTTTATTACCCCAAGCAGTGGCAGGGCGTTGTAAAAACCGCCGAAGCAGACGACTCTGTTGTGTTCTCTTACGGCGATACAAAGCTGTTTGAGATTGTGTTTAAGGAGTCGCCCGGCGCGACAATACTTGGCAGCTATAACGGCACTCCCGTGGGCATTATTTCACCTAATTTAGAGAAGGGAAAGCTGACGGATCACGAGTACACAACAATGCTTGCAATGCAGGAAAGCGTTGACACGATTATTCAAAACCTTGAAAAGCAGGACGGCTTCAAGGCAAAGTAATTTGTGATGATTATGGACGTTGCGGTTTATATTATTTTCCGTCCTATTAAGAAAAAGATAATAAAGGAAATTTCAAGTAAAAGAAAAGCCCTGCAAAACTGTTCTATCATCAGTTTTGCAGGGTAAATTTATATGCTTTTTTTGATGGAATCGAGCGCGCCCTTTTCAATTCTGCTGACCTGCGCCTGGGATATTCCGATTTCGGCGGCGGTTTCCATTTGGGTTTTGCCGCGAAAAAACCGCAGGGTTAAAATCCGCTTTTCACGGTCGGATAGCCGCGCTATAGCCTCCTTCATGGCAAGCTCCTCAAGCCACGACGAATCGTCGCTGTTGTCGCCGATTTGATCCATAACATACACCGTGTCGTTGCCGTCGGAGAACACCGGTTCATACAAAGATACAGGCTCAACAACCGCCTCAAGTGCCAAAACAACATTCTCCTTGGGCGTGTCCATAATCTCGGCAATCTCCTCAACCGTAGGCTCGCGGTTGTTTTTAGCCGTCAGCTGTTCCTTAATCTGCATTGCCCTGTACGCGGTGTCACGCATTGACCGCGAAACCCTAACGGCGGAATTGTCGCGAAGATACCGCCGTATCTCGCCGATTATCATCGGAACCCCGTAGGTGGAAAATCTGACGTTCAACGTAGGGTCAAAGTTGTCAATCGCTTTTATCAAGCCGATAACGCCTACCTGAAACAAATCGTCGGGATTTTCGCCGCGGTTGGTAAAGCGTTGAATAACCGACAGCACAAGGCGCAGATTGCCGTTTATCATCTCATCGCGAGCCTTTTTCTTTTCTTTCTCATTGCCGTTCGCAATCAGCTCCATAAGCTCGCGCTTGCGGCTTTCGCTGAGCACTTTTAGCTTAGAGGTGTTAACTCCGCAAATCTCTACCTTTGAATACTGCAAAAAATCGCCCCTGACAAAAAATTCTACAATAATTATTGCCAAAGGGCGGTTGATTATTCTGCATAGCATACAGATTTTGTTACTGATTAACAATCATCTGTCACGTTCCAAGGCAGAAGAATAAAAGGAATTGCTGAGTTGGTAAGTTGTAACTGATTATTTACAAAATCAAATGTAAAGAACTTATCGACGATTCCTTTGCAGGAAATGAACATTATAAAACCCCCAAAAAAATTTGAAGTTTTAGAACTCATTTTTGTTGGGGATTTGTTTGTTAAAAAAGTTTCCACCGCTTGCGAGGGAGGGGGCAGACGTTTCCGATATCAAAACGTTATAAATTTCAATAAAACATATAATTAACACCGTAGGGGCGGACCCGCGTGTCCGCCCGAGGTCGTTCATTAAAACGTGCATATTAAATCAAACCCTCGGACGAGACTGAACGCCCGGCGTGAAACAGATTTTCAAATATGATTTGTTCACGGCTTTTCCTTCTTTTTAAAGCGTTGGATTTTTTTATATTCAGTCAAAATCCCCTTTGGGTGTGTAATCGCGCCTTTTATCGGGCGGTAAATAAGCAGGAAAGGGTAAAGTGATTTATGTTTTGCGAAAAACGGATAATTTTTTTCCAACTCTTTGCCCGAGATAAAAAACCGGCTTTTTAGATAGCGGCGTTTGGATTCCTTGCTGTCATCGCCACCGAGATTGTCTGATATCTTGTTATATTCCTGATTTTCATAGGTTCCGGCGTTGCCGGAGGAAATATAGTAGTTGAGGTCGCTTTGCTCGTATTTATCAAGCGCGCTTCCGGTAAATACCTTTTGTGAAAGACAGCGTATTTTTTCTTCAAAGGCGGTGATTTCCAGCTTGGCAAGCTCCGCGTCGAGGTAGTCACGGTTCAAATCAGGGTGTGCGCGGAGAAATACATACACATCAAGCAGCGAGCGTAAGCCCGCTTTGCCGTGGAAATATTGCTTGTAGGTGTGGGTGAGAATTAACAAATATAAATCCTCGTCCGTCATTTGGCGCATAGCGGATTTAGGGTACAGCTCCTTGAGCAAAATTCCATTTGGCGGCAGATACCAATTTTTCGCCTTTTCAAATTCCTGCGCAATCGCCATACGTTCTGATTCATTTATAGTCAGATTGTGAATTGCCTTTTTCTTGGCTTGGTCAAAGGCGAGTGGCAATGTGATGACCTGTTCAAGCGCGAAGGCAACGGCTTCGGTGAGCATATGCTCCTGCGACAAGCGAAAAACCTCCGCCAAATCCATATTTTCCACGCGCTCTTTGTCGGGCGTTTCCTCATTAACCGCGCAGGATGTAAGATAAATCACGTCCTTGGCAATCCTCGCGTCGCGCTCTGTCAGCGTTTCCACCGGATAGGTTTTGCCGTTTCGGACAATGCCGGTCAGCACGCCGATAATGTGCTTGTCGGTGATACCTTTTTCAATAAAAGTGCGGTTGTCGCCCTTCATTGAATACTTGCCTTTTTTGATTGCGACAATACGGTGAAGCACATACTGTCCGCTGTCACGCTTATAAAGCGGCACGTCGCCGACCTTCAGCGGTTCTTTGACAGCTTCAATTATCAGTAAATCGCGCTCGCGGATAACGGGAAACATACTGTCTCCCACGTTGGTATAAATCAATCTGCCCTGTTCGGCGATAATGTCCTCAAACTTTTTATTCATCAATCGCGCCTATCTCTTTCAGCTTTTTTACCGCTTCTTCAACGTCGGCTTTGATAACCTCTCTGTCGCCGTCAAAGCGTTTTCGGAGGGTGCTGACAATTTTTATTCTGTGAATGTCTGAATTTATTTCAGTATATCATACAATATTGGCATCAAATTTGCAAATAAGAATTATTCCTGCGTTTGAGAATCGCCTGATGTTGTCCTGCAGCGAATGACAAATACAATAATCACATTAAGCCTTGTCCGTCATTCATCTGTATTTATTTGAATTTTACTGCAAGTTAATCGGAATTGACAATAAAAAAATTTATGGATATAATTAGACTGTATTAACAGGGAATTATAAGGCAGAGGGAAGTATGAAAAATACAGACAACCAAAAAGCCGCGACGGATTTAATATATCTTGTTTCGTGCGCGGTTAACGGAGAAAAACCCGACAAAAGAATATGCGAAAAAATGAATCTCGACGAGGTTCTTAATCTCGCGCGCCGTCATTCCTTATCCGCCGCGGCGGCTTTCGCGCTTGAAAAATCAGGCGTGATTTCCGGCAATTTCAGAGAAGAAAAATATAAAGCTGTCCGAAGATTGTCCCTGCTTAACATAGAGCGCGGCAGAGTTTTGAGCGAGCTTGAAAAACGCGGTATTTGGTATATGCCGCTAAAGGGAATAGTGCTGAAGGATTATTACCCAAAAACCGCGATGAGGGAGATGTCGGATAACGATATTCTTTTTGACCTTGAAAAGCACTCTGAGGTCAGGAGTATAATGGAAGGTCTCGGCTTCAAGTGCATATTGTACGGAAAGACAAATCATGATGTTTATGAAAAACCGCCTCAGCTTGACTTTGAAATGCACCGTTATCTTTTTGACAGCCTTGATGAAATCGAATTGTTTAGTTATTTCAAAGGAGTAAAAAGCAGGCTTATTAAAGATCAAGACAACCTTTGCGGATATCATATGACGTATGAGGATTTATATATTTACCTGATTTGTCATTTGCGCATGCATTATCAAATAATGGGAACAGGCTTGCGGTCTTTGCTCGATATATATGTGTTCCGCAAAAAACACGTTGAAGCGTTAGACCTTTGTTATATTAAATCCGAGCTGGATAAACTTAAGCTCTTTGAGTTTGAACAGTTCATCAGTCAGTTTGCGATTAAGCTGTTCAGCGGACAATCGCTTAACAGTCAGGAGAGTGACGAACTGAATTTTATTTTGAGCTCGAATACGCACGGCACTCTTGACAATGTTATGATGACTAATTTAAACAACGATGACAGTGCCTCGGCAAAAAGTAAATATGTATTAAACCGTTTATTTCCGCCTGTAAAGAGCTTGAAAAGAGGACATCCGGTAGTTTACCGTCACAAAGGCTTATATCCGTTCTGGCTTGTTTGCCGACCTTTTATAGGCATTGTAAAACACCGTAAACTAATGTTCGGCGAAATAAAAAGATTGAAGAACTTTAAGAAAAAAGAAAATAACGGCAAATTCAACTAAAACAAATTTCCCGATTTTTTCATTTTAATACAGCATAAATATGATTTACTGCTTCTTTCAAGTATTTGAATATAGAATACCAAGCTATTCAATATAAGTATTTTACATATCTGAGAATTCGGTTTATAATAGAGGTATAATAAAACGTAACGGGGTGATTATCGTGAAAAAAGCAGCCGGACTATTATCAGTTGTAATTATTTTAATGTCCGTTATCAGCGTGAAAGCTATTGAAGCAACAGCGGAGCAACCCTTTGTGTGGGGCGATGTAAACGGCGACGGAATAGTTACCGTAAGCGACGCGACAGCTGTTCAGCGGCACATAGCCGAGCTTGAAGAAATT